>ERZ1292629.2135-Hain-H43-01um-R1-2135-length-17431-cov-5_pt1 | contig 17431 bp, 13 predicted proteins | sample MGYA00564399_ERZ1292629 | MGnify/ENA primary metagenome ERZ1292629 (study PRJEB36523, sample SAMEA6512636) | groundwater metagenome | collected 2019-01-08 | study: AquaDiva: Metagenomics assemblies of 32 groundwater samples
CCGCCACAAACTTCAGCTTTCTCGTTACGCCCTGCTCAATCTCAAAGAGCTTGTCAGGCGACAGCCAGATGATGTAGGCACCGCCATCAGTCGCGGTGCGAAGCATTGAGACTCCGGATACGAGCGCGGTTGACGCGCCGTCAAGGTACACGCGCACATTGCGCACGTCCGTTGAGGATGACGTACCCTCCAACTGCAACTCAAGGCCGGTCACCTTTTGCGTTTCATCTTCCGCTTTCAAGGTTACCGCGCCAAGCGTGTAGTCGGTCTGGCCAACGTTTATGAGCGCGTTGATTGCCGGCGAAACCGCCGTGTCAAGCGCTATCTTCAACGTGCCGCCCGTAACAGTGTTAATCATGGTTCCCTGACCACTCGCGGTCTCGGTTACCGCGTTGCCTGTCGTGTTGCCCACGACATCAGCACCAGTGCCGCTGTGCGCGAACTTGGAAATCATGATGGAGCTGACGCCGGAACCGGCCAAGTTGGCGCGGAGGCGGAACTCAACACCGTCTGAATCGGTCTTGGAGATTACCTGCGGCGTCGTGAAGGTGAATGTCATGGTTGCGGCGCCGGTGTCCGTATTGTTGCTCGTTGAGAGCAAGGTTTCGGTACCGTCATCGCCCACGCGATACATGCGGAGGTTGGACCAGTCAGTCACCGCGTCGCCGGAATTACCGACAACCGTTGAGGTGACGAACATGCTGTTCACCCGCGCGTCTTCACCACCAGACGATGCGTTCAAGGTGTACTTACCGACGAGCGCACTGTTGGTGCCGGACACAATCTTGTAGCTACCAGAGGCAGCCATGGAGACGTCCGTAATTTCAAGGGCCGCGGCCTTTACGTTGCGCGCCGAGGTGTTGACCACCGAGACGCTCGGGTCCGTAAGGTCACCCGTCACCAAACGCTTCAACTGCGTGACATCCAAGTTTGCGCCGTAGTTATCACTGGAAGTAGCGGTTGAGTTGATGGACCCAACAATGGTGATGTCCTTGGTTTCACCTGCCTTAACGGTAAGGTAGGTGCTCAAGTTTGCCGTTGTGTCGGTATCGGTCGTGACCGACGTAATCATCGAGCGGGCAAAGGCAGTGCTGTACAGCGTCTGACCGCCCGACTTGATGAATATGGAACCGGCAAGCGATGTCGTTGCTGAACCGGAGGTGTACACGGAGAACAGCACGCGGCGGATTTCAAGGTCCTCACCGCTCGCCTTCACCGTGTATTTTCCGAGCACCACATCTGACTCACCAACCGCATAGTTCGTGGTCGGCGAATCCGAGGCCTTGTCCAAGGTCAGGGTGCCTGACGCGAGCGTCATGTCGGTGTAGCCAGAAATGTCACCAACCGGGAAGGTTGAGTCATTCGTGCCCGTTCCATCGGCTGTCGCCAGGATGTAGTGTGCAGTCGTCTGGCCCTTGACCAGCAAGTCGTAGTCATTCTGCAGTTGCATGTCAATGGTGCGGGTTGCGCCAGTGACCGGCGTGACTTTCACTTTGAATGACTTCGTTGCGCCCTTATCCATTGAGTATGGATTGGCCTTGAGGTCAAAGATGACGTGCTTGTCTTTCTGTTGGATGGTTTGAATCACATCGCCGTTTGGACCCAAGAGCTGCCAGTCCTTCACGTCCGAATCGGTCACGGACCCGTTGTTATACAGGTCAATGAACTCAAACCAGGTCTTCTCAAAGCTGCCGCTGTCGCGGAGCGTGAAGTTGAACACTTCAACCGCGGCGTTCATCTGAACGCTCGTGTTGTTTGCCGGGGCATCCAAATCAAAGGTGACGGTGGTGACAATACTAGCGCCATCCTTCACGTCAATCAAGAAACCTTTGGTTGGGAATGTGCCGGAAACGCTTGCGTTGTCAGTGCCAACATCCCCTACGGCCTCAACCGAGAGACCGATGTCAACACCGTTGTTTGAGGTGTTGAAGTTCATCTGAATCGTTGCGGTCTCGCTGCCATTGGCAGGAACCACAATCGGAGCAGAGGGGAAACTCAAGGTAAACGTGTTGTCCTCATTGATGGAGGTTACCACGTTGCCGTGACGCACACCCTTTGAGTCAATCACGCGAATACCGGTGATATTGGAATTGGTTGCGCCACCGCGCTTCAGGAACTTGAAGCTCGTGATTTTGGCTTCGCTTGAACCCGCCTTCAAGTCAAGCTTCAAGACCGGGTTGAACGCTGAACCATCAAAAATACGAGCTGATGGGCTGTCTGCCGCGAGGCTCACCGTTACGGCGCCTGCCGGCGTTGGGGCTGGACCTGTTGCGCCCGGCACCGTGGTGCCTTCTTGCACCGCAACCGGATTCACGAATTCGCCGCTGCCAACTGCCGTACCGACAGCCAAGCTTGCGATGTCTGCTTCCGTCACGGAAATCGCAAACTCGGTGCGGAACTGCGCGAGTGACGCCTCCGGCACTTCACGCTTCTTGCCGCCCTCAACGTAGTAGTACTTCACGGCTGCTGCCGAAAGGGCTGCGCCGGCTACTTCTACTTTCACGAGCGTACCCGCTGGGTACTGCGTGCTGGCGGTCAAGTCAAGTGTCGGGTCGTTGGTGTAGCTCGCCACAAAGAGCGATGCGAGGAGGTCATCCACGCGCTTCGCCCATTGCGCTCCATAGAACTTGGCCGCTGCGGCCTCGTCCTTCACCCATGCAACTTTTCCACCCGGCAACACGGCGTATACCTTTGGGTCGTCCGGCACTTTGATGAGCCGTGAACCCGGGCGATACAACATGTTGTCACCCCAGGCGATTGACCCGAGGTCAGTGGGTGAGATTCGTTTTACTTTGGAGAAATCATTTCCATACCATGAGGCATACACCCGCTGGTTGGGGAACGGATATCTCTTGCTACCGGCGTAGAGATACACGGTTGCACCGGCCTTGGCGCCATCCGCCATCATGAGGTCACCGGACGCCAGTTGCGCAAGCGGAACTGCTGCGCCGGCGGCCACGAGCGGGTTGATTACCGCTGATGCACCGATTGACCATAAAATGGTCATCCCTACCACGGCACTTGAAAATGCTTTCTTTGTTATGCGTAATGCTGTGGTCATAATTATATTAGGATTCTTGGTTGGTCCCTCAAAACGCATGGCTTTGAGCGACCGCACAATGTGCTTGCGCCTTCACATGAAGGCTCGACCTTTGAGCTAGCACTTTGTTAATAACGTTAGTCCTCTCTATTAAAGAGAGGGCCCGACCTTTCAAACAGAAAAGCCAGACTCTCGCTTCAATATTATCGTGATTCGCCGATAATCGTGCTTGTCACATTTTTCAACACCCGCGTAATCGCTTCAGTGAACGACACGGGCTCTTGCGTCTGCCCCGCCGCCGGGCCATCGCCCGCCTTTGCAATTTCCTGAATCGCCCTTACACGCTCAAGCGCGCCGTCAAAAGAGCGCTGTTCAATGAGTTGTTCGGCTTCGCGCACCACCTGTGCAACCTTTTTCTTGGCGTCGCGGCCAACCCCTTCTTTCTCCACGAACACATTCACTTCCGCGCGCGCTTTTTCCAATTGGTCTCCCACTGCGCCCGCCACATCTTTTTCGCGGACGAGCGGGTCTCCTGCCGCGTGCTTTTGCACGAGCACGCCCAACGCCGTCAGCGTGGTTTGGTCAACCAACTGTTCCGCCGTCTTGAGTTCATGCGCAATCAACGGGTCCTCAACCGCCGCGGCTTTGTGCGCTTCGGAAATAGCCGCGGTAAATTCCGCGTTCCGCGCCTGCATGGCCTTGGCAAGTTCGGTTGCCGTTTCCGTCTGCGATGCCTGCACCTGTTTCAACGAATCGTGGAGACTGGTAATTTCTTTCTTGAATCCCTGCATGGCCGTTGCGGCGCGCGCCGCTTTTTTCTTGCTGTCCGGAGTGCGAACCACGCGTTTCACCTCATCCAACCGGCGCTTCGCAAACGCCACGCGCAAACCGGTCACCGCGCGTCCGTCCTCTGACAAACTCGCCAGCGCCACCTGCGTCCGTTCCGATGCTATCTTAATAGGATAAAGCACATCGCCGGGCAAACTGTTTGACGCCGCCTGCACGGACGTAATCCATCCGCTGGTTCCCACGCCGAGCACGAGCACCATAACGAACGCGGGCTGCAACGCAAACCGCCATACATTCTGCGGAATGAACAGCTTCGCGAGCGTGCGTACGCGAATATAGAAAGAAACCGGCATGGTCTCCTGTTGGCGCGCTTCGCGATACACCACGGACATCACCCGCTCTCGTATGGCGCGTTCTCGTTCAGGCGACATGGCGGGCATATTGTCCCGCAATGCCTGTAACGAATGCTTCAGTTGTTGCTCGCTGTACCGCATAGTATATCCTATGACGATGACGGTTACGATGTGGATAAGAGGGCGCGTATTGCTTTGATTGCGCGATGGAGCTGTACCCGCACGGCTCCCGGCCGTTTGTGCATCACCATCGCAATCTCTTTCACGCGCAATTCTTCAAAGTAGAAAAACGTTAGCAATTCCCGATACTCCGGCCGCACGCTCGCGAGCGCCGCGACCAGTTTCTCCTTTTCAATGTGGCCGTAATAGGGGAGGTCGCTTTCAAGTAATCCCAGCGCGTGCTCCGGAACATCATCAAGCGCAAGTATTACTTTGGCGCTGCGGTAATGGTCAATCACGGTATTCCGCGCGATTTGGTAGAGCAGTCCGCGGAAATGCGTGACCCGCCGTCCTTCTTTGACGTGCTGCCACAGTTTTAAAAAAACGTCTCCCGTCAAGTCGTCCGCAACTTCATTACTGGAAACGCGAAATCTGATGAATCGCTGTATCGGTTCATGATATAAGGAATACAACTCGCCGAACGCTTCCGCATCTTGTTTCGTTTCTAAACGGTAGACCAAGAGTTGCTCCCGTACCGATTGCATAGTTGGTAACGTATAAGTGGCAAAAATAGTACAGTAGATGGAGAAAAAACGCCAGCACGTTCCCTTTCCTTAAAAATGTCCTTCGTAGCCACTTATCCACAGATTTGTATAGAGTAGTGTATACTATTATGGTCTTAAACTTGACATATCCACAGGTTGTGGCTAAAGTAGTTTGTATAGACTACTCTATACTTTTATGGACGAACAGAAGCATATCATCCGCCTGTCAGTTTCAGAAGCCGCACGGCTTTTTGGCGTAAATCCACAAACCATCCGCCGGGCCATTTTGGACGGTGAACTCACCTATATTGTGGTGGCTGGGCGGTATAAAATCAATTTTGAGAGCCTTGTGCAGTGGTCGCAGAAAAAAACCATACAGCGAAAAACGCAAGCGCGCGGCATCGGACAGTATGTAGAAAAATGGCGGCTCGCCGGCAGACTGTACAGCCCGAGCGAAAAAAGTGTGGACCCGTCATCCTAAACCATATATCTCAAAAGTCTTTTTCGCCACCGATTCCCACTGATATTCCCGTTTCACCAATTCCTGATTCTCCCGTCCGTGTTTTTCATACCATGCGGAATCGGTGAATGCCTCGGCCATGAGCCGCGCGAGCGCGCGATGGTCGCCTACCGGAAATCTCATACCGTCTTCGCGAATCAATTCGCGATGCGCGGGAATATCTGACACGAGCGCGGGCACACTGTATGCCATGGCTTCCAACAACGCAATGGGCATTCCCTCGGTTTCTGACGGTTGCACAAACAATCCGGCATGCGCAATGAGCGATACGAGCGCCGGCCCCTCAAGCCATCCGGTAAACACCACCGATGCATCGCGTCCCGCAATACGCCGCAATCGCGCGCCGTATGCCCTGTCGGCATGTGCATCGCCCACAATCACCAGTTTCTGATTTTGCAGCGCCTCCGGGCGTTTTTTTTGTAATTCCTTCCACGCGCTCATCAGCGTGTGCACTCCTTTGCTTTCTATGATTCGTCCGACAAACAGCACATACTGTCGTGACGCCAGATGCCATCGCTTCAAAAGCGCCGCCGACGGATGTTCGCGCGGTATTTCAATGCCGTTCGGAATCATCGCCGCGTCGCATCGGTATTGTTGCCGGAAATACGCGCGCAAATGATGCGACACGACGATGGTTTGGTGCGGCACATGCGCCGCGGCCCATTCGCCGAGCAACAGCACCACTTTTCCGAACACGTTCCATTGCGGATGCAAACGATTGAGCGAATGCACGGTCACGATGACGCGCGCGCGCGGTTTCAGCAACCGCGGAATCCACGACAACAACGCCGGTCCAACGCCATGAAAATGAATCACGTCAACATCCTGAAACAGCGCATGGACGGCCGCCAGCAGTGTATGCGTGAATGTATCAAAATACGGCGTGTGCAGTGATGGAAGTACAACCGGCGTGATATGCTTCGGCGCAATCCATGACGAATCATAATACCATCGCCGCGTGTACACGGTAACGGTATGACCCATGCCCGCCAGCTCGCGCGACAACATCTCAACATGCCGCTCAACGCCGCCGTAGCGCGCGGGAATCCCGCGTCCGCCTATCATTGCTATGTTCATACGACACTTTTATACACTGCCACGATGCGCCGCACATGGTCTTCCGGGTCATGCTCGCGCATCACCCGTTCGCGCGCCAATCCTTCCATAGCGCCGCGCTCCGCCTCCGGCATGTACCACACCGCCTCCATCGCTTTCGCCAGTGACAGCGCATCGCGCGGCGGCACGAGCAACCCGTTTTCGCCGTCGGTAATCAGTTCAGGAATGCCGCCAACGCGCGTTGCAATCACCACCGTGCCGAGCATCTGGGCTTCAAGCGCGGCAAGCGGCGCATTCTCATAACTCACCGTGGGAAGCACCACCGCCCGAGCGCCCGCAATCATGCGCCACAATTCCGCTCCCTGTTTGAATCCCGCGAACGTCACGTTGCGCGCGCCCAGTTCACCGGCGCGACTGCGCAACGCGTCCTCTTCCGGCCCGCGTCCCGCGAGCACCACCGGAATTGACGACACCATTTTTGCGGCCGCAAGCAAATACGAAAGTCCCTTCTCAACGCTCAAGCGACCCACATACAGTATACACTCTTTACCGCGCGTTTTCGGCGGCGTCATGCGCTGAACAAAATTCGGAATGCGCACAAAACGCTCCCGCGCCCATCCGCGCGACGCCGCGATGTCAATGATAAATTTACTCGGCGCGATAAACCGCGCCACGTGTTTCTCATACGTGCGCAACCATCCGTGGAGGTACGCCTCCAGCGCCACCGTCATGCTCGCGCCGAACGTTCCCATACAATTATACCGCACCGTCTCCCAATACCGCCCCTGCGCGCCATGTTCACAAACCGCGCCGCCGTGCCCGAACATGCTGTAATTCGGATTGAATAATTTGTAATCGTGCGCGGTCATCACCACCGGCACGCGCGCAGCCGCCGCCGCGTGCAATACGGACGGCGACAGTTGATGATAGATATTATGCATATGCACAACATCCGGTTTCGTATCCCGCAACAACTGCGCAAACTTCCGCCGCGCTTCAAATGAATACACAATGCGCGCGGCTTTTTTTATATCGCTCAGCCATCCCTCTCGCTTCCGAAAATTAACTTCAGAAACAAAATACTTGTCATACGGCGTGGCAAGATTTTCGCGATGCCGCATCGCAAACGGAATCACCTCATGCCCATGCGCGCGCAGCAAATCCGAAAGCTGGAGCGCATATACATCCGCCCCTCCTTTGGGAAAATAAAATTTATTGACTTGAATGATTTTCATGTTCCAACAGCTCCTCCACTTTCTCCGCATGTTTTTCCCACGAATACCACCGCTTCACAAAACCGCGACACGGGTCCATCCACGACTCGTTGATGCCCTCTTCCGCAAACCACACCAACCGGTCCGCAAGCGCCACCGGCCGCGGCGCATCCGCCAAGAGCCGCTCATCAAACGCCAATAAAATCTCCGGAATGGCGCCAACCGGCGTGCCAATAACCGGCGTGCCGCACGCCATAGATTCAACGATGGAAACGCCGAATCCCTCGTACGCCACAGTCGGCATCACGGACGCGTCCGCCGCCTGGTACCACAGCGCCAAATCGTCGTCCCCCGCGCGCCCCACAAAACGAACATGGCGCTTCAAACCGATGGCGGTCGCATAGTGTTCAAGAGACGCGCGCTCGCGCCCCTCGCCCACTACAATCAGTTGCACATTGTCGCCCACGCGGTCATACACCATGCGAAACGCGTCAAGGAGAATGCGCACGCCGGTTCGCGGCACGAGCCGCCGCACCGTTACAAAAATGAGCGCCTCACGGTCAAGCCCAAGCTGATTCCGCACCGCTTCCCATGACGCCGGCAAATCAAACCGTTCCGTGTCCACGCCCATCGGCAAACGCACCGTCACCACGTTCCGCGCCGCTCGCCCGTACAATTCACGCAATAATTTTGCCGAAAAATCACTGAATACGCCCACTGCCCGCGCCGCGCGCAATACCTTGCGTTCAATCGCAAACGTGCCGCGGACAAAAAAGAATTTCAGCACCCACGCCGCGAACCGATTCAACCGCTCGCGCGACAGTCCTTCATACCGCATTTCAGCCGCGGCAGATGCGTGAAAAATATACACCAACGGTATTTTGCGCGCGTTCACAACTCGTAACGCGCCGTACGCCACATGCGGATGGTGCGCAATCACCGCATCCCATCGCGCGCCCGCGACCATCTGTTTCATAAATCGCGGCGTGTCCAGCAAATCCGCCATGCTCCGCCCCATCGTCTCGCGCCGTTTCACATCGCCGTATCTAAAAATCGTGACGCCGTCGCGCCGCTCTTCCGTGGACAATTCAACCCGCGCGCGCGGCACGCCAACCGCCACCGTATGCCCGCGCCGCGCCAGCGCCCGCGCTTCTTCCCACACCACGCGGCCGGAACCGCCGGGTTGGTCTATGGAGATTTCTTGAGCCAAAATGAGTAGTTTCATTTTTTATGAGTCAGCGCTACCGCAATCGCCAGCCCCATCGGCGCCCACAGTTTCGCCGTGTAATACTGTGTATTAAACACCTGAAACAGCGCCGCGCCGAGCGCGATGACGAACAACGCGAGCATCAACTCCCGGCGCGGACCCGCCGGCGCGCCGCGCCATGCGCGATAAAGCACGAACAATAACCATCCTACAAAAAGCGCAAATGTTGTCAAGCCAAACACTCCTTGCTCGGCCGCCAACTTTTGAATCACGCCATGCGCATCAAACGGCGGCCCGTACTCAATCCTGAAGGCGCGCGCCTGCGCCACCAAACCGATATACGTCCCTGCGCCGTTGCCAATCAACGGATGCTCCTCAAATGTAACCCACGCAATCCGCGCCAAATCCGCGCGCGCAGACGTGGACGATGCCACATACGCGCTGGACGAAAACACAAGCATGTAAATTGCAATCGGAATCACCAATAACGCCGCAAACGGCGCAAACGCCCGCGCAACCGCGCGCCATTCCTGCCGCGCGCTCATCGCCATAAATGCCACCGCCTGCGCGAACATCACAATCCATGCCGTGCGGCTGAACGTCAGCAACGTCATAATAATCACCAACGTCGCGTACACAAACGCACATTTGCGCCACTGCTCCCGTCGTTCGCGGTAAAACCAATACAACGCCAAGGGAATCAAAGCAACGAGTACTTCGGCCAAATCATTATGAAAGAGGCCGAACGGCGCCCAGCCGCCAATCGCAAACGGCGTAACCCGCCGCCATACGCCCCAAAACGGCGAAACAATAAACAAAGATGCGGTACCCCACACCAGCGCAATTCCGCCGGCAACGAGAAGCGTTTTGATGCATCGGCCGATGAGATCCTACGACTCGCTTCGCTCGCTCAGGATGACAAGTGGGAGGCCCACATACGCCACCACGGTAAACACAATGTTGCGCAAAATGTACTTTACACCCGCGAGCGTATCGCCAACCGGCACATTGAACAGTGAAATAAAAGCGGAAAGCAAAAAGAGGCCAAATAGTAATATTGTCATTCTGGAGCCTCGCGAAGCGAGGCGATAGAATCCAAAACCCGACTGGATGCTATCGCGGCGCCCGGGGCGCCGCTCCAGCATGACACCCCTCACCCATCCAACCGCCACCGCCGCCATCAAAATAACCGCCCAGAAATCCGCAAGCGGTGCGTTCACAGTGCCCAATATCGTATTTCGCAACGCCTCGTAGTTTGAAAAATCTATCGTCCATCCCAGAAACGGATACAAAAAAAGAAGGACACACAGTCCCCACACCGGCCGATAGGACAACACCCACACGAGTGTCCCCAGCGCCATCACCGTCAAACCGGCAATCGGCGCAAACACCGCCACCACCGCGCCGAGTACGCAAAAAAAGAGAATGACAAAAAGGTGGTGGAGATGGCGATGCATTATAAGTAGTATATCACTGATTTGTCATCTCGAGCGAGCGGAGCGAGTCGAGAGATCTAATTGACAGTAAAAAAAGAGGGGCTCCGAGAAATCTCGAAGCCCCTTGCTCTAGAGCCGCTTGCCGCAGAGACATCGCCGCGGATTGGCGTTTGCCGACAGTTCCGCGTCATCGTCTGCGAAACTGGACGCCACTGTTTCCTGGAATTGGTTCCACGCGAGGAGGAACCGGCTCCAAATGTCGCCAGCATCCTGCGAGAGCTGATCACCCGCCTGGAACTCCGTTACCTGCTCGCAGAGGTTGGCGTTGCTGTCTGCCAGCAACGGAACCCGCTCAAACGGATCCAAGCGGTACTTGCCCGCACTCGAATCCACGCTCTCAAAGTGGTAGCGCACATCCGTGTCGCAGTTCAGCGCGCTCGCGCAGGCCGGATCCGCACAGTCGACGAGTGTTTCTTCGTCGTTGAGGTTGTCCATGCCGTCGTCGCATGTTCCCGGTGTGCTGTCCACATCCTCTCCCACCGTTTCGTCTTCGATGAAGAAGTTGGGGTCACCGAGACAGATGACGGCGAGGTCTGCTTCCTTTGCAAGGAACAGTCCCACCTGCAGGCACTCGTCCAAACACTGAACCCAGGTTTTCGGATCCGGAAAGATCAGCTTTTCCGCGCAGTACATGAGGTTGCCGTTGAACGTGAGGCCTTCCGAACCGTCCGGACACACCGCGACGAGATCTTGTCCGTCAGATCCGGCTGGCCCGGGTTCACCCTGTGGACCCTGAGCCCCGTCGACGCCATCGCGACCATTGGCACCCGGCTGACCCGGGGCGCCGTCTTGGCCATCTTGGCCGATCGCGCCATCAAGACCATCGAGCCCCGGTTCACCCTGCGGTCCGACGGCTCCGTTGGCACCGTCGTTGCCGTCGGTGCCATCCTGTCCCGGTGCTCCGTTCTGGCCGGATTCTCCTGGCGCTCCGTCCTCACCGTCGAACACCTCAACCTGCGAATCTCCGCAGGTGACGATCACACCGGTTTCGTCGGCATTGCGCACCACCGTGCAGCTCGCGCCGTCTTCACCCGGTGCTCCGTCCTCTCCGTTTTGGCCGGGCATCCCGTCGTTGCCGTCGGTGCCATCCTGGCCCGGTGCTCCGTTTGCTCCGTTCTGGCCGGGCGCTCCGGGTGCTCCGGGCAGACCTATGGCTCCGTCCTCACCGTCGAACACCTCGACCTGCGAATCTCCGCAGGCCACGATGACGCCGGTGTCGTCGGCATTGCGCACCACCGTGCAGTCCGTGCCGTCTTCGCCGTCCTGACCCAGTTCACCTCGCTCGCCTTGCGGTCCCATCGCTCCCTGTGCACCAGGAACTCCCTGGATTCCCTGCGGTCCCGCCGGCCCCGGTTCTCCATCTGACCCTTGCAGACCTTCGAGACCTTCTGGACCCATCGGTCCGACGGCTCCGTTGACACCGGGAATGCCCTGAACGCCAGCCACTCCTTGCGGACCTGCTGGCCCAACGACTCCATTTGCACCAGGCACACCCGGAAGTCCATCTCGCCCGTCACGTCCGTTAAGTCCGTCACGTCCGTCTAGGCCAGGTTCACCATGGTCTCCGGCAACGCCTGCAAGGCCAGGTACACCTTGCGCACCAACCAACCCTGCAGGTCCAACAGGTCCGATAGGACCCGCCTCACCCATAGGACCCTCTGGTCCAAGTTCGCCTTCCGGTCCTTCCGGCCCCATTGGTCCCATGAGTCCAACGATACCGGCAGGTCCGGCAACACCTGCGGGTCCAGGAACTCCCTGAACGCCAGCAATTCCTTGCGGACCTGCTGGTCCCACGGCTCCATCTGCACCAGCAAGACCCGGAAGTCCAATCAGCCCCATCGGGCCAACTGCTCCTTCAAGACCACGGTCTCCCGCAAGACCTTGCAAACCCCGTTCACCTTGCGGTCCGATCGGTCCGACAAGGCCCTGCCTGCCACTAGGACCTTCTGATCCTTCCGGACCCATGAGCCCAGCGATACCGGCAGGACCGGGAGCCCCCCGTGCTCCAGCCAGGCCAGGTACACCCTGCACTCCGGCAGGACCCGCGAGCCCAATCGGCCCATCTCTGCCAGGTACGCCTTGCTCACCACGTTCACCCTGAACGCCGGCTACACCTCGGGCTCCAGGAGAGCCCTGCTCACCCTGCAGACCGGGAGGACCCATCTCACCCTGTTCGCCGTCCTCTCCATTTTGCACCGTGCGGCTAGTCTGCCCGCAGGTGATCCGAACGCCCTCGGGAACAAGTTCCTCGAAACACGGGGTTCCGTCTCTTCCGTTTCGACCGGAAGGCCCCATGGCCCCATCAGCACCTGCGGCACCGTACACTCCCGGAACACCGGACACGCCTTGTGGGCCAGCGGTTCCTGCTCGGCCGTCCTTGCCTTCCGGACCGCGCTCTCCTTGAATGCCCGGCACTCCTTGCTCGCCGGTAGATCCGACTTCACCCTTCGATCCCTGCTCACCCCCCGGTCCGGGGGTTCCGTCCTGTCTCTTGGCGGCAGGACACCCTGCCAAGAGAACAAACACCAGACTCGCGTAACGCATCGCGCACCTCCTTTGTGTTTACATAGTAAGTTATCCTTGTTGTTTTGTCAATATCGTAGACAACCTGGCAAGGAAAAAGACGTAAAAATAAAAAAGAGGGGCTCCGAGAAAGAAATCTCGAAGCCCCTTGCGTCAGTGGACTCTACCCAGAGAACCCGGGGAATCCATGACCTTGGTAGGAATACACTTGGTGGGCTACCGGATCAGCGCCCTAAGGCACGATCCGGTAGTTGTTGCCGTCGGCGTAGTTGCCGCACTGGAGCTGCCCAGAGGCGCTCCCGTGGACCAACTGCACGCCGTCACGGAGCACCTGCAGGCCCGGGCACAAGTCCTGAGGGACGTTGTTCCCGGCGATGGTGCCGCAGCAGTAGAGGCCGGCGTTCGGCCTCCGGGCATTGAACCGGAGGTTGCCCCGGTTCACGGTCAGCACGTCCATCTGGACGCACTGACCGGCGGCGGTGACCTGCTCGATCACGGCGTTCGGAACGCCCATGATCGAGAGACCCCAGTTGCCGAGCGGGTCGCCCGGCGCGCACTCACGGATCTGATCCGTGCCGCCGTTCGCGGGCGGGGCGCAGTTCAACTGCTCGTCCACCGCACCGTCGCAGTCGTCATCGAGGGCGTTGCAGATCTCGACCCGCGGCACGATCTCGTTGGCGCAGGCCGCCCAGCGACCGTTGGCGTCACACGTCTGCGAACCCTGTCGGCACTGGCCGACCGCCGGGTTTCCGCACACGCGAGTCGCCCCGGCCTGGCACTCCGGGCACGCGTCCGCCTCGTCCACCACGCCGTCGCAGTCGTTGTCGACTCGATCGGCGCAGATCTCCACGACCGGCGCTCCCGCCACGAGCGGACGCCCGTTGGCATCCGAGCATGCGTTTGTGCCGTCCGGCTGGCAGACCATCGTCCCGTTGCGCCGGCACGCGCCGACGCCCATGTTGCACGCGCTACCCGTCTGGAAGCGCTCATCTACCTCGCCGTTGCAGTTGTTGTCCCGGTAGTCGCAGATCTCGCTGGCTCCCGGGTAGGACTCGTCGTTCCAGTCGTCGCAGTCGATGAGCCGCTGGTCGATATCCAGCGCGTAGAACCCATCGTCGTCGCGATCCATGCCGCACTCGGCCACCTGCCTTCCACGCCAGTCCAGCTCATCCTGCGCCACGCAGACCTCGTCCTCGGCGCAGAACGCGTCGTAGTCGCAGGTCTTGTTCTCGGTGCAGAAGTCGCGGGTGCATGAATCACCGTCGTTGCAGTCCTGCCGCTCTTCGAATCCGGGCTGGCACTCGAAACAGCCATCCTCGAAGCCCGGGAACCACCGCTTCTCGTCTTCCGTGAAGGCGAAGCAGTGCTCGCGATTCCCGCACGTGCTGTCGTCGGTGGTGTTCTTGCACCCCGACGCCGGCACGCACTCGTCGCGCGTGCAGTCGACGCCGTCGTCGCAGTTGATCTGGCGGTTGTCGCACTGACCGCGGACGTTGCACACGTCCACGGTGCAGGTGTTGCCGTCGTCGCACTGCGACTGCTCGTCGCACTCGCGATCCTCCGGCGTGGGCGCGTCGCCCTCGCCTTCGCCATCGCCCGGCTCTCCGGCCGGACCCTGCTCTCCGGGCTCGCCCTGCGGACCTTCCGGCCCCTCGGGCCCCTGCTCGCCGGCCTCACCGGCCGGACCCTGCTCACCCGGCTCTCCAGCCGGACCGCCAGGCTCGCCGGGCTGACCCGACTCACCGGGCGCCCCGTCGGCACCCGGCTCCCCGGGCGCTCCGGGCTCGCCGGGCGCTCCGGGCTCGCCGGGCGCTCCGTCCGCGCCAGACGCTCCAGGCTGACCCGGCTCTCCGGGCTCGCCCTGCGCACCGATCGGACCGGCCACACCGGGCTCGCCCTGCGAGCCCTGCGCGCCGTCCTCGCCGTTCACGCCGTCGACCCCGTCGACGCCGTTGCGGCCGTTGGTGCCGTTCGCACCGGCGGGACCCGCCGGACCCACGATGCCGGACGCGCCGTCCTCGCCCTGCTCACCCTCGAAACTGCAACCGGTCACACACACCATGGCCGCCATCGCGGCCTGAAACAGGAAGTTGCGCATATCGCGCCTCCTTCTGCCCCGTTTCCTACGGGGTCTTGTTGATGGGCCGCGAAGGCCCGGTTTCCAATTGTAAAGGTTCCCTTGTGGAACCCCACGATTCCATCCACGCGGGCTAGGAAGCCCATGCTTGATCTTCCCAGCATTGCTGCGGGAGGATTCTCCCTAACGCCGCATGAACGGAACCGTGAGGTCCCTTTTGCTGGTTACGAGTTGCCTCACAACCAGCAAAAGGGGGCCGAGCGCGAATGTCTTGGTAGACATCGCGCTCGGCTAGAACTAGAACTTCACCGCAAGGGTGAGACCGGCGCTGCCGCCGAACTTCCACCCATGCCTCGCCACGCGGTCCGGCCCGCCGGCGAGATCGAGGGTCACGCCGAAGCGCTCCCCCGACCATCCGATGCTCGGGCCTACCCCGAGCAGTACCTCACGAGCCGCCGTGAGGTCCGTCCTCGCTTGGGCAAGGAACATAACGTTCCCGCCCAGAGCCAGACCGTCTCCGGCCTGTCGCACCCGCTCACGCACCGTGAACGCGAGGTGCTCGGGCCGCAGCCCGATCAACACCTCTGTCTCCGAACGCAACTGCGAGTTCGAAACGGGCAACCCAAGCCCGAAGCCGAGGTTGAGCGGCACGCCACCGCGAGTGACACCGGAACCGACGAGGAACGCGAATTCGGGACCGTTCTCCAGCAGGTCCTCGACCCGCCGGAGGGACTCCCACGTCCTCGTCTCGTTGTTCCCGAGACGCTCCTCATGGTCCTGAACCACCCTCGTGAGCAACCCGACGCGATCCTCGATCGCGTCCATGCGCCCATCAAGATCCGAGAGCCGGACCTCGTCCTTCTTGACCTGCTCCGAGAGGTTCTTCACCTCGCGGAGCTTGCCGATGCAGGCGCCGAGCCGCGCTACGAACTGCGAACGCGCCCGGCCGCTCTTGACCGCCTTCTCCTCGCACCCGACGAGCGCCTTCTCGGCTTCCACGTGCTGGCGCTTCAGGCCGGCCACCTGCCGCTGCAGCGCCTTGTACTGCCGGACCATGCCCGCGTGCACCACGCGGTCCTGATCCTCGTGCACGTTCATCCGCCGGACCATGCCGGCGTCGATGACCTCGCGATCCTGCGCACCGACCTCGAACACGAACATGTTGGCCACCACGAGGGCGGCCAGGACGGAAGAAACGAAACGCATCGTTCTCTATCCTTTCTGGCCCCCGCAGGGCCACGTTGGCCCCTAAAGGGGAAATGGGTTAAGGTACACGGGACCTATTTTTGTCCCTTTCATCACCCTCCGGATTCCGGAGAGCGCTGAAAGAGACGGCTCGAGCGATGGGATGTTCAGTCCAATCGCCCGAGCCACGTTCAGCCGGCCTGCTTGGCCCGGCAGTCGTTCTGGATCTTGGTCTTCCGGTCTTCGTTGGAGAGACCCTCCCCCACGAAGACGTCCGCCTCCCGCGCCTTGACGCAGGAAGCGAAGCGACGGAAGTCGAAGATCCTGGTGTCGCTCGGCTTGACCGGAGATGCCTCCGGCTTTGCCTCGATCTTCTTGCCGAGCGCGCCCACCGCGACGACTAGCTCGCCCGTCTTGCCGAACAGGGTCTTCTGGTTGTCCTCGAGCCCATCGGTGCGACCCTCGAGGTCGCCGACCCTGCTGGTGACCGCGACGACCGCGTCCTCGATCTCCTTCGTGGACGCGCCTGCCGTCTTGGTCGAGGCGGCCGGCTGCACGGCGGACTTCTTCTTGTCCTTGCCTGCGCCTGCCGCCGGCTTCTCCTCCTTCTTGTCGTCGGCCTTGGCCGTCTCCGTGGCCGGCGCCACCTGCGCGAGCGATGCCTTTGCATCCTCGAGCACGTTCTTCGCGGCATCCAGGTGCCGCTTCGCCTCGTCGGCGGGCTTGCAGTCCTTCGTGGCGGCGGGGCTGTCCGCGCAGGCCTTCTCGGCCTCACGGAACTCACCACCCCGTCGGTCGAGGCTCTGCTGCGCCGCCGCGACCTCCTGCTCCCGGCGCTTCTTGACGTCCGCGGTGACCTTGTCGTTCGAGGTCCACGCGCAGAACTTCCCGTTGGTGCACGTGCCGATGCCGTCGCAGTCCGCGTCGGTCCGGCAGTCCTGCCCGATCTCGGCCTCGGCGGAGTCGCCACTCTCGCCCCTGTCCCCCTTGTCCCCCTGCTCTCCCTTGTCCCCCTTGGGGCCGGACGATCCGGCCATCCTATCGCACCCTATCACGCACACCATGGCCGCCATCGCGGCCGCGATCACGAAGTTGCGCATCGCGCACACCTCCTTGCCCCGTTTCCTAAACGGGGACTTGTTGATGGGCCGCGAAGGCCCGGTTGCTGTTCAAGGTTCATGGGACCCTTGGTCCCTTTCGGTGGTTTTCAAAATTGAAACTCACTGAAAGGGAGGGGTCTGCATCAGCATCATGCTGATGCAGACCC
>ERZ1292629.2136-Hain-H43-01um-R1-2136-length-17422-cov-21_pt1 | contig 17422 bp, 18 predicted proteins | sample MGYA00564399_ERZ1292629 | MGnify/ENA primary metagenome ERZ1292629 (study PRJEB36523, sample SAMEA6512636) | groundwater metagenome | collected 2019-01-08 | study: AquaDiva: Metagenomics assemblies of 32 groundwater samples
TGTTTCCAGCTGTGGAGATGGATCGTGCAACGGAACAGAAACATGCTCCACCTGTCCCGGAGATTGCGGGGTTTGTGGCAATTCTTTAGCTGGTAATTCATTTTTTGGAATGCAAATAGAAAATTTAACCTTAAACCCCGCCGAAGCGGTAATTACCACTACTGGCGCAAAATATATTTTAAAAAGAAATGAAATTGAATTATGGAGAAGGATAGACCCAAAAACAAACATGATTAATCCCAGAAAAGTCGGCCTTTTAAAATTTGACAGCGATATAGGTTCTTTATCAATAGAGTCAGCTGATAAAAGGACTGCTATTATTCAAAGTGAAAAGGTAACCTTTGTTTTTAATTCAGATTCTCTATTTTTTATTAAAGCTAAATCTTCATTCAACTATACTCATATAAATTTAATTGAAAATACTTCTTGGAATAAAGGTAGCGGTTTAGATAGAATCTGGACAGATGGCTATGGAGGAAGTTTGCATGCTAATATTTCTGGAAATTCTATTGTTTTATTTCAGGATATAAATTCTACTAAAATTCAAATGAGTTTAGGGGATACTGTTTCTGTAATGGTATTTCCTGCAAAGAATTTTGATTTCGAAAGATTATATGGATCTAATTCAAGGCCGTTTGTTCATTTCTCTGGAGAAAATGGTTTGACTGATACAAATTTTACAGAGCTCAAAAATAACGGATTCGGGATTATTGTGTTATGGGATTCTATTTATGATTATGGCAACCCGGGACTGGAACGGACTCCAATTCTTTTAGATTCAGGAGTTTTGGGTTATAAAATAAAACAGAGTGATGATTTATTAGTTAGAAATTTTGTAAACCAGGCTCATCAAAACGGATTTAAAGCAATTGTCTACAAATATTTATCTGCGGCCCCTGAATGGAATTATAAAAGTGGGCCAAAACAAGGACAACATCAGAACATTCAAGTTACGCTTCAATGGATGAGGGGTTTCCAGCAAGAATATAGATTTGATGGATGGTATTTTGATGGCGCAGATGTCGGAAGTTTAATAGAGGATTATAATTTTATTAGGCAAGTAAGAAAAGATATTGGCGATAATGGAATAATATTCCACCATGATTCTGTTGATGCCTGGGATAATGATGAAAGCGCGTGGAATGGTCAAACTCCCTTAAAATACACTGGAAGAAAAGCAGTAATGATAGATAATTATGTTGATTATACTGTTGTGGGAGAGACGGGAACTATTGCAATAACCCACGGTCCAGATGACCCTTATCTTAGATATTTTTCTTCTGGCTATGGCATGTCGCAGGCATATGCTTCTGAAATACGTTTGACTAAAGGTAATGCTGCAATTTCTGTAAAAGAAAAAAATAGAGTATTGGGACAGAATTTGAATGGAGCAGAGAGGAATATGAATTCTGACTGGATAAATTATTTTAAGCCATACTACGATAAGAGAAAAACAGAATATTTATCAGGTAATTTTAATCCAGATGTAGATTGGCCTCCAAAATGGTTTAAAACTCCAAGAAATATTCAGGTAAAATTTAATTCTGGAAATTCTGTGAATATAATCTGGGATACCGAAGAAAATTCTACAGGAGAAATTACTTATACAAGTGATGGAATTTGGTGGCACAATCAATATGTTACAAAAGGCGCTGATGGGATGATTCATCAAAACAGAGAGCTGACTAAACAGCATAGTGTCATCATTTCAAACCTTAAAAATAATACTTTTTATCAGTTTAGGATTAGGTCAAGCAATCTTAATATTAGTAATGAATTAATTTGGGGATATGTGGGAAATTTTACAACCTCTTCTGAAATACAAAAAATTAAATGTCCCGCGCAAATTCCAGAAAATTGTAATGATAATTGTAAAAATAAACTTTTAGCATATTGGAAATTTGATTCAGGAGATTGCGATTATTCTGAAAATTATAATCTTACCTATTATGGGGCGGGATTTGACGGGAAAGATTCTTTTGAATTTAATTATGATTACAAAGATTATATTGAGATTCAGAAAGAAAATAATCCCCTTTCCGATATTTCAGTTTATGGAGGAGAAAACGGAAAATCAACAGTTATAGCTTGGGTAAAGATACGGAATACAGGTAAGTATAATGTGCTCGCGCAACATATTGGAGGATTTGATTATTTTAGCATTGGGACTACTGGTGGAAAATCTGTTTTAAAAACAATGGTTTATGATAAAGCCAATGGCGTTAATTATTGGTCCACTTCAAAAACAAGCATAAAAGAAAACGAGTGGACTCACGTGGCTTTTATTTTTGAGGGAGGAATTGGCTATAAATTTTATATTAATGGTATTTTGGATTCTGAAATTAAAAATAGCAGTTTAAGTTTGCATGATTATTCAACTGCTACTGGTCTGGCGTATCTTGGTTATGGGTTTGACGCAATGTCATATTTCGACGGCAATGTTAAGGGCTTAGCTGTGTTTAATGATGCGTTAACTGATTCAGAAATTTATTCTTTGGCAAATTAATTTTGCAAAGACGATAAAGAGGACAAACTCCTCTTTTTTGTTTTTTGAAAAAGAGTTATAATAATTTAATAATTTATATAATGCAAAATATGGAAATGAAAATACCAATTGAGGTTTCAGCTAGGCATATTCATTTGTCGCAGAAGGATTTGGAAAAACTTTTCGGTAAAGGATATAAATTAAAAAAATTGCGACAGCTGAACCAGCCCGGCGATTTTTGCGCCGAGGAAAGTTTAGAATTGGGAGCAGGCGACAAAAAAATAAAAGGAGTTAGAATAGTTGGTCCTGCGCGGGAGCAGACCCAGGTTGAGATAAGTTTAACCGACGCTATTTTTTTGGGAGTAACTCCTCCCGTAAGATTATCGGGGGATTTAGAAGGGTCAGCCGCCTTTACCTTGATAGGGCCGGCAGGCGCAATTAAGTTAAGCGAAGGCTTAATTATAGCTCAACGGCATATTCATTGCGGAATAGGCGAAGCCGAAAATTTTGGGCTTGAAAATAATAGTTTAGTTTCCGTGAAAATTGAAGGAGAAAGAGCGGCAACATTTCACAATGTAAAAGTAAGAGTAAAAGACGATTACAAAATTTGTATGCACATAGATACAGACGAAGGAAACGCGGCAGGCATTAACAAAATCGGAAAAGGAACAATAATTTTATGATTTTAGTTTTAAATTGCGGTAGTCAATCAATCAAATGGAAGTTATTTGATGAGAAATTAAGGGTAGAAAAAGAGGGGAGCGCGATAATAACAGACAGCAATAATTATAAAGACGTTTTAATTGCTGAATTGAACAAGATAAAAGAAGAGCAAGGACAAATTAATAAAATTGGTCACAGGGTTGTTCATGGCGGAAATAAATTTTTAAAGCCGATAAAAATTACGCCGGAAGTTTCAGAAAGTTTAGAGAAATTGAATTATTTAGCCCCCCTTCATAATCCTTATAATGTCTTGGGAATTAAAATCTGTGGAAATATTTTTCAGACCGTTCCCCAATTCGCTGTTTTTGATACAGAATTTTACGCAAAGCTTCAGCCAAAAGTTTACACTTATCCTTTGCCGGAAAATATAAGAGAAAAATACGGTTTTAGGCGACTTGGCTTTCATGGAGTTTCGCACGAATATGTTGCGAAAAAAGCTTGCGAAATTACAAAAAAACCATTTAATCGGATAAAAATTATAAGTTGTCATCTGGGCGGAGGCGTAAGCGTTACGGCCATAAAAGACGGCGCGGCAATTGATACTTCAATGGGATTCTCCCCTTTAAGCGGAGCTATAATGATGACAAGGCCGGGGGATATTGACGACGAAATAATTTTTCAGATGGTGGAAAAATTTGGCACAGAAAAAACAAGAGAAATTTTAAATCATGAATCAGGATTAAAAGGGATATGCGGAGCGAATAATATGCTGGAAATTTTAAATATGATAAAAAGCGGCGACAAACAAGCGAAATTAGCATTAGATGTTTTTGTATATTCTATACAAAAATATATCGGGTCGTATTTTGCGATTTTAGGCGGATGCGACTTGTTGATTTTTACGGGCGCCATTGGATTTGGGTCTCAAAAAATAAGGGGTATGATTTGCAAGGACTTGAGTGTTCTTAAAAAAACAAAAATATTATCAATTGAAACAAACGAAGAATTAGCAATTGCCCAAAAAATTTAATTTTTTAATTTATGAAAAATATTTTATGGTTTTCTGAAATAGGAATGAATGACGTGCCTGTTGTTGGCGGCAAAAATGCATCTTTGGGAGAAATGTTTATTAATCTTGTTCCAAAAGGCGTTAATGTGCCTTATGGTTTTGCCATTACAGTTAATTTTTATTGGAAATTTATAAGCGCCAACGGCTTAGATAAATCTTTATTAGAAATATTTAGTCATTTAGACCCAAAGAATATTAAAAGCGTTCAAGAAGCCGGAAAAAAAGCAAGAAGCGCAATTGAAAAAGCTATCTTCCCGGAAGAACTGAAAAAAGAGTTATTTTCAGCCTATTTAGAATTATCTAAAAAATATAATTCAGAAAACACCGATGTTGCCGTAAGAACTTCGGGAGTTGCGGAAGATATGCCGGACGCTTCTTTCGCCGGCCAATTTGAAACATATTTAAATATTCAAGGGCCGGAAAATCTTTTACAGGCAGTCAAAAAATGTTTTATTTCTTTTTTTACAGACAGAGCCATTGCTTACAGAGAACAAGTTAAGGTGGATCACTTAAAAGTCGGACTTTCTGTGGGCGTTCAAAAAATGGTAAGGTCTGATTTGGGCGCATCGGGGGTTATGTTTTCTTGCGACACAGAGTCGGGTTTTGGAGATGTTGTTTTAATTAACGCAAGTTATGGTTTGGGAGAAAATATTGTAAAAGGCAAGGTTGACCCTGATCAGTTTTTTGTTTTTGAAACAACTTTAAAAAAGGGTTTCAAGCCTATTATTGAAAAAACGCTAGGCACAAAATTAATAAAAATGATTTATACTAAAAATTTAAAAAGTCCCACAAAAGATATTGCGGTTGCTAAAAAAGACCAGCAGAAATTTTCTATATCAGACGAAGACATTTTAACTTTGGCAAAATGGTCAGTTATTATTGAAGACCACTATAAAAAATCAATGGATGCAGAGTGGGCTAAAGACGGCAGAGATGGTAAATTGTATATTGTGCAGGCAAGACCTGAAACAGTTCAGAGCAAGAAAAATCTTAGTGTTTTAGAGGATTATGTCATAGATTCAACAAAGCCCAAAAAATTATTAGTAACTGGTTTAAGCGTTGGGAATAAAATAGGTCAGGGAAAAACAAGAATAATAATGAATGTAAAAGACATTAACAAGTTTGAAGAGGGCGAGGTTTTAGTTACCGATATGACAGACCCCGATTGGGTGCCGGTGATGAAAATTGCCTCAGCTATTGTTACAAATAGGGGTGGCAGAACTTGTCACGCAGCCATTGTAGGCAGGGAATTAGGGATACCTGTTGTAGTGGGTACTGGAAGCGGAACTAAAAAAATTAAAAACGGGCAAGACATTACAGTTTCTTGCGCGGAAAGCGAGCAGGGCAGGGTTTATGACGGAATTATTCCTTTTAAAATTAAAAGGACAGATATTTCCAATATAGCAAAAACTAAAACAAAGATAACGATGAATTTGGGAGACCCAAATCAGGCATTTGCCCTGAGTTTTATACCAAATGACGGCGTGGGATTAGCCAGGGAAGAGTTTATCATTGCCAACTCTATTAAAATTCATCCGCAAGCTCTAATAAACTATAAAAACCAAAAGACGGCGTTAAAGAAAAAAATTGATGCCCTAACATTAGGATATGCCGATAAAACTCAATTTTATATTGACAAATTGGCAGAGGGAATTGGCAAGATTGCTTCGGCATTTTATCCAAAACAAGTGATAGTAAGGTTTTCTGATTTCAAAACAAACGAATACAGGTCTCTTGTCGGCGGGGAATTATACGAACCAAAAGAGGAAAACCCCATGCTCGGATTTCGCGGAGCATCAAGATATTACGACCCAAAATTTAAACCAGCATTTATTTTAGAATTAAAAGCAATTAAAAAAGCAAGGGAAGAGTTTGGTTTAGATAATGTGCAGGTTATGGTTCCTTTTTGCAGAACGGTGGAAGAAGGAAAAAAAGTTTTACAAATTATGGAAGAAAATGGTTTAAAAAGAGAGAGTGGTCTGAAAATTTATATGATGGCGGAAATTCCATCCAATGTTGTACTGGCCGAAAAGTTTTTAGAAATATTTGACGGGTTTTCCATTGGTTCAAACGATTTAACCCAATTAACATTAGGACTGGATAGAGATAATTCAGAAATCGCCGCTGTAGGCAATGAAAAAAACGAAGCGGTAAAAGAACTGATTGAAGAAGTGATAAAAGTGTGCCAGAATAACAATAAATATTCCGGAATTTGCGGACAGGCGCCGAGCGACTTTCCGGACTTCGCCCAGTTTTTAGTTGAGAAGGGGATTGAGTCAATTTCCTTAAACCCGGATTCCGTATTAAAAACCAAAATATCCATCGTCCAAACCGAGAAACGATTGAATACAAATCAAAAATAATTAAGTTCAATAAACAGTCCCGTAGTCCGAACCACGGGACTAAAATTAAATGACAACTTTTCATTTGAATAGCTTGCCGAAAAAAAATAGAATACAAATGATCGGTGAATTTTATGATATGATAGATTCATTGAAAAATAGGGATGAAGTTCGTTTATTTATAAAGAGCTTATTAAGCGCAGATGAAATTGCTAATTTTATGCGAAGAATAGAAATAGCCGTGCTCCTGTCGGGCGATTATAAGTATGATCAAATAATAAAAGCTTTAAATGTGGGAAGGGATAAGATTTCTGCCGTTCATAAAAATTTATTGCAAGATGACAGTGGTTACAAAATTATTGTAAAAAGGCTGATTGAAAATCGTAAGAAAAGGCTGAAAAGAAATAAAAAACAGGAACAAGAAGTCGCAAGTTTCTCACCGCTTAGAGCGATTAAAAATTTTAGTTCGACAAATAGAATTTTACCAGACTTGCTTGACGCAGTTATTGAAAAATTAGAAGACGATAAAGAATTAGAAAGAGAGGCATTACTTTTTACACCGTCGTTAACGCCATTTAGAAATAAAAAATAACCTATCTATGACAGAGGTAAAAATTCTAATTGAGGGTTATACAAGCAATGACGCAGGAGAAGAAAAAACTTGTCCCACAATTTCGCTTATAAAAGATGGCGAGTTGAATATAGTTGTTGACCCTGGCATACTCTTAGATCAAAAAATGTTAGTTGATGCGCTGGCGAAAGAAGGATTGTCTGTTGGAGATATTGATATTGTTTGTATAACACATTCGCACATAGATCATTATCGCAATATTGGGATGTTTTCAAAAGCTAAAACTTTAGAATACTTTGGGCTGTGGGATAAAAATACCGTGGAAGATTGGAAAGAAAATTTTACAGAAAATATAAAAATAATAAAAACCCCGGGACATAATTACGATGGAATAACTCTTTTGGTAAAAACTAATAATGAAGTTGTTGCAGTCTGCGGAGATGTTTTTTGGAAAGAAAATTATCCCGAAAAGGATCCTTATGCTTCAGATGATGAAAAGTTAAATGAAAGTAGAGAAAAAGTTAAGCAACTTGCAGATTGGATTATTCCCGGTCATGCTGGAATTTATAAAATTAAAAAATAATGTTTAATAAAATGTACGATATTATTACATTTGGTTCGGCGGCGCAGGATATAAATTTAAAATCCAAGGCGTTTAAAGTAACGAAAGACAATAAAGATTTTGTTACGGGCGAGGGTCTTTGTTTGGCTTTAGGCTCCAAAATTGATATTGAAGATATAAAGTTTACTTCAGGCGGAGGTGGCACAAACACAGCGGTAGCTTTTGCGAAACAAGGTTTTAAAACAGCTTTTTGCGGAATGGTAGGCAAAGATGCAGCGGGCAAAGCCATGGTAAATGAACTTAAAAAAAATAAAGTAGATACTGCATTAGTTCAAAAAACAAAAGAAAAATTAACTAATCATTCGGTGGTTATTTCAAGCGACGGGGAGGATAGAACAATATTAGTTTACAGGGGCGCCTCCGATTTATTTGGCAAGGATAATATCCCATGGAATAAATTAAAGACAAAGTGGATTTATTTAGCTCCGCTTTCGGGTTTATTGCTTCGCCCGTCCGAAGCTCCGCAGAGCGAAGGAGGGTGCACTCCTTTTGAAGATATTGTGAATTTTGCTTTTGAAAATAAAATAAAAATCGCCGTAAACCCCGGCAATACCCAGCTTTCTTTACCAATTGAAGATATTATCAGAATTTTTAAAAAGATAGATATTTTGATTTTAAACCAAGAAGAAGCATCTTTTTTAACAAAAATTTCTTTTCAAAATGAAGCGGAAATTTTTAAAAAAATAGACGAGATATGTCCGGGTGTTGCCGTAATGACTAAGGGAGGCGAAGGAGTTGTTGCTTCTGATGGAAAATATTTATATTCAGCCTTACCAAACCCAAGTAGAAAAGTAGTTGATACAACTGGAGCTGGCGATTCGTTTGCTTCTGGATTTATTTCAGACTATATTAGATACAGTGGCGATATTGAAAAAGCTATACAGCTTGGTCTTGCAAATGCCGAAGCTAATTTAGCGGAAATTGGAGCCAAAACCACGCTTTTAGACAAAAATTCAAAATTTCAATGGGTTAAAGTTGTAAAGCAGTTGTGTTCAGAAAACGGTCTTTGTCAGCCAAAATAAAAAATAATACAATGAAAAATTTAAAATATTATTTTCAAAAAGCGCAAAAGGAGAAATGGGCCATCGGGCAGTTTAATTTTTCTGATTTTAGTCAAATGAAGGCAATTATTGAGGCAGGAAAAAATTTAAAGTCGCCGCTGATTTTAGGAACATCGGAGGGCGAGAGCAAGTTTTTCGGATTAGAGGAAGCAGTGGCTTTGAGAAATGTTTTGAGAAAAAAGACAGGCTTGCCGATTTTTTTAAACTTAGACCACGGCAAGTCATTTGAATACTTAAAAGAGGCGATTGATTGCGGGTATGATATGGTTCATTTTGACGGTTCAAAATTGTCTCTTGAAGAGAATGTTAATGTTAGCCAAAAAGTTGTAAAATACGCAAAAAAATATGGAGTTTTAGTTGAGGGCGAGGTTGGAAAAATCGGTACAGATTCTTCAAAACTTTATTTAGAAAAATTTGAGATAAAAGAAGAAGATTTAACCAAGCCGACAGAAGCCAAAGAATATATTAAAAAAACAGGAGTTGATTTATTGGCGGTAAGCATTGGAAATTTTCATGGTATTGAAGTTTCTGGCATTGACCCTAATCTTAGATTAGATATATTAAAAAAAATAAAAGAAGAGATTAACGGCGTTTTATTGATTTTGCACGGAGGGTCGGGCATTCCGCAAGACGACATAAAAAAAGCGATAGAGTTGGGCATTGTAAAAATTAATATTAACACAGAGCTAAGATTTGCTTTTGCAAACGGCCTGAAGGAAGAATTTAAAAATAACCCGGACGAAATAGTTTCTTATAAATATTTGCCAGAAGCAATTAAAAAAGTTCAAACCGTAGTTGATGAAAAGATTAAATTATTCGGGAGCTGTCAAAAAGCTTTACAACCGTAAATAAGTATAGTATTATTTGTTATTAAGTGGTTTGGTAATAAAGAAACTGAGCGGGGCGCTCATTTTTCTATTTTTAATATGAGTAAAATAGTATTACAAAGAGAAAAATGCATAGGATGCGGTTCCTGTGAGGTTGTTTGTCCAAAATATTTTGAATTAACGGACGACGGGAAAGCGCACATTAAAGATTCGGTTAAAGACGAGAAAACAGACAAAGAAGAATTAGAAGTGGTAAAAATTGAATGCGCAGAATCGGCAGTTGAGTCCTGTCCGGTTCAGTGTATTGAAATTATATGATTTCTTTATCAGCGAAAATTAGAAAACAACCCGATATTAAATCTGCAGACAAAATTTCTGCGGTGGTTTATGGTCCTGGAGTTAAAAATGCTTCCATTGAGGTTGATTATAAAGATTTTCAGAAAGTTTTTAAAGCGGCGGGAGAAAGTTCTTTAATTGAATTAAGCATTGAAGGAGAGAAAGACAAACGACCCGTTTTAATCCATGAAATTCAAAAAGACCCGGTAAGCGACAAATTTATACACGTTGATTTTTTTCAAGCGTCTCTTAAAGAGGAAGTTGAAGCGACGGTTCCTTTAGTTTTTTTTGGGGTTGCTCTCGCTGAAAAAGATCTTGGTGGCACTTTAGTAAAAAACATTACAGAAGTTGAGGTAAAGGCATTCCCTCAAAATCTTCCGCACGAAATTAAGGTTTCCATAGATGGACTCAAAACCTTTCAAGACTATATTTTAATTAAAGATTTAATTTTACCTGAAAAGGTTAAGGTCTTAAAAAAAGCAGAAGAGATTATTGCTTCTGTCGCCGAACAACAAAAAATAGAAGAGGAATTAAAAAAACCAATAGAAGAAAACGTAGAAAATGTGGAAAAGGTAGAAAAGGAAAAGAAAGAAGAGGAAATCATAGAAGAATAAAAATAACTCATTGTTTAAAAAGCGCCTTATTAAAGAGGCGCTTTTGTTTTTTTAAAAAAATAGCTATAATAGGATAATAATATGCCTATGTTTAAGAAAATTATTTTATTATTATTTGTTTTAGTTTTAATATTACCCGGTTTTATTTTAGCCGAGGATTTGGCAGATATATGTAAGAAAATATCTGAAGCAGACACGGGTTGTAGCGGCTTGAATTCTTTTGATTGCAAGGCAACTTTAGAAAAATGCGCGGCTTATTATGAACAAGAAAGTCAAAAAATAGCAGAAGACCTTACAAAAACAGCCCAAGAAAAAAAAACCCTTCAGTCACAAATTTCGTCTTTAAAAAAGAAAGTGACAAATTTGGAATATCAGATTTATCAAGGTAATGTTATGGTAAAAGATCTTGGGTTGCAAATAGGAGACACCCAAACCTCCATAGAAAAAACTTCTTTTAACATTAAATCTGCTCAAAGTCAGATCGCGAATATCTTAAGGTCAATGTACGAGGAAGACCAAAAATCATCAATTGAAATTTTGCTTGAAGGTAATCTTTCTGATTTTTTTGACAATTTAGTTTATTTAGAAGGGTTAAATTCTAAAGTGGGAGATCTTTTAAACAGCACCAAAAACTTAAAATCTTATTTAGAAAATCAAAAAGTAAAAATGGACGATGAAAAAGATCAATTGCAAAAAGTAGTTAAAATACAGACATTGCAAAAACGAGAATCAGAACAAACAAAAAAAGAGCAGGAAGGCTATCTGAAATTAACCGAAGCGCAATATCAGCAACAGCTTTTAGACAAAAAAGAAGCGGAAAAAAAAGCCGCCACTATCAGGTCTAGAATTTTTGATTTGTTGGGCGTTTCACAGGCGCCAAACTTTGGCGAGGCTTATGAAATTGCAAAATACGCCTCTAACGCCACAGGAGTTAGGCCGGCTTTAATATTAGCTGTAATCACCCAGGAATCTAATTTAGGTAAAAATGTCGGCCAGTGTTATTTAAAAAATACCCAAACCGGAGCGGGCGTGAAAATAAAAACAGGAGCCGTTTCGCCAAAAACTATGAATCCCAAAACTGTTCCATATTTTTTAGAAACTATAAAAAATATAAATGAGAAAAAAGGGCTGGCTCGCGATCCTTTTTCAACTCCAGTTTCTTGCGTGATGTATTCTAATGGATCGCCTTACGGATGGGGAGGGGCAATGGGGCCGGGGCAATTTATAGCGTCAACATGGAAGATATATAGCGGTCCAGTTGAGGCAACCACAGGAAGAATTGCCGACCCTTGGGATATTAGAGACGCATTTTTAGCGACAGCCTTGTATTTAAAAAATTCAGGCGGAGACAAAAAAAGTGGCGAGTTTAAAGCCACGATGAATTATTTTTCAGGCGGTTCTTGGACAAAATGGGAAGAATTTTATGGAACTTCCGTTTTAAGTATAGCCGCCCAATATGAAAAAGACATCACAGCCATCGGCGGATAAATTATTTTCTAAATGCTTTTATAATCGGCTCTAAATTGCCGTTTACAATTTTTTCTAAATCGTGCCAACTTTTTCCAATTCTGTGGTCTGTGATTCTATTTTGCGGATAATTATAAGTTCTAATTTTTTCGGCTCTTTTTGCCGCATGAATTTGGTCTCTGCGTTCGGTCGTAAGTTTTGATAAATCTTCCTCTTCTTGCCGTTGCAAAAGTCTTGCCGATAAAAGAGTTAAAGCGGTTTCTTTATTTTGTAATTGATTTCTTTCAGATTGACAAGTAACAGTAAGTCCACTAGGTTTGTGTACAATTCTAATAGCTGACTCTGTTTTATTGACATACTGCCCGCCGGGTCCTGAAGATTTATAGGTTGTGATTTCTAAATCGCCTGGATTAATGTTAATGTCTGTTTTTTTAGGTTTTAACAATACAGCTACGGTGGCTGTTGAAGTATGCACCCTGTCTTGTTTTTCTGTTTTAGGGATTCTTTGAACCCTGTGCACTCCACCTTCATATTGTATTTCTTTATAGGCTAAAGGACCCGATAGTTCAAAAATTATTTCTTTGTACCCGCCAATTTCAGAAGCGTTGGAATCTAAAACCCTTTGGCTCCAGCCTTTTGTTTGGGCATATCTTGAATACATTCTATAAAGGTCTCTTGCAAAAAGCCCCGACTCATCTCCCCCGGTGCCAGCCCTAATCTCTACAATAATAGATTGTTTTTCTTGTTCCATATGACTAATATATCACAACTACTTGCTTTTGGGAAGAATATTTGTTAAGATTTAAAATACAATTATGAAAAAAGATATCCATCCAAAATATTATAAAGCTTCTGTCAAATGCGCTTGTGGCAACACTTTTTTTGTTGGCTCAACGAAAGAGCATATAGAAACTGAAGTTTGCTTTCAGTGTCATCCTTTTTATACAAAACAAGAAAAAGTAATGGATACATTAGGCAGGGTTCAAAAATTTAAAGAAAGGTTAAGTAAAAAAAGGGCGGTAAAAAAGAAAAAAGCCCAATAAAAACAAAATGGAAGAAGATAAAAAAACAATTGTAAAAGATATTAAAATTAATTTAGAAGAAATGACTAATGCTGGTTTGGGCGTCGGGCACACGGTTTCAAGGCTGCATCCCAAGATGAAAGCATACACTTCCGGCATTAAAAATAACACCAATGTTATTGATTTGGAGAAAACAGCTAAAGAGTTTAGCAAGGCCTTAAAGTTTATTTCAAATCTTGTTGCCGATAACAAAAAAATCATTTTTGTCGGCACAAAAATTCAGATGAAGGAATTAGTCAAAAAAGCGGCGGAAGATTGCGATATTCCTTATGTTGCAGAAAGATGGTTGGGCGGAACATTTACAAATTTTGAAACAATTTACAAAAGAGTGGAATACTTCAAAGATATGGAAAAGAAAAAGGCAGTGGGAGAATTTAATAAATATACAAAAAAAGAACGACTTAAAATTGATAAAGAATTAGAATCTTTAAGAGTTAAGTTTGAAGGAATTAAAAATATGTCAAAATTACCGGAAGCCGTTTTTATTTCAGATTTAAAAAAAGATATTACTTGCGCTAGAGAAGCCAGAAGGAAAGGTATTTTTATAGTTGCCATAACAGACACTAATATTGACCCAGATTTAGCCGATTATCCAATACCGGCCAACGATGACGCGATCTCTTCTGTAAAATATATTTTAGAGAAGATAAAAGAGGTAATTTTGCAAAAATAAAAAATAATTTTTACCTTTATCTTTTATATGGTTACAATTGACCAAATTAAACAATTAAGAGAGGAGACAGGAGTTTCTCCCACAGAAATTAAAAAAGCCCTTGAACAATCGCAGGGGGACATAGAAAAAGCTAAAGAAATTTTAAGAACTTGGGGTAAAACTTTAGCCGACAAAAAACTAAGCAGAGAAACAAGGCAGGGCATTATTGAAACTTATATTCATCCCAATTCAAAAACTGGAGTGTTGTTGGATATAAGATGCGAGTCAGATTTTGTTTCCAAGTCGCCAGATTTTAAAAAATTAGCCCATGAAATTTGTTTGCAAATAGCAGCAATGAAACCTTTATTTGTAAAGGATTCCGATATACCGGAGGAATTTTTAAACAGCGAGAGAAAAATTTATACAGAGCAAATAAAAGATTCCGGAAAACCGGAAAACATCGTTAAGCAAATAGTAGAAGGAAAATTAAAAAAATACAAAGACAGCGTTTCTTTGCTTTCTCAATCCTGGATAAAAGACGACACAAAAACAATTAAAAATCTAATAGAAGAAACTATCGCTAAAATAGGAGAAAATATTGAGGTTAAAAAATTTACTAGGTACGAGATATAGTATGATACAATTAATCGCGACGATTATTTTTTTAGGGTCAATGTTGGGCATAATATTTATTTTATACCGCAAGATTCCTGTTTTGGTTGAATTGCCGAAAAATGGCAGTCATGGATTATCTAAAGGAAAATTTATCATAAGAATAGAAAATAAAGTAAAAGATATTTACGCTCTTTTTTCCAAACAAATAATTTTGCATAAATTTCTATCTTGGGTCAAAGTTATGACCTTAAAAACAGAAACAAAAATTGATACTCTCTTGCATAGTATAAGAAAAAAAGCTCAGAAAATAGACGAAGAGTTGAAGGATAAAAAATAAAGAATAATTTTAGTGCCGTTCTAGCTCAACAGCAGAGCAATGCTTTTGTAAAGCATAGGTTCCGAGTGCAAATCTCGGGAACGGCTCATTGTGCGACAAAGACCATTTTAGGTGGTTTTTTCGTTAATTTTTGTGGTATAATATACCAATGCCACGAAATTTTTATAACGATAAAAAATACAAAGAGAGGCAAAGTTTGACGATGAAAGAAAATTGGAAAAAAGGTCTTTTTGATTCTATAAGAAAAAGAGAGAAAAGGATATGCAAAGGATGTAATAAAATTTTCGAAGTTATTCCAAGTAGCCCAAAAATTTATTGTAGTCATAGTTGTGCCGCGAAAGATGCTAATTTAGGAAGGATTCAGTTCGAGGAAACAAGAATAAAAATAGGGAAAGCTTCAATGGGGAGAAAGAGTCCGTATAAAGGAATATTTAAGACGCCAAGAATTAATGTTGAGTGTGGAAATCCCAAATGTAAGAAAGTGTTTCTGGCTGAAAAGTATAGAGATAGGAAATACTGCAGTAATAAATGTCATATGACCATAACCGGTGGAAAGCCAACTTCACCAAAGGCTTTCAAGAGGAAAGGCAGGAATAAGAAAAGATATTAGCGATAAGATTTACTTTTATAGCCGATGGGAAGCGAATTTTGCTCGTTTGCAAAATTATTTAGGTATTAAATGGGAATATGAGCCAAAAACTTTTGATTTAGGTTATCAAAATTATACACCTGATTTTTATCTCCCCAAACTTAATACATATATTGAAGTTAAAAACTTTCTTTGGAAATATTCAAAAAGAAGAGACGAAAAATTCAGGAAATTATATCCAAATATAAAATTGCAGTTGCTTTTAAAAGAGGATTATTTAAAATCAGAGAATAAGTATTCAAAATTAATTCCTAATTGGGAATATAGGAATAGTCCATTTAATATAAATTAAATTTTATGCCCGAAAATTTTGATAATAGAGACCAAGAAGAAAACCTAGCGTCGGTAATAGAGGTAAAAACTGATGAACAAAAGGAACAGGAAGACGAGCGAAGAATTAATAGGGATCTTTTTGGTAATGTAAATGTAAATGAGATAACGAGCCATCTTAGGGGTCCAGCTTCTGATAATGAGCAGCGCATTGACACTCTATACGAAATTAAAAAAATTGAGGCAGAGATTGCTTATCGATTTCCAAAAACGTATGGAAGGACAGCTGAAGAAAATTTGCGAATAGCGCAAGAGGTATCGAATACGGGCTTACAGAAAGGGTTTTTACACGATAAACACAGGTCTGTTGCACTATACGAACTTGCTGCATTCAGTAAGGGTGATGCGATTGCCGAAGAAGATATTAATGTAATTGAAACGCAATTAAAAGATAAAAAAATACTTATTTTAGGCGACGACACGGGCTCTTTTTCGGAAATTTTGAATTCATTCGGTGCAAAGGTTATTGGTATAGAAATTGATAAAGCCAAAGTCGCAGTGGCCCACTCAGGTGTTTTAAGTGAAAAAAGCGAACCGCAAGAACAAGTTATCCATGGCGATATCGGCGATTTAACCGACGAAGCTTCTGATTTGTACAAAAAGCTCGAGCAATCTGGACCTTTCGATATAATTTATTCTCACGCTGTTTTTAATGGTGGTTCTGGTATAGAGGGTGCAATAGATAAATTTAATGCTAAAAGCAGACTTCGCGGCCCCATGATCGATTTTGGGAAATGTTTAACGAGTAATCTATCATCCTTATTAAATAAAAATGGTTTTATGCTTCACGACCGGGTTGATTTAAGGGAAATTTTTGGTCCTTATGGTCAGAGGTATAGTAAATCTGCGCCGGCAGAAAATTGGTTATGGGCAGCTTCGTCGGGGACTGGTAGAATTTCAGATTTAATTTTTATTTCTAAAAATGAGTTTGAAAATATTTCAGAGAAGATACAATCAAATAGAGATTGGATAGGAATGAAAGTATAGATTATGTTTAAGCTATTGACAAGAGTTTATTTTAGAATAGAATGTAAATTGTAGTTGGGAAATACAATTAAAATTTAAAGATAAAAAAAGACATATTTTAAAAACCAAAAGTTTTATAAAATATCCACGAAGGTTTCTAATAGTTAGATATCTTCGTGGGTATTTTTTCTTAGCCCGCCCGAAGCCCGCAGGGCGAAGGAGGGTCAGCCGGTTGGAATGTATTTTGATAATTTAATAATGTAAACCCAGTTTAAAAAATCATTTTAAACTGGAAAATTAGTTTTTTAAAGTTGTTTCGAATATAAGCTAATATAATAGAGTGTTTACTAAAGAGTAATCAAACTATAATTATGAGTGAGGGAGGAATGTAAAAATTTATTTTTATATTACGACCGAACGATTAATTATATCTCTATATTTTTTTTGAGAGTTTGATCCTAGCTCAGGGTGAACGCTGGTAACGTGGATACCGGCATGCAAGTCAAGGGGGTGCTGAACCGCAAGGTGAAGTACAACCGGCGAACGGCTTAGTAACACGTAGATACATACCTTAAAGTGGAGCATAGCTCGTCGAAAGACGGGGTAATTCTCCATAGTCTCGCAAGAGTAAACCCGCAAGGGGCTTTAAGAATGGTCTGCGGCCTATCAGCTTGTTGGCGAGGTAATAGCTCACCAAGGCTATGACGGGTAGGGGGCGTGAGAGCGCGACCCCC
>ERZ1292629.2139-Hain-H43-01um-R1-2139-length-17390-cov-5_pt1 | contig 17390 bp, 16 predicted proteins | sample MGYA00564399_ERZ1292629 | MGnify/ENA primary metagenome ERZ1292629 (study PRJEB36523, sample SAMEA6512636) | groundwater metagenome | collected 2019-01-08 | study: AquaDiva: Metagenomics assemblies of 32 groundwater samples
AATCCCTTCAGTCACTGTAAAAGACAAACCAAAGGGATTTCCAATTGCAATTACTTTTTTTCCTACTTGTAAATTGTCGGAATCTGCAAATTCTAAAGAAGCAAAAATTTTATCAGCTTTTAGCAAAGCAATATCCCGAGTTGCATCTCCTCCAACAAATCTTGCTGATGTTATGCTTTTGTCATAATCTATAATATTAATTTTTTTCGAACCATCAATAACATGATAATTTGTTACAATATATCCTGAAGAATTTATAACAAAACCAGTGCCCATAGCCTTATCTGTTGAAATGCTCACAACTCCTTTAACAGCATCATCAATTATACCTGAGAAATCATCTTTAGAAGATTTTAATAATTTAATTTCTTCATTTAAATTTGTTTGTTGTTTTGTGAGGGTCTTTGAAATTTCATTAAAATTATTTTGGTATCTTAAGTTATATTCATCAAGGGTATTAACAAAATAGCTTGTCAAATTTTCTTGCGTTGTCTCTAGTTCAGCATTTAGTTTAGTAATTCTTGAGCTGAAAGAAACAAATGAGGCTATTTGCAGAATTATTAATACAAATATCGCTGTGTAAACTATCGGTTTGTGCACCATTTTTCTCAATATATTAATCTAGTGATAATGGTATTTATAATTTGCTAATTGTTTTAAAAAGCTATTTAAACCTCTCAACATTAAACAATTTATGAAAATACATACCATTGGAGGTTATAATGAGGTTGGTAAGAATATGACGGCCATTGAGACGGGCGATGATGTTATACTATTTGATTCAGGATTATTTCTGCCAGCAATAGTAGGTGTGGAAGAAAAAGATAAAATTCTTACTGAAAAAGGCATGAGGCATTTAGGGGCGCTTCCTGATGATTTATACTTAGACAAAAATGGCTTAAGAAATAAAGTCCGCGCGATTTTGGTCTCTCATGCTCATTTGGACCATATAGGTGCTTTGCCTTATACTGCCCAAAGGTATAATGCAGAGATTTTAGGCACGCCATTCACAACTCAATTTTTAAAAATAATGATGGATGATTGCAATCAAAGAATAAGCAATAAGGTCGTTACGCTTAATCTTAATGCCTCTTACACAATTAAAGGGAGAAGAAAATATCGGGTGGAGTTTTTAAGTATGACTCATTCTACTCTTCAGACTGCACTCATAGCTCTGCATACGCCAGAAGGAATTGTGCTTTATGCTAATGATTTTAAGCTTGACAACTCTCCAGTATTGGGAGATACACCCAATTATAAAAGACTGCGAGAGCTGGCAAAAATAGGTGTTAAAGCTCTTATTGTAGATTCATTATATGCTCCAGATGATAGGAAAACCCCCTCTGAAAAAATAGCCCGCGGACTTCTTGAGGATGTATTTTTTGCCACAGACAATCGCAATTCAGGGATTGTTGTCACAACCTTTTCTTCTCATATTGCAAGATTGAAAAGCATTACCGATCTTGGAAAAAGATTAAATCGAGAAGTAGTCTTCCTTGGCAGAAGCTTAAACAAATACATGACTGCTGCAAAAAATGTAGGAAAGGCGCCATTCATAAACGAAATTAAAATCTTCACTTATAAAAATCAACTTGAGAAAGCCTTAAAGAAAATTAACAAAGATAGGAGTAAGTATGTTGTTGTCTGTACCGGGCATCAAGGCGAGCCGAATTCTATCTTAGACAGGCTTTCAAGAAACCAATTGCCTTTTAATTTTACTTCAGATGACCATGTGATTTTTTCATCAAAAACAATTCCTTCACCAATAAATGAAGTAAACAAAGAGCAATTGGAGCGCAGGCTAAAAAAGCATCACGTTAGGATTTTTGACAATGTTCATGTTTCAGGCCACGGAGGCAGAGAAGACATTCGGGATTTAATAAAATTAACAAACCCTGAGCATGTTATCCCTTCTCATGGAGATTTAAAAAAATTAAGCGCAGGTGCAGAATTGGCAGAGGAAATGGGATTTAAATTAAACAAAAATGTTCATATCATGCAGAATGGAAAAAGCATAACTTGCTAAAATGAAAGAGGATATAATTGCAGGGTTAAAAAATGCCGTAGAAAGAGGATATTCATTAGATGAAGCAGCACAGACATTTATCAATGCAGGATATAATCCTGTTGAAATAAAAGAAGCTATAAACTCTCTTAGCATGAATGCGACATCAATTACCAATCAGAATAAGCATCCTTATTTGCAAGAGGTAAAGATAAATCAAAATAATAATTCCAACCCGAAGAAAAAAAGAGGAGTCTGGAAAGTAGTTTTATTAATAATACTCTTTCTTCTTTTAATTGGAGGCTTAGTTGCAGCTATAATCTTTAGTTCAGAGATAATAAACTTCTTGAAGACAAATTTATGAACAGCAAATTTTTATCTTTATTTCCTGCATCTTTCAGAGATTTTTATAAAAATCTTATTTTAATTGTGCCTCCTCTTGTTTTATTCTTATTTTTATTCCTATTTTCAAATCTTTCTGTAATTATAAACTCAAAATTATTTAGCAGTCTCTCGCTTTCTATCTGGTTAATAGCTTCTCTAACTATTTCTTTAGTTGCAATCGCTTTTATTTTTGCAGGATTAATTGGTTTATCGAAGCAAGCTATAAAATCTAAAGCGAATTTAAAAGATTTTATCTTTTATTCTAAAAAGTTTTGGTTTAAAAATTTAATAGTAATTATTTTTCTGCTTATTCTTTACAATTTAGTTCGTAATGCTGCCCATTACGGAGCTTTATTCTTAGGAAAGGCCATTGGCTTGCTGCTAAATCCTGCTATTTTATTATTCTATTTTATTTACTTTGTAGGTTTATTTGGGTTGATTATATTTTTTACATTTTCAAATTTTTATTTGATTGTATTTAATTTAACAATTAAAAATAGCATCAAGAGATCATTTTTATTAGTAAAAAAGGAATACTTATTTGTTTTAGCAACAATATTGCTTTTCTTTTTGGTTAATTATCTAATTGACCAATTCAGTTTAATTAATGAGCTTGCTTCAGATTTAATCAGCTATCTTTTGATACCTTTCGTTTCTCTAATTTTCACAAGGTTTGTTTTATTCTTTGGCAAATAGCATGATATATACACCTGCAGAAGATTCTTATTTACTTGAAAAAGAAGTTCGTAAATTCTCTAAAGGAAAGAAAGTATTGGACATGGGCTCTGGTTCAGGCATTCAAGCAAAAGCAGCAATATCTTATGGAGCAAAACAGGCTTTAGCTTCAGACATTAATTCCGAATCAATTTTTCATCTGAAAAGCCGGGGAATAGCAGCAGTAAAATCCAATTTATTTTCAAATATTCATGAAAAATTCGACTTAATAATATTCAATCCTCCTTATCTTCCAGAAGATAGAAAAGAGGACAAAGAAAGCAGGCAAATAACAACTGCTGGAAAAAATGGTGATGAAATTATTTTAAGATTTTTTAAAAGCCTAAAATCTCATCTGAATAAAAATGGAATCTGCCTGATTGTTCTTTCATCGCTCACTCCAAAAAATAGAATTTTTAAGTTATTAAAGGCAAAGCATTTGAAAAAATCGGCCTTATCAAAACAAAAATTATTTATGGAAGAATTAGAAGTCTGGAAAATAAAATATATTGGCCATTAAATTTAAAAGCCCTTTATTTTTATCTCTTTTATGAACGAAGAATTAATTTGGAAAGCATCTTTTCTTGAGCAGCAATGCGGAGAGCTTCAAAATAATCTTGAAATTATTGAAAAGCAGATATTAGAATTAGGAACTTTCAAGTTAAATATAGAATTCTTCTCAAAATCCAATGAGACAAAAATGCTATCTTCAGTTGGCAAAGGTGTATATGTTAAAACTGACTTATTAGACAAAAAGCTATTTGTAGAAGTCGGTGCAGGCGTAATTGTCAAGAAAACCTCTGCACAAATAGAAAAAATCATAACCGATCAAATTCAAAGACTAAGTGAAGCAAGAGGCCCCTTGGCAGCAAGGTTAAAAGATTATAATCAGACACTCAAAGATATATTGAGTGAAATAGAAAAATCTAAAGAATAATTAAAGTCTTATTTTAGCAGCTTTTTTAATAAAATCATTGTATTTCAATTTGCCATACTCTGAAATTACAGCAGCAATATATTTTTTCTCAATCTTTTCAAATGCAGGATTTTCTATTCTTACTTTTTTTGGTGCATTACTCCATACTTCATGAAAGCCCCTTTCCTCTATCTTGACATTCTTTGGTGAAAATTTCCACGAGTCAGCCACAATATAAAGAGGTTTTTTGTGTACACTAGCTATCTCTGCAATTGCGTCACTGCCAATTTTATTTATAGCATAATTTTTCAGTAATGCATCAGCTCCAAGTAAAGCTATAGAAGAATTTTTAATAGCTTCATGCATGCCAGAATCAATAAAAGTCGTAACTTTAATTCCAGCCTTAACTAGCTCTGCAGCAGTAATTCGTCCCTGGTATAACGGTCTCGTTTCTGTATTATAAACTTCAAATTTTTTTCGGTGTTGTTTTGCATAAATCAGTGCCTTGACAACATTTGTAGAATGGCAATGAGTAAATATTATTTTATTTTGCCCGATAAGTTTGAAAACATTTTTATTAATTTTATTTTGTGCATCAGAGAAATGATTTAATATCTTTTCTTTAGGCAGTTTATTTATCAAATTTAAAACATTCATAAGCATTGGTTCTGTTGGCCTCAAGCTCATTAATTTCCTCTTGTTTTTTTCTGTAGGCTCGATAAAATAAGCATTTAATGCTGCCTTTGCAATATTTGTAGCTCCTTGGATTTTAACCTCTTTTATAGCCAAATAAATCTGCTGAAGTTTATTCATTTATTTTTTAAGTTTATCTCTTATAAAAAGCTTTTTAAGTCTGTTTCCTTTATTAAAACTGTAAAAACGAGATATTCAAATGTTAGAGATGATAATTAATCCGAGAAAGGCTGAGAGAAAGCCTTGGGAATTGTTTTTTATAGGCTTATTTTACGCGAGCATTGCAATCTTATTAGTTAATTGGATTTTTGCAAAAGATGCCGTACTTTCAAGATATTCGGGGATTTTGGTTGTTACTTTTACTGTAATGTTTTCAATACCGTTTATTTATTATACATTAAAATTAGAAGAGAATAAAGTTAATGACCGCAGGGGGACTTTGGCTCTTCTTATAGAACATAAGAATGCAATTTATGCGTTTTTATGGCTATTTTTGGGATTTGTAGTAGCCTTATCTTTTTGGTATATTGTTCTTCCATCACCTCAAAACTTCAGAGCTCAAATTGAAACCTACTGCCTTATAAATCGACCTGCAAATTTTGATGAATGTGTTAAACAATACGGTCTAAAAGATTTATCAGGAACAACAGCTTATGCAACAGCCAAAGATAGATTATTTTTGATATTTGCTAATAATATTTATGTTTTAATTTTTACACTGGTCTTTTCGCTAATTTTCGGTGCAGGCGTCATTTTTATTTTAGCCTGGAACGCCAGTGTTATAGCTGCAGCCATAGGCATATTTACAAATTCAAAATTGAGCGCACTCCCTTTAGGGTTAGGCAGGTATCTGACACACGGCATACCTGAAATAGGCTCTTATTTTATGGTTGCTCTTGCAGGAGGAATGGTTTCTGTAGCAGTTATAAAGCATGAAATTGGAACAGAAAAGTTTTGGGAAGTTCTGCAAGACTCGCTTAATTTAATTATTTTATCAATTATAGTATTGTTTATCGCAGCGCTTATTGAAGTTTTTATAACTCCAGCATTATTTTAAAATCTGGGTTTAATACCCTACAGCTTGCTGCGGAGATAGCGAAATTTTAGGCAATTTCTTTATTTTAACTGGAATGATTGAAACATTTATATACAGCTCTTTTATCATATGATTATCTCTTATCAATACTATAATAAATGGAAGAAGAACAGATTTTTAGAGAGCGAAAAGAAAAGGCTATTAAATTTTTGAAAGCCCATTATACCTGGCTAGGGTACATTGCATTAGCTATAATAATATTTCTAGCTGTAAAAATCAGAACAAGCAATCTTTCAGGCTTAAGAGATATAACAACAGGTCAATGGACATTAGGCCCTGATTTAGACCCTTTTCTTTTCTTAAGATGGGCAAAATATATTATACAGAATGGTAGTTTAATGGCTATAGATACAATGAGGAATGTTCCTTTAGGCTTGAGTACTAGAGGTGAAATGATATTGCTCCCTTATCTAATTGCATGGTTTCACAAAATTGCTGAATTTTTTGGAAGTACTTCCATAGAACAGTCTGCAGCTATCTTTCCAGTTTTTATGTTTGCACTTACAGTTATAGCCTTCTTTTTTTTAACAAAAAAAATATTTGTTAATATTCTGGGAGCAAAAAAATCAATAATAATAGCCTTAATTTCTTCTTTTTTCCTTTCTGTAATTCCTTCTTTGCTTCCAAGAACAATAGCAGGCATTCCTGAAAAAGAATCAGCTGCTTTCTTATTTATGTTTTTAGCATTCTATTTCTTTTTGTCATCTTGGGATTCAAAGAATCTTAAAGGAATTATTATTTTTGCCGTGCTTGCAGCGATTTCTACAGCAGCAATGGCTTTAGTTTGGGGAGGTTATGTATATGTATTTGTAGCTATTGGAGCCAGTGTTTTAATCGCTTTCTTGCTAGGGCATATAAACCGGAATAAATTTTATACTTATGCAATCTGGATTCTGCTGTCTGCAGTTTTAATGATACCCTTCTCATCAAGATATTCCATATCTAATCTTCTTACTTCAACAACAACCGGAATTGCATTCGGTGCTTTCTTTTTAATCCTGCTCAACTTTGCAGTTAACAGAACAAAACTTAAAAAATATTTTGAGTCGGGGCCTTTAGCCAAGCTTCCAATGCCAGTTATGTTATTATTAATCGTAATAATTCTTAGTTTAATATTCATTTCTTTTATTCACAGCGATATAATCTTAGACAAGTTTAATTCTTTGACAAGCAATTTTATCCAGCCAATTTATAATCGGTTTGGGGTTACAGTTGCTGAAAACAGGCAGCCTTTCTTTGGAGAATGGGCTGGAAGCTTTGGGCCAATTATAAAAGGAATACCTCTTATATTCTGGTTATTCTTTATTGGTTCTGTTTATTTATTCTACAATATGTTAAAAACATTCGCAAAGAAAGAAAGATTAATCTTAACTGCATCTTATTTAGCCTTTTTAACAGCTTTAATATTTAGCAGATACTCTGCAGCGAGCTTATTAAACGGAACAAATGGATTTAGTATTTTTATTTATATCTTGGGCATTATTACTTTAGTAAGTACAGTAGGATTTTATTATTTCAAGCATAACAAACTGGGAGATACTAATAAATTCAGGGAATTAGATTTTGGATTAATAACTCTATTTGTATTCTTCTTCCTTAGCATTGTATCTGCAAGAGGGGCAGTCAGAACAATTATGGTTCTTGTTCCACCAGCATCAATAATTGTCAGCTATTTAGCTGTCGTGAGCTTTTCAGAAGCCAGAAAAGTTAAAGATGATTCATTTAAACTTCTTGCCTGGATTATAGTTGCAATAATTTTAATATCTACTGCATTTGCAGCAGGATCATATTATAAAGATGTTAGTGCTCAGGCAGCATCATTTGCTCCAAATATTTATACGCAGCAATGGCAAAAAGCAATGTCTTGGGTAAGGGATAATACTCCTTCAACAGCGGTTTTCGCTCATTGGTGGGATTATGGCTATTGGTTGCAGTCAATAGGAGAACGTGCAACCGTTTTAGACGGAGGGAACTTTATTGTTTACTGGAATCATTTGATGGGAAGATATGCCCTTATAGGTAATGATAACATGCAGGCATTGGAATTTCTTTATGCTCACAATGCTACTCATTTCTTAATAGACTCTACAGATATTGGAAAATATTCAGCTTTCTCAAGCATTGGTTCTGATGGAAATTATGACAGGTTTAGCTGGTTAAACACATTCGTGAGAGATAATCAGCAAACTCAGGAAACTAAGAATTCAACTATCTATATATACTCTTCTGGAGGCGTCCCAACTGATGGAGATATAATATACAATCTAAATGGCACACAAATTTTCTTGCCTGGTCAAAAAGCAGGTATTGCTTTTATAATCTTAGAAGAAAATAAGTCAGGCACATTAGCTACTCAGCCGCATGCTGTTTTTGTTTATCAAAATAAACAATACAATTTGCCGTTAAGATATGCTTATATAAATAATGAGTTTAAGGATTTTGGTTCTGGAATAGAAGCCGGTGTATACTTAATGCCTGCAGTATATAATAATCAGGGTAGTGTCCAAATAGTAAAAGATGGAGCATTGATTTATTTGAGCAATAGAACAGTTAAATCTCAGCTTGCAAGATTATATCTCTATAAAGAAGATAATCCTTATTTCAAATTGGTGCACTCAGAGGATGATTTTCTTATAGCCCAATTAAAATCTCAAAATGCTACTACTTCAGACATTGTTTTTGTGGGAGATATTCGAGGACCAGTAAGGATTTGGGAGATTAATTATCCAGCAGGAATGCAAGTTAAACAAGAATATTTGCAAACAACTTATCCAGATAAGTCTTTTACAATAGTAAAATGATAGATTTAATCTTAATAATACCGGTTCTTATAAGCTTTTTTACAACTCTATTTTTAATGCCCTTCTGGATTAAGAAAGCAAGAGATATTGGTCTTCTCTGGGAAGAAATGAATAAAATTAATGCAGAAAAAGTTGCTGGTTCAGGAGGTATAATTGCTGTATTGGGGTTTATAGTAGGGACTCTTATTTACATAGCTTATAGAGTTTTTTACCTGCAAGCTTCAAATGACTTTTTAATAGCTATTTTTGCCTTAATCACAGTAATTCTTATTCTAGCAGGCATAGGATTAGTTGATGATTTACTTGGCTGGCAAAGAGGAGGGCTGTCTATAAGATCAAGATTAATTTTAATACTATTTGCTGCCGTACCTTTGGTTGTTATAAATGCAGGTGAAAGTTCATTTTCTTTGCCTTTCCTTGGGACTTTTAATCTAGGGATATTCTATCCATTAATAATTATACCTATAGGAATTGTAGGGGCTGCAACGACTTTTAATATGTTGGCAGGCTATAATGGCCTTGAAGCCGGGCAGGGAATTTTGTTATTATCAGCGCTCGGATTTGCAGCTTATATAACTGGAAACTCTTGGCTGGCATTTGTATCTTTACTAATGATTATTTGTTTGCTGGCTTTTTTGTTGTACAATCTTAATCCTTCAAAAGTTTTCCCAGGAGATTCTTTGACTTACGCTATTGGAGGTTTAATAGCTATTATTGCTATTTTGGGGAATTTAGAAAGATTGGCTGTTTTTATTTATATTCCTTATATTCTAGAAGTGTTCTTTAAATTAAGGGGGGGCTTGAAAAAACAGTCATTCGGCAAGCCAAATAAAGATGGAACTCTTGATTTAAGGTATAATAAAATTTATGGGCTTGAGCATCTTTCTATCTGGCTTATGAAATATTTTGGGATAAAGCCAACAGAAAATAAAGTAGTTTATTCAATTTGGGCATTTCAATTTTTGATAATTATAATAGGATTCATTCTTTTTAAAGGAATTTTTACTTAAAATGATAAAGCTAAATAAAGCCTTAATTGGTGGGAGTCTTGTTTTATTAATAACATTTAATCTCTTCAATATTATTAATTTTATATTTCAGTTCAGTATGGTTAGACTTTTATCAATTGTAGAATATGGTGTTTTAGCAACCCTCTTTTCTATAATCTATATATTTGGAATTTTTTCAGAGTCCATTCAGACAATAATGGCAAAATTTTCATCTATTGAGCATGATAAAGGGCGCATAAAAAACTTGTTAAAGAAAAGCCTGACTAAAGCTGTTTATATATCATTTCTAGTTTTTGCATTTTATCTCATAATCTCTATACCTCTCTCTTACCTATTAAAAATAAACTATCTTTTGCTTGCTTTAAATGGCCTTTTAGTTTTTGTTGTATTTTTGCTTCCAGTAAACCGTGGGGTAATGCTTGGTAAGAAAATGTTTAAAGAGCTGGGAATTAACATGATTATAGAGGCATCGGCAAAACTTTTTATTGCACTTCTTCTTGTTTATTTAGGTTTGAAAATTTATGGTGCTATTGTTGCTTTGGTAATTGGAGCCGCAGTTGCATTTTTATTTTCTTTTTCAACATTAAAAGAGATTTTTAGTTCAGAAGATAAACAAGCAGAAACAAATAACATTTATCAATATGCAAAGCCAGTCGCATTTATAACTTTGATTATAACTGTTTTTTATAGCCTTGATATAATAATTGCTAAAATTGTTTTTCCTGCTGAAATTGCTGGCTACTATGCCATTGCTTCTATTCTTGGAAAAATAGCTTTTTGGGGCACACAGCCAATTAGTAAAGCTATGTTTCCTCTTTCAGCAGAAACAGGCTCTAAAAAGAAAGCTTCTCCTAATGTCCTCTGGAATGCTTTAGGAATTTTAGGCTTATGCCTTGTAGTTTATTTAGCCATTATTTATCTGTTCCCTGCTTTTTTTATCAAAATTTTTTCTGGGAGAGATATTCCTCAATCTATAAGCATATTATTTTATATAACACTTGCGATGAGTATTTTGTCTGTAACAAATCTCTTTTTATTGTATAAATTATCATTGGGAAAAATAAAAGATTACTATTTATTCTTAATATTTCCTCTAATTGAGATATTCTTATTAATCTACTTTTCACATTCACTATTGCAATTTTCAGTAGCTTTGGTTACAGCATCTGCAATATTTTTATGGGGAGTTATATTTTTAATTGACAGAAAATGAAAGTCTCAATTATTATGCCCTCATACAATCCTGAAGATATAATTCTTAATCTAAAAGAGGCTATTAAGTCATTAGAAGAAGTAACTCCAGACTTTGAAATAATTTTAGTTGATGACGGAAGTACAAATAACGGATTTCAAAAACTAAAAGAGTTTAATAATCGTAAAGTAAAAGTTGTAGGCTATAAGAAAAATATGGGCAAAGGATACGCAATAAAATACGGCTTTAATTTTGTAAAAGGGAAATACGTTTCCTTTGTTGACAGTGGGAGAGACCTAGACCCCAGGCAATTAAAAAATTTTCTCAAAATCATGGAAAGCAAAGATGCAGATATTGTGATAGGCAGCAAAAGGCATCAAGATTCAAAAGTGCATTACCCCTTGCTTCGAAGGTTTATGAGCAAAACTTATCAGCTGATAAATAGAATTCTTTTCAATTTGAAAGTTAAAGATACTCAGGTGGGTCTTAAACTCTTTAGAAAAGAAGTGCTGGAAAAAATCATGCCTAAAATAGTAATAAAAAGATTTGCTTTTGACCTTGAACTTTTAGTAATAGCGAATAAATACGGCTTTAAGATAGTTGAAGCTCCAATAATAATGAGATACAGGTTTAAAAGCACAATCAAGCCAGGAGCTATTTTTTGGATGCTATGGGATACAGCCGCTATTTTCTACCGTGCCAAGATACTAAATTGGTATGACAAGCATTAAATCAAAAAAACTCTGATGAGTTTGTGAGTTTTTTGGATGTCTTAAATTTGCTAGAAGCAAATTTAATGAACCTGAAAATCTCTGATTTTCTTGTGATCAAGGAACTTTTAGTCAAGTTACTTGACATCACAATAAAGTTTAAAACTCTTAAAATAATCATAGGCTTATGGCAATTAGAGTTACCGCTCCAGTAAGAATAGACATTTCAGCAGGCTGGACTGATTCCCCCCCATTCAGAGACAAATATGGTGGAGTAGTATTCAATGCTGCAGTTGATTTAGAAGGAAGCAGAATATCTGCAACATTCAATGAGAAAGGAGAAATGATTGTCTCTCCAGGAAACATTCCTTCTCACAGTGGGCTTGGAACATCAGGCTCTTTGCACTCTGTAGAGATTGCTCTGCAATCTCCCGATTATCCAGACTATAAAAATCTTGCAAAAAAAGTATGGATGCACGAAAATATTATTTTAGAGCAAAGAGGAGGGATTCAGGACCAATTAGCAGCAATCGTTGGGGGGGTTAATCTCTGGGCGCTTGGAAAAGGCTCTATAGAAGCAATGGATATCAAGCAACTTGCAGTTTCAAAGCCAATTGCGAGAGCTCTTGAAGATATGTTAGTTTTGGTTTATACAGGAGATTGCCATTTGTCTTCTTCAATACACCAGCTTGTTTTTGGAGATGAAGTTTACAAAAAAAATATTCCAAAGATTGACAGAATGAGCCAAATTGCAACATTCATGTATACCTGCCTTACTGGAGGAGCGCCACTCACTGATTTAATCAGGGAAACATGGGATTTGCAAAAATCATTGCATCCTTCAATTGAAACAGAAAAAATGAGGGTTGTTCAGGAGAGATTAAAAGGAAGTTATCTTGCATGCAAGGCAACAGGAGCAGGTGGCGGCGGTTCTATGGTATTTTACACAGATGATAAAGAGAATTTGTCTGAAAAAGTAAACAAAATTCAGCTTCCAGGAGTTAGAGTGCTTCCATTTGAATTTGATTATGAAGGAATAAAAATTGAAAAAATTTAACTATAAACATAAATTTTTAAAGCGTACACTTTCTATCATTTTATATGGATGAAAAAATAACTATAGAACCAGGAACTTTTGAAAAAATTAAAGAAAATTCCAGTAGGCCCCTTCATATAGTTTTGATAGCAACAAAGCCAGATATAATTAAACAAGCTCCTTTAATTCTAGAACTAAAAAAAAGAAATGAAAACATACTGATTGTTCATTCAGGCCAGCATTATGATTGGAATCTTTCAAAAGGAATGGAAGCAGAATTTAATATAATTCCAGATATAAACCTGAATGTTAAAGGCGAAACACTTTATGAACAGCAGTCACAAATAATACAAAGATTCGGGGAAGTAATACATGAAATAAAGAAAATAAATAAAAAAATTATTCCTTACACATATAGCGATACAACAACTGCTGTTGCAGGCGGAATAGCATCGTTTGCAAATAGAATTGCTGTTGCACATGTTGAAGCAGGTTTGAGGACAATGAGCCCACCGAGAGAAATTTTAATGAGTCTTCTTTATAATGTGGATGTGAGAGATTATTATGACAAATTAAAAAATCCAAAGGGTTGGAAAAAAGGAAGTTACGAGCCATATCCTGAGCAATTTGACAGTCGTGCATCCGGGCCTTCAGCAGGAGTTCATTTATGCCCGACAAAATTAAACATGATGAATCTGATTAATGAAGGATATGATAAAAAAAGAATATTTGTTGTAGGAAATCCTGTGGCAGATGCAATAAAAATAGCAAAAGAAAAAGCTAGTCAAAGCAAAATCTTTGAAAAATTTCCAAAATTAAAAGAAGGCAATTTCATAAGATTCTGTGTGCATAGAAGAGAAAATGTATCTTCAAAGCATAGGTTTAAATCTTTAATTTTAGCTATGGAGCGCTTGATAAAAGAAGGCAAAAATATTTTATTTATTTCACTTGGCGCAACTGAAAAAGCTCTGAATGAATTTGGGCTTAAAGAAAAAATTGACTCCTTGGCAAAAGATTATAAAAATTTTATATACTCTCCAGTTTGGCCAAGCTATATTGATGTTATAGCAGCAATGGCAAAATGCACTCTAATAGCTACAGATTCGGGAAGTATTCAGGAAGAAGGCAATATATTAGGCATACCTGTTGTTACATTAAGATTTAATACAGATAGGCCTGAATCTGTATTTGCGGGTGCAAATATTATTGCTCCGCCCATTCGTGAAGACATTGTTTATAAAATAATTAAAGCAGTTTACGAAGACAAAATATTAAATAAAGAAATGGCTTCAGCAGGTAATATTTATGGAGAAAATGTCAGCAAGAAAATGGTTGATGCAGTTAATGGAGTTATAAGCGAAGGCCCATTGTTTGAATATCTTGAGCATGAAAGATTAGGGCTGTCAAAGCTTGATTTTTGGGAAAAAGGGGAGATTGACTGGTAATGAAGTTTTCAGTAGTCATAATTGCAAGAAAGATGAATGATTATATAAAAGAAGCAATGCCATACTTCAAAAAACAAAGCTTTCAGGATTTTGAAATTATCCTTGTTCTTGAAGAAAAAACAACTGAAAAATTTCCAAAATCACAAATTATAATCACTGGAAGAACAGCACCATCTAATGCAAGGAATGTAGGTGTAAAAAATGCAAAAGGGGAAATAATCGCATTTATAGACGATGATGCTTACCCTGAAAAAAATTGGCTTGAAAAAGCCAATGAGGAGTTTAAAGACCCGAATGTTGTGGCAGTTGGCGGGCCAAGTTTTGCTCCAAAAAATGCAACTTTTTTTCAGAAAGTGTCAAATAAAGTTTATGAATTAAGCTCAAGCAAAACAGGCCCGAGGTATGGAAAAGCTAAAAGAATGGAAATTGATGACTGGCCTACATGCAATTTTTTTGTCAGAAAAAATGATTTTGAAAAAACACAGGGTTTTGACTCAAAATATTGGGGTGGAGAAGACACGCAGGTATGCTATTCATTACTAAAAATAGGCAAAAAAATGTATTATAATCCTGACTTGATAGTCTATCATCATCCAAGAAAAACATTAAAACAGCATCTGAAGCAGACATTTTTTTGGGGCATGTGGCGCGGCTTTTTCATGAGAATGCATAAGCAATCACGCCAATTAACATTTTTTATTCCTCCTGCTTTTGTAGCTATTTTTACATTTGGTCTTATTTTTTCTTTTTTTAGTAAATTTGTAAGGTATGCTTATTTTGCATTCTTGATATTATATATTATATACATAATCCTTTTGGGGATAAAGACTAAAAATTTCAAGCTTGCTTTTCCAGTAATGGCAACAACTATTTTAACCCATTTTTCATACGGTTCTGGATTTATCAAAGGGCTATTTGCCTCAAAAGATGGCCCAATTAAGAAAACATTAAATCCAGCTGAAAGTTTAAAAATTAAGAAGCAGTAGTTTTTTCATGAAATTGACTATAATTCTACCAACATATAATAATGGAAGGACAATTGACGATTGCTTGAAAAGTATATTTTCCCAAAATCTTCCAAAAAAAGATTACGAAGTGCTTTTTATTGATGGTGGCAGTACAGATAACACTCTGAATATTGCAAAGAAATATCCTGTTAAGATTATAAAAAACCCAAAAAGAAACGAAGAAGCAGCAAGAATTCTAGGAATTCAAAAAGCCAAAGGTCAGATAACTTGTTTTATTGATGCAGACAATATTCTAGTTGGAGAAGATTGGCTTGAAAAGATGCTTTTGCCTTTTGATAACAAGAAAATTGCCTTTGCAGACACTCTTTTCTTTTCTTATAGAAAAACAGACAAAATTGGTGTGAAATACCAAGCATTAATCGGAGGCGATGACCCTATTGCAATGTATCTTGGGATGTATTCAAGATGGTGTTATCTTAAAAGCGATTGGACAGATTATCCGCATAATGATAAAGATAAGGGCGATTTTATAGAGTCATTTTTTCTTGATAAAAAGAAAGTTCCGCCAATGGGCTCGAATGGTTTTCTTGTAAGAACTGCATTATTAAAAAAATTTGTCAAGAATACATTTCTTCATTCAGATTTTGTGTATGAATTAGTAAATTCAGGCTATAATCATTTTGCCAAAGTTAAAACAGGCATAATTCACAATCAGCCGAAGTTTTTTCCGAATAAAATTAGGAGAATTAAAAGGCGCTTAAATAATGAAATAAAGATTCAATATAACTATGGCCTGACAAAGAAGGACACAATCAAAGTTATTTTATATATTTCATTAATTCTGCCAGTTTTGTATGATACCATAAAAGGATTGATAAAAAAGCCGGATTTTGCATGGCTCTTCCATCCTATCGCCTGCTATGGAGAATTATTTCTTCATGGATGGTACAATTTAAAAAGTAAATTCGGTTTCAAAGTTTAAATGGAAGTAAAAACTGCCCAGCTAAAAAGATTAAATCTAGGAAGTGGCAAAGATTATAAAACGGGTTGGATAAATCTTGATTATAACAGTCAGTATAAAGCAGATGTCTACCATGACCTTGACAAATTTCCTTATCCATTCAAAGATAATGAATTCACTTATATTTACTGTTCTCACATTCTTGAGCATGTTAAAGATTTATTCAAAACACTTGAAGAATTACACAGGATTTTAAATACAAATGGATTAATTCATATAAGGGTGCCCCATTTTTCAAATGGAAATGGCTATAACGATTTAAGTCATAAAAGATTCTTCGGATGGTTTACATTTCAGCAAATCATTGGAGGATATTACAACAAATCTTTTAATTTTAAGATAGAGTCAGAAAGATTTAATTTTCTTGCAGAGAATCATAAAATGCTTAACTCAGGTTTTAGTTGGATTTTTAATATAATGCCCAAACAATTTTATGAAAGATTTTTATGCTGGATAATGCCTGTTGGCGAAATTGAGCTAAAATTAAGAAAGATTACTGCTTCACAAAGTTAAACAATCTCTTTAAATAAAAAATACTTTCTTTTGTAAAATAGAGCAATGATGAAGGATTGCCAATGAGTGTTTTAATAAATGTTTGATAAACAAAAGACCTGCATTTCTTTTTTGCAGCATCATATTTTTTGATAAATTCTTCAAGAGGCACATCTGCATCTAGCAATAATGGGCTTTCTTTATGGTATACATTAGATATATGTTCATAGACATTATCATCTATTTTGCCTCTTTGCTTTGCAATTTCCCACATTTCAGTTGAAGGCAAAGGTATAATCACTTGAATCCATAATCTGGCTGCTCCCGCTTTTTTTGCAAAATCAATAAACTCAAGGGTTTTTTGCATATCTTCGAGTTTCTCTCCAGGCATTCCAATCATTAAGCAGCCATATACATTCAGTCCATGTTTAACACAAAGTTTTATAGCATTCTTGTTTGTTTCAGCAGACAAACTAAGGTCATTTTTAATATATTTTAGCACTCTGTCAGACCCGGATTCAAATCCAAAAACTACTGTTTTGATATTCAGGCTCTTTAATATCTTGCACATTTCTTCATCAATTGTATTTGCTCTTGCTTGGCATGAAAATGTTAATTTTCCTAATAATCCTGCACATTCCAATTTTTCACGAAATTCATTAAGCCTGGCTTTATTAACAGAAAAAAGATCATCAAACAGGTCTATATGTCTTACACCAAAATTATAATAGAGATTTTTTATTTCTTCTATTACACTATCAATATTCCTGAATCGAATTCTCTTCCAGCAGGCCTTTATTGAGCAAAATCTGCAATTATACGGGCAGCCTATAGAGGTCATAAGACCCATTGAAACTTCAAATTTGTATATTTCGGGGATAAATTTTTTTTCAAAATATTTCTTGTT
>ERZ1292629.2146-Hain-H43-01um-R1-2146-length-17358-cov-8_pt1 | contig 17358 bp, 28 predicted proteins | sample MGYA00564399_ERZ1292629 | MGnify/ENA primary metagenome ERZ1292629 (study PRJEB36523, sample SAMEA6512636) | groundwater metagenome | collected 2019-01-08 | study: AquaDiva: Metagenomics assemblies of 32 groundwater samples
TAGCCTGTGCAATGATGTCCTTCATTTTGTCTCCTGTTCAGATAGGATTTCTTCGAATACAGCAAACTGACTGAAATCTCCGCCCATAGCCGCTTCTAGCAACACACCAATGCGGGCGACTGTCTTCCATTCACCCCTATACTGCACCTTCACAAATGCCTCTCGTTTGGCTAGGCCCAACTGGAAGCAATCATACATGGCTGTCACTCTGGGGCTGAGACCGATCCCCGGCAGTATCGCCACAAGAGCCTTGCGACTCTTGGCCGTGCCTCCATAGCGTAGCTTCTCTACGGACACCTCGGACACCAATACACCGAGTTCCTTCTCCTTCTCTTCCAGTTGTTCTTTGTACATCATCAGGCGTGCCGATGCGTGATACTTTAGAGCCTGTCCTCCGGGCGTTACATGTCCTCTACCACCAATGATGGGATTGACATGATTGACAACGAACACAGCCTTTGGGCGCTGCGTCTGTGCGGTTGTACGAAGCCATGTACTGGCACGGCGGACGAACTTGGCCGTAGCCAGGGCACGTCTCCCGACGAATGCTTCCTCGATGTCGCCTTCCCGTTCGGCAATGGGCTGAAGCATGCCGATACTATCTACAACCGATCCATTCACCATCTCATCGTTGAGCGAATCGGCTGCTTCCTGTATCATACTCTCGTGCGTTCTGGCCTCGCCCTTCTTGTCCGTGTAGTCTATGATCTTCAATACACCATCGAACTTGGCTTGATTGGCACAGGACAGTAGATACTTGCCATCCATTGTGCCCTCTATATCGGCAAATACGACCTTGCCAACTGGCATGATTTTAGATGCCAAATAGTAGCAGAGCGTGCTTTTGCCGACGCCCGGATGACCATATACCTCATAGAGCGAGCCGAGCGGCAACCCCCACTCTCCATTGAATCCAAGAGCACGATCCAGCCCGTAGAGGCCGGACGAGAAGCGGGCTAGAGTAGGGATGTCGCCTTCGATGATGATGGTCAACGTTCGCCTTCCCATACAACAACAGGTTTGGTAGATGGCTTCGGCCTATACAATTCGTCGATATAATATATAGCTTCTTGTTGTGTGGTGAACTCGTGGTCAATATCCACCCCATGAGGCCCGTTGTATCCCTCTGTAAACCAACCTAAGATTCCGACTTTCGCCTGAACTTGGTACGTTCCCCGTGCTGGTATCCAGCGAATACGATACTTTGTCATATCCCTTTACATACTCCTTGCTTTAGATGATGTAACTGGTTATAATATCCTGTATAGAAAGAGAGTACACTATGACATGGACCGAACCAGAAATCGCTTGGGTTGCTGGACTGCTGGAAGGTGAGGGATCGTTTATGACTCATACTAAGAACACTCCAGATGGATACACCTATCCAGCTTTTCGGGTCTCGTGTAACATGACAGATGAAGATGTCCTTGTTAGACTGTCAACAATCACAGGAATGGGGCATCTGGTAGGTCCGACTATACCACAAAACCCACTCCATAGTCCATTCTGGAGGTGGGGACTATATAAAAAGGCGGATATCTTAAGACTATGCCTTGCCATTCTACCATACATGGGCAAGCGCCGCAGCGAGAAAATTCGCCTGATGATTGACACTATAGGAACCACTCGCTTCTGGAAGCATGGTACTAGATGGGGCTATGAGCGTGGCTGTAGATGCGACGCATGTCGTGCCGCCTTCGCCAAGCATCACCGAGACAGAAGAGCAAAACGTAAACAAGAATCAGTCTCCAGGGAATCCTAGACGTGATTGGGATTGATGTCTCTGAATCACCAAATCAAGACATCCGGCATAGCCAATCATATCGACGATGTTATCATGACGATGTCCATTCACCTCTCTGCTGATCTTCACCCCAACCAAGCATAAAGCGACCTGCTCAGGTGTGATAGGGACACCGATGATTGCTTGCCAAATAAGAGCGGTCTTGCTGAAATCGTCAAAAGGATGCCCATACGCTTTCTGACGAGCACCATAGATGAGTTCCTTTGCTTCATCTAGGATGGTCTTCTCTACGGCATCTTTGGCATCAGAAAGACAGTCACGGCCTCGCTCCATGTTCTTGCTCTCCTTCCAACACGCACCCCACGATTCCACGGACAATCCATAACAACAACATAAGCACCGCAAGCCCATGCTTCTTCTGCCGCAGATGGTAGATCATCTATGACTATATCTGGCTTATTCTTTCGTATCCATTCCAGTTTGTTCTCCGGCCCATTAGTGCAAACCATTTCCAGGTCAGGAAAGTCATGTATCCTGAACCACAGTCTTCTCGTCTCGGCAGAAGCCGACATACTAGCAGTCAAGTATAGCACATCGTATCCTATGTCTTTAATGTGCTGGACACCACTGATGGCCCCAGCAATGGGATTCAGCCCAAGCAAAAACGAGAAGTGATTATCTGGCTCAAAGTGCTTGTTCCAATTGACGAGTGGCCACATCTCCCGCAGGTTCCACGACCACACTATAGGATAGCCATAGTGTTCTATGCAGGCCGTGACATAGCCCGCTAGAACATCATCAATGTCGATGGCACAGACTTTCACCACACACCTATGTACAGCCCACAATTCGGGCAATCAACTATCTGCTCAAAGCCCAACAGATGCTCTTTCACGTGCTTTTCGCACATCCACCAGTAATTGGCTCCAGCATAGAATTGCTGGGCTGGTGGCTTCAAGCAAGGCTTTCTGCGCTTTTCGGGCACCGACCACTCACAAGTTTCTGGCGGGACGTGGCGCATTTCATCACTCATCGCTTCTGCACTCCAGCAGCTCGGCATATCCTATCAATCGCGGTAACACCTGCTTCGTCTTCTACCTTCAGGTTGAAGAAGCCAAACGACACCCAGGCTTCGCTGCCACGCCTAGCTTTGAGTGTACCATCCCGCTCCAATAGAACAGTCAAGGCATGTTCGGCAGAGGTGCGCTTGCCCCGCCTGGACTGTACAATCTCCCGAACATCGGAGATGCTGGCCGCATTACCCAGGGCTTCCCAATCTTCATCGTCTAGATCGCCATGCCTTGCGGCGGGGGCAATAAGGTGATACGCACCAATTGGAAGGCGCATGAGTTCGGGATGAGGTAGGAGTACATTTTCCCAGTAGTCGATTGCCTTCTCCACCGTCTGAACACTGAGGCCGGTACCTTGTACAGCGGCGTCAATGAAAGCGTCATCTGAAGGGAAGACATCCCAGCGCCGTGACATCTCATAGAGAGTCTTAGCCATTCCCCTTGCGGCCAGTTCACCTCCACGTCTCAGTCCTCCAATGTAATTCCATGCCAGGGCAGGATTGGCTGTAGTTACTGCTCGATCAACAACCTCATCTACCTTGTCAAGCTGTGCTAACTCTTCTTTACTGAATACTACGATTTGCTCTTCAGTCATTGATAGACCTCACTTCATATCCATCGAATACTTTGAAGCACTCCCCTGTAGTAACTTCCAGCATCAGCACGCCATCATCTCTTTTCTCTGTGTCCCATAGATTACCAAGAAACTCGCCCTGTTTGAGTTTGCCGCATCTACGGCACAGACCCCCCTGGAAGGCTGCTCCCATTGCCATAAATGCCCAGTTTCTAGGAACAGCATGTACGCCGACTATACAGCGAAGGTCAGTCACATCGCCTCCCTAAACGCTTTCATCGCAGATCGAATCTCACCAACCGTGCTACCCTTATGTAGTACCAGTGCTGGGTTCTTGCACGCAACAGCAGTCACATCTTTCGGCAGATATGGCGAACTAACAACTAACCCTGATACATCGGATACAGCTTCTCCGAGTAGGGCCTTGCACACATAGCTACCCATGAGTAAAATGTACTTCTTGCCTGAGCATTCTGCAAGCATCCATTCCATATGCTGGTGGTATTCTTCATCATCCTTGCTAGGTTTGTGCTGCCACAGGTTCGTCGCTCGGCACGTCTCATGCTGGATACCGACTCGGGCGAGTTCGGCCCTTAGAACCTCCCCACCCTTGCCGGTCCAGCAGTACCCCGATTTCAGTTCTTCAACGCCCGGATACTCACCGATCAGCAGAGTCGAGCTATCCTTTGGGCCGACTGGAAGAACAAGCAGGTGGCCGCACAGTGGACAGGCATTCCTAGGCAAGTCTGCCCTCAAAGTATCCAACGAGATAGCACACAACTATTACAACAGCGAGAGTTTGAGCGGTGCTAACTCCAAGCCATTCCGAGAGTAGCACACCAGCGACCGCTATCACAAACGGAATAAGATAGTACCACACCGTCTTTTTCCTACTCATCGTCTAGGTCCTCTGGTGTATCATCGTCCACATCGTCCAGCATAGCCCGAAGTGCATCAATCTCCGTATCGACATCAATCAATGCGTCTCGTAAGTCTTCAACTGCAACCCAGTCAACATCCCCCTTCTTAACATCCTGCATGATCTGATTGAACTGCTTGAGTAGCGCACCGCCAGACATTTTGTTCCTCCCATAGTCTCGTAGAATATCCAATGCCCATTGTATCTTATCAGAGATGCGCTGACCAGATGGTTGCGATACAGACCACAGTTCTAGATTCTCTGGGCGGTTATCATCTCGAATGCCATTCTTATGATGCACATTCTCGTGCTCCCTAAGTGGCCTACCTAACATCTGTGCCATTACAACAACGTGCTCATAGACAGCCCCGGCTTTTGTGGCATTTGGGTGGTCTGGCATATACAGCAATCTGTAGCCACTATCAATTGATCCTCTGCCGAACTTCGATCCTACCGGACCTATCTCTCCAGTTCGTTGAAGTCTAGTATAGTGCATCTGGCATAGGCCCCTCGTATGAGCCGGTCTTTGGCATCCATCAACCGAACACTTCTTCTGTATGACACTTTTTGTAAGGGAAGCGTCCCCTGTATCACCATACCTACGAAGATGTCGATAATGTGGATCACAAAGCCCCTTGGCTGATACAACCAAATTACATCCATTCACAGAGCAGATTTTCGGGTGTCGCTTTGTCTTCCATGGAGCCTCTGGCAATCCACCAAAGAAGTATCTATGTCCGCTTTCCGTCATTCATTCCCGTACGCGATTGGCGGTCCTCCGCCCGTGCAGCGGGTGCAGATGAAGTTCAGCTTGTTGGTCTCGCAGTCCTGCTTGATGAGAAACGTCTTGGCCCAGTCCACTGCGACGGCCACGAAGCCACAACACTTCTGCTGTGCCACGATGTTGGGGAGATACCAGGACCCTGCGCCCTCGTTGTAGCTAAAGGACGCAAGTCCGCCGCCGGGACAAGTCTCTCCGTTCGGCCCAATCAGGGCAAAGAAGCGACCAATCACGGTATCCTCGCACGGAGTCTTGCAAGTCTCTGGCTCCTCGATTGCTCGTGGAATGCCCTCATACTCACCCTGGACGATGTAGGTTTCGGTCACGTCGGGGTTCGTCCACTGGTAGGACTCCACCAGCACAGTATCCACAAGTTCACCATCTACGTAGAACAGGTGGAAGATTTGCACGCCAACGCATGAGACCTCGGCCACGTACTCGTCGGATGGGAACGTTTGATCGCACTCAGCAGGTTCAGTCCATTGTTCCCATGTCTCGATTGCGTATGGGTCTGTCCATAGGTGCAGAGTAGTCGGACTTCCGTCATTAGTCCACTCACTCCAGTCTCCATCTTCGTCACCTACCCATTCGCGCTTCTGTAGTTGAGAGAAAACGCCATCGCAATCATTATTGTAGAGCGTGCGATACTCTGGGTCAGGCGGGTTGAACTCGTCCCAGTCACAGGCCACGATATGACTGGTGTCTTGGGGTGCTTGATACTGAATGCCCGCAAAGACAGGAGTCCATACGTAGTTTGTTTGTCCTGCCTTGATGATGAAGGCATCGTGGTTCTGTAGCATGGTGTACGGTGTATCCGTCACGTTGTACTTGGAGCACGTCACGTTTTCATGCCCAAGGTCGGAGAAGTAGTTGACCCAGAAAGCAGCATGGTTGGTGCCTGTAGGGGAAGGTCCGCCCACATGTGCCACGGTGAAGTCATAAGATGTGTCCACCGAGACTGGAGCCGCTCCGACATCCCTAAGCATCAAGCCAAGGGTGGCTAGCAGGGCGATTACACCTCCGATGAAGATAGTCCGTGTTCTCATTCCTATTCTCCCTCATCATCAATCTCAGGCTTTGCCTGTTTGATTCCCCAGTTATCCCCAATCTTGACATCAGCCCGGATGGGGACACCTGGGATGACACGCTTCCCTGCTTCTACCCATGCGTCACGGATCAGTGTAGCATAAGCCCCAGAAATGTCAATGGGCACGGATGCGCAGATTTCATCGTGTACGACCATCGTTACGCTGAAGTTTGGCTGCTTATGTAACCAAGAGAAGGCTAGTTTGGTCATATCTGCCGCCCCACCCTGGATCGGGGCGTTGACCGCGTTCCGCTCCCACTGGTAATTGTAAAGGTTCAGCCAAACCTTCCTGCCTGTGGGGGTGACGGCGTATTCCCGCTGGAATGCCTGTGCCTTGGCCTTGTGCTTCCACACAGCCACGCCCTTGAGCTTGCCTAGCACTTTCTGCATAAGTCGCTTGGCGTCGTCCTTAGAGATGTGAAGGCGATCTGCCAACCCATGCTCTGACAGATCGTACAACAGGCCCAAGAACACTACCTTGGCCGGATCACGAGGTATCCCAGCCGCTTCCATGACAGGAGCATAGACATCTTCATCCCGCTCCAAGACTCCCATTAATACTTCATCCTTCGACCACCATGCCGCGATACGAGGCTCCTGTGCCACAACATCGGCTACGATCAGTGTCTCTCCAGGGAGGGGCAGGAATAGGGAACGGAACTTAGGCATCTTACGAGCAGGAATATTCTGAAGGTTCGGTGATCTCGAACTCATTCTTCCGGTTTCGGCTCCAGTAATGCGCCAGCCAGAGTAGACCAGATCGCCTTCCTCTACATTCTCTTCTATCCACTTCTCTCCGTAGGAAGACGATGCCTTCTTGTAGGTGCGGTAGTCGATGATGCGCCTAGCCAGTTCGCTTGCTGGCCCGTACATCACTTCGTCACGAATTGTCTTCAACGTCTCGGCTCGGGTGTCGCTTGGAGATCGGCCAAGCAGTTCTTTGAGCGCCTTCTTCGTCTGTACTGGCGAGCCGGGGTTGAAGCCTAATTCTTCCTTAATTCGCTCGGCTGTGGCTTTGTTCTCTTCGGCTAACAGCAGCCAGCCATCAACATCCACCCGTATCGGCTTCATATCCATTGCTGCCCACACAGCAGGCTCGTCTACTTCCCAATAGCACCGCAAATCATCGTGGTACTGTCTCAGATAATTAGCCTGTTCGCTAAATATCTGGATTGTGGCAATGGCATCCTGAGCCGCATAGTCCTCCATCTCGGGCGTCATACTTTCTGTACCACCAAAGGCTTCGCGAGTGTCTTTAGGTAATTTGCGACGTAGCCATCTGCGGGCAAGATCATCAAGTCCAAACTCGTCGTAGTATCCCCCGAAGATGTCGGTCTCGATGAGTAGTGTATCCCAGACGGGCCGTCGATCAATACGAACCCATCTGCGTAGATGTGCAAGATCGAAGAGGGAATTATGAAAGACCCATTTGGCTTCATCAAGTATCTCCATTGTCTTTATCAGGTCTGGTACATCATACACCTGATAGACCTCATCGGGGCTGTAAGCAATAGACAGGCAGGCAAACATGCCAGTAGGACGATGCAGTCGCTTACCCATCTTGTAGATTTCAATGTCTAGCGCCACTGGCTCGTGTGGTTTAGGCGGACGGGGCAGGCCCTTTATCACTAGGAAGATGACCAGTTGTGAGGATAAGGTTCGGTGCTACCAAATGTGAATCCACCTCCATCACTACTTAGAGCCGCATCCGTTGTAGACCACAGCACACTAATTAGATCATTTGATGTCTTCCATGTACGAGTTCCGTCATCGTGCTTGATAGGATCGGACATGATACCAGCACCACATCCCCTACAATCCAGGTCGCTGGTCAGATTCACTCGCCCACAGTATTCACACTTGACCTTTTCGTAGTGCATTCATCCCTCCCTTACAATCTCCAGCATTCCCCACAAGTCTGTCACTCGCCCGTATCGTTTGAACCTTTGGGCGTGAGCGTTGCACATCCCCCAGTTCCCTGTCTGCTCCCTATCAGCGCCACAGATTATACACTGCTTTCCCCACTTCGGCGCATTCACGGGAACGAAGCTTGGATCGCCATACCGAATGTAGCGGTCATAATGCGAACGGCACCAGCCCAGCGAACGGACTGGCTTACCACATATCAGACAACCATCCATCTCAGGCATTTTCTCTGTCAAACGCCTGAAGGCATCTTATCACTTTATTAGGCCCCATTGTTATAGCAACGACTGCTGATCTGTGAAACTCCTTTGGGCAGGGATACACTAATGGAGATAGAATGAAAAGACGCTCGGATAGCACTCTACATATTTCTCTGAGGCATGGATCGAGGCGCTTATAATGCACATCTCCATCTCTGCCGACAAACCCAAGGTACGGCGGGTCCCAATAACCAGACCGGAAATGTTTATCTGGAAGAGGCATATCAGACCAATCCGCTAAAATTGTTGGTCTAACTAGTGCATCCTTATCAATTGTAACTCCATCAACTTGGTCCTGTTTTCCAAAGCAGACATCAACTGGTCCCCACGTCTGCCGGATTTTAGACATAATTGCTCCTGATCCCCAATGCCTTGTAAGTGGCCTTGGTAATGCCCATAATCCACTTATAAGCCCGTTAGGGGATAATACTGTCCCTATTGGATAATTAGTATTCTCGGAGACGCTTATCGGTATCGCTTTCCCTGTACTCATCATCTTCCCCATTCCCCTCATCTGGAAACACATAGTCTTCCCCTCCGCACACTGGGCATGTCCACTCCATGATGCGGCTCTCATCCCTTACCTGAAAGACATTCGAACATTGACTACAGATAATGGTGTCCATCAGATTGCCTGTAACTGAGTATACCCCTTCGAGTGAATGCCCCAGCCTGATGCGCCATTCCAGTCTACAAGTATAGCACCAATATGGTTCTCAATGAAGCCGAACCTAGACTTGCCCACAATGAGGTAGGCACTGTCAGGGATGTAGACCAGAGGGTTCCCCTTACTTCCTGCTGCACTATTCGCCCAGATTCTGTCTGGGTTGTAAATCAAAATGATGAGGCTGGCTACGGTCTCAGCCAGTCCGCTCCACCTGATATGGTGAATACGAGGTAGGCCCCCATCATAGGTCTCTCGATTGAGTTGAGACAATAGAACGATGGGCAGGTTCAGGCGACGAGCAAGCAGGGCCAAGGTGCGATAGATGTGACTGGCCTTTGCTGTCTTCTCCTCTCCCTCCACAAGCATGTCGGCAAAATCTATGCCGATGAGTTCGATCTTGTTGTTAGCAGCAACCAACCGTGATGCTGCTGCATAGACCTCTTCCACACTATAAGCTGAGTCGGTAGCATGAATACGGGAACGTTCCTCTTCTGTCAAGTCTGGTTCTATTTCCAGGAAGCGGAACATGATTTGAGCGACAGTCATCTCAAGCGAGAAGAATACACTCTCCCTGCCCTGCTTCGCCATACGGGTCATAATGCGGCCAAGCAATGTTGTCTTACCTACTCCGGTTGGTCCGGCAATAACAGTGAGACCGGCCTTTGGAAATCCTCCAACATGCTGATCGAGGGGAGGATAGTCGCTTGGAATCCAGACTGCATTCTCTGGTGTCACGTCACTTAGACGGATGAACTCTCCCTGCTCCATATCGAATCGAGCAAGCGCCGCAGAGACTCTGCCTATGTCTGTGTCTTCTCCCTGCTCCAAACGCTTTGCAGCCGTGCTAAGGACTCTCCCCACTTCACTTCGTAGAGATGCCCTCTCCAAAAGTGTAACGTAATCAAGTGGTGCTCCGTTGACAGATGAAGCAGCCTGACGGCACACATGAACAATAGAGAAGCCAAAGCGGTCAACAAGGTCTGTTTCGGTCTTACCATCATGTAGCATCACCATCAGGTTCGAGTACGATGGGTGCAACTTTTCTGCGTCGATTACCTGCGCCGACAATTCCCCGATGATGACCTTCCCCACGCAGACTTCTGACAATCCCAGATGGTTCAATGATTATATCCTTTCGGCAGTCTTGACAAAGTAGCAGGCCCTCATTAAGACGAAGACCTGCTACTGGATAGATGTACTTCAGATCACTGGTACTTTGACAATATGAGCACTCTCGATGATACCTCATTGTAACACTAAGTCAGGGCAGATGCAAGCAATTTGGCAAGATCATCTCTCTTGCCATGTGCCAAGTAATCCGCCATGTCTTTCTCATCATCACCGTATGGGGGGAACCACACTTTGCCGCGCCAGTCAAGTTTGCTGACAAGTTCGTTGGCATCTTCTTCCTCGCCCTTGTCAGGGATCACGGTTATCGGTCCTCTCCAGAAGTCCAACCACTCTGGGTTGAAGCTATCCTTACCACCCGTAGAGGTACATACTGCATGACGCAGATCGGATAGAGCTAGAGCATCAAACAGACCAAAGACAACTGCAAGTGTTGTCTGTCTCTCCAGTATCTTCCAGTCGGGTACATACAGCAGCGGCTTTTGTCCCCTCGGCTGGGCAAATCTCTGGCCGGTGGCTCGCTGGACATGACTCATCGCACGCAAACAGAGACCGGAGAATTTCCCGCTCTTCTCGTAGATCGGAATTGTGATCCATCCATCCAACCATCCCAGTCTGCATGGCTCAATTCTCCCTTCCAGTCCTCGCTCTACAAGATACCATCTAAGAGTATCGTAGTCAACCATAACATTGTGCGCAGACATAGCCAGAGCCTCATTCTCTTCCCGAATGAGACTCATCTTGGGTATGCTCCACACAGCCTTCTCAGTCGGAGCGTGCCGTGGTCTGCGTCCCTTTATGGTTTCGTAGAGGTACTCGAAGCGCCCCGTAGCGCCACAGGACAGACAGCGGAAGTATCCATCCTCAAACACAAGCAGACTGGGCCGAGTATCTTCATGGAAAACACAGAGCGCCGCCACGTAATTGTCGTAACGGCGCGCTGAGTCTAGTAGGTCTTCGAAGTCTTCTAGCCTAAGCTTCACTCTTCATCTTCGTCTGGAACCACAACCTTGCGTGGCTTGACATGGGTTGGGACAAGGCCAGGAGCCAAGGCCGCAACCGTAGCGATGTTGCCTTCCTCGATTACACCCTGGAAGATGGCATCACGCTCGATCAGCAAAGCCTGAAGCGCGGGCAGAACATTCACTACATTGTAGGGCAGGGTATCAACAGCGAAGTCAATGCCCGCAGCCCTCAAGAACTGTTCCAGTGCCTCTACTTCCTTAGCCGGTCCAGCCCACCCCGTCTCATTCCCCTCTCGGGGGACGAAGATGTAGTCGAGGAACCAGCCAACCTGCAAGCCCTCGTATTCACCAGACACGATCTCGTTCATGGCGGTGAACTGCTGCTTGTCTCTAGCGAAAAATCCGGGTTTCTTCTTTCCAGTTTTTCTGTCCGTGTAAGGGGGAACTTTACCGCCTCTCTTCAGGCGGGCCTCTGGCAGACCCGTGTCCTGATTGACCGGAACGAATCCAGCGAACCGCATGAGATGCGAACCGCCCCATGGTGAGATGCCCTTGAGCGTCATCTCATCAGGCGTCAATCGGAACAGAACTTCCTTCTCATAGATCGGCGTCAGATACTCAGGGATGTTCTCCTGTGCAATGGGATAGACATTCCCATCCGCCGCCTTCACCTTCAATCCATCAGGGGTAGGAAGCAAGATGCCCTTACCCTTTGGTCCCTTCAATACTACGATTTGACCTTGCATTGGCATGTTCGTTTCTCCTAGTTAACGTGTTAATTCGGTTCGATAGGATAGTTCGGTTAAGTGATTGTAATAGTTTGTGGCCTCCGAACAACAGCCGCCATCCTGAGATCGCCCGCAGTTAGGTTGGGCGTTCTGAGTATTGCTACTCAGACCAGATTATCGGCGGGTTTTGAGCAACCCTGACCTCTGTGCTTTGCGCTTTGACATCCTGATCTTTAAGCATTCAGGCTGCCTAACCAGGGCAATAAGCTTTGAGAGGTGGTTGATCCATTTAGCAGATGGGCGGTATTAGAGGCTTTTGGCCCCTATCACCAAGATTGTATCCTATCCGCTTCTCTCACTTCGCCGCCGAAGGCCACTCATGTCGTTAGTCTAACTCCATAAAAACGGTTGCATTCTTGAGAGACAACAGACCATCCAATGTCCCGAGAATGGTTTCCAGGCCCTCAATCTGAGCCGCCAATTCTTGCTCATTAATATTCACCAGCAAATCAGTCGGCTGAGAAGGAACAGCTCCAGCACCAACAACTGCGAAGCCCTTTGACTGTGCTTGGGAACGAGCCTGATGAATGTGCTGAGACATCCGTCCAAGGAACTGCTGTAGCGCAGGAGCAACTTCCCGTCTCCATGTTAGCCAGTCAGAAATCGAGAAGCGCATCCCTCCAGTCTCGATGAATGTCGCATCGTTTGCGTTCTGAATGGCGTGACGCAAGCTTATCTTGCGCTTCTCCAAGTCCCCCACGGACTGAAGTTCTTGCTGAATGAACGCCGCAGAACCCCCGTCCTTCTCGTGTGGGTCGCGCAGCTGCTCCTGTCGCCACAGATAAGGCACGATGTTCTCGCGCTTCTTGACAATACGCTTGTCAATAGTCTTGATCTCAGCAAGAGCTTCGGTGATGGTCAAACGAGCCATATTCCCCTCCCAAAAGGTCATGGCTTTATACTACCACATTCCAAGTGTCTGTCAAGCCCCTAATTCAAACGGGTTTGCGCCAAACTCTTGGTCGCTTGTCCACTCGAACTGCTCATGTCCAGACTCTCCATCAGACCCCTCCCCAATCATACATGCCAGAATACGATACAGTTTCCCGTCTTTCCTGCGCCCGAGCCGCCATTGTAGACGCTTGCCACACTCAATACACTTATGGGGTCTGCCAGAATAGTGCCATCTCTCAAACCCATTCATGGACCGCATGGCAGTCAGACTGACTACCCAGTTCATCAGGCGATGAAATGCCTTGTTCACCGCACCCAGCGCTGCGATACGACATACTTCTGCCACTGTTCTTCTGGCCTCGGGACTGGCACAAGCTCGCCCTGCTGTTCAATGTTCAGCATCATACATCCCTCAGGCGCACACCCAGATAATTCTTGCTTCTGCTCCCCTGTTTTTGAAACAAAAATGGGGTATGTCTTGTTTCAAATGCGGTCGGCACCCGTCCACCGCTCGCCCAGCACAATCCTCGTCGCCACGTCGCCGGCCAGAGATACCTGGATGGCCTTGACGATCATCGGCCGATGGCCTTTAGCGTGGCCGCAATGTCCGCATGGTCAGCCTCCTACCAGGCTGGCCAGCAGGACGATGGCCAGGAAGAGAACGACAGCGAGGACGGAGAAGTAGAAGAAACCCCGCTCTGTCGGCCCCATGTCTCCCACCTTGATGGGTTGCAGGAAGGCCGGCAGGTCGGGATCGGTGTTGAGCCACGAGTAGAACTCGTGGGCGCTGCCTGTGTACATCCCCTTCATCCAGATCGGGTCATCTGACTTCCGGTTAGGGCACCAGACCCGCGTGCGGTAGACGCGCTCGACGCCTTTGTGGGACACAAGTGTGTTCGAGGTCTTGAGAACCGCTCCACAACGGATGCAGCGCCTCGGCTCTCCCGCGAATTGGAATCGTTGCTTATCGTTGATGTGAATGCTTTTCTAGATAGGCCAGCGCGGCCGACCTCCACGAAGTGGCGTCTTCCAGGCCGGCCAATCGTATGTTGCATCGAAAACACAGAAGTTCTCTAACTCGGCCCGAGACGTGGTCGTGGTCGATAAGGAGCCTCTTGTGTTCACCGCACAGGGCGCATGCCCCATTCTGGTTCTTCTCCATCTGGGCACGCTCGTCCAGATCGATGCCATAGGCAGCTCGCATGTGAGAATTGTTAGCCGATCTCAGTGCCCGGTCGGGATACGTGGCACGATAGCGCCGGGCATTTGCGAGTTGCTTTTGTCTAAAGACCGGATCGTTTTGGTATCGTTCTCTCATCCGGGCATTGTCGTTCATCGTGTGCCACAGAACAGCAGCGTACCCAGCCATCCGAGCATCGCACGGCTGTCGTCCCACTGCATGCCCAGGATCACGGCGTAGCCCCGCTCGTTGAACGGACCGATCACGCCGGTGTCCAGGATGCCGCCGCAGATGCCGGGTTCGACCATCGTCTCCCAGGGGAACTCTCCATAGCGTTCTACGATCCCCTGTAGCTCTCCCATGTTGGGCGCCCAGAAGCGAGACATCTTCTCGGCAAGCAGGTCCTCTTGATCGTTGCGCATCGTGGCCGAGACCCACCAGTAGTAGAGCCAGGGCACATGCGCCCGCATCAGCTTGGCTTGCACCGACCGCCGGGCAAGGGCGGAAATCTCCTGCCAGAACGACTGGCATGCCGTCGGGCTCCCGTATCGGCACATAGCTGCGGTCGCCTCGACGGTGGCAGCGGTGGTGTGGCTCTCGACCCAGATAGACCTACTCGTGGGATCGTTCCCCTCTTCCCGGTCTGGCATCACGCAGAAGTTGCCCATCTGAATGTGAATCAGTTCGTGCGTCAGGGTGGCGAGCGTCTGCGCTTTGTCCTGCACGAAACGGTCGTTCAGCCAGACCTCCCCCTCCTCGCAACGGGCCGTCCCTGCCACCACGAAAGACCTCTTCGCCACGTTGGGCACCAAGAGAATCGTGCGGGGGTAGCGATTGCCATTCGAGATGTTCTCAACGGCGAAGAACGGGAGGATCTGATAGGCCCACTCGCTCATCATCTTGGAGTTGGTGATGGTGTCGTATACCCGGAACAGGGCGTCGTAGGAGTGCGGCGCGTCGAGTGGCACTGCCTCGCCAGCCAACTGGTCCGCCACCATGGCCACCGCCATGTCGCGGGCCGGGGTAATGATGGCGAGGCGAATGCCCACAGCGGAGGTGAGCACCAAGAGCGCCAGAATCTCGATGATGAGGAGTTCCAGAAGAACGATCTTGCCTGGAGTCTTCATTGGCGTAACAGTTGGGCGATGGTTTGTGCTGCAAGTGATGCCCTCATTTAGGGATTATACCTCGTGTTTTTATCATTGTCAAGATGAATGTCAACGGCAGGATCGTGCGGACTATGGCTCTCAAATCTTGCGCTCACTCGACGTTTAGCTTCCTTGCGAAGTTGTCGTCTCAACTGACGTATGATCTTGATGTTCTGCTCATTAGCTCTTCTCGCCAAGTCTCGCTCGTTAGTTAAGGTGTTAACTTGTGCTTCCCAGGCGGCGGCGAATTCATACAACTGTCCGCGGGTCCTGCTACCCACAAAGTGACGCACCCGATCGTACTCGTCGGCCCATCGTTTCAATCCGTCCGGCGTCAGGTTCGGGGTCATTTCCATACCTTCTTAGCCTTTTGGGCTGCGTGGTAGACGAGAGTTTTGGGCAAGTGAAAACCAGCTTGTTTTTGAAACAAAAATGGGGTATATTTTGTTTCAAATCTATTAATTGTCATTCATTCTCCATCTCTTGTAGTAGTCCGATCTACACATCTTACAGAACGAGTCGAAGTATCCATCCCTCCGTCTGTGAAAGTCCCGCTCCTTGGCGAAATGGTTCTGGTACGAGCACCATCGCCACCCCTCCGGGGGCCTGAACGGAGCACTAACTTTTCGGCCCATTACTCTTCATAGACAACACTTGATGGATGTTGTTTGTCGCTGTTGTGTAACTGCCTCATAGCTCCTTCCATTGTAGGCCATCCCACGTCAAACCAACTTGGCGGCAACCAAAATGGACCATACTTGGTTTGAGTATAATACCAATAATTGCCCCTCTCATTTACCCACCTCTTCACAATACGTTTCTTTGACATGTTATCCTCCACTCATCAGGTCAGCAATCATTTCTCGGACTACACTCTCGCCCATCACAGTTGAGATGGTCTTGCGCTTCCGCTCAATTATAGCAGCCAGCTTCTCATCTACTGTCTTTCGTGCAACTAAGTAGTAAGCATCTACTGGATTGACTTGTCCAATCCTGTGTAGCCGTGCTTCTACTTGATGTTCGGCGCTAGGGGTCCACTCCCTTTCAACCATGACGAGTCTTGAGACATCCACACCTTGTAGCCCATATAGGTCAATGCCTTCTCCCCCAGCTTGTGTGAGGACCATAACACGAGGTCCACCAGGAGAACGAAACAACTCCACCTTACGGTCTCGATCCTGTGCTGAATCCTTGCTCGTATAGGTGACAGGATGGTAGCCAAGTAGTCCATGTGCTATCTTCTCCACAACCTCATGATGATGAGTATAGACAACAACCTTCGCGTTCTCCCCAATCTGCTCCAGCATCTCCTTCACCCACTCGACTGCTATCTCTGCTTTGCCTAACCCCACCACGCGCCGGAGCAGATTTAGCTTATCGAGTGCATTTACGAAGTAGCCCTTGTGCTCGGGGTCAAGAGCAGCAATCGCCTCCCGTACCTGAGCCTTGATCTGATTATATTCGGCTTTGTTGGGTATGTCAACTGGCACCTGAGTACGAGTCAGAGCAGGCAGTTCACTCAGCACTTCACTCTTGAGCCTACGGATCATGTAAGGTTTGAGCCTAGCCCGAAGCTCTTCAAGGTTGGTAGCACCCTGATACAGCCCACGCTCACTCAGACCGCCACAGTAGCGATTGCCATATTCTCTGACTGAGCGCCATGTCTTAGGGTCAAGGATATAGAGAGCGTTGAACAGTTCGATGGGTCGGTTCAAGAAAGGAGTACCAGACAGCATCAGGATTTGTCGGGCATGAGCGCATATCTTCTTAGCTGCTCTGGTGCGCTGTGCCTTGAAGTTCTTGATCGCAGAGAATTCGTCAAGCACAATCAGGTCACATCTGCCAACCAACTCCTGCCACCGCCTAGTCATAATAGCATAGGAGCAAATGTCGAACCTCTTAGTACCAAGCGGGTCTTTGGAGTTAAGGATTAACTCAGCATCTACCCCTGCCCAAGTCTTCGCATCTCTCTGCCACTTGTAGATGACTGATGCAGGACACACGATCAGCACATCTGCTGCTGGTGCATTCCATCGAATATATCTTAGGGCCTCAACTGTCTTGCCAAGGCCCATGTCGTCACCTAGAATACAGCGCCCACCAGTAGACTTGACGAACTCTACAGCGATGCGCTGATATGCGTAGAGTTCAGGCACGAGGCTTCTTAGCGTGCTTGCCTGACTTGAAACATACTTTCTCTCCTTTGTCTGTGTCATCTATCCTCGGC
>ERZ1292629.2147-Hain-H43-01um-R1-2147-length-17358-cov-5_pt1 | contig 17358 bp, 14 predicted proteins | sample MGYA00564399_ERZ1292629 | MGnify/ENA primary metagenome ERZ1292629 (study PRJEB36523, sample SAMEA6512636) | groundwater metagenome | collected 2019-01-08 | study: AquaDiva: Metagenomics assemblies of 32 groundwater samples
TCGATGGAGGGCAAAAGTGTTTTGGATTTAATGAGCACGAGCTTGGCGGCGATGACCAAAAAATCCGACAAGAAGAGAGTTTCCACTTTTCCCTCTAGCTTTTTGATGTAATCCAAAAAGTCTCCGGTAACCGCCGCGAGACTGATGTCGTTAATTGGAAGTTCTCGTTCCTCCACTAGAATAAGTAGCTTGTCGAGTGGGCCGATGAACTGATCAAGTTTTAACTCAAAAAAATTAGGCGGCATAGTTTGATTTACGGCGTTTCGGCGGTAAGCGCTTCGCGAGTATAAACATTGGAGGGACTCCAGAGCATCCAACCGCTGTAGTCTTCGGAAAGTTGAGAGGCGCAGGGCGAACTTGGCTTGGTTTCGCCCGCGGGATTTACCCCGGGAATGCAAGAGGTAAAAACATCGGCCACTCCACGCATTTGGGCTTGAACCAGGTCGTGAGTGTAATGGACGCCAAGGCTAAAATCCTGAAGCCAAGGACGAATTTTTGCCACGCGATTAATTTTGCCAATGTTTTGGTCGGTGAATTTTTTTTGCCGATCAACGGCGTTTTGCATGGAATTCTTAACCACCTCATACGGATATTTTGAAGGTTCGTCATAACCCAAAAAGCCTTTATTGTAGTGGGACGGATAAGTCATCGGCGAAACATAATCAAAATAAGGCAGGGCATATTCCAAATACTGGCCGATGCCAAGATCATCGGTGTTGATGGTTACCAGACCAAAAAGATCGGCGGATAAGATCGCATTCGGAAGTTTTTCGCGAACATAGGCAAAAAAGTTTTTAATAACTTCCCGTCGAGGAACTTGCTTATCCCAAAACGGGTAGCTGATATCCTCTAGATTGCCATCGGAGGGAAAGCGAATGTAGTCAAGGTTGATTTCGTCAAATCCTCGGCGCAAGGCGTCAGCGGCGATCGCGAGGTTATAATCCCAAACTTCCCTGGAGGTGGCGTCCAACCACAGAAGGCCGTTACGCGTGCGCCAAGACTTTCCGGTCGCCAAACTTTTTAGACTAAGTTCGGGACGAGATGTCGCTAGAGCCTGATCTTCAAAGACGGCGATTCGGCCAATCACATAAATATTTTCGTCGTGCAGACGTTTGAGGAGACGATTTATAAAAGGTATGCGGTTTTCTTCGGCGCCGTACTTCCCCACGAGTTCCAGATCAGTTCTATAGCCAACGACGCCGGTATAATCCTTGATGTCAATTACGATCGCGTTGATTTCGGTCTCTTTGATTAATTGAATAAGCTTTTCGATGCTTTTGGAATTGCCAGCCGACCAGTTGGTGGCGTAGACGGCTTTGATTACGGTCGGTGGATTTTGGAGTTGGGGTTGCGGTTCAATGTCGGCTAAGGGAATTTTTTTATCGGCTATATTTTCTTTAATTTCGCTCAAAGAACTGTGGGGTCTGTTCTCTAAAATTTGAATGACTCGAGTAAATTTTGGCGAGAAAAAAAATAAACTGCTTCCAGCAATGAGAACTGCTCCGGCGCCCAAAAAAAACTTCTGCATACGCTTCTTGTTTAACGCTTGGTTTGATTGTTAAAAGATTATCTTATTCTTTGAATTATGGGAAGCCAAAAAAAATTGATGAGTCGTCGAAAAAAGCCCAATAAAAAAACCCTCACGGAGGTGGGGGTTTTATGCGAGGCTGGAGCAAAACTTCGCGGATGCGATGCAGGTGACTTGCAAAACTAATACTAATCGGCTTGACGCAAAAAGAACCATCCTCCCAGCCGACGGCGGGAATATCTTGGCCTGATTCCAAAACATCACTACAAAGTGTCCAAGTGTCGCTATCAAGGCGCGGTTCGTCCATGTATCGGCGATAGAGTTCAAAAAGCAGGCGCTCTTTAAGGGTCATGACGCGAACTTTGTTTTTAAGCGCCCAAGAAACCGAGCGACTTTCAAAGCCAATATCCGAACCAGCATTGGCTCGCGCGTAAACAACATAGCTCCCGATGGGACGATCTCTTTGCGGAAAAACACCGGCTCGCAGAGGATAGTTCCAGCGAAGATGATTTTCGTTTGACTGCGTTAACTCCTGAATAACCAATCCAACACCCACCTCTTTGACGACCGGTATCGGAAAAATAAGCTCCGAATTTGGAATAGCCAGTACTTGCGGAACTCGTTGCGGGTCAACGCCAAACTTTTCTTCGTAAAACTCTTGCCAGATTCGACGCCGTAAAGATAGTTCCATCAGGCTTGACCTTTCAAAAAAATCGCCAAACGTGATGAGTAAAGGTCAAAAGATGACCCGTGCCCTAGTCTGTTTAGTTTTCAAGGTTCTAATTTAGAGTTTAGGCTAAATTTAAGTTCAGTCAAAACCCATCGCTTTTGTTTTCCGCTTCCAGCACGTACAATACTGATATGTCATCCTTGGCGCTCTACCGAAAATACCGCCCAAAAACACTTCGCGATCTTTTGGGGCAAGATGATGTTGTTAACGTCCTGCGCAACGCTTCAGCGCGGGATAATTTAGCTCACGCCTATTTGTTTTATGGCTCAAGAGGAAGCGGCAAAACAACCGCCGCGCGAATTTTAGCCAAAATCGCCAACTGCGAGACGCGGGGAAAAAATCTAAAGTTCCGCGCCGAAGGTGAGCCGTGCAATACATGCGAGCAATGCATGGCCATTGATTCCGGAAGATCGCTTGACGTGGTAGAAATTGACGCCGCCTCTAATCGCGGTATTGATGAGATTCGAGACTTAAAAGAAGGAATCGCGCTGACTCCGGTTTCGGGAAAGCATAAAATTTATATTATTGACGAAGTTCACCAACTAACCAAGGACGCATTTAACGCTTTACTTAAGACTTTGGAAGAACCTCCGGCACACGCGATCTTTGTGCTGGCGACCACGGAATATGAAAAAATGCCGGCGACGATTATTTCGCGAACCCAGCGCTTTCACTTTAAAAAAATACCCTTAGCCATAATTATTCAAAAATTAAAAGCAATTGCCAAAGCGGAAAATTTTCGGATTACTGCCGATGCTTTGGCCTTAATCGCCCAAGCCGGTGAAGGCAGTTTGCGCGACTCGGAATCCTTACTGGATCAGATGACTTCGCTTGAAGACGAAGTAGACGCGACGGCGGTTGAAAGATCCATCGGCAAGGTTGGCCTTGCCCGAGTCAGCGCGCTGGCCGATTTGATTATAAAGGAAAAACTATCCGAAGTTTTGAAATATTTGCGGGCTTTTGAGGATTCTGGTTTTAACGTGGTGGATCTTAACAAGGAGCTAATCCATTATTTGCGGCGAGTTTTGAGCGTAAACGCCGATGCGTCGCTTTTGGAACTTTTTCGCGATGAGTTCGGTGAAGAGAACATTCAGTCAATAAAGGCGCAGGCCATGCTAATTCATCCGGAGCGCCATATTCCCCTTCTTCGGGCTCTAATTCGCGCGCACAGCGAAATGCGCTATAGTCCGTTCGCCGGTGTCCCGCTTGAGGTGGCGCTTATTGCTTTTCTATCGGGAAAGAAAACCGGGGGTAATTTTTAATGTGGCTTGCTTCCGGTTTAATTGGGTGTTATCTTTTTTTTAGTGTCTGCCGAGAAACGCGCAAACCACGAGGCGCCGTCTCGCACCGGTGCCTTTCCGGGACTGTATATTCCGGATCGGCAAAGGATCGGCTCTAAGATTGCGTTGAAGCGTAATCGCCTCGATCGTTTTTTTCGGTAGATTCTAATTAGGCGTTGGTGGCCTCAGGTCCAAGCGGGTCGGGCTCATCCGCGCCCTTTCCCCGTGACTTTTCCAAAGTCGCGGGGATTTTTTACAGATAAGTGTCTTTGTCAATTTGAGCAGATGAATAAAGCTTCACGAGCTAAGACGAGCATGGTATTTATGGAAAATCATATAAAAAAACCCGGGATTCCGCTTTAGCGAGAAGCCCGGGTCGAGTGGGGTATGCCGAAGAAGCAGTTGTGGAGAGCGCCCCCACTCTCATCAGAGCCGCGCTTTGCCCGCAGCGGCTCAATAGGTGCTAATTTGATTGTCTCTAAAGATTGGGACTAAAGCAAGCCGAGCTATCCACAAGTAGATTTTTAGAGTCCGGTTGCGGTTAACCCCTGCGCTGATTTAATAATTTTGACGGTGCCATCGAGGTCGGTGCGGAAAATTTGAGCGCCATTTTTTTCTAAGCGCTCGAGAGCGGCTTTGGTTGGATGGCCATAGGTGTTTTTGCCCACTTCGATAATCGCCGCCTTGGGATTAACCGCTTTAAGAAATACGGTTGCCGAGGAAAACTTTGAACCGTGATGACCGACTTTGAGCACATCGGAAGCGAGCGGATATTTTTTGGCCAACCGAGTTTCTACATTTATACCGGCGTCTCCGGTATAAATGGCGGAAATGTTGCCATCCGTAAAACGAAAAACTATGGAGGTGGTGTTGAGTTCTTTGTCGCGCCGCTCCGTAGGCGAGGGCGAAACGATGTTAAGACGAGAAGCGCCGTATCGCACCGTATCTCCTTCGCCGATTACAATGTAGGGAATTTTTTTATCAATAAGGGCGAGGCGCAATTCATCATAAGCACTGATTTCTCCCTTGCGGCCGGTTGCTAAAAAAGCCCGAACCGGCAAAGTTCTGACAACGTCAATTAAACCGGCGAAGTGATCAAGTTTAGGGTGAGTCATAATCATCAAATCGATTAACCGGTGATTTTGGGGAAGTACGCGATCCAACTCCCCCATCACCGCGGCGTTGCGGCCGCCGTCGATGAGAATCGTCACCGGCTGGCCAGATTGATTACGAGCGACAATCAATTCGCTGTCGCCCTGACCAACACTCAAAAAGAAGAGTTCGGTTTTTGGCTCCGGCGCGAATATTCCCGATTTAACAAAAATCCAGACAGCCAGACCCCAGAAGACAAGGACTAAGGACCAGGCTTTTTTTCTGGAGCTATTATGATTCATAAGTCGTTAATTTTTTTTGACCGTAAAAGACGATGGCAAGCAGGGCAAAAAAATAAAATACCGTGGCGATTTCACTTAGGGCATTGATTTGAATCGCTCCCGCGTTGGCGCTTAAAAAATCAATGAGCTTTATTTCGGCGCGCATGACTAATTTTAGCAATTCAGCGAGGAGTTGCCCTAAGGCGGAGTTCAAGACATAAACCGCGAGAGTGGCCGCGGAGAGAAGCATGGTGAGCGGTATAAGCGGTAAAATGATAACATTGGCCAAAATAGAAACTAGTGAGATAGTTTTGAAACTCATGGCGAGAATGGGAAAAACCGCGGCTTGCGCCGCAATCGTATTGACCGCGTTTTCTCGCCAGTGCCAAACTCCGGAATTGAAACCTAAATGAAAAATCTTACGCAAAGCGGGGGCGAGATAAAAGATTCCAATAAGAGCCATAAAGGAGAGTTGAAAGCCAATATCGCCGAGCAAAAGATAGGGGTTAATAAGAAGCATTACTAGACCGGTAAGCGCAATGGCGTTTCTCGCGCTGTAGATTTTTTCGGTCTGCGAAGCGAGACCAACTACGAGCGCCATGATGGCGGCGCGAACAATAGAGGCGTCGGCGCCGGTCATAATGACAAATCCCAGCGCCACTAAAATTGTTAGGGCAAAAACAGCGCGACGAGGAACGATTCCGAGCAAAAGCAAGGCAACTGACTGGATGATGATAGTTATGTTGTAGCCGGATAAGGCGACGATATGACTAACACCGGCTTTTCTAATTGAGTCGCGAAAGTTTTTAGAGAAACCGCTAGTATCACCAAGAAGCAAACCAGCAACAAAGGAAGATTCTTCGGCGGGCAGAATTTTGCGGAGGGTATTTTTGACTGCTTGCTGTGCTTCTTCCAATTTTCTTTTAACCGGATTTCCGCCGCCACGATTTTCTATAAGAACTTCGGGGAAGATAAGACTTCCGATGAGTTGATGCCTTAAAGCGTAGGAGTGTTTTTCATTCGGTATGGCGGTGATTTTTCCCTTAACCGAAACTTGATCGCCATACCGAAGTTCGGGAAATTTTCCAACCAATACCTCGAGGCGGCCGTTTTGGGGTGGTTGGAGACTTAGGAAAATTCGCTGGGAATCTAAACCCGCTCGAACTTCGGCGACCCGACCCGATGCCTGAAAGACCGCACCGCTAACCGGCACGGTTTGATTCTGATTAACAAGAAAGCCGTATCCTACCGAGTAGAAAAATCCGGCAATGAGAGCGCTTGCGATTAAGAACTTTATATTTGTCTTGTAATGCCAGAGAATAAGTTCCGTAACCAAAGCGCCGGATAGAAGGTAGGGCAAGATGCTCCACGGGTTGTCTAAACCGGAAGTTGCGGCATAGATGCCGCAGATAAAGCCCGCCATCCACCAAAAGGCTTTTTCGTGGATGGGCATATCCCGCTAAAATTCCAGCGCGATTTTTGCCATAACGCCGTCATTGAACGGATGTTTAATTTCTTTCATTTCGGTAACCAGATGGGCGGCTTTGATAAAAACTTCGGGTGCGTCGCGACCGGTCAGAATTAAAAATTTTTCTTGAGGAAGTTTTTTGATAACTCTTAAAACTTCATCCGCTGTTACAAGATTTAGGTGCGCGGCATTATTTATTTCGTCCAAAACAATCAGATCCCAGATATTTTTTTGGATTTCGACTTCGGCTTCGCGCAAGGCCATTTCGGCGGCTTTTTTGTGGTCTTCAATCGGAAGTGAATCGCCTAAAATGCCAACAAAGCCAAGACCTCGCTTGCGGAGTTCAAATCCGGGTTGGCTTTCCGGTTTTTGGATAATTACCTTGTCTTCGCCGGACTTCCACGGACCTTTAATGAATTGGATCATTAGAGCTTTTTTGCCGCGACCAACCATGCGGGCGGCTTGGCCTAAGGCGGCGGTGGTTTTACCTTTGCCGTTGCCGGTGAAGACGATTAGCATGATTTATATATTTTACCCGTTTATTTATCTTATACCTAAATCGTCGGTATTAAGAAAAATTACACTCATCTTATTCGTTATTTTTCTAAACCCTTGCCGTTGCCGGTGAAGATGATTGGCATGATTTTAGTATAGCAAAGCCTGGACCGTGGCTAATCTTTTTCCTAAAAAAAGCCCCCGTTTTTTATCGGGGGCGGAGACTACTTGGCAGGCTGTGAGGCGGGTGTGGCTGTCAGAGAAGCGTAAGCGCCGTCGCCCAGGACCTTGAAGTAACCCAAGGGTGGCATCGCCTTCTCAAGCTCATATAAGCGCATTTCGCCATCGCGATCACGAATGAAGGCAAAGGCGCTTACCTTGTTATTCTCTGGACCGGTCTTGACTTCGACGATGCTGAGGTTCTCGTAGATCTCTTTTTGCTTGAGTTCTAATGCCGCGCGGGCGAAACCCTTTGAACGCCAGTCAGCACCACTAATAATCATTGTGACTCCAAGAACCAATAAACAAAGAGTAACCCCAAAAGCATAAACGACAGAGTTGGAGAGATCACTATTATCATTCTTCACATTGTTTTTATGAATGATGAAACCCAATCTAGCCACAGCTAAAAATCCTAAGACAACAGTAAGAATCCCAAAGATCACCATGAATGCCTCTTTTCTTGCTTTGGTAAAGAGCTGGATTGAACCGGAGAATTGGGAGGTTTTGACGCCATCCCAACTTGTTTTTATTCTAGTGTATAAATATGAATCTTGTCAAGAGCGCCAAGCCTACCCCTGTATAGTGGGCAAAATAAAACCCGCCGGATGTTTTGTGGACAGTAAGCGGGTTATGACTGGAAACTTGATTGCGACTAACTTTCCGCCAGACCAATTGATATTTCGTCAATAAGCCAGCGGCGATTTTTTTTGAGAGCAACACAGATATAGCGAGACTCTGCTACCATTTGCTTTTCGGCTTCTATGATGCAAGGCTCAGCCACTCCATTAAGGAAATTTTGCAATCTACTTTGCCGCCTCCCCAAACTCTCCATTTCTTTTTTAGCAGCTCGGTCTACCATGTCTTCGGGCGAGATTCCTTTTCTGGAAATCTTATTAACTGCTGAAATCGCGATGCGGCGTTCTATCTCTAGACGCCTTAGCGTTCCTTCGCGCTCGGCGCGCTCATAGTGGCCATCAAAAAAGCAAGATAATTCCAGATCTGAAAAATTATGCGAAAGCCACTCTTTGAAAAACGAGACATTGTCGCAAAAGGCGAGCGTGGGACTAAGTTCCTTCAATATCTCGTGACAAAGATACAGGTCTTCCTTTTGGTAAGCCTCTTGAAGTTTGAGAAGGCGATCTACCTCCTCTTGATCCTCAACATCTTCACTTTGAAATGCTAAAGCTACATCGACTTCATTCCAAAAGTTTTCTTCAACACTCTGCCGGAAGATTTTATTCTCGGCAAAATCACGAAGAGAAATAACTTCCTTGGCTCCTTTGAGTAAGAGGAGAGGCACATCCATGAGTGATTCAAAGATGTTTGCCGTAGGTGATCCAAGATTGCATATGCGATCTATAAACGCTTTCACGAGCACCTTTTCGTCTATGATCCAGAGATAGAAACCCTCGCCTTCTTCATGTTGAGTGCTGTCTTCTGATCCAATAATTCGATGATTGGAGGATAAACTTAAATCTTCGGGCGTGCTATTCACCACCGCCAGATAACCAAGAAATTGCTCGAGGGCGGCCATCATTTTTTCCCCGAATATAACTAAGCCTTTGATAAAATTCTCCGCGCTCAGTCGATCGAATTTGAATCCCGCTTCTTTCATTATTTCGTCTGCAATTTTTGCGTAACGCTCTTTTACCCGCATGAAGAGCCAGGCTTTTTCGGTGCCGACGCCGTGTTGAGTCTTGATCTTTTTTACAGACTCGAGGCGAGCCAGCAATTCTGCTTCTTCCATTATTTTCTCCTTTATTTAATTGACAAAGAACCGTGTCTATAAAGTGGCTCTTGCCAACTTTCAATAACTCTAGACTTTATTGCCAACTCTGTCAATGAAGGAGGAATTAAGAGTATAAGAGTAAATGAAGAGAGTGATTAGTTTTCTATTTTAGATAATCACTCCCCCGCCGAGCATCTCACCTGATTTGGAATAAAAATCGGCGGATTGGCGGGGAGCGACGAATTTTTGGGGTGATTCAAAAATAAGCTTGGCGGAATTTCTGCCGGTCATTCGAAGTATCGCCTTGGCTAGAGGCTGGCGATAACGGAGGCGAGCCATAACAGATATAGAAGCTTTGGGGCGAGAAGTACGAGAGAAGGATGTGGGTGAAGAAATAAAATTTAGGTCGGTCAAAATAACTTCTTTTTGAAACAACTCCGGATGATCCTTGCCCTCAACAACCGTTAGTGTATTTTTCTTAATGTCCTTTTTGGCCACGTAAAGCGGTTTTGAGGTTCCCCCGACACCAAGCCCTTGGCGTTGACCAATGGTATAGAATTGGACTCCGTGGTGAGTGCCTAAAACTTCTCCGTTTTTAGAAAGAATACTTCCAGCGCGAGGCTTGATATACCGCCCCAGAAATTCCGGCAAAGAAACTCGGCCCAAAAAACAAATGCCTTGGGAATCTTTTTTGGCGGCATTTGGCAGACCGAACTTTTTGGCGAGGCGGCGAACTTCTGGTTTAACGTGTTCTCCAATCGGAAAAAGACAATGCTGTAATTGCTCTTGGGTTAGAGTCCAGAGGAAGTAGGATTGATCTTTGTTTTTATCGCGGGCGGTAAATAAACGAGCTGGTTTGCGCTTGATCAATTTTACGTAGTGTCCGGTGGCGATGAAGTCGGCGCCGAGTTCCAGCGCGGCTTGGTAAAAGAGGCCGAACTTAATCTCCTTATTGCACATCACGTCGGGATTCGGCGTTTCGCCACTCTTGTAACCAGCAACCATGTACTCCACTACTTTGGCCTTGTACTCCTTTTCAAAATCCAGCACATAAAACGGAATTTTTAGAGCTTCGGCGGCGCGGCGGGCGTCCTCGGCGTCGGTTTCCGCACAGCCATCAACATTGTAACAACGTAAATGAATACCGGTTACTTGATAGCCTTCTGCTTTTAAGAGCGCGGCGGCAACGCTGGAATCAACGCCACCGGACATTCCCACGAAGACCTTTTGGTCGGTTTTCTTCATTGGCAAACTCTGGCATAAAATTATATAACCTGACAAGGTTAACGCTCGGACTGCTTTTTCCCCACAGCCACCGCGGAGACTAGCGTCATTTTCTGCGAATGAATAGAGTTTTTGTCGGGTACCCCGAGCTCAAGCGAATAGGGTGACAAAAACTCTTTATGAATGAGCTGGAAAATAGCTGGTCGGAGTGGGCTGTGGGGGAAAAAGCAGGACTCGGACACATTCCTTTCAGAGAGACGGGGTAGCCTAAAAAACTTGCGGGTAGAATGTTTTTTTGTTAGAATGCCTCTGCTTTATACAGAAGATGCCGTTTAAATGCGGTCGCAATTTTTAGACTCATGCTTAGCTACAACGATCTTAAAAAGGGAATAATCTTCGTACTTGAGGGCGAGCCGTACGAGGTTTTGGAGTATGCTTTTTTGAGGATGCAACAACGGAAGCCGGTAACCAAGACCAAGATTAAAAATCTGATTTCCGGAAAAATAGTGGAGCGAAACTTTCACCAGAATGAGAACTTTGAGGAGGCGGAGATTGAAAAACAACTGGTTAAATATATTTATCAGAATCGCGGGGAGTATTGGTTTAACGATCCTAAAAATCCAGCGAATCGTTTTGCCTTAAGTGGGGAGCTGGTCGGCGTGAAGGGTCAGTTTTTGAAGCCAAACAGCGAGGTGTCGCTCGTAAAGTTTGGCGAAAAGATCATTGGCGTTGATGTGCCGATTAAGGTTGAGCTTAAAGTGACTTCCACTCCTCCCGGAGAGCGCGGCAACACCGCTCAAGGAGGCACCAAAACCGCGACCGTGGAAACCGGCGCTGATGTTCAAGTGCCGCTCTTTGTAAACGACGGAGATGTTGTGCGGATTAATACTGAACTAGGAACCTATGTGGAGCGAGTAGAAAAAGCGCGCTAAATTATATCCCGTCTCGATTCAAATATAGCTGGAACTTAACCCTAAACTTCTTCTTCCAGCTCCGGGTCTTTGAGAAAACTTACTCGAGTTTTTTCGGCTTCGATGATTTCTTGATTGTTTTTCTTGAGCGCCTCGTCAATGGATTTTCGCAGATCAGACAAGTTCACTTCTTTTTTTTCGCGTTTTTCGAGCGGAGGTGCCGGTGGCGCTTCTCGGTTGTCTGGGCGACGATTCATGGGCTGTATCGGCATGGGCCTGTTTGCCGGCGGCTGGGAAGGTTGACGGATTGGCGGACGGCTACTTGGAGCGTTGCCACTCATCGGCGAGCGACTTGGGCTATTGTTAAAACCGCGCTCTGGAGGCGACGGTTCGGAGCGGCGACCCATTCTTTCGTCCATGGCGTTCATATCTTCCATCCATTCTCCGGCGATGTTTTTTTCCACTACTTGGCGTGGCGTGCCGTATTTGGTTCGGGAATTTTTGATAAGCGTTTCCTTGAAGGTTTTTTCCATACTCGGAAAAGGCGGGAGCATCTCGGCGGAAAATGGACGGGAGGCCATGCCGTCTATAAGAAGTTTGATGTAAGTATTATATTTAGGGAGATTGACCAGATCGTTGGCGGTGAAATCGGGTAAAAATTCTTTTTCCAGAAACTCGGCGTCTTCGGCGCCAATGCGGAAGGTGACGATTGTGCCGACGTTGCCAAAGACCGCATCACGGACTTTGGTGTTGCCGTCATGGGTCAGTTGGCTAATATATTGATGGGCCAAAATCAAACAAAGGCGATATTTCCTGGCCTCGGACAAGATGTTGGCAAAAGAATCGGTGGCGAAGTTCTGAAATTCGTCAACGTAGAGATAAAAGTCTTTGCGATCCTTTTCTGGAATATCCACGCGCGACATAGCGGCCAGCTGGAGTCGGGTGATGATCATAGAGCCGAGTAAAGCCGAGTTATCCTCCCCCATCTTGCCTTTGGACAAGTTGACGATGAGGATTTTCTTTTCGTCCATAATTTTGCGCATACTAATCGCCGACTGACTTTGCCCCAAGATGTTGCGAATCAAGGGATTGGAAATAAACTGCCCGATTTTGTTTTGAATGGCGGCGGTGGCTTCGGTTTCAAACTTTTGCGAATAACGGGAAAATTCATTGACCCAGAAACTCTTAATGACCGGATCCTGTAGATTTTCCACGATCCGGCGGCGGTATTCCTTATCGTTTAAGAGACGCATAATCCCAAGCAAGGTGGAATCGGGATATTCTAAAAGAGCTAAAAGAGCGTTGTTTAAAATATATTCCATGCGGGCCGACCAGACATCCGGCCAGATTTTTTTGAAAACGCCCATGATACTTGAGGCGATTAAGTGGCGGAACTCGTTGCCGACTTGCTCAATGGGATTAAAGCCGATCGGGTGATCAATGTCCGAGGGATTGAAATAGACAACATCATCCAGCCGATGTTCGGGAATAAAATCTAAGATTTTCTCGGCAAACTCGCCGTGAGGATCAACCACGCCAACGCCGTGACCGGCTTGAATGTCGCTATAGACCATGTTTTCCAAAATGGTCGTTTTGCCCATGCCGGTTTTGCCAATGATATACATATGGCGGCGGCGATCATCGGCTTTAATGCCGAATTTTTTAACCTCGTTGCGGAAATTAACCTTACCGAAAATGTTGACGTCTTTTTTCATAGCGCCGGACAAAAGCCAGCAATAATAGTAGCATTTTCCAAAACTGAAATACAGTTTACTCCATTGGCAGTCCGGCCGGTGGTTCGCCTTTGCGCGAGCTTAAGCGGCGCAACATCGGAGATTTGACCGCGATAGCCGGAAAGTGGAAAATGGTCGCCAACTCTTCCACGTTCATGATGGAATTTTTTCGGCCCATCATGCGGTAGCGATAGGCTTTGAAGATTTTGCGTTTTTTGGCTTCGGCCTTGCGGGCTTTGAAAGGAAATTTGCCCTTGGTCATGGTGTCAATATCGGGGCGGAAGTAGTTCATGTCTCGCGTGTCATACTGGCGGAAGGCGCCTAGTACCGCCGAGATATAACCACGACTAAAACTTTCGCGGCGGTCAATGTAGATAAATCGAATGCGCGTATCAAAAGCGAGCTTGGCCATTTTTTTCTCAATACCTTCAATAATTTCTTTTTCGCCCGGAGTTTTACCCATCATCAGATTTTCGGTCATTGGCTTTTCGTCTTTTTTCTTAAATTCAACTTCGGCAAATGGGCCTTTGAAAAAGCTACCGATTAGATCCTTAGCATCATCGGCAAAACCGGCTTTTTTGGGTTTCTTTCGACCCATTACTTTATCGCGAGTTTCTTCGGCTTTCTTCTTCCAGTCGTCGTTAGTCGGTCGGATTAAAAATTGCAGAAGAATCATCTCGCCTTCTTTGAGACGAGACATGACCTCGGCGATACCGGCCATGGGGTCAAGCAAGGCTTCGTCCTTTTTTTCTTCAAAAGCCGGATAGGTGCGAATCGGAAAGCCGTCATCGCGCCCTAGAATCAGATCGGTTCCCCAGAGATCGTAAGTCTTGTTGGGAATGATACTCGGCAAATTGCTTACATAGTCGTCCACTTCACTGATTTCGGCGTCGGGATATTGGGCGTAGATGGCGGACTCAACCAGGTTGCGGTGATTTTCGGAGGTTCGGATATAAAAATAAATCCCTCCGGCAATCCCGACCATTTCAATGGAATACCACTCCTGACTTTTGCCTTTAAAGTTTTTTTCGGTCCATTTAATGTTAAAAACGTAACTCGCGTGGAGCGCGGCAAAAACCTGCTCCATGGCCTTGGGAGTTTTTTCGATAATTTGTGGGATGCGAATTTCGAGAGTTACCCACTTCATCTTTTTGAAGAAGTTGATGAGGGTGTAGTAGCGAAAACGCTCCCAAAGAACACTGCCTAAAATAATCGGAATGATAAGCCACCAACTGACCGAAAAAGCCTTGCTAACTGCCTGCCAGACTCCGCCGAGGATTTCTTGGAACATTATTTTTTTAAAGTATGACGGGAAAGCCCGTATTTCGCAAATGGGAAAAGTCCTTCGGATGTTGATAGCCGATTAAATTTCCAAAGAAAAAGGTTTTTGAACTAACTGCGATTATGAAAAGCTAAACTTCGCGGAGATCGTAGGTTCCATTCCCAAGGTTTTTGAAATACTTCTTATTTTGCAGGTTAATCATAATCGTTCCCTCTTTAAAGAAGCGTTTTTGAAGAACGAACTTAACTACATCGGCGGAGCGCAAGGGCCCTTTCTCTTTAATAAAATGAGCGATGACTTCGCGCGCGGTTCCGGGCAAGATGCCAAACTCCTGCAAGCCGTACATGCCGCGGCCAACCAAAACAAAGCGAGAATCTTTAATCAACTCGTTGTGCACGGTTTGGACGTTAGCGATTTTATTTTTGCGATAGGTATTAATTCCGGCGACAATATCGGTAAAGTGAAGCGGCTTGTTTTGCTTCTTAACCACGATGTAAGCCCACTCGCGCGCGGTCTTGGGGTTGATTTCCGCCCATTCCGCTAGACCAAAATCGCCAAAGGGACTGGTCATAAACTTGCGGGAGATACCCATGTAAACTTTGCCGACCGGTTCGCTAATCTTGGAGGCTTTAACGGCTTCCGCGAAAACGCCGTCGTATTGCGCGCCGCGCAACATAGCATCTTTGGAATTGCGGACGGCCTTAACCAGTTGGCCAACAAAATTTTCCGCCTTCTTTTTAGATTCTTCGTTTAGATACCAAAACGGATGATAGTCGTCATCACCGCGATGCGCGATAAGTTTTCCGGAGAGTTCCATAACAAAACGAACCGCATTGCCAGATTTGGCATCGGCCATGGCTTTGGGGGTGGTTTTAACCAACTCGGCGACAAGGGCGTTGTCGTGTACTGCTCCACCCATTTCTTTGACGAAGCGCAGGGCTTTTTCCGTTAAGGCGGAGGCGCCAGATTCGTCCATTTTTTTCGCCGATTGACCAAGGGCAAAAGCCTCAATCTGACGAACTCGTTCGCGGGTAATATTATACTTTTCGCCAAGTTCGGCGAGGGTTAAACTGGCATTGCCGTCAAGACCAAACCGACCGGTTAAGATGTCTTTGGCGCGAGCGTCGAGCCCCTGAAGTAATGTTTTGACTATTTTTTCCATAATCACGATTTTTAGCTTACTTTTTAATTAAAATCACTTTACCACAATGTAATCCATAGCGCAATAGGCTGTCAAGTCCGGTTCTTCTTGCACCTATTTTAGGGTCTAGATTTCCACTTTCTTCCCCTGCCACAAGGTTAGAAGCGGGCTGGCGATAAAAATGGACGAATAGGTGCCGATAATGGTTCCGATCAAAATAGTTAGAGTGAAATACGTGAGCGTTGAGGAGCCAAAAAATAAGACGGCAAGCAAAACAAGTACGAGAGTGAGTGAGGTGTTGATGGAGCGCGCCAGAGTTTGATTGATGCTTTCGTTCACCAAAGTATTGAAATCTTTTTTGCGAGCTTCGGGAGATTTTAGATTTTCCCGAACACGATCAAAGACTACAATGGTATCGTGAACGGAAAATCCCATCACGACCAAAACCGCGACCATAAAATTAACGTCAATGTCAACGCCGAGATAATGGCCAAGCACCGCGAAGAGTCCGACGGGAATCAGCGCGTCATGAAAAAGCGTCGCGAGAGTGATAAGGCCATATTTCCAGGAACTGACCGGGTGCGAAGATTTACGAAAGGCGAAAGCGATGTAGGTTGAAATGGCGAAGAGCACCAAAAGGAAGGCGGTGATGGATTTTTGACCCAGCTCCTTGCCGATTGAGGCGCCGATGGCTTGAAAGGAAAGCTCTTGCACGGGACCGAACTTTGTCTCCAGAAGTTTTAGGTTTTCTTGTCGCTCCGGTTCAGAGATTTCTTCCGTCCGAATCAAAAACATTTTGCCGGTTTCTTGCGGAATAACCGTCACATTTTCTTTTTTGATTTCATTTTTAAAAAAAGTTTCCAGCGTGTCCTTGGCGGCGCTGTTTTGCTCAAACGATAATTGCCACAAGGTGCCGCCCTTAAACTCAATACCGAAGCGGAAGCCAAAGACGATTATCGCGATGACGCTCAACACAACCAACGTTCCTGAGACCGACAAAAATATTGATCTGCGACCAATGATGTTTTTCATATTTTTTTTAACGGCGAACAAAGACTCGTAACATGGTTTTAGTGACCGTAATGGCGCTAAACATGCTCACCAAAACACCAAGGAACATGGCGAGCGCGAAGCCTTTGATAAAACCAGAGGTGAAATAATATAAGATTACGGAGGTGATAATTGTCGTGATGTTGGAGTCGCGGATAGATGGCCAAGCGCGTTTAAAGCCCTCGCCGATCGCGGTAACCCGATCCAATCCCCTAGCCCGCTCCTCTCGGCTCCGTTCAAAGATTAAGATGTTAGCATCAACCGCCATGCCAATAGAGAGGACAATACCAGCAATACCGGCCAGAGTCATGGTGATGCCAAAAATCTTGAAAACAAACAAACTGAAGGCGATGTAGATTAAGAGCGCGAGAGAGGCATACCAGCCAAAAGTTCGGTAATAAATAACCATAAAAAGCATAACCAATAGAGTGCCAATGATTCCGGCAAAGATAATCCGGTTAAGTGAATCAATGCCAAGACTGGCTCCAATCGTCTGTTGGCTAACCAGATTAATGGGGGCCGGTAAAGCACCGGCATTAAAGCGCGAGACGAGTTCCTTGGCTTCTTTAATCGTAAAGCGTCCGGTGATTTGCGCGCGACCGCCAGTGATTTTTTGCTGAACTATTGGAGCGGTGATAAGCGTGTTATCTAAAAAAACAGCGATCGGACGACCAACATTTTTTCCAGTTAAGGTTTCAAAAATTTGAGATCCTTCTTTGTCGAACTCCAGAGTTACTTGGGGTTCGCCGGTAACACTGCTCAAAGCCAGTTGGGCGCCGCGTACATAGCGTCCGGTAAGTTGAGTAGGAATAAAACGAGCTTCGGTGGCTGGCGTAGTGGTGCCAACAGTCGAGGTGGCAACTTCTTCCACTTCGGCAAACATTAAAAATGGCGTACTGCCGATTTCTTTAATGGCATCAGCCACATTCTTGATTCCGGCGAGTTCAACAATCAAGCGATAGTTACCACCCTCTTTAGCGGTAACTACTTGCGGCTCGCTGACGCCGTAAAGATTGACCCGACGCTCAATCACGCCGCGCAAACCGGAAAGGACTGAATCGCGATCTACCGCGTCTACCGAGCGCATATCAATTTCATAAACCAGATGCGCGCCACCAACTAAATCCAGACCAAGACGCCAAGGTAGAAAACGTGCTCCAATTCCTCGGGGTACGACAAACAAGGCCGCGAG
>ERZ1292629.2153-Hain-H43-01um-R1-2153-length-17319-cov-9_pt1 | contig 17319 bp, 14 predicted proteins | sample MGYA00564399_ERZ1292629 | MGnify/ENA primary metagenome ERZ1292629 (study PRJEB36523, sample SAMEA6512636) | groundwater metagenome | collected 2019-01-08 | study: AquaDiva: Metagenomics assemblies of 32 groundwater samples
CCCTATCGTCTATCGGTTAGGACACAAGCTTTTCAAGCTTGGAAGCCGGGTTCGACTCCCGGTAGGGTCATCGCGTCAAACGCGATGTAGGACGTTCGACGTCCTCATTGTCAGAAACGTCTATGAATTACGTATACATTTTACGGTGTGGTAAAGATGACGGATTTTATATTGGGTATACAAAAGATTTAAAGAAAAGATTTGAACAACATGCAAAAGGCCACTCTACAGCTACTAAATATCGTCTGCCAGTAAAATTAGTGTACTATGAAGCATTTATAAATAATGCTGATGCAAGAGCTAGAGAAGAATATTTAAAGAGTGGTTATGGTAGAACCCAACTAAAAAATATACTTAAAAATTTTCTAGGAACTTAAAACAAATTATTGTGATTCATGTAGATCTGAATGCCTGATTGCCGAAACCTCGGCGTAGGCGGAGCATACATATTAAAAATTCTGTAAAGATCGACAAGTGTACTCACGGTCCCGGTAGGGTCATAGTAGTATTTCCCTTTATTTTTTACGGTATTTTAATTTGGTAAATAATATGTTCCGAAATGATATACTTTTGGTATGAAAAAATGCGTCTACTGTACGAGATCTGAGATAAGGGCTAGAACAATCATTAAGAATAAATTAGCTTTTGCTTTTCCAACATATATACCGATTACTCCAGGTCATACTCTTATCTGTCCAATTCGTTGCGTAGCAACTGTAGATAAATTAACAAGGAATGAATTGTTGGCTATCTTTGATTTAGTAAAGAAACTCAATCCAGCACTTAGTGAAGCTTTTAATACTGATGGTTTCAATTATGCTTGGAATGAGGGGGATTCTGCGGGGCAAGATGTACCTCATTATCATTTGCATATGGTTCCAAGAAAAAAAGGAGATACCGGTATATATGAATATGAACCGCGAAAATTCTTATACAGACCTGGTTCTCGCGAGAAAACACCTGAAGATGAACTCAAAAAAATAGTTGAACGTATACGGAAGTTTCTATAATGCGATAAAACAGATTTAAAATATTGATAAATTAATTCCGTGAACGTTACAGGCGTATCAATAATCTCATTTAAATAAACTTAAACACTTAACTTTTGTGAACGAAAGTGCTATGTTAGTGTCAGAATAGTTATTTTTTCACATTTCACAGGAGGAAACATGAACGCAATTATTCTGTTATGGGCCATAATTGGAATTCCATTCCTTGGGGTCATCGTGTATACCGCATATCAAAATAAGTGGTTTTTGGCTATTTTAGCCCTAGTTTCCATGGGTATCTGTGCGTTATGCGCAATTTTACACAATAAGATTTACCAACGGAGCGGACGATTCTGGCCATAGGCCGGCGCTTCTACTTCTCTGCCCTCGGCGGACCCTATTTGCCGGGGGTTCGCTTTTTTAAAAATTTTAAAATGACTGCTTCACATTTCTTTGCTAGTATCTCTCTATGAAAATTTTAGCCATTGAAACCTCGTGCGACGAAACGGCTATTACCCTGCTTAATATAAACGGCGCATTGGAACGACCGGATATTAAGATATTAGGTAACACTCTCTTATCTCAAGTGGCTATCCATCAACAATACGGGGGTGTTTACCCTAATTTAGCTAAAAGAGAACATGAGAAGAATCTACCCTCTTTACTTGAACAAACTCTCAAAGAAGCCGGTATGAATGATGAACATCCGAATATAGACATCATTGCAGTCACTAACGGTCCCGGCCTAGAACCGGCTCTTTGGACGGGTATCAATTTCGCGACAGAACTTGGTAAAAAATGGAATAAACCGGTTGTGCCTGTTAATCACATGGAGGGACACCTCTTCTCCGTCTTATACAACATGTTAGAAACCGAGTGTTTAACATTGCCGGGCTTAGCCCTACTTATCTCCGGAGGACATACCGAGCTGGTATATATCAAAGATTTTGGAAATTATAAAATCATCGGTCGAACACGAGATGACGCCGTCGGTGAAGCTTTTGACAAGACAGCGCGAATGCTTGGACTTCCTTATCCTGGCGGACCGGAAATATCTCGGCTAGCCGAGAATGCAAGAAAACGAAGTCCTAAGGACATAATTAGACTTCCGAGACCAATGATACACTCAAAAGACTTAGATTTTTCTTTCTCGGGCCTGAAAACAGCGGTACTTTATAGAATTAGGCTAGAGAAAACGATGAATAATAAATTCAAAGAAGATATGGCCAGAGCATTTGAAGATGCAGCGATTGAGGTGCTCGTAGTAAAGACCCGCAGGGCTCTATTTGAACTAGGAAACAAGATAAAAACCCTAATCGTGGCCGGTGGGGTTTCGGCAAATATTCCCCTCTCACGAGAACTTAAAAAGACCACGGACAGGTTTCCTAATATTACCCTTCGGATACCGGCCAAACTTCTAACCACGGACAATGCCATTATGATAGGTATTGCCGCCTTTATACAGATAAGAAAGAAACCGAAAATCCTGAGTAAAAAGAAGCCAATAATCGCCTCCGGCAATCTCTCATTTACTTCGTAGGATCAACAGCAGTCTTTTGAACATTGCCTGTGTCCTTTTTATCCCCCTTCGGGATTAATGGAGGTAAAATCATCACTGTTTCCGTCTCCAGCTGAGCATTTTTCCAAAGAGATTTTATACGCAGAGAAGCAACCAGATACCAGGATTTGATAGAAGCCCTTATTGAATTATGTCTAGAGTAAGTTAATGTCCAAATCAATGAAACTATGAGAGCTAAAATCAGAGGCGAGATAACACACCACAACTCCATTAGATAAGCAGTTGCGATAGCAAGAACTATGCCTATATCAATGGTAATCCACTTAGTAAGGAATCTTTTTAGAGCGTTACTGGGGACATCCTCATAAAGGACACTCTTTAAGACATTTCCTAAGATATAAAGGACAATTAATATCAGTATGAATTCATAGAGACATTTGATAGTCTCGAATAAACTACCCGGTAAGGCAAATATTGAGGATGCTAGATTGAGGAAGTTTTGTCCTTGAGGAGGACTAGTTTCGCCAACTTTGCCTACTATGGGCGGTAGAAATGGCGTAGTAGTTGACTCTTGTTCGTTTCCATCATTTCTTGATCCAACAGTATCAGAAGGAAGATCAATGTCTCTGCCTTGTAGTCTTAAACTCTCAAGTAGTGCCTTAAACGCAACAATTTCATTCAATTGTGATTGATTGAGCGGGAAGATTCTTCGGCAATATATTTCGTTGATCTTTTTGAGAGTCAGAATATATACATATCCGGTTGAACTTGTATGTCCCCATGGTTCCAAAATATCGCTGAAATATTTCATTTGAAATGCCGAAACAGCATCGAAAGTGGCTTGGTCAAAGACACCCGTCAAAGCCACTTCGCTATGTCCTTCAAAATTTCTCAAAAAGCCTTGCAACTTCAAAACCTCTATCGGATCATTATTAAAATCAATACGCATATAATCACGTAGATAGAAACACGTAGCCTCTGTTACCACGTTAGACGCGGGAGATCTGGAAGAACTGCTCCCTCCGCCACTGCGGCTACTTCCTCCTCCACCACCGCCACAATTTTCTGTGCAAACTTGGACACCATTAACAACAACGTTTACGCTAGAAGTATTGTCAGTAGGAAGGGGATCGGTTTGAGTTCCAGATACAACCGCGGTATTAGTTATCGTTGCGCCTTCATTTCCATTTTTTATTGTGGCAATGAGAGTAAGTTCTGTAGAAGAACCGTTTGTTAAATTACCGATTGTCCATATTTTTGTTGTTGTGGAATAACTTCCTACAGTAGATGTCGCAGAAACAAAATCTAGCCCACTCGGTAATGTATCCGTTAAAGTTATACCTGTGGCATTGTCAGGTCCATTGTTCACTACCGTAACGGTGTAAGTTACAGAATCTCCAACATTCGCGGTGGACTTATTCGAAGTTTTGATAACTGAAAGATTGGCAGAGGGGTTATTGCCACAGTTAGAAGTGCATCCTGCATTCACCGCCACATTGACCGTGGAAGTATTGTTTTCTGGTGTTGGGTCAGTTTGGTTGCCAGTTGTAATGGCAGTGTTAGGGATAGTTTGTCCTTCAAGACCAGTCTTCACTGTAGCGACAAGTGTTAGAACGGAAGAGGAAGCGTTGCGCAATTCTCCGATTGTCCAAATACTGGTCGAGGTGGAGTAACTACCAATGATGGTAGAAGCGGAAACAAAATTCAGGCCGGAATTTAAAATGTCCGTCACGGTCACTCCGGTTGCTTTGTCCGGTCCGTTGTTCACTACCGTAACGGTGTAAGTTACAGAATCTCCAACATTCGCGGTGGACTTGTTCGAAGTTTTGATAACAGAGAGGTTAGTAATTTTTTCCGGATCAGCCGTTCGAACATTAAATCCTATGCAGTCATACGTCTTGCCCGTCTCCACAGGATTAATCCAATCATAGTTGTCGTAATTTAGAACATCATTATGACAGTAGAGTTCTGCAGAAACATCTTGTGTGGTGTTAGCACCGGTAAATGGAATGTAACCGTTTACAAATTGCTCGCGTACCCATATCAGCGCTCCCGCGGGAACGGTCGTGGATGATGTAAAAGAAGTCCATGGCGTACCGGCCGCTCCAATTTGGTCACCAGGATTTGCTGTATTGTTCGGAGCCCATTCAAAAGTCCATGGTTCAATATGACAAGTGGGATGTTCCGCTAAAAAAATACTAGCCGTGACAGAAGTTATGTTTGGACCGCCTGTTCCCCAATTGGGAAGTAAATTTTCTGAAGGACAAACAATCTTGATTGCATTGACCGTTGCAGTAGCTGGTGGTGGAGGTGGTGGTGGAGGAGGTGGAGGAGGTGGAGGCAATGAAGGATCTACAACAATATCCTTTCGACATACTTGTCCGAAAAATTTTACACCACTCTCCACCATTTGCCAATTAAATGGATATGTTCCGGCGACAGTTGGCGCAGTAGCGGTAAAACTAAACGTCACCGATTCTCCGGCATTTATCGGTTCAAACGGCAGACTCACATTATTTAAACCCCAGCGAGTGTTGTGTGGAGGCTTACGAGACGCAAGTTTGTGCGGCGTGGCATCGTTGGTCCAAGGTTTAGTGCCAGAATTTAGCATAGTTACCGAAGCCAAGAAATTTTCGCCGACAATCACCGTATTGGGGGCGTTAATGTTGAGACACGTTGCTTTATTTGTTAGAGGTATTTCTCCGTCATCGCCCCCATCACCACCGCCATCACCATCGCCACCACCATCACCATCGCCACCATCACCACCATCGCCCCCATCACCACCACCGTCGCCGTCGTCGTCAGCATAAACATGAGCAACACCATGAGAAATATCAGAAATAAGATTTGTGTGATAATACGCAGCAAAACTACGCACAGACACAAAAAGCATCAGTAAGGATAGGAATGTGATTGTATAAAATTTTTGCATGCGTGTTTTGTAGTTCCTATTTCTGAAACACCTCACGAGAGATGTGTCAGAAAAGAGAACTGTTGGGAGCGTACGGGCAATACGCTCCCGACAATCGTTAATCGTTGAACGCGTTATGGAACGAGACCGTGCACGTTCATCGTGCACCAATCTTTCCACTCATCCCCAAAAAGCCAGAGACTGTGTTTGCCTCCCGATTTAATCGGAGATAGGAAGTTCTCCGGCCAAATCGTTTCCACAATCCAATACCGCGGGTCGTCAGGTAGAACTATGTCACCCATACCATTCACGACAGACGCATCGCCCAGGTCTCGCACAAGATGTGCCGTCTTTGGATCTAGATAGTAAACATGTAAAAAGAAGTTCACGGGGGCCCTATTTTTCACATGTTTACGTAAATCAGGACCAAGCGTGCGGGAGAAAGCGTCTCCTCTATAGCCGGCCGGGTCAGTTCCATATCGAGTGTTGCGATTCTGTGCTATTACCATCAGTTCCTCTACTCGCCTTTGTAGGTCATAAGGAAGCAACTGAAACGACCATCCATTGATCACCAGTTTCCACTCCGGACACCTAGGCCCAAGGACTTTCTGTTGCAGTTGCGGTGTCGATACCGTCATACCGCAACTACTAATTAAAGAAACGATTAAGATAGATGCAATTATCGCCGCCGCATACTTCCACATGGTTCACCTCTTTCATTTAGAGCTAGAAGGACATTCTGTGATACAGATTACGCATTTGTGAGAAAAAATCAACAATACAGTAAAACGTACAATTACGAAAAAATGGCTTATTTACTGTATTTTATGATTATTTGTCTTTTATATTAATAATGTCGTTTATTAAGTAACGTGAGCTTACTAAAAAACCAATAAACAGAAGATGTAATGAAATTCATGAACGATTATTCTAAAAGTCTTGATAATTAATGTAAATTTTGTCCTTTAGTCTATTTAAGATGCCTCTTCCGTATCTTATTCTTAGAACATGTTATTATTAACAAGTCACATGGACGATAAATTTCTTAAACCGTATAACCCACAGGAAACAGAAGAGAGGATTTATAAACTTTGGAAAAAGAGCGGTTTCTTCAATCCGGATAATCTACCAAAAAGACATGAGGAACCCTTTACTGTTATTATGCCTCCCCCAAATGCCAACGGGCATCTACACGCTGGGCACGCGCTTTTCATTACCATAGAAGACATTATAACTCGCTTTGAACGAATGCGTGGTAAAAAAGCGCTCTGGGTTCCAGGCGCAGACCATGCCGGGTTTGAAACACAAATAGTTTACGAGCGCGAACTTGAAAAACAAGGTCGTTCTCGTTTTGGAATGGATCCCAAACAGCTTTACGACGAAATCATGGTTTTTACTTTAGAAAATAAAAAGCATATGGAAGCCGAAGTGAGCGCTATGGGAGCCTCGTGTGATTGGTCACGGGAGAAATTTACATTAGATGAAAACATTGTCCGGGAAACACAGAAAACTTTTGAACAAATGTATGACGACAATCTTGTATATCGAGGAAACCGTATCATCAACTGGTGCCCGAAACATCAAACATCTCTATCGGACGTGGAAACAGAATTCGTTGAAAAAAAGGATCCGTTTTATTATATAAAATATGGTCCATTCACAATTGCTACCGCGCGTCCTGAAACAAAATTTGGAGATAAGTATGTTGTCATGCATCCGGATGACAAAAGATATAAAGACTATAAAGACGGGCAAAAGTTGGAAGTCAACTGGATAAATGGAAAAATTACTGCAACGGTCATAAAAGATGCAGCCATAGATATGTCGTTCGGTACCGGAGTTATGACGATCACGCCATGGCACGATGCGATAGACTTCGAAGTCGCGGAACGACATAATTTGGAAAAAGATCAGATTATAGATTGGCGCGGAAAACTTTTGCCAATTGCCGGTGAATTTGCTGGAATGAAAATCACTGAAGCGCGTCCAAAAATTGTTGAGAAATTAAAAGAAAACGGCCTGCTTGTAAAAATAGATGACGACTATAAACACAATGTTCGGGTTTGCTATAAATGCGGCACTTCAATCGAACCGCAGATAAAAGCTCAGTGGTTTGTGAAAATGAAGCCACTTGCCAAATTGGCAATTGATGCGGTGGAGAGTGACAAAATCAAATTTATCCCCGAAAACTACAAGAAAATATTTTTATATTGGATGGAAAAAACAATTGACTGGAATATTTCACGTCAGATTATTTGGGGTATTCCAATACCGGCAAAATTGTGCGAAAAGTGCGGGCATGGTTTCCCTGATCTAAAAAGTAAGATGAATCAGTGCCCCAAATGCGGCGGTAGTGTTACAGCCGATATCGACACATTTGACACGTGGTTTTCTTCCGGCCAATGGCCTTATTTAGCCCTCGGATATCCAAATAGTGATGATTTTGAAACGTATTATCCAACAGACATTATGGAAACGGGGCACGATCTGATTTTCCGTTGGGTTCCGAGGATGGTTATTTTCGGGCTTTATAGAACAAAAAAAATTCCCTTTAATACAGTTTATCTGCATGGATTAGTAAATGATGCTAAAGGGAAAAAAATGAGTAAGAGTAAGGAAAATGTAATAAACCCATTAGATCTTTCCAAAAAATACGGAACCGATGCGTTGCGTATCGGGCTCATTGTGGGAAATACACCCGGAACAGACCTGGCTCTTTCCGAGGATCGTATCAGAGGTTATAAAAATTTTGCCAATAAATTGTGGAATATCGCGCGTTTTATACTCTCACAGGAAAAGCCACCGAACAATAAAAATAAGCTCGATGAAGAATTGGTGAACGAATTTAATACGTTGGCCAAAGATATTACCCGTGATATGGAAAATTGCCGCTTCCATATCGCCGCCGAGAAAATCTATGCCTATGTGTGGCACCGTTTTGCTGATGAAATTATCGAGAAGAGCAAACCCGCCCGACCGGATGACTCCGGTCATTCGGGCGGGAAACAAACTGTAAATAGAGCAACCTTATATTATATTTTAGAAAACTCGCTCAAACTTCTTCATCCTTTTATGCCCTTTGTCACCGAAGAAATTTGGTCGTCCTTCACCAAAGCTACAAATAAACAGGGGAATCTTCTCATGATAGAATCTTGGCCTTTTACATGATTAATCTTGAAACAACTGCATATGCACTTTTAGGTGGCATTCTGCCGGCACTAATCTGGCTCGCTTTCTGGTTGCGTGAAGATTATAAAAATCCAGAACCTAAGAAACTTATCCTTGAAACATTTATTTTGGGCATGTGTGCAGTAATTATTGTCTTAATGTTACAAAAATGGGTTGACATTATATTCCCAGGCATGACGCTAATCGCAATCATATTGTGGGTCATAATAGAAGAGATATTTAAATTTATTGCCGCCTTTTGGGGCGGATTAAGATCAACTGAGGACAACGAACCAATTGATCCTATTATTTACATGATTACAGCAGCTCTGGGTTTTGTCGCCTTGGAAAACACTCTCTTCATTATTGGACCACTTATTGGAAAAGATATTGTAACAAGTGTTGTGACGGGTAATTTACGCTTTATCGGAGCAAGTTTACTGCATGTAGTCTCGTCCGGTATCATTGGTGTGTCTCTTGCGTTTTCATTTCTTAAAACAAAAAAACAACAAATTATCTTCGGCATATTGGCTTTAATCTTAGCTATTATTTTCCACAGCGGTTTCAACTTAGCGATTATCCATTGGAACAATTCCGGCGCCATGATAGCATTTGGAATGGTTTGGATCGGAGTTATTTTCTTACTTTTAGCTTTTGAGAAAGCCAAGACGATTGCGCGATACAAGAGATAAGATATAATTAACAGACTATTATGCAAAACAGAAGATCTTTTTTTGAGCGACTAACGGGCGCAGTGCGATTGGATGAAGGTTTGGAACATATGGAAGAAGAACGAACCAGTCTTAAGACTCTGCAGACAAAATCTAATATCTTCGAGGATAATGAAGACGAAGCGCAGCTTACAGTGGATGTTTATCAAACACCTTCTGAAATCATCATCAAAACCATGGTGGCAGGGGTTAAACCTGATGATCTTGACGTATCAATCACCAGAGAGTCCGTAACTATTCGCGGTAAACGCAGTGAGGACAGGACCGTATCGGGTGATGACTATTTTCATAGAGAACTGTATTGGGGCGCATTTACTCGCACCGTCAATCTACCGGAAGAAATTGAGGTGGATGGAGCAGAAGCTGTGGAGAAACATGGCATGCTCGTCCTTCATCTTCCCAAACTCGACAAAAATCGCCAAGCCAAACTCAAGGTCAAAGGAAACTAATGCTCTCCTCAGGAATCGAACCTGAAATTATTCCTTAGGACGGAATTGTTATATCCATTTAACTAGGAGAGCCGTACCTATCAACACGGACAGGTGTGTTGAAAATATAACACGAAATTTGAAAAAATACCGACCTGCCTCGACGCAAGGCGGGTATTTTGCTACAATTCTTACCTATGAATCCCGTTAGAAGTCCTGTTGATTTACTAAACGGAGATTCTATGGAAATATGAACTATTATTCTAACTTCTAACGGGATGAATCCTGAAGAAAAAACGCTTTTGGAACGCACGTTAAGATTGTCGGAAGAAAATAATCAGATTTTACACAAGATACAGAACAGAGCCAGATGGGCAGTTCTTTGGGGCTTCATAAAGGTTGCCATTATAGCTATCCCGCTAGTGGCTGGTTATCTTTATTTGCAACCTTTTTTAGAACAAACGATAGGAAACTACAATGCGCTTAAAAGCGCGCTCAATTTAACACAATAAAAGACATGCCGCGGTAGCTCAGTGGCAGAGCGCTACCCTGAAGAGGTAGGCGTCGGGTGTTCGATTCACCCCCGCGGCACCATTAGTTAAACAGCAATACCGAGCAAATGTGAAAGTTTGTTTTGGTCAAAACCCACAATTACATCCTTGCCATCAATGACTAGTACAGGCACACCAAGCTGACCGCTTTTCCCCATCATCTCTTTTCTTTTGACTAAATCAGTACCTACATTATAGTTAATAAAAGGAATATTATTAGCAGCAAAAAACTCTTTGGCCATATGACAAAAATGGCAACTTTCGGTTGAATAGAGCTCTACTTTTTTCCCATTATTATTCATAAACAGACATTATAACATTCAAAATTTTTCTATACCATGGCAATGATAAATCGTCGGTTGAACTGGAAAATCTGCGGTCATCAACAATAACTGCAACTAGTTCCCCCTCCTGCGTAACGTTAAACTTTTCCCTTATTTCATCCCTGATCCCTTCTTCCGTCTCCAGACGACGAATATTTTCTTTAAGCTCAGATTCTCGAGTAACTAGGACACTCATCTGTTCTTCTAGATTTTTTGAATCTTTTCTACTTTCGATTTCCTTACCCATTAGGCCGATAGCCCCCTTAGTCAGAAGAATGGCAATAATCAATAAAATAACAACAAGGGGGATAGAGTAGATTAGACGCTTAATTCTTTGTTTACTTTTAAGTGATCTCATATGAGTGGAAAGAAGTCATCCTTATGGTAACATAGCCAATATGTTGTTCGATAGAAAACACAAAAAGAAAGTGAAAACGGCTTGGATGATACTCTCCATTCTCATTATTTTGAGTATGATTTTACTCTACGCACCCTTTTTCCCAAACTAGTCTGAGCTCGATTAAATTCTCATCGCGACGAGCGAATCATTTTAAGAAAAATATCCTGGGGAATATGTACCTTCCCCCGTTCTTTCATTTTCTTCTTGCCTTTCTTCTGCTTCTCACGAAGCTTCATCTTGCGAGTAATATCTCCGCCATACATGTGTTGAGTGACATCTTTCTTCATACCGCTTAAAGTATGAGAAGCGATGATGTGACCCATAACTCTCGCCTGGATTTTTAAAGTAAACATTTGTCTGGGCAATATAGCGGCAAGTCTTTCCACATCCGACTCACACTCCGTTTCCACTTGCCGACGTGAGATTATTTTAGCAAACGCCGGAACTATCTCATCGGCTATTAAGATATCCAAACGAGTAACATCTGCCAATTTCTCCCCGGAAAGAGAATATGACATGGAACCAAAACCGGACGTGGCGCCTTTGAGTTTATCGAAAAAACCACGCATCATTTCGCGTAGCGGCATTTCAAAAGTAAGAGACATGCGATTCTCGCCAAAATCTTTTGTCTCACCTAATTCTGCTTCAAATTCATAAAGCAATTGAATTATCTGACTGATAAAATCCGGTGGCATAATTATGGCGGCTCTAACCCAAGGTTCCCACACTGAATTTATAAGATAATCTTCTGGGAAAAAGGATGGGGTATATATATTACGTTCATCACCGTTTTTATATAAGACCCTGTAAGTAATACTCGGCAGAGTGATAACCAACGGCAAATTAAACTCACGTCTTAATCTTTCGGTAATAATTTCCAGATGAAGTATGCCAAGAAAACCGGCACGAAAGCCTCGCCCAAGAACTCCAGAAGCCTGCCCGCCTGCGGCATTCAGGCGGGATTCCTCTTCAAAAGAAAAGGCCGAATCCGACAAACGTAATTTTAAGAGAGCCTGACGCAAAAGAACAAAATCGTCTTGACTTTCCGGATAGATGGAAGCCCACACCACCGGCCGGGATTTTTCATAACCGGAGAGTGGCGCTGATACATCAAGAAGAGAAGCCACAGTATCTCCCACTGATGCAATACCGGGCTCTTTAATACCGGTCACAATGTATCCTATATCACCGGAAGATAGCTGAGAAGCCTCCTTCTCATTTGGAGTAAGAAAGCCAATTTCAAGAGCCTGAAAGGTTCTGTCGGCCACCTTGAACTTTAATTTATCACCCTTCTTTACCGAACCATTGAAAACGCGCACAAAGACAATTACTCCACGATGATTGGAGTACTTAAAATCAAACACTAGAGATCTGAAGGTCAGACCTTGGGAATGGGTACTTAAGGTCTGATCTTGATTTGGCGGCGGCATTCTCTTAATAATTTCTTCAAGGAGTTCTTTCACGCCTTCACCCGTCTTCCCTGATACCAGCAAAATGTCACCCTGATTAATTTTAAGCAGTCTCGAAATCTCATTCCTTACATCTGCAATACGAGCCAGAGGAGAATCTATTTTGGAAATAACCGGAACAATCTCAAGTCCGGCAGATTTGGCCATCTCCAAAGTAGTTAATGTTTGGGCCTGTATTCCTTGAGTGGCATCTATTAGAAGTATTGAGCCTTCGACCGCCCGAAGCGCTCTTGAGACTTCGTAAGAAAAATCTATATGTCCGGGAGTATCAATCAAATTCAAAATATACTCTCCATATTGGATCCGCACGGGTTGCATTTTTATAGTGATACCGCGCTCACGTTCAAGTTCCATGGAATCAAGAACCTGTTCACGCATCTCTCGCCTTTCTATTGTCCCGGTTAATTCGAGTATACGGTCTGCCAAAGTAGACTTACCGTGATCAATATGAGCAATGATAGAAAAATTCCTGATTTTGTCCATATGAATTATAGGACCAACCTTACACGATTTCTGGATCAGCGGCAATTACTTTTGTCTTCCAGAACTTGCCATGTATTACGTTCCAAATTTCGGAAAGTTCCCTGCTCTTCAAGATAAAAAGAATGAGAATACCCGCGCCAATCGCCATAATACCAGAGAGACAACCCTGTAAGAAAATACCAAACAGAGAAGAAATATCGATTAGTCTTGCAAAGATGTTAAGCCCGATATAAGCGACTGCGCCCATAATTATAGAAACCCCTAAACATTCAAAAACAATCTTGGCAGTGCCGCGCGAAAATCCCCTAAATAATCTTTCAAACGCCAGCCAGTGAATGAAACCGTTTATGATTGTGGCAAACGAAAATCCGAGCGGAAGCATGAGAACGGCCGTATCTGATAAATCTTCCACTTTCAAGAGTGCGCTAATAAAGTAGCGAAAATCTTCTGATAGATAAAAGACGTGAACCAGACCCCACGTACTTGCGAGTAAAATAAAAGTTGAAACGAGATTGATAACAAATGGTGTTCTGGTAAAACCAGCGGAATAAAACCCCCTGATAAATAAAAGTAAAAGACTCTGAAACATCGACGAGAGAGCGAAGAGCGCCAAACTAGCCGCGGTTAATCTTGTATCATTCCAGTTAAAAAGTCCCGATCCGAGAACCACTCTCACAATTTGCGCGCGCAAAACAATCAAGAGAGCCGATATGGGCAATGACCAGAAAATAATAAATCGGGCAGTAACCATCATCTGCTCTAGGAAAGCATTTAGATTATTCTCTTTAAAACGTCTGGAGAGAGTCGGAAAGACAGCCAAAGAATATGAGACACCGATAATGGAAAGCGGTACAGACTGAAGATTAAAGGAGAAGGAAAGAATGGAGATAGAACCGACAGACATCAAAGATGCCAAGGAAACCAAAAAAATCATCGAAAGGGCGCTCATCGATAAAGTCAGCGTGCGAGGCATAGAAATTTTTACCACTCTAGCTATAAGGACAAAATTGAATCTGTAAGAAAATCTGGGAAAAAGGCGCTGTTTAACAACAAACGGTATCTGCACCAAAGCATGCAAACTTGCGCCAATAATAACGCCGAGAGCAACCCCCATAACTCCTAAATATGTGGCGATAAAAATAATTCCAACTATAATGCCGGCATTATAGAGAAGAGGGGCAAGAGCGTAGATAGTAAATCGATTATAAGCCTGAACCAAAGAACCGAGCAGATTCGAAAAACCAAGAATAATCGGCGATAGGAGCAAGATACGGGAGATAAAAATTACCTCAACAAGAGCGGCGTCAGAGAAACCCTTGAATAATATTTTAGAAACAAAAGGCATAAGAATAAAAGCCACGCCAGAAATAACAATAATAAGAATCGAGAAAAAAGAAAAAATATTGTTGATAAATCCTCGCAAAGCTTCTGATCCGCGACCCTCTTCTTCGATAATGAAAGGGATGAGAACCGATAGCGATACAACCGAAGCCACCGTTACAAAAATAAAATCGGGGATGCGAAAGGCGGCATAATATATGTCAAGTTCTGCGCCTGCGCCGAAAATATGCGCCAAGAGTCTATCTCGCAGAAAAGCAAGAACTTGAGATAAAAAAGCAAACAATCCCAACAAAAGAGCCGCCTGATTAATGGTACTGGTTTCTCTGTAGAGAAAACTGAAGATCTTCCGTACCATTGAAAATTAAAGATGACTGGAATTCTTGTTTAAGAATTCGATCATAGAACGAACCTCTGCACTATCTGGATTGGTAAGTAAGAGCGCCTCAAATTGTGCTCGAGCTTCATCTAATCTTCCGATTTGGACTAGAGCTAAACCGAGATAATATTTGGCGTTTGCATAATCAGGTGTTAAGACCAGCGCTTGATTAAAGGCATCAACAGCACCCGTATAATCTTTGTTGGAATATTTGAGTAGACCTAATTCGAAATAAATACCAGGATTATTAGGAACTAATGCCGCAAGTCTTTCTGCAGAAGCTATTGCGCCAGACGTATTTCCTGCCTGAATTTCTAATCGCGCAAGCATTAAATAAGCATTGGCATAATCTTCTTTCAAAGCAAGCGCTCGTCTAATAAAAGAACGGGCAGCATTTATATCGCCATGATTAATTTCAAGATTGGCAAACAGGAGAGGCACTTCAGGGTTAGTGGGATTCTTTAAACGTGCCTCGGAGAAAGCAAGTTGGGCATTTTCATATGCTCCGTCAATAGAAAGTGGTGGAGGAACAATAGCGCTATAGACCATTCCTAAAGCAATCCAATTATCATAACCATTCGGATTAAGATCAACGGCATATTTTGCCGAACCGATACTCTTCTTCAAAGAATCCTCAAATATTGCCTTGTTTTCCGTTGGTATACCGGTCGTCGCAGAAGCCGCAACCTGAGCTTTAGTAAAATAGAGACGCGAAAGCGCAACATAGTATCTGTCTAGTGGAGAAAACTTGATGGCCTTATGAAGCCGATCTTCTATTTCTACAAGAGATGTATCGGCGTTATTTGAGAGATCAATAGCTTTCTTAAAATAAAAAACTGAAATTGTTCTATTCGCTCCAGTCCAACCTAAAAATAATGCGCCCAACACAATAAGCGCAATTAGAATGATAGAGACGAAACGCGTCTGTACAGGATGATTAACAACAATGACACGACAAGGAACAACACCGGTTTTTACACACACCGCTAGGAACATTCCGGTAAAAATAAAAGTAAGTATCAATATTGTGATTGACGGAGTATAAAGAAAACAAGACAGCCACAGCAATATAGTAAGCAGAAGTGTGGAAATCAGTATAAAACGTTCATTCCTAGATTCTGGTAAGCGAGACAACGCTCTTGCCATTAATAAAACTAGAAGTGCAAAAAATATTATCCATAAAACAGAACCCAGAAGACCGGTGGTGGCGATTTGTGTCGGTATGAATCCCACGCCAAAAGGAAAGGATGTCGCCCAGAAGGGAGTGGTGTTTACATCAATAGATTTATAAACAAGCCAATCTTGCCCAAAAGTATTTGGTCCAGATCCAAGCAGTCCATCTTGAGAAAGCACGGCTTTTGACACATTCAAGGTGGCAGACAACGAAGGACGAACATCAATATTCTGTACACCGGAAACTTTTGATATAACATCGCCAAGTGTGCCTTGGGTTTTGGATACAGTTGGATTAATCAGAAAAACCAGAGATATTACACCAAGAATAATCGGTAGAAATGTAGGTCTCAAAAACAAACGATTCGACGCAGTAGATAAATTTGAGGCTGTACTAAAAAAATGTTTTTCTATTTTAGAAAAATAGAAAAAGAGAAAAATAGACGCCAATAATGTAAGTATAAATGTTATTAAGAAATTCAAAATAATCGACAAAATTACCCCAAACGCAAAAGCAACATAACCAATGATTCGAAAGGAAGATTTCATCGTCACCATACCAAGCACTAACGCCGTAATTGTGGAAAATAGACCAAAAGAGATTGCCAAATCGGTCCAATTACCTAAGGGATTACCTGCTTTGCCCACAAAGTTTCCCAAAACTAATATGTCACCGCCAAAAATAATTTTGATACTTGTAAAAAGAATTATCATTGAGATAGAAACAAAGAAAACACCCAGAGCTTGAAGAATTCTTGAAGTATTAGAAAATATCATAATTGAGAGTACCAAGGCAATAGACCCAAAGAGCATAAAACCAAAAGTTCCGACCTCGAAGTTGTAACCCAGTAGCGACAACGAAGATGGTGTGCTTAAGACGGCCGACAAAGCATAAACCAGAGGCAAGAGAACAACTGTAAGAATAAGCGGGTGCCAAGGAAGATTCAGCTTTCCTTCCTGCCAGATTTCAAAAAGAAAAACCAACACTACGACACTCATGCCAAATGAAAAGAGCGCTGACTTGGCCACTTCCAAATTAAGAGATCCTCCCGGAATAAAAAAAATTGGTAAGAGAAACAGAAGCGCGAGAATGACAAGGAAACTGGTTTTGTGAGTTTGTGGCATTTGTATAAAATAATTGATAATTAATAATAGACACATTCTAACACAACACAAAACACCCTTAAGGGCGCTTCGTGGGTACCTATAAGCCGAATTCTGTCCTCCTTCGCCAAGGCTACGGATGGACAAGTATCCTCTAAGGACGCCTGCCCGCCGAAACTTTAGTGTAGGCGGGATAGTTATTTATCTGTGATTGCAATCACTTACAATCTATAGCGGCACTTCCCTTCCAGTTTGAAAAACTGTGAAAGGACACGGCCTTGCATTCAGGTAAGGATTTTGCCGTTTCAGCCGGACTTAACCGGGTCGTTTCTGCTCGCACCTCTAGGATT
>ERZ1292629.2154-Hain-H43-01um-R1-2154-length-17312-cov-6_pt1 | contig 17312 bp, 20 predicted proteins | sample MGYA00564399_ERZ1292629 | MGnify/ENA primary metagenome ERZ1292629 (study PRJEB36523, sample SAMEA6512636) | groundwater metagenome | collected 2019-01-08 | study: AquaDiva: Metagenomics assemblies of 32 groundwater samples
GCCTGGGCGCGCGGGAGGCGCGCACCCCGCATCCGTTTGTGTTGGCAAGCACGGGCGAGCGAGAAAAAATGGTCGCAAAACTTTTGGATCGCGCAAAATCAGCAAAGGATGATGAAAAGCAATCCGCGCGCGCCGACGCACTCCGCATCATTGAAGGCCTGACGATCGCACACTACGAAAAAGAGAAGGAGGGAACGGGAAGTGAAGAGAATCGAATGCTTCTTTCTGAACTTTCGCGCTTCACGTCCATACTTCACGAGCGCTCGGCACCCTTGAAGCTCATCTTTGAGCATCTGTTGCTTGTACTGCCTACAAAGCGGTAGGATACGCTTACTTATATGGCATACGATTTTAAACCGTTCGACGCACAGGTAAAGGAAACAGAAGAGTGGCTCGTCCGCGAGCTTTCGACGATCCGCACAGGTCGTGCTACGCCCATTATCCTCGATGGGGTAAAGCCTGAGGTGTACGGCGCACGCACGCCTCTTATGCAGGTAGCCTCCGTGACTATTGAAGATGCACGCACGCTGCGCATTGTGCCGTGGGATAAGTCCATCATGAAAAATATTGAGAAGGCGATTGTCGACGCTGACCTCGGCGTGGGAGTCGGTACCGATGATCAAGGACTGCGCATTTCGTTCCCAGAACTTACCGCCGACCGCCGCACCATGCTCGGGAAAATCGCGGGTGAAAAAACCGAACAGGCTCGCGTCACACTCCGTGGTCACCGCGCCGATGTGTTGAAGGCGCTTGATAGCGCGGAGAAGGAAGGCGGCATGAGTCAGGACGAACTGAAGCGCTACAAGGACGAGGTGCAGAAGAAGATAGATGCAGGGGTAGCGGCACTCGAGGAACTTCTCGATAAAAAGAAGAAGGAAATTACGCTCTAGTCGAGCAGCAAACACGTAAAGAGCCCGGAATTCCGGGCTCTTTACGTTTTTATCATATATATGTATAATTTATCCCAGATACGTAGTGGTTCCTTGGTACGTAGGAACAGTCACAGAAAAGGAGATTCGCAATGACCATGCTTTCGGCAGGTCCATACCTAGTCACGCGGCGCGGCCTCATGGGTATGTCTGCGGGCATCACCATGACCGCCGTTACTGTGGCAACCGCAGTACTCGTGAATGCAAATCTGCATAACGAGCAAGGGTTCTCAATCGATGAAGCGGGTGCCTTCGAAATATTTGAGCGTACGCAAAACCTGCGTGCTGCGCATGAACTCGACTATGCTTCTATCTTGCATACGGCATGGCTCCTCGCGGGTAATGCCGCCGGTGCTGCAAAGCGCGATGTGCTTTGGAGATTCGGTAAAGTGATGCTCGATGAGTACCGCATCAGTGGTCCGAACAAAACGCGTCTGACGGCATACCAAAATCGTGCGACGCGGACAAATCGAGGCATCTACGATGCGCTCGACTGGGACTACATTGCAAAACTGTACGAACTTTCGCCCGCACGGCTTCGTCTGCTGCGACAGGCTGCACTTCTGGTCGATGGCCGGATGCTGCTTGCTATTGGTATGACGGAACACCGCACGAGTGACACTGATGGTATGCGCAACAAGGACTACCTCGACTTCAGACTGAGGTTCGGGGGAAGTGAATTTGTCGAGCGCATACCGGCCCAGGCGGGAAGTCTGGTGTCGTATGGGCTCTATCAATTTACTTCAGGAGCCCTGTACGACACACCAACCATAAAGCGCGGAGCATCAATCCCGAACCAGGCGCTTCCCGATCGTATGCAAATCCCAAAGCTTCACACGAAGTTGCGAGGCAAGAATCACACGGTCGCGGCGTACCTGTATGCCGTGCACAACCTTGCGTGCCTTATGGGACGTCTCGAAACCTCGGCCTTTCAGGCCTTTGCTCGAGTGATCGAGAGCCCGAGCGGCAGTAGTGCGCTTGCCGTCTTTGTTGCGGCAGCACATCACCATCCGCCTGCGGCTCTTGCCGCAGGACATCTTTGGCTTTCGGAAAATTCCGAAGTTGATCTTCGTCGCTATGCTGACGATCGCCTCGCAGGCTACACGCGCACCGCAAGCGCAAACTACTCCGCACTCTGATTGTTCCAACTTTCCTCAACGCCCGACCGGACTCACGTCTTGTCGGGCGTTTTTATAATTATTTCGGACGAATGGTACACTTCCGTGCATGACTATTATCGCGTTTCTTCTCGTACTCATTGTGCTCATTCTCGTGCATGAACTGGGCCACTTTGTGGCCGCCAAACTATTTGGCATGCGCGTCGATGAGTTTGGACTCGGCTATCCACCCAAAGTGTGGGGAAAGAAAATAGGGGAGACCGAGTACACCTTTAACGCGCTTCCGTTTGGTGGCTTCGTCAAAATCTTTGGCGAGGACTTGGAAGAAGGTCATCCTGCATCTCCGCGTGCGTTTACCTCAAAGCCGCACTATCAGCAGGCAATCGTGCTTCTTGCTGGCATCTCCATGAATCTTTTGTTTGCCTGGGTGCTCATTTCGGCGACCTTGACTATGGGGGTTCCGCGCGCGCTTTCAGACGCTGAAGTGCCACACGCCGTAGACGCGGCACTTACGGTCGCACAGGTCTTGCCGGGCTCGCCCGCGTCAGTTGCCGGTCTTTCAGTGGGTGATCGCATTCTTGCCGTATCTACCGCAGGCGCACGCTATGACGGCGTTGATGCGCTTACCTTTACTGAGTTCACTGCAGCGCACGCGAGCGAGTCACCACTGACCCTTACGATTGATCACGCTGGTGAAACTAAATCAGTACCGGTTACACCTGCGCCGGGCATCATAGCGTCAGACCCCACACGTCCTGCGCTTGGTATTGGGCTCGCGGTCACGGGTGTTGTGCCGGTTTCAATTCTGCATGCACCGATAGAAGGTGCGGTACTCACTGCAGAAATTACGAAGGAGACCGCAGTAGCGCTGTATCACTTCTTTGCCGGACTCTTTACGTTCACGGCAGACCTCTCGCAAGTGGCAGGTCCTATCGGCATCGCCGGCGCGGTCGGAAGCGCAACGGCAAGCGGACTCGCGCCCCTTCTCACCATCACTGCGCTCATCTCCATCAACCTCGCACTCATCAACCTGCTTCCTATCCCGGCGCTTGATGGCGGCAGACTCCTCTTTGTGATCATCGAAGCCATCACTCGTCGGCCACTGAACGCGGGCATTGTAAACGCCGTGAACACCATTGGGTTCGGGCTCTTGGTGCTCCTCATGCTCGTCGTCACGGCGCACGACATCTTCAAAATAGCGGGGTAGGAACTGATCTATAGAGACGCACAAAGGGGGCTTACGGCCCCTTTTGCCGTCCGTACTCCTGCGCCGTATACTAGAGGGACTATGCGGCAAACCAACCTGTTCACGAAGACGCGGCGCGAAGCGCCTAAAGATGAAGAGGCGAAGAATGCGCAGCTCCTCATTCGTGCGGGATTCGTGCACAAAGAAATGGCAGGTGTCTATGCCTACCTACCACTCGGTCTGCGCGTCCTTGAAAACATCAAGAACATCGTGCGCGAAGAAATGAATACGGTGGGTGGTCAGGAACTCATCATGACCGCGCTTCAGCGCAAAGAACTATGGGAAGTGACGGATCGCTGGAGTGACCAAAAAGTCGACGTGTGGTTCAAGTCCGAACTTAAGAACGGTACGGAAGTCGGATTCGGCTGGTCACACGAGGAACCAATCACCGACATGATGAAGCAGTTCCTGCAGAGCTACCGCGATCTGCCGGCGTACGTGTACCAGTTCCAAACCAAGATGCGTAACGAGCTGCGTGCAAAGTCCGGCATCATGCGCGGGCGCGAGTTTGTGATGAAGGATATGTATTCCTACAACACCGACGAAGCAACGCATACCGCGTTCTATAACGGCGTCATCGAAGCCTACAAGAATGTCTTTGCGCGTGTTGGGCTCGGTGACCTGACCTATCTCACGTTTGCGTCGGGTGGTGCATTCACGCAGTTCTCGCACGAATTCCAGACCATCTCTGAGGTTGGTGAAGACATTATTTATGTACACAAAGAGAAGGGCATTGCGATAAACAAGGAGGTGCTCACTGACGAAGTCCTTGCACAGCTTGGTGTCGTGCGCGAAGAACTCGAGGAGATGAAATCAATCGAGGTCGGAAATATCTTCAACTTCGGGGGCATGAAGTCCGAAGAGCTGGGACTCAAATACAAGAGCGAGAGCGGGGAGGAAATACCGGTACACCTCGGTTCCTACGGCATTGGTATCACGCGCCTGATGGGCACCATCGTTGAACTCTTTGCGGACGATAAGGGTATGGTCTGGCCGGAGTCAGTAGCGCCGTACAAGGTGCATCTGGTGTCGCTGGTGCCAAACGACGGCCCATCGGTTGCGTTTGCAGACGCACTCTATGACGAACTTTCGTCAGCGGACGTTTCGGTGTTGTATGACGATCGCGATCTACGTGCCGGAGAAAAGCTCGCAGACTCCGACCTTATTGGTATTCCCGTACGAATCATTGTTGGCAAGGACACTCTCACGAGCGGGTTGGTAGAGGTCGTTGATCGAAAGACCGGGGAAGTAAAGAAGCTTGCGCGCACCGATTTGATTGCGCAGCTTGCGGGCAGCTAGGTATGGCACGACGATTTTCACGCAACTCAATTTTCTCGAGCGATATCGGCATTGATTTGGGTACCGCAAACACACTCGTGTATGTGCGCGGGCGCGGCATTGTGCTCAACGAACCATCGGTCGTAACGATAAACGACAAGACCGGACAAATGGTGGCGGTCGGCAAAGAAGCCAAGATGATGCTCGGGAAAACCCCGCCGCACATCCGTGCCGTGCGACCGCTTCATCACGGGGTGATTTCAGATTTTGAGGTGACCGAAGAGCTGCTTGCGTACCTCATTCGCAAAGCGCAGGGAGGGCGTTCGCGCCTCTTAGGTCCCCGTGTGGTGGTTGGGGTGCCGACGGGCGTGACCAACGTCGAGAGCCGTGCGGTGCGCGACGCGGCGCTTACATCCGGTGCGCGCGAAGTGTTCATCCTCGAAGAACCAATGGCAGGCGCCATCGGTGCCAAGCTTCCTATCACAGAAGCAATAGGCACCATGGTGCTCGACATTGGGGGAGGCACGACCGACATTGCGGTACTCGCACTCGGTGGCACGGTGGCCTCGAAGTCGTCTCAGGTTGCGGGTGACCGTTTTAATGAAAATATTGCAGACTTCGTCCGAAGCGAATTCCAGCTCGCGATAGGGGAGAAGACTGCAGAAGATACGAAGATTGGTATCGGTGCAGTGCTCCCTCTTGCAGAACCTCTGGAGCGTGCGGTTCGTGGACGCGACCTTGCGACGGGACTCCCGCGCGAAATCATCATGAACGATGCGCATATTCGTGAAGCACTCGCGCCTTCGCTTGATGCGCTCATGGAAGCCATGAAAGACGTGATCGAACACACGCCGCCCGAACTCCTCTCCGACGTGCTTGAACGCGGTGTGACGGTGTTCGGCGGTGGCGCGCTTCTGCGCGGCCTTCCTGAACTCCTTTCTAAAATGCTCGGCGTGCCGGTGCATGTAGCGGCAGACCCTTTAACCTGCGTGGTGCGCGGTACAGGTATTGTGACCGAAGACCCAGAACCGTGGCGCGACGCCTTCATGCATGAAGATGCCATTCTCACGCACGCATAGGCGCCGCAACGCGCTTCTCACTCCCGGTATGGGTCTCGCGACTGCGGGAGTAGTCGTGTTTGCGGTGGTGATTCTTATTTTACGCACGGTGTTCCCGGGCGCCATCGCGTTTGTTGCGGACCCGTTGTGGCGTGTGGGGAGCGGACTTGCCGGCGCGGCGGGTACCACTGCTGGCGCGGGTATAGATCAGGCGACACTTGCCAAGGAGCGTGATCAACTTCTCGCAGAGAACGCGGCGCTTCGTCAGCAGAACGCAACATTAGAGGCGAGAAGCTCTGACCTCACGCGACTCCTGGGAACGCGCACGAGTGCACCTGAGGGTATTCTCGCCTCCGTGCTCGCACGTCCACCCGTGTCGCCCTACGACCTCTATGTCATAGATCAAGGTACGAATGCTGGTGTGCGTGTAGGTGCGCGGGTAGAGGGCCCTGGTGGTGCGCCTGTGGGCACCGTAGAAGATGCTGGCCCCGCTACCGCACGCGTGCTTCTGTATTCCGCGACCGGACGCACCACCGAAGGATGGGCGGGGGAGACGAGGATGCCCATAACGCTTGAAGGCGCGGGAGCGGGGTCTTTCCGCGCAAGCCTTCCGCGCGAATCAGCAGTCGCGGTCGGCGACCAGGTGTATGTGTCGGGCGATGGTGCGCTTCCTATTGGGACCGTCGTGCGTCTTGATACTGATCCGTCTTCGCCGCGCGCGATCGTGCATGTGCGGCCTCTCGTAAATATATTTTCACTCCCGTACGTGACGGTGGCTCGCTAACTATGCTCCGTATTGCACTCATCATTCTCACCTTTGTCGCGCCATTCTTCTTTCCCTGGCAGATCACGCTCATTATTGTGCTCGGCGCGGCGTTTTTCGTACCTATTCTCGGGCTCTTTGCAGGCGTACTCACTGACGTCCTTTACTATGTGCCGAGCGCTGCACCTATGCCAGTGGCGACGATTATCGGTGTCTTCATATTCCTACTCGGACTCGTGGTGCAGGAGTTTGTGAAGACGCGTATCATGGGTGCATGAAGTGGAGACGGAAACGAAACATTGATCGAGAAATTGCGCCGGACGAGATATTTCTCGACGCAACCAATCTTCCTGATTTTGATAAGAACCGTCTCGAGGGACGTCTCGAGAAGCCTATTCCTCGCAGCGCGTTTGCTGGATTTTTCATTGCGATAGCGCTCGTGTTTACCGCGCTTGGCGTACAGGCAGCGAATCTTCAGATTGTGAAGGGGGATGCGTACGCAGCGCAGAGCGAGCGCAATCGCGTACGTCCTGAAGTGTTGTTTGCTCAGCGCGGGGCAGTGGTGGATCGCAATGGCGTCCCTCTGGTCTCGAACGAATCTACCGAGACCGGCTTCGTGAAGCGTATCTACACCTCTCCGGGATTCGGCCACCTGCTCGGCTACGTGTCCTACCCAAAGAAGGACTCATCGGGTCACTACTATGATACGGAAATAAAAGGACTGGCCGGTGTTGAAAGCTCATTTGATAGTCAGCTCGCGGGCAAGAACGGTACGTTATTGATCGAAGAAGACGCACTCGGCAAGGTGCAGTCATCGGGTCAGGTAGAACCAGCCGTTGATGGACAGACCGTAACGTTGTCGATTGATGCGCGCGCGCAGAAAGCATTCTATGGCGCGGTGTCTGAGCTTGCGGACCGCATTCCATTTCTTGGCGGATCAGCCGTGCTCATGGATATACACACCGGTGAAGTTATGGCGCTCGTGTCGTATCCAGAATATGACCCGAACGTACTCTCGTCGGGAGGGCCTTCTGACGTAATTGCAGGCTATCAAAACAGTAAGCGTCAACCGTACCTTGACCGCGCGGTGGCAGGCCTCTACACCCCAGGCTCGATCGTGAAGCCGACCGAAGCGGCGGGTGCACTCTCCGACGGCATCATCGACGAATACAAAACTATTTACTCGTCCGGTTCTATTTCGATACCAAACCCGTACGACCCGAGTAAGCCGACCGTGTTCCGTGACTGGAAGGCACTCGGCGCCATGGACATGCGACACGCTATCGCGCACTCATCCGACGTGTACTTCTATACGGTCGGTGGTGGGTTTGGGGATCAGAAAGGGCTCGGCATCGATCGCATCAATCACTGGTTCGAGACCTTCGGATTCACGAGCCCCACCGGGATTGAGCTTGCGGGCGAAGAGACCGGTGTGATTCCAAACCCCGCGTGGAAACTAAAGACGTACAACGAACCATGGCGCATTGGTAATACGTACCACACGGCAATCGGTCAGTATGGTATGCAGATAACGCCCATGGAGGCTGCGCGGGCAATAGCGGCCATTGCTAACGGCGGCACACTCGTGAAGCCAACGATTTTAAAAGGAACTCCAGTGCAGGGAAGCAAGATCGAGGTAAGTTCTTACGCGCTTCAGGTGGCGCGCGAGGGTATGCGTCTCGGGGTAATGGAAGGCACCTCGATAGGACTCAATGACCTGTCGTCGTTCGTGCACATTGCCGGTAAGACGGGTACCGCGCAGCTTGGATTTAATAATGAGTTCTATAACGCCTGGGCCGTTGGGTTCTTCCCGTACGAGAATCCAAAGTATGTGTACGTCGTCGTGATGGAGAAGGGTCCGGCCGGCAATGCGATCGGCGGTATATATGTGGTGCATCAGGCGCTCCAGGCTTTGCATCAGTCAGCTCCCGAATTCTTTGGAGAAACTCCGTAAAATCTCACGCTACACAAAATTTAAACATTCTCTATCTAAAATGAAGCGGCGCTCATGTGAGCGCCGCCAGAAAACGAACAGTATCAGCCGAAGTCAGTAAGTAGGTAATAAAACCCATAGGCTACGCAGACGATCACCCAATACCAAAGGGCAGTGAGAACGTCGCCTGTTTCCCTTTTCTTCCTGTCGCGAATGAGCCATAGTGCTCCCGCGATACCGCTTATGATCAACAGCAGAGGTGGAATAGTCCGTCCGAACGAAGGGTGACCATGAGTGAGTAGTTCATCGAACTCTTTAATGAATTTGTCCCCGATCGCAAAGGTTGCGATCGGGACCATAAAGCAGATCAAGAGAAGAATTCGATCCACATAGGTACGACCTTTCAGATGGTTCGTATTCATTCACATCTCCCATAAATGAATCCTTCGGCATACTACCGCCGCCGGCCCTAGATATCCAGTCCATTGACGCCCCGTAGGGTACCCGTACAATATGGCTACTATTCATCAGAAATTAAGCATGATCGAGCAAGAGACTGTGGTGAGCCAAGAGAAGTTCGACGAACTTCTGAAGGAGCTCGATAACCTCAAAACAGTGCGCCGTTCGGAAATCGCGAAGAACCTTGAGTACGCACGCAGCCTCGGCGACTTGTCCGAGAATGCGGAGTACCAGGAGGCGCGCGACCTACAGGCCGCAACTGAGGAGCGCATTCGAAAGCTCGAGGAAATCGTGAAGCGTGCAAAGATCACGACCGAAAACAAAAAGAAGGACGTGGTTGGATTCAGCTCAACGGTGACCATCAAGAAAGAGGGAAGCGGCGAGAGTCACGAGTACATCATCGTCGGCTCAGAAGAGGCTGACATGCGCGTCCACAAGCTCTCCCACGTGTCACCGCTCGGTGCCGCACTCATGGGGAAGAAGAAGGGGGATGTATTCACGTTTGAGACTCCAGGGGGGAAGCAGACGTATTCGGTAGAAAAGGTTTCGTAAGATACCGAGTGAGTAAGGATAAAGGGCGGTCCCGATGGGACCGCCCTTTGTGTGTAGATTAAATTAGCCGGGCAATGCCCATAACGGCTTGCCATAGCGCCCTTCAGCACGTGCTTGCCGCCGTTCTTCGCGCAGTTCCTGCCACGGCCGATGCGACTTCTTTTCTCTCGGCTTCTGATAGCCACAGAAGTTGTGAATCGCCACGGCGAAATTTTCGGCGTGCGCGCCTTCGAACCGGCTGGTTCTCGGGTCCGCGTGCCGCTCGTTGATGAAGATGATCTTGCGTGCCCGCTTCAGAAAACCCATGTCCGTAACGATTCGGCAGAGATCGGTGTCGAAGGTGCGGTGCTCCTTGGGTTCATCCGGCAGAATCCGCAGGTACCGGTTGCGGAAGTGATTACTGCTGTAGCCGAGTAGTAGTACGGCTCCAGGCGGTATGAACGGCATCGGTCCCCGCAGGTGTTCGATCGGGAAGCCGATGGCGTCGACGATCTCGAGCGCCTGCTGTCCGACCGTGCACGTAGTCGGAGTGACAAAAACGGTATCGAGCGGGATGGCCACTTTTTCTTCTTGCATTTCCTCGCCTCGTAGACGGTGCTGATGAATAAGAGCTCAGGTGCTCCGTAATGATGGAAAGATCAATTGCTCGTTACCTGAAACGAGGAAGGCCCCAACCTTTTCGGTCGGGGCCTTCCTTCAAGTTTCTAGTGATTTTTACTTAGAAACCTCAAGCGAGACTCCGACCAGCTTAATAAAGCCGAAGTAGACAAAGAGACCGAGGACCCAACGCTGAATGCGATTCATAGGGTCAAGCATACTCCACGAGGAAGTGGTGTCAAACAGCCTCGGTGCGCGTGGGGATAACAACCCATGCTGTGGGATGAAGTGGCATATAATTGGCTACTAGTGGGATGAAGTGGGGGACGGTTTCCTCTTTTCTCCGAAACCCAAATTTACCCACGAACCCTTTATTTACATGTTCATCGGCGAATACCGTCACACCTTCGATGCGAAAAACCGCATCTCACTTCCGGCTAAGTTTCGGAAGGAGCTTGGTGGAAGCGTAATCGTGACGCGCGGACTCGATCACTGTCTTTTTGTGTATCCCAAAACCGCGTGGAAGAAACAGGCTGACCGTTTCGCCGCATACTCAACAGGAAGCGCTGCAGGTCGCGGACTTTCGCGCCTCATGCTCGCGGGCGCGTCCGAAGCAGAAGTGGATAGCGCAGGCCGCATCCTCATTCCTGATTATTTAAAGTCATTTGCAAGCCTCGGCGTGAAGTCGGTGGTTGCCGGTGTGTCTGATCGCGTTGAAATTTGGGATGAGAACGCGTGGAGTAAGTACACCAAGAGCATCGAGCGCGATGCGGATCAGTTCGCAGAAAAACTGGGCGACCAGGGTGTCCTCTAGCTATATGACTGATCGAACCCACGAGAGTGTTCTGTTGCATGAAGCGGTCGACGCGCTTGAAATCGACGGCACGGATATCGTGGTGGACGCAACTCTCGGCGGCGCAGGACACTTCGCGCTTCTTCTCGAAAAACTTGAGGAGGGCGGCATACTCGTGGGCATCGATGCTGATGAGGATGCCATTACGCGCGCGAAGGACGCGGCAGGTGAGACCTCGGTTCGCCTGGTGCTTGCAAACGATAACTTCCGCAATCTGGGTGCCATCCTCGACGCAAACGGTCTCGACACTATCGACAGCGCGCTCTTCGATCTCGGCTGGTCTGCTTTTCAGCTTGAGCGCGGCCGCGGATTTTCGTTCCGCACGGACGAACCACTCCTTATGACCTATGGCGACCCCGAGACTGCTGACACGACTGCGCGCGACATGGTGAACACGCTTGAAGAAGAAACCCTCGCCGACCTCATCTACACGCTCGGCGAAGAGCATTTCTCACGCGGCATTGCCAAGGCCATTGTGGCGGCGCGCAAGGCCGCGGCAATTGAGACCACCTTTGACTTGGTACGGGCTATTGAAGCCGGGGTGCCTGGCTGGTACACGCACCGGAAACTGCATCCGGCAACCAAAACCTTCCAGGCGCTTCGCATTGCGGTGAATGATGAGTTCGGCGCGCTTCGCGAGGGCCTCGAGGCGGCACTCAGTCGCCTTGCAGAGGGCGGACGCGTTGCAGTCATCACCTTCCACTCAATCGAGGATCGCATCGTGAAGGGGGCCCTGCGCGAAGCGGCGAGCGAAGGTAGGGGAGTCGTGGTGACCAAGAAGCCGATTGTGCCTTCCGCAGACGAACTTAAGAAAAATCCCCGTGCGCGTAGTGCAAAATTGCGGGTGTTCGAGCGCAGCAGTGTGAGCCCCTCATTCATTAGTACCTTCAATTCAACGTTATATGCCTGACCGAACCATTTCCATCCTTTCATACACCGCCTGCGGACTCGTGCTGGCATACATGGTACTCATGGTCTCAACTGTGTCGCTTGCTGCGTACCGCACCGATCTCGCCTCAAATGTGCGCGATGCGGAGAGTGCCATCAGCGACTTGGAGCGTAGTTACTACGTGGCTATTGATCAGGTGACCGAAACCAATCCTGCCGTACTCGGGCTCGTGAAGCCGCACACCGTCACCTACGCCACGCAGGCACCTACGAACGCGCTCACTCGCCGCTAATTTCCATGCGCCGGGCCATCCGCATACGACTTCGTCTTCTTGCCGGGATTCTCTTCCTGTTTGCATTCCTCCTCATTACGCGTCTGTACTTCGTGCAGGTGGTGCATGGGTCTGACTATGCGCTTCGTGCGGAGAAGCAGTACATCTCAGCAAGTCAGGAGTTGTTTAATCGCGGCACTATTTATTTCACCAAGAAAGACGGATCGCTTCTCTCAGCTGCCACACTGACGACCGGGTTTACAGTCGCAATGAATCCTGAAGACATCACCGACGCCGAGGCGACGTATACGAATCTCGCGAAATACCTGGCGGTCGACAAGACCACCTTTATGGCGTCTGCCGACAAAAAAGATGATCCTTACGAGGTTATTGCAAAGCGCATCCCGGAGAGCGTTGGACGCTCTATAGAAGAAGCGAGCATTACTGGCATTCGCGTGGAGCGCGAACGATGGCGCAGTTACCCCGCCAAAACTGAAGCCGCGCAGTCGATAGGGTTCGTGGCATTTGATAACGACAATTCACTTGCTGGCAGGTTTGGGCTTGAGCGCTATTACGAGGATGTACTCGCACGTAAGAATGAGGGATTGTTCGGCAACTTCTTTGCGGAACTTTTCGCGAACCTCGATAGCGTAGTCGTCGATGCGCGCGAAGCGAGGGCCGGCGACCTGGTCACCACGATTGATCCGGTAGTGCAGGACAAGCTCGATCAGGTCCTGCTTGCGGTGAACGCGCAGTATCGGTCGCAGGAAACCGGCGGCATCATCATGGACCCCAAGACCGGTGAAATTATTGCGATGGACACAGTACCATCGTTTGATGCGAATGACTTTGCAAACGGAGACCCGGCGCACTTCGGTAATCCGCTCGTAGAACACCGCTACGAGTTCGGCTCGATCGTCAAAGCGCTCACCATGACTGCCGGCCTCGACTCGGGTGCGATTACCCCGGAGACGACCTATAACGACACGGGCTGCCAGACACTCAACAACAAGAAGTTCTGCAACTACGACTTGAAGGCGCGCGGCATTACGCCCATGCAGGAAATCCTCTCACAGTCGCTCAACATGGGTGCCACCTTTATTGCGCTTCAGACGGGTCATGAGCGCTTCCGCAATTACTTCAAAGCACTCGGTATGGGTGAAGAGACCGGTATCGATCTACCGAGCGAAATTCCCGGCGACATCAACAACATTCTGAAGAGTCCGCGTGACGTCGAGTATGCGACCGCATCCTTCGGTCAGGGTATCGCGCAGACGCCGGTCGAAATGGTGAAGGCGATGGGCGCACTCGCAAATCACGGACAGGTGGTGACTCCGCATATCGTCCGCGCGATTAAGCTTGAGAACGGGCTCGAGAAAAAATTGTCCTGGGGCACACCTGAGCGCGTGTTTTCTGACAAGGCAACCGAAGAGACAACCCGCATGCTCGTAAAAGTCGTGGATACCAAGCTTGCAAACGGCACCGTCAAAATTCCGGAGATGACCGTGGCCGCCAAGACGGGTACGGCGCAGATTGCGGGGCCAGGAGGGAAGTACTACGCGAATTTGTATCACCACTCTTTCTTCGGCTATTTCCCCGCGTATGACGCAAGGTTCATTATTCTTCTGTATACGCGTGAACCGCAGGGCGTGCAGTACGCCTCCGAAACTCTGACGCTGCCGTTCATGGAGCTGACCCACTTCTTGACGAACTACTATGAAATTCCGCCCGATAGGGCTACTATCGCGGAGTAAGCGCTCCGGCAACTCTTTATGAAATCCTTCCTACGCAACGTCGTCTCCTCACTCCTGATTATGTTGTCTCGTGGGATTTTGCGTCGCTACAAGCCACAGGTTGTTATGGTGACTGGCAGTGTGGGGAAGACCTCCACCAAGGACGCCATAGCTGCTGCGCTGTCGGGGGAGTTCTATCTGCGCGCGAGCGAGAAGAGCTACAACTCGGAGCTCGGCGTGCCACTCACTATCATAGGAGCCAAAACGCCCTGGGGTAGTTTCTGTGGCTGGCTCGGGGTTTTCATCGAAGCATTCTGTCTTCTTATTCTTCCCAATCACTATCCGAAGCTTTTAGTACTTGAGGTGGGTGCCGATCACCCAGGGGACCTGGAGCGCATTTTGCGTATCGCAACACCGCACATAGTCGTCGTGACGCGTCTGCCAGAAATGCCGGTGCATGTCGAAGCCTATGAGGGGCCAGCAGAGGTGCGCGAAGAAGAGTTTGCACCCGCACGCGCGCTTCCGCACGGGGCGCCGCTCATTCTCTCCGCAGACGACGTGTACGCACGCACCATGGCAAAGGGTCTCCACACCACCACTATTTCATACGGGTATGCGCCTGATGCGCGCATACACATTGAGGCTGCAGAATTTCTCACCGACGCTGATCAAATAGGCATGAAGGGCGAAGTATTGGTAGAAGACACGGCGTATGACATTCATGCGCCGGGAGTGCTCGGTCTGCAGCAGCTCTATGCACCGGCGGCGGCGCTCGCGGTTGCGGGTGCGCTTGGCATATCACCCAAGCAAGCGCTTAAGGGCCTTGCGTCTTACGCGCCACCACCCGGCCGCGCACGCGTGCTTCCCGGTAAAAATCAAAGCACTCTCATCGATGACACCTATAACGCATCGCCAGCGGCCGTCGAGGAAGCGCTCGCTTCTTTTGTGCTCATACAGAATGTCGGACGTAAGATTGCGGTCCTCGGTGACATGCTTGAGCTCGGTCGGTACTCAGTTGCTGAGCACGAACGCATCGGGGAGCTCGCCGCAACATCAGTAGATGTACTGATCACGGTAGGTACGCGTGCGCGCGCTATGCGTAGTACGGCAATAGCGCATGGTCTCGGAGAGGCCGAAGCCCTTTCGTTTGATACGGCAGTTGAAGCAGCAGACGCGCTTACGCATTTGATACAGAAAGGGGATGTGGTTCTTATAAAGGGTTCGCAGGGTGTGCGCATGGAGCGCATCGTGGAGAAGCTGCTGCATGACCCCAAGGATGCGACGCGCCTCGCGCGTCAGGAAGGGGAGTGGAAGAAGCGCTAAAGTCTTTACATTGGTGCGGATAGAGCTATAGTCTCGAAAGGGACGCTCGAACACGAGCTCGTCCATCGACACAGGAGAGTCTAGTGAAAAAAGTACTTTTCTCGGGCCTACTGGCCCTGAGTATCGTCGCGGCCGGTCACGTCAATGCGATGGGGGCGAACAGCGACAAGAAGCTCATCAAGGAAGCCGCGTTTCAAGCAGGCCAGATGACGACTGAGGGCACCACGCTTCTCGAAGTCCGTCGCTCTTCCACCACTGTCGTCTGGCGTGCGCAGACTCCGGCGGGAATTTTTCTCTGCAAGGCTGACGACATGATGCGCAATCCTCGCTGCATCAAGCAGGAGGAAGTAAAGACGGCGAGCGCCAACTGATCATGTCGTTTAGTACCGCAGTACCGTAACCGCCGTCCCCAAGGGACGGCGGGTTTGTTATACCCTCGGATGATATTGACAATATCCATTATATGGTATATAATGGATATCAGAGATTCTTTACATGTGCACAAGGGATACGTCATGTCTTTCACTGCTTCTCAGTCGACCAGCGTTGTTCAGCTCTCGTTGCCTGCACCGAAAATCGTGCAGCGTTTGTGTCGCGTGGTCCTTGCGGCCCGCGCTGCGAAGAACGGAGAACCGTTTCTCGATGTCGAGATGCGCCACTTCGGTACGAGCACCGCGCTGACACATCTGTGTCACCATATGCCGCTCAATGCTGAGCTCTACAAGACGTTCGAGGAGTTCCTCGAGGCGTCGCGCGCGTTTCTCACCAATCCGGAGGCAGTACGCCGGTTCGGCACCTTGCCGATGGGAAGACTCACCGTGCTCCACGCGCAGCTTCAGGGCGAATTCGCTCGGATGCGCAGGGATGAGATGGTCACGAAGGAGCGGATCGAAGAATACATATCGGTCATCGACGATCTGCGTGAGGCCTACCTGGCTGAAGGCTATGATGTCAGTCGGAGTATCGATGTGAAGGTCTACACGCAAGCGTGTCTGATCGTCGCAAACTTCGAAGCCTACGACCGCACCCTGAACGAAAAGTAACCTCCGCCCCAGACTACAGAACCGCCCCGGTTCCTATGGTCTGGGGCGGTTTCTTTTTACCTAAGGTAAGTTTCTCGAGACAGCTAGAAAATAGTCACCGCAATGAGTACGGCACCCATCCACCCAATCATCGATATGGCCCCGCTGAGCATAAGTGGCATGAGTTCCTTTTTAGATAGGGAAGCGAACGGACGCAGGACGGCGACGTGCATCAGTCTGCCAATGAGTACCGCGTTTACGACGAGCATTCCGACGAACAGCATCTTCATGATGAAGAGCGGTTGGTGCAGTAGGTAGTCTGCACGTGGCCAGAACATGATTCCTCCAGTCACGATAAGAATACCGAGTCCTGTCCAGGTAAGGAGGTGATAGAGATGAAGACGGTTTGCGTTTAGGGTCATTTGTTTGCCGCGCATCCACGCGAACGCCTGTTTATCGGCAAGAAGAATAACGCCAAAGGAAAAGAATACGGTGAGGACGTGAATGAGTGAAAGTAGTTGCATGGGACTATGGTGCAAGTGTGCCGATCTTGAATGAGGCAAGTTCCGCGGCGGGGCGACCTTGGCCGCCGTGCTGGCCTTCGAATGCAGCGGTCCCATCCCTTCCGCAGAGGGAGAGAATTGCGCGTGCGCCACCCGGGTGCTGGCTAATAAAGGACGTTACATCGTATACGGAACCCTGCACGACCGTATAGCAGCTCGTCTGCGAATTGTGCGCAGCCACCTGAGCCATGGTGTACGTGCCCGGCTTTGGCGCTGGAGCGGGTGTGGGCGCAGGTGTCGGTGTAGGAGTGGGGGAAGGTGTTGGGCTTGGCGACACCTTTACTGGAGTGCCGGTTGTTCCGTCAGGGGTGGTGGTCACCGACCCGCTTGTCTCCAAGCTCGGAGGATTCTCCGTGACCGCGTCCTCATTACTTGAGGGTGCGCGAAGCGCAATGATGCCGGTCCCTAGTACGCCCAGGAATAAAAGCCCGATAACCCCAAAAAGTATCTTGTTCATACCCTTACTACGTACGAGAGAGCCAAAATAATTCAAATAAAGGCCTATTGCGGATTTGAGAGGGCTTGCCGCAGAGCCTCGTAAAAGCCCAGGTCTCCCGTGAGGTAATAGTGGACGACACTCCCAAAGTCGAGGGCGGCAAGAATCCCACCAAGAATGACCGTTATCGTAAACAGAATGAGCATGATTTTGAGGGTGCCATAGCGGTAGCCACGCTTAGTGTGGCGAATGCTCAGGTAGGCACTGACAAGGAAAAGGGCAGACGCGA
>ERZ1292629.2155-Hain-H43-01um-R1-2155-length-17311-cov-7_pt1 | contig 17311 bp, 20 predicted proteins | sample MGYA00564399_ERZ1292629 | MGnify/ENA primary metagenome ERZ1292629 (study PRJEB36523, sample SAMEA6512636) | groundwater metagenome | collected 2019-01-08 | study: AquaDiva: Metagenomics assemblies of 32 groundwater samples
CCAGGAAACTGCCATTGCCCTTTTCCAAGTCTAGATTTTCTTTCACCAACAAGCATTCTTCCATTATTAATAACTATTACAGCCAATCCAACTTGAGGTTTTTTCATAAACAATCAAACTAAAAATCCTTTAAAATCATTATTAAGATGCAAAGATATTATTAAAAAATATTAATCTTCAATTTTAGCTTTTTCTTCTGCTCTTTTTTTAAATTTTCTCCAATATCTATTAATATTAAATATGACCCACAACCTCGGGGATTTATTCCATCCTGCAAAATCATAAAATTTGCAATCATCAGGATCTCTATGGCTAGAACCTTTTTCTAAAGGGAATTTAGAACAACCGTCTGGAGAATCATAATTAGAACATAAAGAACAATGTCTTGCTTCTGGCTTACAGCTGCAATCTCCAAACAACTTATAATAAGTATCAAGATTTCTACCACAGTGATAAGATTCTATTCTTATTCCTTGTTTATTATGCACTCTGCTTTCTTCACTAAGCATCACAAGCCCATTTCCCATATAAAAATCAATTTATTTGTTTATTTAAACATTATTAAACTATATTATTCTATAAACAAATCTTTATAAAACTTGCAAAGAAGTTTTATTTATGACAGAAGACAAGTCTACTGAACCAGATTACGGGGCTATTGCTTTAAGAGCAAGCAGACATGCTATAGAAAAAATAACAGCAAAAAAAGTCAAAAAACCAAAACCAGAAAGACAAGGAGGCTTTTTTAAAACAAGAAAAGGATTATTTCTTTTCTCGCTTGTCCCATTAGTAATTGGGGGAATATTGGGCTGGTATTATAATCAACTTTTTGGAAAACAAGATACTCATTTAATAAAATATAATGATTCTAATTATGTAGCTATAGAATACAGGTTTAATACAAGATTTTACAAGCAAAATGCAAAGGGTCAATTAGAAGAAATAACTCCGAATCAAGAAACAAGAAAAGCCCTAGAAGATAAATTAAAGACAAATTAATATTCTCAATCATATAATTCAAAACATCTAAATGTTTTTAAACAAACTTAAATTAAAACCAAGATGATTGAAAAAGAGACTGATGATAAAAAGGCTCAAAATCGCTTAATAAGAAAATACAGAACATTTGATGTTTTTACTGAGATAGTAAGTAAGAATCCTTCTTATGGTATTGATTTCTTTAAAGCTTGTACGGATAAAAAAGATGTTGGGAATAAACCTAATATATCGGTTTACGGCAGAAATTTAGCAGAAGCTTATGAAAAGGCCTTGATAGGTTTATTCTTTTTTGGTCATCCTGTCCCAACACATTACGACAAGCCAGATCAACCACAATCAATAGAAGCAACAGTGACTATGGAAGTTGAAAATGCTATGGCAGAGCCGCGTTATCATCTATTAGGTTTAGCAGATGCGATTGAAATGGCAAATTATGTTTTTGAAATAAGAGGGGGGCATGACCATTGGGTAGATATGACACCCGAAACAGAAAAATGGCCTTATACTTATTCAGATAGATTAAGAAATTATAAAGGGCATATAGACCAGATTGAAAATTGTGTGCGAGCTTTGAAAAAATCCTGGCATAATAAAAGAGTAGAAGCTATAACCTGGGAACCTGATTATGATTTAGAATCTGCAAAATCAGCGCCTTGTTTGCAAAGATTATGGTTCAGACTTCTTAAAAATCCAAAAAAGGGATTTATTTTAAATATGGACACAGAATGGCGTTCGAGAGATGCATTTAGAGCTTCCCATATGAACATGTTTGGGGTAACAACCTTACAATCAGACACTGCAAAAGAATTAGAACAAAGATTAGGGCAATCAGTAAGCGTTGGAACTTACACAGATAAATCAAACTCTCTTCATTTATATGGAAGTGCTGATATTAGTAATGGAATGATTCAACTTATAGAAAGAGTGATTAAATATCCATTTGAATCTAGAGTTATGAATTCTAATGAAGAGGTTTTAAAAACACAATTTGATGAAGAATATGCAAAACTTGAAAAAGACCCTGATTATAAAATGGGAATTCAAGGCACAACAATGCCTTTTGTTATTGAAAAGCATGGAAATTCTGTGAGAATAATAGAACCAAAGTATATTAAAAGAAATATTGGAAAAAAAGAGATTAACACAAAAAGAGTTATTGGACTTAGAGGATTTAGAGGTTCAATAAAAGAACCATTCGCAACACTTGACACAAGAAAATCAGAAAAACTTAAAAAATTTGCAGATAAGAGAGAGGTAAAAGTTTTAGATTATAGAGAATTCCACAAAACCTATCAAAGGATAATGAGAATTCCGAGAGATGGGCAAATTCCTGGTTTAATGAGAAGAATTGAAGATGATTTTGACAAGTTCTTATCTGCATAAGTTTATTTCTTAACTGCTTTTGTTTCTGGAAAAAAGTTATTAATTGCCCTTATTAAAACATCAGTGTCATAAGGCTTTCCTAAATATGAGTCACATGAAAGTTTTATATATTTGCGGGCTTCATACTCTGCTTTTAAATGTCCAGAAGTAAGTACAATTGGTTTGTCTTTATGTAAAATTTTTAACCTGTTGGCAATATCTGGACCACTTTCATTATCCATAGATAAATCAACAATTGCCAAATCATATCCTAATCCTTGTTCAACATCTCTGACTAGTTCTGTTCCATTTGAATAAGGCATAACTAAACAGTTTGCTTCATGCTCCAAAACAATAAAGCATGGTTTTAAAAATTCTATATCATCATCAGCATATAAAATTGTCCTTTTCTTATTTTTCATAATTTTAGGTTCATGTTTCAGTATTTAAACTTTATCAAAAGTTTATTAAACAATTCATTTCTTTAGTTTTCATGAAATACACTCCAAAACCATTATTCTTAGAAAGAATGCAAGAACTTCTTGGAAGCAAACCAGATTTAGACAAATATTTGAAAATAATTGAAACAAAGCCAATAAAATCAATCAGATGCAACACATTAAAAATTTCTCCTAGTGAATTAATAGAAAAACTAAAAAACAAAATTAAAATCTTGCAACCATATAAAAATCATCCTGAAATAATGCAGATTGATTCGAACCTAGAACCAGGACAATTAGGAAAAACAAAAGAACATTTGTTAGGATATTATTATATCCAAGAAATTACATCAATGATGCCAATAATTGCATTGGCTCCTGAAGAAAACTCTATAATGCTAGACTTATGCGCAAGTCCAGGAAGCAAAACCTCACAAGCAGGAGCAAAAATGAACAACAAAGGAATAATCATTGCAAATGATGTTATTGTTCCAAGAATAGCAATTCTTTCTGCAAACCTGGAAAAAACAGGTATAACAAACACAATAATAACACGTCATGAAGGCTTGAATTTATGCAAAAAATTAAATGAAATAAATTTTAAATTTGATAAAATTTTAGTTGATGCACCTTGCACAGGAGAAGGAAATATAAGATATTCTCCAAAAACAATCTTGATGTGGAATTTAAACATGATTAAAAAAATGCAAAGAATCCAGACAAATCTCCTAACTGCAGCCATCAAACTGCTAAAACCACTAGGAGAAATTGTATATTCAACATGCACACATGCTCCTGAAGAAAATGAGCTTGTTGTTAATGAAGTCTTAAAGCAATTTCCTAATCTAGAAATTGTACCTATAAATATTCCAGTAAAAACAAGAAATGGAATTATAGCCTGGCAGAACCAGAAACTTAATAATCAGCTAAAGCATGCAGTAAGAATATATCCACATGATGAAAACCTTGAAGGTTTTTTCTTATGCAAAATGAGGTTAAAAGAAAGATGAGAGCAGCAAGAAAAAAAATATTTAAAATAGATTTGGATTCAGTAAGACAGACTTATAAAAGAATCAGAAACAGCAAAAAACCCCAAGCAGATTATACAGTAATGTTAGGTGCTTTAGAATGTATTAAAGGTTCAGAAAGGCATATTGAACAAGATGGAATAAGAACAAATAAAAAATGCCTAACAACAGGCTGTAAATATTATTATAATATTTGTGAATTTTACCTAAGAGCACATGCAATTCCATTTAAAGTTAGAAGATAAAACAATAACATGCAAATAATAAAATCAAAAGAAAAAAAACAAATAATAGAACAGCTTAACAAGCAGTTCGGAATTCAAGACCTGCCATATTTATTATTAAGGTTTGGAAAAGAAAAAATAAGAGCTTACTCAGGAAGCTTATCAACAGAAGAACTAAAAATTCTAGATAAAACTCTTAATATAGAAACAATTGGAATTTATTTTGCAGCAGAAATAAACAATGAATTAAGATTAAGCTTAGATGCAATACAATTGTTAAAAAACCAGATTTCTAAAAACATATTGGAAATTGATAATGAACAAGCTGAAAAATGGTTTAAAGGACAAGAACTTTTAATTAAAACAGACAGAAATTTCAAGATTCTTAAAAATAATAATGAGTTTATTGGATGTGGAAAATCAACAGGTGAAAAAATAGCAAATTTTATGCCAAAAGAAAGAAGAATTAAGTCCTAGAAAACCATCTTGGAAGCCATCCAAGAGGAACAAGATTTGCATAAGTTACATCAGGCAGATTTGAATTTAAAATCTGGGTTTTTTTGTATTTCAAGACATCAACTTTGACTCCTTTTTTGTCTCCTCTTATAAGAATCATTCTTTCTTTTTTTTCATTAGGACTATTAAAAAACTCTTTTATGTATTTTTCTCCATTTTTATAATCTTTTAAAATATCATAGCATTTTTTTCCAATAATATCATCTTGAAAATAAAAATCCTTTTTAAAAACTTCTGAAACAGCAATAATAATTCCTTCATTATCAATAACAATCTTAGGCTCATCACAAGATTCTAAAGTTTTTTCCAAAACCTTAGAATAATTAGATTTTAGTTCTCCTAAAATATCTTCATGCATCTTATTAAAATTTTCAATTTCTCTTCTTGCTTGTTGATTAGCATGTTTAAGATGATCAACTAAAACTTCTAATCCCTGAGTATATTTTTCTTGTTTTCTATATTCTGCAGTTTCTTTAACACCTAATTTATACTGTCTTAATCTTAGATGATTTAAAAATAATTTTCTTAAAAGAGGGGTTTCAGATTTATATAGTCTTTTATTATCCCTAACAATCTCATCATAATTATCTAATTTATCAGGCAAATCTCTTAAATGACAATACTTTCTGCACAACCAGCTAATAAACCTCTTTAATTTACTCATAATATTATTTAGAAACTTAAATTTTAAACATTTATATACTATAAAATATATGCAAAATAATGGAAACTAAAGAACTTGAAAACTACAAGAAAGCAGGAAAAATAGCAGCAGAAGTTGTAGAATATGCAAAATCAATTATAAAACCAGATATGAAATTAATAGATATTGCTGAAAAAATAGAGCAAAAAATTATTGATTTAGGAGCAGAAATAGGATTTCCAGTAAATCTTGGAATAGATGACATTGCTGCTCATTATACTCCTTATCCAGATGATGAAACCCTTGCTACAGGATTGCTAAAAGTGGATATAGGAATTCATGTTAATGGTTGTATTGCAGACACTGCATTTTCATTAGACTTGACAGAAAAAAAACAATACAAAAAACTTATACAAGCAAGTGAAAATGCAGTTGAAAGTGCATTAAAATTACTAGAAAAAAATCCAGATGCAAGTTTAAGTGAAATAGGAAAGCAGATTCAAACAGAAATCCAAAACCTAGGATTTTCTCCTGTAATAAATCTCTCAGGACATGGACTAGACGAGTATGATGTTCATTCAGGAATAACAATCCCAAATTACGAGAATAATAATTCCAATATCTTAGAAAAAGGAGCTTTTGCAATAGAACCATTTGCAACAACAGGACAAGGAAAAATCTATGAAGGAGCAGGAGGAAATATCTATAAAATAAATGAGCTGAGAAATACACGCGACCCAACAGCACGCAAAATCCTAGAATATATTTATGAAAAGCATAAAACCCTTCCTTTTTCATTAAGAGAAATTTATAAAAAATTTGGAAGCATTGCAAGAATAATGCTAAAGCAACTAGAACAACAAGGAATTATTCATCATTTTCCACAATTAATTGAAAAATCTCATCTTCCTGTAAGCCAGGCAGAGCATACAATATTAAAAACAGCTGACAAAATTATTGTTACAACTAAATAATCAAGATTTCTAAAAATATAACCAAAACCTTTAAAAACCTGTTTTCTTAAAAGTTTTCATGGAAAATTCAGAATATATAATAAATCAAGAATTAGTAAAAGCATATGAAGTGCTTTTTGGAATGGAGCTAAAATCAAGAAGAGCATTAGCAGCAGGTGCTTTTAGAAAAACATTAAGTTTGATAAGAGATTGCAGAAAAAATATTGTATGCTTGGTTGCTCCTTATGGATTCTCGGATAATCATCAGGAGAACAAAGAAACAATAAAAAGAATTTTAAATAAAAATAAAAAATACTTAAAAGGATTTGGGGAATCTAATTTTTCTCCTATCTATTATCTTGCAAAACTTGGGCTAAGTGAAACCATTAGATTAAAAGAACAAGAAAAACTTTTTTGCCCCAAAGTAAGAGTTCACCCTCTTTTATCAGACAAAACTCCTGAAACAACTTTTTATTATAGATATAAAAGAAGATAATTTAAATTATATCTTCTATCACAGAAAACTTTATATAGTGTATATTTCTCAGTGTATACAAGAGGTATACACAAATGACAGATATTTTTGAAAACACAATTCTATGCAAAAGATGCAATCTTAAAATGAAGCCTGCTCAGTTTATGAGAAATGGTTTGGTTTTAAGGGCAGTTGTCTGTGAAAAATGCGGAAATAAAATAGTTCATCCTGATGATGAAAAAGAATATAATAATTTTGTGAATTTAAAGAAAAAAGACTTTCATGTAAAAATGAGAATTGTTGGAAATTCTTATGCAGTAAGCATTCCAAAAGAAATTGTTGATTTTATGCACGAACAAGAAAGAATAATGAATGATATGGTTAAATTATGTTTTGAAGATTTTGATAGAATCAGTTTAGTTTTTAATGATCAAAATAAAAACAAAGAGGATATAAAAAACTAAAATGAAACAAGAAGGAATTAAGCTAAGAGTTGCAGAAGCATTGCAAGATGATGCATACAAAGGAATAGCAAGAATAGACCAGGAAACAATGAAATCTCTTGATATAAGAAGAGGAGATGTTGTCTTGATAAAAGGAGCAAAAGAAACAGTTGCAATTGTTGACAGAGCATATCCTTCTGATGTTGGAGAAGGAATAATAAGAATTGATGGTATAACAAGAAAAAATGCAAAAACAGGTGTTGGAGAAAATGTTCTTATTAAAAAAGCAGAATTAAAAGAAGCTAAAAAAATAACACTGGCTCCTGCTCAAAAAGGAATTATTGTGCAAGCAGAACCAGAGCACTTAAAACAAGGATTATTAGGAAGAGCTGTTGTAAAAGGAGATATTGTTGTATTAGGCGGAGTCCAGAGAAGAAAAGATGTATTATCAGATGACTTTGGAGATTTTGGTGATATTTTTGGAGATTTAAACAATTTATTTGGAGGTGCATTTGGGGGTATGGGTGGAATTCAGCAAATTAGATTTCTTGTTGTTAACTCAAATCCCAATGCTCCTTTAATTATAACAGAAAATACAGAAATGCAATTGAGCAGCAAAGCAGTTGAGATTTCAGAAGAAAAAATTCCTGAAATAACTTATGAAGATATAGGAGGTTTGACAGATGAAGTTAAGAAAATAAGAGAAATGGTAGAGATTCCATTAAAGCATCCTGAAATTTTTGAAAGATTAGGAATAGAAGCACCTAAAGGAGTTTTGCTCCATGGCCCTCCTGGAACAGGAAAAACATTGCTAGCAAAAGCAGTTGCAAATGAATCAGATGCTCATTTTATTTTATTAAATGGCCCTGAAATAATGTCAAAGTTTTATGGAGAATCTGAAAAAAGAATAAGAGATATTTTTGATGAAGCAGAGAAAAATTCTCCTAGTATAATTTTTATTGATGAAATAGATGCAATTGCTCCTAAAAGAGAAGAAGTAACAGGAGAAGTTGAAAGAAGAGTTGTATCTCAATTATTAACCATGATGGATGGACTAAGTGGAAGAGGAAAAGTAATTGTTATTGCAGCAACAAACAGAGTAAATTCAATTGATGAAGCATTAAGAAGACCAGGAAGATTTGACAGAGAAGTTGAAATAAATGTTCCTGATAAAAATGGAAGACTCCAGATTCTAAAGATTCATACAAGAAATATGCCATTGACAAAAACAGTTCTTTTAGAAAAACTTGCAAGCATAACTCATGGATTTGTAGGAGCTGATATAGCAGCATTGGCAAAAGAAGCTGCAATGTCTGTTTTAAGAAAAATTCTTCCTAAATTTCCAAAATTAAAAGAAGATGAGCCAATTCCAGAAGAAGTTCTAAAAGAACTAAAAATAAATCAAGAAGATTTTGAAAATGCATTAAAAGTTGTACGCCCAAGTGCAATGAGAGAAGTTTTAGTTGAAACACCAAATATTGGATGGACTGATGTTGGTGGTTTGGAAAATGTCAAGCAAGAATTAAAAGAAGCAGTAGAATGGCCATTAAACTATCCTGATTCATTTAAAAGACTAGGAATAAAGCCTCCAAAAGGAATTTTATTATATGGCCCGCCTGGAACAGGAAAAACTTTATTAGCAAAAGCAGTTGCAAAAGAATCAGAAGCTAATTTTATTCAAGTAAAAGGACCTAGCTTATTAAGCATGTGGGTTGGAAAATCAGAAGAAGGAGTAAGAAAAATATTTGAAAGAGCAAGACAAGTAAGTCCTTGCATAATATTTTTTGATGAAATAGATTCATTAGCAGGCAAAAGAGGGCTTGATGCAGGAACAAGAGTTACAGAAAGAGTTCTTAATCAGTTGCTTGCTGAAATGGATGGAATAGAAGATTTAACTAATATTGTTGTAATTGGTGCTACTAACAGGCCTGATTTATTAGATGGTGCATTGCTAAGGCCAGGAAGATTTGATAGAATTTTATTAGTAAGTGCACCAACAGACAAAAAATCAAGAGAAGAAATTTTAAAAGTTCATACTAAATGTGTTCCTTTAGCAAAAGATGTTTCTATAAAAGAAATAATTGACAGAACAGAGGGATTTGTAGGAGCTGATATTGAAGCATTAGTAAGAGAAGCTGCAATGCTTGCTCTGAGAATCAATAAAGAAGCAAAAGAAGTTACAATGAAAGATTTTGAAAATGCGCTGATGAAAGTCCGTCCTAGTGTTTCAAAAGGAAGCATTGAAAGATACAAAAAAGTTGAAGATGATTATATTAGAAATGCAAAAGCTGCATTGGAAAACAGCTATTTAGGATAAGATGTTTTCCAGACTTTATTCTTATTATATCAAAATTACCTCATAACTTTATAGCTTCTGTTCTTCTCTTAACTTCCTGCAACATATTACTAAATTAGTAACAAGAATTATAAAAAGCATAACCAAACCTTTTAAAAACCTGTTTTATATTATTTTATAATGGATAATTTTGAACAAACTAAAGAACAAATTAATAAGCAAACAGGCAAGATAAAAAAAGCCTGGAAATGGATATGGCACTCAAATTCTATTTTAAGCTGGATAGTTGCTCTTTTATTAATGTTTATTTTTGTGAAATTTATATTTTTTCCAGGATTATCCTTGATAACAGGAAGCTCTCTTCCTCTTGCAGGTGTTGAAAGCTCAAGTATGGAGCATGTTGCAACAAAATATTGCAAGCAGTTTTCTTCTTATAATGAGTGTTTAACATATAGTGATAACTACGAAATCTGCGGAAACAGCTTTCAAACAAAAAAATCATTTAATTTTGATAATTACTGGGGCGAATGCGGAAACTGGTATGATACTAATAATATAACAAAATCTGAATTTTCAGATTTTTATTTCAAAAATGGCTTTAGAAAAGGAGACATAATGTTTGTCTGGGGAAGATTTACACCAAAAGTAGGAGATGTTATTGTCTTTAAGCCAAATAAAGAATCATTAGCACCAAACCCTATAATTCACAGAATAGTCAAGATAGAAAACATAAATGGCCAAATTATAATCTCAACAAAAGGAGACCATAATGAAAAACAATTACATTTGAATAATAATGCTTACAGAACAGATGAAACAAGAATAACACAAGAGCAAGTAATAGGAAAAGCTGTTTTCAGAATACCTTATTTAGGCTGGGTAAAGCTTGGTTTTGTTAAACTTGTAAATTTATTCAGGTAAAAAATTGAGATTATTAAAACATCTTAAACCCTTTCATTCAACTCTCCTCAAAGATTGATTCTTATCTTAAAGATTATTTTTTAGGATTTCAACATTGATAAGAAGCTGCTGTTGATTAATATAATGAGTTTTTTGCTTTATATTCATTCTAAAATAATAAGAAAGATTTATATAGGACAAGTAAGTAAATGAGAAATGGAATTTTGTCCAAAATGTGGGTGTGTTCTTGTAGAAAAAACAAAGAACTTCGGGTGTCCTAGATGCAGTTATTCTTCTAAAACAAAAGTAAAAATCGAGACTTCTGAAAAATTAAAGACAACACAATCAACTGTTGTTGTAAGAGACAAGGACTTAGATGTCCAGCCAATAGTAATTGCAAACTGTCCAAAGTGCAAAAACACAGAAGCTCACTTCTGGACCTCGCAAACGCGAGCAGGCGATGAAGCAGAAACAAGATTCTTCCGTTGCACAAAGTGCCAGCATACGTGGCGAGAGTATCACTGATACTAACTGAACTATAAAATAAATCAGAGATACTCGAGCAGAGAATATCACTAATACTATCTAAAATCTAAAACAATAATTAATTAATGATACTCGAGCAGAGAATATCACTAATACTATCTAAAATCTAAAACAATAATTAATTAATGATACTCGAGCAGAGAATATCACTAAGTAAAATATTAATAATTTAATATCTTAAAATAAACCATTAACAATTTAAACCAATATTTCTTATATTTTTTAGGCAAGGTTTCGTAGCTCAGCCTGGTTAGAGCGCTGCCCTCTTAAGGCAGATGTCAGGGGTTCAAATCCCCTCGAGACCATTTATTAAAGGAGATTTGTACAAATTACCAAAACTTGTTTTTAAAAAATCATAAACTTATTAGATTTATGATGCTAGCCCTAAAGTAATATAGTTCACAAAATTTTCAAATAAGCTCCAAATAAAATAATAATCAGTCTAGAAACAACTTAGCTACAGAAGAGCCGAGTAACAAGTTATGAACATTTTCAAATAATAAAAACATCTTAACATAAATAATAAATTAAACAATAATCTTTATAACAACAGAAGCTAAAGAGTGTAGAGGATTAACATTAACAAACAAATTTTAACTAAACTAACAAAATCATAAATTAAGTAATCCTACTTCTCAACATTACTTTAGCCTCGCTTACACTCGGCTCAAATTATTCTTGCTCAATCTTCTCCTCTTGCTTGAAGATTTCGCTGATATTTATTAATAATTATATGAATGATCTCGACATTGTTAGATGGAGAGCAAATGTTAAGTTGAATACTTTATTTAACACCACAAAAACCTTTAAATATTAAAGAAATATAATTATATAATGCAAAAAAGAGGAAGAAAATCACAAGCAGAAATTATAACAACAATTCTGATAATTCTAGTTGTCTTAGTTGCAATTGTAATTGTCTGGAATGTTGTAAAAAGAATTACAAAATCATCTTCAGAGCAGATTGCAATAAATACATTTTCAGTAAATTTAGAAGTTAAAGATGCAGAGGTTTATGGTTCAGGAATGCAAAATGGTGCAAGTGTAACAATTCACAGAGACCATGGTGCAGGAACAATAAATTCATTAAAAGTTATTTTTTATGATAAATCAGGAGCAAGTCAATTTATAACTTTAACAAATAATCTCCCCCAACCATTAGAAACAAAAACTTATTCATTAGATACTAGCAATATAACATTAGGTATATATAGAATTTCAGTAGTTCCTTTAATTGGAAATTCTTATGGATTTGAAGCAACAGAAGAAGAATCTTCAATTTCAACAAATTCAAGCGGCGATAGGATTCCTGATACTCCTACAACAGCACCAGAATGTGAAGATTTTTCTGACTGCCCTGCAGATGGAATTATTACTAACTCAGATTTTTGCTTAAGCGAGGATGTTTATCAAATTAATAGAGACTACACAAATTGTGTAGATAATGTATGCACTTATAGTAACACAAATGCATTACTAACAAATTGCCTAGCAGATGAATTATCTGCTCCTGTATGTTGCAATGGTAATCAAGTATGTAAAGATTTAACTTCACATGCATGTGCTGAAACACCAGCACCTCTTGGATGTAAAGATACAACACAAACAGGAGTAGTGCAAGAAACTTGTGAATATGGTTGCTTAAATGGGGCTTGCTTAACAGCAACAAGTTTGGTAGTGAAAAGCTGGTGGAAGTTTGATAATGATTTATCCGATTATGTTGGTAATTTAGATAACGGTGTTATGGCTGTTTTAGGTACAGTAGATAGTGCAGTTTATGAAGGTGGTGCATTAAAATTACCAGGTGATACAGAATATGTTGAATTAGGAGTAAGTATTAATGATACAATAACAGATGATTTAGATTTTATTCAAAACACACCTTCAGTAACCTTTAGTGGATGGATTTATTTAGATGATGTAACTCAGGATCATGCTATATTTGGAAATGGATTAGGTGGAACTACTAAGACACGATGGGATATAAAATTCTTTGCAACAGGTCCTAAAAATATATATTCTGCTATAGGAAACGAAGCAACATATTCATTTGCCTCTACTCCAGGGAGTAGTATCCCAAATGCAAATCAATGGTATCATATTGTAGTAACTCATGGAACAGATTTAATAAGAGATATCTATATTAATGGAGTTAAGCAAACAACAACCTGCAGTCCAACTTGCTCAACAAGTAGCATCTTAAATTTAGCAAATACTTGGAAAATAGGGACAGCTTACAAAAATGTCAATAATGTTGCCCTCAAAGGTAAAATAGATAATTTTATGGTATTCAATAAAAAACTAGCACAAGATGAAGTTACAGCAATCTACAACTCTCAGTGCACAGGAAAAGGTATGACAACTTGTCCTCTTCCTTAATGTTTAAAATTAAAAAAAACATCTATCCTCTTTGGTAAACTCCTACAAAAGTTTATTAATACCAAAACTTCTATACACTCATTTACAAAAAGATTTCAATAATTATCAAAATGCCCAATCAAAGCAAATATCAATCAAACATTCCAAGAATAATGAATATTTTAGCAAGGCATTTTAATTATACAGAGCGAACAACTTTAAACAGAATGAGAAAAAAGCCAGATGCTTTTAAGATTCTTATAAGCTGTTTGCTGAGCTTAAGAACACAAGATAAAAACACAGAAAAAGCATCTAATAGATTATTTGCAGTTGCAACAACTCCAAAACAAATTGCAAAGATTAATATAAAAAAATTACAAAAACTAATTTTCAGCTCAGGACATTATAAAAAGAAATCAAGAACACTAAAGCATGTTTCAAAAGAATTAATAAAAAGATTTCATAGCAAAGTTCCAGATAATAAGGAAGATTTGCTTTCAATAAAAGGAATAGGCCCTAAAACAGCAAATATTGTTTTGAATTTTGCATTTAATCAAAATGTTCTTCCAATAGATACCCATTGCCATAGGATTCCTAATAGGCTTGGTTGGATAAAAACAAAAACCCCAGAGCAAACAGAAAAAGCATTAGAAAAAATTCTTCCTAAACAATACTGGAAAGAATTTAATGCAATTTTTGTTTTGTTTGGCAAAACAATCTGCCAGCCTGTTTCTCCATTATGCAGCCAATGCCCAATAAACAAGTATTGCCCTAGAATTAATGTAAAAAGAAATAGATAAATTATAATAACTAATCTTAAATCTTATACAACTTGACAATTCTCTCTTCTCTAGAAACCAGGTGTTCTCGATAAGTTCTTCTATTACATTTCTAATAAGCTATTAATATTAATGATAAAGCACAAAAAAATCACCTCTAAAAAATAAAAAAATAAAATTACATTAACTGCCTTTTAATAGCATCAATGCTTTCTGCAACTTCTTGTCCTTTCTTTGTAAGCTTAATTAGTTTTATTCTTCCTTTTTTCTCAAAACTTACTAAGCTAAGTTTTTCCAAAGTCTGCAAAATCTTAACTGCATGTGAATAAGTGCAGTCAACTTCTTTTGCAAGTATAGAACCATATCTTGCTTTTGAAAGTTTTCTCAAAGCAACTAACATCAATGCTGGCTTCCTTCTGAAAAATATATCGAAGTTGTCTTTCATTTTAGGTGTATAGGATGGTGTTTTTAAAACATAACCATCACAATCTATATATTAGTGTAATAATATGCCTTATAAAAGTTTCTATTCCAAAATTTAACCAGTTAGTAGCAAATTTAAGTCTACTCTAAAAAGTAACAAAAAATATTTTTTAGAGATTTATCACTTTAATTCTGAAATCTTATAAACATTTAGTTAGATCTCCTCTAGCAAGTCTTAATCATACTAGCTTCCTAGTAATATGTGCTTATAAGATAATAAAAGTATTCTCATAAATTGTTTTCACTTCATCTCATTATACATATCTAAATAACCTTTTGTAAAAAGTTCTGTCTGCCCTGCAATTTGCTCAATTTTTGTTTTTCCATTATTCACAGACTCTTTCATATATTCTTTAATATCAGGAGATAACATTGCTTTTACAGCTTCTTCTTTGCTTAAAATAATCCTTATATCTTCATTATCAATATTTCCTTGTTTTATAACAGGTTTTCCTTTTACAATTTCAGAATTCCAGATTTCTTCAACCTTAATTTCTATAAAAGGGTTTTCTCTGTAAATAATAGAATATTTTAATTTATTTGCTCCTAAAGCAACTAAAAGATAATTAATATAAGTTTCATTAAACTCTGAAATTCCCTGCTCAACTACTTTTTCAGCATCAACTATGTCTTCTCCACTGCTATTATCTGTATTTTTTAAAATCAAGTCGTTTAAAGGATTAGGTAAAATAACTGTTCTTATAGAAGAAGGCTTTGTTTCAAAAATTTTTAAATAAGCTAAATAAAAAGCAGCTCCAACTATAAATAGTATTACTACAATAATAAAAAATTTAAATCCTTTTTTCAATCCTCGTTTATTATCTCTTATAACAACTTCTTGTCCAACCATCCCTAAAGAAAAATTTAGCAATATTTAAATATTGCTTTAAATTCCAAATAATCATGCTAAATATAAAGTATATAATTGAAAACAAGAAGATTGTTGAACACTCTTGTAAAGCCCGAGAAAAAGATGTAGATATTGACTTGCTTATTTCAAAATATGATAAACTTAAGAAACTACAAAAAGAAGTAGATGATTTAAGAAGAGCAAGAAATGAACTAACAGAAAAAATTAATACTTTTAAAAAACAAAAGAAAAATGTAGATGCATTAATAAAAGAAAGTAAAGAGAATAATGAAAGATTAAAAGAAGCAGAACCAGAATATGAATTACTCAATAAAGAATATACATCCTTATTATATAAAGTTCCAAATATTTTACATAAGGATGTTCCAATAGCTAAAGAGGATAGAGTTGATTGGGAAAGTGATTTAAAAAAACCTAAATTCAATTTTGAACCAAAAACAAACTGGGATATATTAACTGATTTAAATCTTGCAGATTTCAAAAGAGGAATAAAAGCAGCAGGAGATAGAGGCTGGGTGCTAAGAGGTAATGCAGCACGATTAGCTAGAGCAATTACTAATTTTATTCTGGATTTCTGGAGAAAAAAAGGATATTTTGAATTAATCCCCCCATATTATGTAAATGAAGAAAATCTTTATATTACAGGGCATTATCCCGGTGGAGAAAAAGAAGTTTATAGAACAGAGGATGGAAAAGTTTTTGTTGGTACTGGAGAGATTTCAGTATTAGCTATTTTAAAAGATGACTTATTTAACAAAAAAGAATTACCTAAAAAATTTATGTGTTATACTCCTTGTTTTCGAAGAGAAGCTGGAAATCATGCAGATGATAAAGGATTATATAGAACTCATCAATTTGACAAAGCAGAACTTACTCTTATAACCTCTCCTGAAGAAGAAGAAAAAGAATACAATAAAATATTCGATGGCTTAAAAGAGTTATATAAATCTCTAGAAATACCACATAGGATAATTACTCATAGAGCAAATGATATGCCAAATAAAGCAATGATAGAAAAAGATATTGAAATTTGGTTGGCTGCAGAAAATAGATGGGGCGAGGCAGGAAGTATTGGAATGACTGGAAACTTTCAAGCTAGAAGAGGTGATATTAAATATGCCGGTGAAGGAAAAGAAGAATTTGTTCATACAATTTATGCTACTGCAGGAGTAGCTAATAGAATCTTAATAGGGATAGTTAATAACTTTCAGCAAAAAGATGGAACTGTTAAAATCCCAAAGGCACTAGTTTCCTATATGGGTGGGATTGATGTGTTAAGGTATGAAAAATAAATAGAAACCAAAAATCCAAAACTTATTAAATTAAACTTCTTTTCAATATCTATGGTAAAAGAAAACAGAAAAATGAAAATCCTGGCAGCAGGGGATTTTCATGGAGATTCAAGCATAACAAAAAAACTTGCAGAAAGAGCAGAAAAAGAAAATGTTGATTTAGTAATTTTAACAGGAGATATCACAGGCCCTTTTCCAACTAAAAACTTATTAAAGCCGTTTATAGATAAAAAGAAAAAAGTTCTTTTTGTTCCAGGAAACTGGGATTCAAGTGAAACAATGGATTTCTTGTCAAAGCTTTATGGTATTCATAATGTAGGAAAATATTATCTAAAACACTATGGCGTTGGAATTTTCGGAATAGGAAATCCAGACTGGAGATTTTTCTTAAATGAGCCAGAAGCTTTTAAAAAACTAAAAAAAGATTTTGATAAAATCAAAGACTTGGAAAAAAAGATAATGGTAAGTCATCTTAATGCAGCAGGAACAAAATCAGAATTCTCAGGTGTTCCAGGAAGCACAGCTTTAAAAAAAGCAATAAAACAATTTCAGCCTGATTTATTCCTTTCAGGACATATTCATGAAGCAGAAGGCATTGAAGAAAAAATAGGCAAAACCAGAGTCATCAATATAGGAAAGAAAGGTAAGATTATTGAGATTTAACGATTATTACATAATTATCTCTTTCATTAAAAATATTTAT
>ERZ1292629.1314-Hain-H43-01um-R1-1314-length-24776-cov-7_pt1 | contig 17308 bp, 20 predicted proteins | sample MGYA00564399_ERZ1292629 | MGnify/ENA primary metagenome ERZ1292629 (study PRJEB36523, sample SAMEA6512636) | groundwater metagenome | collected 2019-01-08 | study: AquaDiva: Metagenomics assemblies of 32 groundwater samples
CTCGAACCACGACGGTTTCATCTCCGATGACGACCTCGAAAAGGAGTTCTATCTGCGTGGCCTTAAGCCCGCTGACCCCTACACCCTCGCCGCCGTGAATGAAGCCGATCCCGCCTTCGCTGATGAGAAGCCCCACGGCACTCATTGGAAAGACGCCAAAGGCAACTGGTGCTTCGCCACGTTCGACCGTTTGGGCGACGTGCGTGAGGTGAACGTCAGCCGCACCCGCCTCGATGTTACATCGAGGCGGGTTTTCTTTTGTTTTTAGCTATACCACATTTCAAGCGGTCGCTGATTTTATGGTATAGTTATTTTCTGTTGGGTATCGGACCAGAGGTGGCTCCACAATACACTCTCGTGTATACTAATAGGGTAATGGCGAGAGCGACACGGCGTAGTAAGGATGAAATTGACGCGCAATTGAAGGAGATTGAAGGCCGCATGGAGCGGCCAGACTTCTGGCAAAATAAGGACGAAGCGCAGAGGGTTCTCCAGGAGTATCAAGGACTTAAAGCAGAGCGTGCCAACCTTAACCCTTACGACGCAGGGAACGCCATTCTCACCATTTTTGCCGGTGCGGGCGGCGACGATGCTGAAGATTTTGCCCGCATGCTCTTTGAGATGTATGGGAAGTATGTAGAGAAGCGTGGGTGGACCGCGCTCATTCTCCATGAAAACAAAAACGATCACAGTGGCTATCGCAATGTGACCGTAGAAATTCATGGTGCGCGCGCCTACGGCATACTCAAAGGTGAATCTGGCGTGCATCGTCTGGTGCGCATCTCTCCCTTTAACGCAAAAAAACTCCGTCACACTTCTTTTGTTATGGTTGAGGTAATTCCAGAGTTTAAAAAAACGGGAGACATTGATATCCCCGAGAGCGAGCTCTCGGTTGAGTATGCGAAGAGCAGTGGCCCGGGCGGACAAAATGTGAACAAACGCGAGACCTCGGTACGCCTCCTCCACATCCCTACAGGGATTAGTGTGCACTGTGAGAGTGAGCGTTCCCAAGCGCAAAATCGTGAGAAGGCACTCGCTATCCTCCGTGGTAAACTCTATAAGCGTATGGAAGAGGATAGGATGGAAAAGGTAGAAGGTATGTACATTAGTAAGACCACAGAGGCAGAGTGGGGCAACCAAATACGTTCCTACGTCTTACACCCCTACAAATTAGTGAAGGATCACCGCACGAATGTCGAGACGCACGCGGTGGAAGATGTACTTGCTGGAGATATTGATATTTTTATCGCAGGAGAACAAGAACACGCATGATAGTTTTTGATAACATCACTAAAATATATTCGGATCACTCTAAGGCACTTGATAAGGTAAGTTTTTCTATTGAGCAAGGAGAGTTTGTTTCCATTGTTGGTCAATCAGGGGCAGGGAAGTCCACGCTCCTCAAAATGATTTTAATAGAAGAGCTGCCCACGCACGGGAAGGTGCTCTTTGATACTTTAAATATACACACCCTCCCTCGGAAGCTTATCCCCGAGTATCGTCGTCGTATTGGGTCTATCTTTCAGGATTTTCGTCTGCTTCCTAATCGGACTGCATATGAGAATATTGCATTTGCTATGGAGGCGGCAGGCAGAAGTGAGGAGGAAATTGATGCTGATGTCCCTCACGCACTCGATCTTGTGGGACTTAAGTCAAAGATGTGGAACTTTCCTCATGAGATGTCGGGTGGAGAAAAACAACGCGCAGCCATTGCACGCGCTATTGTGAACCAGCCCGTTCTTATCATTGCTGATGAACCAACCGGAAATCTTGATCCTTTAAATACGCAGGAGATTATCCAGGTTCTAAAAAAAATTAACGATCTGGGGACGACAGTTATCCTTACCACGCATAATAAGGGAGTTATCGATTCGTTAAAAAAACGAGTAATTACTATGGAGCATGGTACAATTGTTCGCGACGATATACATGGCAAATATGTTCTCTAAACACTCTTCTGCTCAATTCCGTCGTATTTCCCGATCTGGGTTTATTAGTTTTTGGCGCAATCAAGCGGTTTCTTTGGCGGCACTCTTTGCTATGACGATTACTCTTTTTGCTATTGGCGCGCTAATGGTGGGGAGCACCTTCCTTGACGTTTTTCTCGGAACGATCAAAGACAAGGTTGATGTAACGGTTTACTTTGTGGAAGATGCGCAGGAGAGCGATATTCTCACAGTTAAGAGTTCACTGGAAGCACTGCCCGAAGTTTTCTCAACGGAATATGTTTCTCGCGATGTGGCGCTCGCCGCATTTCGCGAGCGCCATAAAGATGATGCGGTCATGTTGGCGGCTCTTGATGAGATTGGCAGTAACCCTTTGCGTGCGAGCATCAACATTAAGGCGCGCGAGCTCTCGCAGTATGAAAGTGTGACAAAATTTCTTGAAGGCGAGAACGCGGTTGTGGCTCCCAGCGGCACTTCAATTATTGAGAAGGTGAATTATCGCCAAAATAAACTTGTTATTGATCGCATGAACAAACTGATTGACTACTCACGTCGACTAGGTACGGCGCTTATCTTTATCCTTTCACTTATGTCAGTGCTGGTTACCTTTAATACTATTTCACTCGCGCTCTATAGTGCGCGTGATGAGATCTCGGTGATGAAGTTAGTTGGTGCAGCAAATAACTTTGTCCGAGGTCCCTTTCTGGTACAAGGAGCTATGTATGGGGTTATCTCGGGGCTCTGTGCAGCAGCACTATTGTACCCAATCACACTCTGGCTGGGGAGTATTTCTGCCGCCGCTTTTGGGGGTCTGAATATCTTTAGCTACTATCTCGCACACTTTGGACGCATCCTCATTGTGCTTCTTGTTTCTGGTGTAGCCATCGGTATTCTCTCAAGCTACCTTGCTATTATCCGCTATCTCAAGGTGTAATGGTGCACACACAGAAATATATTTTTATTTTGGGAGGAGTGATGTCAGGGGTTGGTAAGGGGGTCAGCACCTCTTCAATCGCAAAAATACTCCACGCACGGGGCTTCACAGTAAGCCCCGTAAAAATTGATCCTTATCTCAATGTGGATGCAGGCACGATGAACCCTATTGAGCATGGGGAAGTGTTTGTGCTCAATTCTGGTCTGGAATGTGATCAGGATATGGGTAATTATGAGCGCTTTCTCGATACGGCGCTCCCACCTGAAAACTATATGACCAGTGGCATGGTCTACAAGTATGTGATAGATAAAGAGCGCGCACTTGGCTACGGAGGTAAGTGTGTGGACCCGGTGCCCTACATCTGTGAGGAGATACACCGGCGCTTGAAGCGCGCCTTGGAGAAGACAAAAGCGGATATTCTCATTGTTGAAATTGGGGGTACGGTGGGTGAGTATCAGAACGCTATGTTTATTGATGCGGCACGCATCCTCAAGCTTAAGCACCCGAGTGATGTTGCGTTTGTGTTGGTGAGCTACTTGCCGGTACCACACAAAATTGGTGAGATGAAGACCAAACCAACACAGTATGCAGTGCGTACGCTTAATAGTTATGGAATTCATCCAGACATTATAATCGCGCGGAGCGACAGGCCACTCGATAAAAAACGCAAAGAGAAGATTGCCCTCTCAAGTAATATACCGGTAGAAAACATTATTTCTGCACCGGATATTGAGAGTATTTATGAGATCCCACTCAATTTTGAGAAAGACGGTCTCTCTGATCGTCTCCTGAAGCTTCTCTCACTCCGTCCACGGACTACTAATTTACATAATTGGAAGCGTATGGTAGAGCGAGTGCGAAAAGCACAGGGGACTATTCCTATTGCGATTGTTGGTAAATACTTTAAGACAGGCGACTTCGTTCTCTCCGATGTATATATTTCTGTTATTGAGTCGCTCAAGCATGCAGGTGCGGCATTGAATAAAAAAATAGAGATTAGTTGGCTTGATTCCACTGACTACGAATCCGATCCTAAAAAATTAAAAGAACTCTCTCATTACCACGGCATCCTTGTTCCCGGTGGTTTTGGCGAGCGGGGAGTGGAGGGAAAAATTAAGGTGATTAAGTACGCCCGCACGCACAAGATTCCATATTTTGGGCTGTGTTATGGTATGCAGCTTGCGGTTATTGAATTTGCACGGCATGTATGTGGACTAAAAGATGCTCACACAACTGAAATTGCTCCCAATACAAAAAATCCTGTCATTGACATCATGCCAGAGCAAAAGGAGCATATGCGGAATAAAAATTTTGGTGCGACAATGCGCCTCGGTGCCTACCCCGCGCGGTTACAGAAGGGGAGCATCGCAGGGAAGTCTTACAAAAAAGAGAGTATCTTTGAACGTCATCGCCATCGCTACGAGGTGAATCCCGAGTACATTCAAAAGATTGAGGAAGCGGGGGGAGTTTTCTCTGGGCGTTCCCCCAGTGGGGTACTTATGGAGATTTTTGAGCTTTCTCAAAAGGTTCACCCATTTTTTGTAGGGACACAATTCCACCCCGAGTTCCAGTCCTCTCTCCTTAACCCGCATCCGCTCTTTGTCTCTTTTGTAAAAGCTGCTTCATTGTACAAAAAAGTACGATGAAAATAGTCACTGTACTGCGATCGGGTGGCGACTTTACCCCAAAGCACGTGCAAGCTCTTGCAAGACAGATTGAGCAGTATGCGTTTCCACACACGTTAGAAGTTCTATCGGACCTTGATGTGCCGGGCGTTGTCCGCATCTCACTTAAGCATAATTGGCCCGGCTGGTGGTCAAAAATCGAAGTGATGCGCCCAGACATTACGGGTGATATTTTATATTTTGATCTCGATACCGTGATTATCGGCAGTCTCAAGGCCATTATTGAAACTAACCGTCTCACATTGCTCCGCGATTTTTACCGTGATGGCGTGCGATACCCGGAAGGATTACAGTCAAGCGTTATGTTTTTGCCTGCCGCGGAACGTATGATAGCTTGGGATGCGTGGATTTCATCTCCACACAAGCACATGGTAAAATTTTGGCGGGGAGGTGACCAGGCATTCCTTGAAACCCTATGGCTTAATAAAGCTGATAGATGGCAAGATATACTGCCCGGCCAGTTTGTGTCATACAAAGTGCACGTTCACGGTAAAGAACCTCCTCTCGGTACGCGGGTCATCGTATTTCATGGTCAGCCGCGACCGTGGGCTGTACCAGAATTTCAACATATATATTACATACCTAATGAACGCATAAAAAGGAAACGTTAGTTTTTCTTCACGGCGTTTTTGAGATTATTTTCGGTCTCCTCTTGTTTGCGGGTGTCTGGACCGGACTCGTTGCCTTCATCCTCTTCCTCAACCTTCTTCACACTATCACGCTCCTGTCGTGGGGACCCGTTATGGTCCGAGACATCAGTATCGCGCTCGCCCTCCTTTCTGTCGCGCTCACTCCGCGAACGTGATTCATCCTCGCGGAATTTACTCCGTACTTCTTTTATTTTTTTCTCTAAAGATGAGGTATCTTTTTCTGTTTTTTCTTCGTTCCTTTTAGATACCGTGTGGAGACTACGCTCATGTTCCGCAAGAGAACCATCAAATTCTTTCTCTACGTCATAGGCGGTTGAAGTCCCATTAGCAAGAGCCAGCGCGGTGAATGCTTCAGCCGCTTCCCTCGCGTGTTCTTGGAAGCGCTCTTCAATATCTCGGCTTCGTTCTGGAGTGAGTTCATTGCGCTCCGCAAGTGTTGTTGCTTCCTCAAGCCGGCGCGAAGCCTTCTCTGATTCCCAGCGTGCGTAATTAGCCGGTTCTTGAATAAGAAGGTCGCGGGCAGGTTCTGTTATTTTGATCTTAATTGGATAGAGAATATCGCCGGGAACTGATTGTTCGGCCGCAACCGCAGCAGATCCTCCTACTAGAACAATAATAAGAATAGATGCGATACTGTAGCTCGCCCAGCTCCGTGAGAAGACGATTAAAAGGGTATGTGTATAGGGGGAGGGGAGAGGGAGAGACATAATGTGCGCATGTATATTACGCTTCTCTTCATCAGAGAGTCGTAACGCGCGAATATCTTCTATCCCTTTTTTAAACTGATTCATGTTTTTTTTGTCGCGGGGGTGTGAGGCCTAATTGTTCACGAAGTAGAGCGAGTCCTCGAGTGATGCGTACCGAAACATTTCCCGCGGTAGTCCCGAGTACTTCCGAGATCTCTTGGGGGAGCATCTCTTCTACTAGTCGGAGATATACGGCGTCTCGGTACTGTGAGGGGAGAGCGGTAATGAGGGTGAGTACTTGAGTTGCTTCTATTGAGAGAATAATTCGTGACTCTGCAAAGGTATCAACAGGGTCAAATGGCAATTTTTCTCCTTCTTCCCTCTCCGTCATTTGTTCTAGGGAGAGAGGTTTCTTCTTTCTATACCAGTCAATGATCTTATTGCGTGCCGAGGCATAAAGGAGCGCGCGGGGGATGTTAATGGTGTCACCTCTTACCGTCTTTTCCCATAGAGCGCTAAAGGTTTCTTGGACTATGTCCATCACCTCGTCTCGGTTTCCTACTCGGAGTGCCACGTAGCGGAAAAGAGCATCCACCTCATGCTCGTAAAAATCGCTAAATTGTTGAGTTTTTGTGCTGATGTCCATATCAGATGACGGCGGAACAGCCTTATCCTTTCACCCGTATGAAAGGATAAGGCTCCTTATCCGTCATCGGGTAGTATTACCAGAGTAATACATTTGTGATGAAAATAAGAACTATCATCAGCAGTCTCCTTCTCCTTTCCCTTGTTGCCCTTGTGCTTATGCCAGGAGCAACGTATGCCAAAGAGCGAGAGCAAAGGCGGGAGCGAGAAGATCGTAAAGAAGAGAAGTCGTTGAATAAGTTGATCAAAAAGGATTTGGAAAAGATCAATGAAGAACTTGAAGAGGAGTTTGAAGATCAAATAAAAGAAACGAGACGTATTCCTTGCACACCGTATGGGCACTTTATTGCCCCGGGGTGGATATGGAGGAACGGTAGCACCTCACCAGACGATGATTGTTGGCTCCCCAGGGGTATCCAAAAGAAGTGGTTCTGGTGGGGTTGGGGCGGGTGGAACATGTCGTCTACTACCGATACCACAGCTCCTATCATTAGTACTGTGCGCTCGTGGCCACTCAATCGCGCCGCATTCATCTCGTGGATAACGGATGAGCCTTCAGACAGCGCTCTCTTTTGGAGTACGACAACTCCAGTGAGCGTGAACAGCTCTTCCACACCACAGCAGGTGCAGAATATGCGAACGCGAGTCCATCAAATGCTTATCCGCGGACTCTCGACCAGTACTACGTACTACGCGGTAGTGCGTTCACGTGACGCGGCAGGTAACGCAGCCTACTCTCCCGAGTTCTCATTCTTTACTCGAGGTGGAACCACTACCCCTCCTGTTGTTGACGTGACTGCACCAACTATTACCACTGTGGCCTTGAGTGCCAGTACCTCTACGATGAATGTGAGTTGGGTAACTAATGAATCTGCCACTTCACGCGTCTTCTACTCAACAGGTACGCCGGTGACAGCCAGCACTTCCACAACTCCGTATCTTGAATCGGGAACGTTGGTGACCAATCACTCGCTCAACCTCTCTTCCCTCTCCGCGAGTACCACTTACTATATCCGTGTTCAGTCGGCTGATGCCGCACTCAACATTCAGACATCGGGTGAATTTTCCACCACGACGGCAGGACTGTAAAGCACCTTACTTTATCCAAGGAGTACGCCTCGGGGAAAAGGTGTGCTTTTTGGTTTTAATTGTTGTGTTTTGCTTCGCATACATTACTGCACTGCCGCAAGAGCGTTAACTAACCCAAAGCCAAAGAGAGAATCAGGACCGCTTGCGCCAAGGTCGGTGGCAGTATCCTCAAGTTTTTGCACTTCTTCACTGGGGTCCCAATGGCCGTTCCCATTTGTGTCGTAGGAGCCAATAGGACTATTAAGCAGAAGTACTGCGGACGCAACCACATGCGGGGTGGCCATAGAGGTGCCCGAGAGTGTGGCATAGCCCGTACCTTTGTAGGTAGAGTATACACTAACGCCAGGTGCAGAGAGATCAACTTCAGGCCCACGACTAGACCATGAGGCGAGTGCGTGTGATGAGTCAAGAGCCGAGACAGCAACTGCTTCAGGATACGCGGCGGGATAGATCACTGATCCACCAGAATTGCCTGCGGCGGCAACCACAAGGATACCCGCGTTACGTGCCGCAGTAATAGCATCGTGGAGTGGTTGATAGTCAGTGGTTCCACCTAAACTCATATTGACCACTTGTAGATTATTATTGATGGCCCACTGGAGTCCCTCAATAATATCGGAGTAGTAGCCGGAGCCCGCAGAGTTGAGCACCTTAATAGCATAGAGATCTGCTTGTGGCGCTCCGCCGACGACACCGTGCGTGTTGTTGAGGGCGGCAATAGTACCAGCGACGTGTGAACCATGACCGTTATCATCATTCCAACCCCTGCTCGGTTTAATAGTATTAACGCCGCCTTTAATATTGGCGATAAGATCGGGATGTGAAGATGAAATACCGGTATCAATCACTCCTACTTTGATGGGATCACCTGTGTTTCCACCTGACCACACAGCCGGGGCATTAATGTCAGTGATACCCCAGGGGATGCTCTGAGGAGGTGGCGTGGCGTTTCTTCTGTTTCGTGCTGATGCGCGTGCTGATTCATGAATGACTCTCTCTCTATCTCTATCAACGAGCATGATGGTCGCGATAGGGTCATCGCTAATACTTGCAACATCGGGAGATGCAGAGAGTGCCGCAAGTTCTGCCGATGAGGTGACTTCCACCACTGATGCGCGCACGAGAGGGAGATACTTGAGTTCTGTTGCATGGGAACGTGCGGAAGCACGTGCTCTTGTGATATCGGCACTCTCGCGCCAAACAATAACCTTTCGCCCTATATTCTCTGGCGTGCTATTTTGAACGGCAGCAAATGCTGGTACTACAAGACTGAATGTGAGTAAAAATATGCTAAAAATGATGTATTTTTTCATAATTCTTATTATATCACAATTTCTTATATAAAAACCTCGTGCAAGATAGTTTATCTTACACGAGGAGAGCGGTGCTGTCGTGCGCGGTGCTCGTCAATGAGAGCTTGAAAGTAGCCGGGACGTACCCCCCACTGCTGTGGAGTACACGTGCGTGCAGTAATCTCAAGATCATCATCAGTATAACTTTGAAACAGATCTCTTGCGATTGCGATGGAGTGTGTTGAGGGTTTATTGCGGAGCGATTTGAGGTAGCACTCAATTTTCAAAAAACTCAACTCAAGATCAGTCGTGACATCCGACGATTGCAGTATGTTCCCTACGCTATCCAAGAGAGGAATAATTGACGGTTCATTCTGCCGTGCCGATTTCTGCTCGGCCTTTCTTAAAAAGATTAGGTCACCCATGAGAACATAAGCTCCTTTCTGTACTCTAAAGAGCGATAGTACCAGATTATAGTCAGCTCATCAAGGATGATTACAAGGGGATACCCCAAAGACTCATATTTTGCTAGAGTAGAACGCACAGTGCGGGATCGTCTAATGGTAGGACACATGCCTCTGGAGCATGGTATCTAGGTCCGAATCCTAGTCCCGCAGCCAAAAAATAGAATCACTTATGAAAATTGCTTTTATTCACAACGAAAAGAAACTTGGTACGGGCGCTCATTATATCAATGACCTCATGTCTTTAAAATTGAGAGACTCTGGAATAGATATTAAAAACTTTTATCCTCGAACTTCTCTTATGGATATTCCTACACATCTGGGAGGGTTAAAGAGTATTCTCTTTTTTTACTCACTTCTTGAACGACGCAAGGAAATCTTAAAATTCAATATTATTCAAGGAACGACATATACACCGCTTCCGTTTTTAGCGTACCCGGTTCCTGTGGTGAGTCATTTTGGATCTACTACACGAGGATTCTTAAGAGCAACACCGATGGCAAAGGATTTAGAAAAGGCGACTCGGAAATTCTGGTACCGTCTGAAGAAGGATGGTGTACTGACCGAGCTCAACTTAAAGACACGTCGTCCTTTGCGCGATATTGCGGATATTGAGGAGTACGTTGCCTCTCGGGCGACGGCAGTGATTGCGACTTCTGGACAGGTGCGCCAGGAACTTTTATCTGCCGGAATATCAGAGGATTCGATACATCTCATCCACAATGCAATAGAGGATTATTGGCTTGAGCCTGCTGTACATATACCACTTGCTATTCCCCACCTTGTATTTTTGGGTCGTCTTGGAAACGATTCATTTACTCTCAAGCTAAAAGGGGTGGACCGTCTCGTCCATCTCTATTGTCAATTTCCCAGTGTTCCAAAGATTACTCTCTGTATAACGAAAAATAAAAAATTAACCACATGGTTACGGTCGCAGATTCCACTACATACAGTCTATGCCAACATGCAAAAAGATAGACTACCGGAGATACTCCAGCCTCTCCGTGGAAGTATTTTATTTATACCGTCACGGTATGAGGGTTTCTCTTTAAGTTTAATTGAAGGGATGTCACAGGGATTAGTGCCAATTGTGTATAGCGTTGGTGTTGCTCCAGAGATTATTTGCAATGGGGAGAATGGATATATTGTATCATCTCAAGCAGAAGCTATAGAAAAGACACGCCAAATTATTGCAGATCCTCAACTTCGCGAGCGTCTCGCTTGTCAGGCAATAGAGACAGCAAAGGAGTTTTCAAGTGTTGTTATTGCTCATAAATTACTCACACTCTATAACTCTATTATTCTATCTCAACCAGTACGGCCGAAAGATTTAGCGGCGAATGATTTAAAATAGAAAGAAGAGTACACTAGATAGATATGACACAACATAAAAAAATTGAGTGGTTATTGCGCGTTGGTGTAGCCGGCGAGTTCCTTGGCCATGGGCTGTTAGCGATCGGGGGGAAGGAAGCATGGATAGGGTGGATCTCGCAACTCACGGGAGCGAGCGCGGAGATAGCGACGATCCTCTTACTCATTATCGGCATTGCGGATGTGCTTGTGGCGCTCATTGTTTTGATAAAACCAATACGCCCCATACTCCTCTGGGCGGCCTTTTGGGGATTTTGGACCGCGCTGGTGCGCCCGATCGTAGGGGAGTCGGTGCTAGACTTTATTGAGCGCTTCGCCAACTGGGCCGCTCCGCTCGCACTCTACTATCTCCTCAAACATACTCAAGGAAAGTGATTTCTTTGTAGTACTCGGCACATTTTTACGGTACGAGATCGCTCAAATCTGGTTTAGAGTAATAGGGACCTTTAAGCACCTTGCCATCCTCGCGCAAGATTGGTTTGCCATCCTTACCTAACTTACTCATGTTTGATTGGTGTACGCGGGTGAAAGCTTCCTCAATATTTTTGAGCGGTTTGAGTGCAACAGCGGCGCCCGAGAGTACCACTTGTACATCGGCGAGTTCCTTGAGCATGTTTACATAGAGCTCGTGGGGTACCTTTTTGCCCTGCTCTAGGAGGGCGATAGCTTCATCCATATCGGCACAGAATTCTTTTGCTTCCTCACTAATAAGTGTACGGCGCAACTTGAGCATCTCCACTGTGGGCTCCTCGTGCACCCCTTGTTCAAATGCTCGGTGGAACTCGGTAATTACCTCCTCACGTGTTTTCATTGCACTACTATAGCAGATTAGATAAGGGGATATATTTTTTAACAAAGTGTTTCATCACAAGATCTTGTCTACCCACGTCCCTTTTTTGCCTATTACAAAGCTATTTCTTTTCAAAAAGCCGAGTTTAGCTTCTGGCAACAGGGTGAATCCCATGATGTAAGAATACTTTTTTGCCTTAAGTTTTTGAAGTAGTTGTTTAATAAGCGCCGTCCCTACGTCATTGCTGCGGAGATGGGGACTGACCCAGCCATTTTCCAAAGTGACTTTGCCAGTAGCTCGATTTGCGGTGGTAATGGTAAATCCAACGATTTTCCCATCTTGCTCAGCAACTAAACAAACATCAACTTTACTTATCGCAAGTTTTTCCAACTGAGATTTAGTCCAGAATTTGCCCAGCTTACTTATATCAAACTCTTTGACACTTCTGCCAATTTTAATAATTGCAGGCACATCTCTCTTTTGTAATTTTCTAACCCTCATCTTTGTTGGACATCCGCTATTCCTGTTTTATTGGTAATTTGTAGTTGTTCTCTTAAAACTGCAAACTCCGCACCTTCTTTAATACTTTTAACTAGCTGATCTAATTTTCCTAGCCCGGGATAAATAATAACCGTATGAATCGTTCCCTCTCCTATTTTGGAGACTCCATCTAAGAATAGCGGAAGTTCTTGTAAGGTATATAAGGCTATAGATTCTGCTCTATCTTTTGAAATCGTTCTCCCCCTTACTTCAAGGATATCATTAGCAATCTCTATTATTAGTTCATAAAACTTTAACTGTTTGGAAAATTCTTTCATTAAAATTTCTCTTTGAGCGAAAAACTTTAATGTAAACGATTCTTCGTACGAAGAGATAATCACTTTCTCCCGCTGCTCTTCAGGTAATTGGGCAACGATATTCTCAATTTCTTTTCTCATTTTATCTCCTAATTCAAAAGCTAGCCGCAAGGATTTGGCGCGACTCTCGTTTTCGATATATTTAAAATTAGTCGAGTAGAGACGACTGGGGATCCATATCAAGAAAGATTTTTTGGTGTACGTCACACCAAAATCAATAAGTAAACGGATGTTCTCTAATGTAAACCACTTATTACCATGACTATATCCCATCCAGAGATTGTGCTCTTTATTTAAAATACTTTCTTTTGATGCCAGCAATGTTTCTCTAAGTACTAGGGACATATATGGTTTGATTAAAAACTTTTATACGAGCTGCCGGGCAGGGACTCGGACCCCGATACCATGCTCCAGAGGCATGTGTCCTACCATTAGACGACCCGGCAATGTGCGCTTTACTCTAACAAAATCACACCTCTTTTTCTAGGTATTCCAGATATACTAAACTTACCACGGTCGTACTAAGTTTATTAGTAATGACCACAGGGGCTTTTTCTAGGCTGACAGATATTGACTAAATATTTATAAGAGACTATCCTAGCGGCAGATAGAAAGGAGTTTCTCATGGGCTCTCAATTCCCTAAGTACCTTATGGTCGTTAATGGAAAGCATGAACTTCTCCCCTTGAGTCGGGCTGCTGCAGCATACGATAGTGGCTTGGTGCCAGTCTCGTTTGGCGAACTTGTTTTAGAGGAGGATGGTTCCACCAGATCAATGACCGATGAGGATAAGGCAAGGATCTCAGATGCAGCAGATGAGTACAGTGCGAGTAAATAGGGTTTGTATAGCTCACCCCTTCTACACTTATACGTGCAGGAGGGTTTTTGTCTACAATTTTCTACGATCGTACAAGATTTGTAAAAAGTATAATCCTTACACTAATAAACTTACCACGGTCGTACTAAGTTTATTAGTAATTGACTACAGAGGATTCACCTATGGGGACCTTGTGGATAACGTGATTGGTGGAAAGGGTGTACTATAGAGCTATGACACAACATAAAAAAATTGAGTGGTTATTGCGTGTTGGTGTGGCAGGCGAGTTCCTCGGCCACGGATTATTAGCGATCGGAGGGAAGGAAGCGTGGATAGGGTGGATCTCGCAACTCACGGGTGTGAGCGCGGAGATCGCAACTACTCTTTTATTCATTGTCGGCATTGCGGATGTGCTGGTCGCGCTCATTGTTTTAATAAAACCGATACGCCCGATACTCCTCTGGGCGGCCTTCTGGGGTTTTTGGACTGCGCTCGTGCGCCCGATTGTGGGGGAGTCGGTGCTGGACTTTATTGAGCGATTTGCCAATTGGGCCGCTCCACTCGCGCTCTACTACCTCATCAAACACGAGAGAGGTAAAGAATAGAGTTAATGGGTGAGTGGAAGTTAAGGGCATTTCGGAAAATTGTTTGGGACTACTATACAAAGAATAAGCGGGATTTGCCGTGGAGGTCAACTAAGGTAAATCCATACCACGTGCTGGTGTCGGAAGTGATGCTCCAACAAACACAAGCCGCGAGAGTGGTGGAAAAATATAAAGAGTTTATCAAACGTTTCCCCAACGTTTCAACACTCGCTCGTGCACCGCTCCGTGATGTTATTCGCGCATGGCAGGGACTTGGCTACAATCGTCGTGCGCTCTATCTGCACAAAGCAGCACAAATAATTGTAAAAGAATATAAAGGCAAAGTGCCGCGTGACCCAGAACTTTTAGAACAATTGCCCGGCGTCGGTTACTACACGGCGCGCGCTATTAGCACTTTTGCCTACAACGATCCACAAATTTTTATTGAGACAAATGTCCGAAGTGTTTTTATTCATCACTTTTTTCCGCTCCGTGAGCAGGTGCACGATAGGGAATTACTGCCACTAATTGAGAGAACGCTTGATGTAAAACAGCCAAGCCTCTGGTACGCGGCACTCATGGACTACGGTGCGTGTCTGAAAACACTGACGGCAAACCCCTCGCGCAAGAGCGCGCACTATATACGGCAAAGAAAGTTTAAGGGCTCGGAGCGCGAGGTCCGCGGGGCACTTGTGCGCGCTCTTGCGCGAGGAAAATCAAAAACTCTCCCCGTATTTACTCGTGATCTCTCTTTCCCCCCCGCGCGCATTACAAAAAATTTGGAAGCACTCAAAAAAGAAGGGCTCGTGGTACAAAGGAGGGATGCCTACTCTCTCCCCAACTAATAGAGTTCTATTAAAAAGGCGGGCGCGCATTGTGGCGCGCGAACTGGATAAACTCTACCCTGGTGAGCTCCGTACTCCACTTCATTATACAAAGCCCCACGAGCTCCTTGTTGCCGTTATACTCTCTGCCCAGTGTACCGATAAAAAAGTGAATGAAGTTACGAGGAAACTATTTAAAAAATACCGCACACTTAAACATTTTGCCGAGGCAAATTTGCATGAGCTAGAGAAGGAGATCTACCAAACGGGATTTTACCGCAGTAAGGCGCGTTATATTATTGGAGCTACGACTATACTCCGAGCACAATTTAAAAATGTTATTCCGCGCACTATTCCCGAAATGCTCCTTATCCCCGGCGTGGGGAGGAAGACGGCTAATGTGGTGCTCGGGCATCTCTACCAAGTTGTGGATGGTATTGCGGTGGATACGCACGTGTGGCGCTTGGCAAAAAAGTTTGGCCTTACTACACACAGCGACCCAAACAAGATTGAAAAAGATTTAATGACGCTCTTCCCGAAAAAAGAATGGTGGAAAGTCTCTTATCAACTCAAGGCCTACGGCCGTGAGTATAGCCCCGCACGGAGAGGGGATGATGATCTGATAACCCTTCGACTGCGCTCAGAGCAAAGAAAAACCGCCCCGACGCAAAAAGCATCAGGGCGGAGAATGAACTAGTCGTTATCTCGGTGTTACCGTACCCAGATATTACCGAGACGTAGGTCAGTGACAGGGATAGCAACTGTGCTGTGGAGGGTGAGCTCCCGTGGCATAACCCACCACGATTTGCCGCGATCCACGGGCGAGAGTGGAGCAATGGTGACCCAAAAGAGGGTACCTTCATCCCGAGGTGTGCTCCGGAGCGTTACCGTAGCAGTGCGACTGGTAGTCGTATAGCCAAAGGTAACATCCACGATAGTACCTCCTGCAATCTCAAACCCAGTGACGGGAACAGTTGCCTCAAACTCCAAACTTACCGTTGCCCCGGTAATCGATTGGGGTGCGGCAAAGCCAAAGAGTCTAAAGCCAACCCGTTTTGGCTTGCCATCAGCGCGGAGGATCGTATCTACCGCGCGGAAGGCGAGTGGCGGGTAACACGGCGACTCTCTCATCCAATAGGGATGGAAGTGCCGCAGGTCCTCGCCGGTTTGCAGGCCGCTCTCATTTAAATCGAAACGCGAGTAGCGACCAAACCCATGCCAACGGTGGAGCTCCAGCAAGTCTCGTGCGTCTACCCAGTCATTGTCATCAAAATCTGGGCAATGATCGGTGTAGAGTGCAGATCGCGTTGGAGTTGGCGTGGCCCCGTCAGACGGGGTGTTGGTAGGAGTTGGAGTTACGTCCGAGCAACTTAAGAGAAAGAGGTTATACGGCGCTTCTGCCGTATTATCATCCTCATTACTCTCACTGACCACATTGGTGTAGTCAGCTCTTGCGAGTATGGTGAGCTCCCTGCACTCCGTCCCGTTAAACGGCTCGGAGTCAAAGGTGAGCTCCACACTCTGCCCAGCGGGGATCACGGGGGTATCCAAAAGATGTTGGAGCCCCCACATATTGACCCGCGTTATGCTTTGACCCGCAGCGGCATTGCCACTGTTGGTCACCACGACTCTGCCAGTGTGCACGAGCGATGAGTCAACAAATGTTCCTTCCGGCAGTGGTTGGTGTACCGATGCCGTTAAGTTTGGGAGAGCCGCTACCGTACCAGTTGCGGTTGGTGTCGGCACTCTCGTTGACGTCCTCGTTGCTGTTGGCTCCATTGCGGTAGCCGTTGCTGTGCTCGTCGGCGTAGCCACGTTTGACGGGGTACGCGTTGGCGTTAATGTCCGCGTATTCGTCAGCGTCCGAGTGGACGTGAGAGTCCTCGTGGGCGTTGTGGTACGCGTGTTGGTCTCCGTTCGAGTGTTTGTGACCGTTGGCGGTACCGGAGTGTTAGTTGCCGGTGCCGTCGTGGGCGTAGGCTCTTCGGGAGTATTGGTTGCCGTCGCGGTGACAGTTGGTGAGGGCGGCGCGGGCGTCTCTGTTGCCGTAGGCGTAGCCTCTAACGGAGGGGTGTTGGTACTTGTTACCGTTGGCGCCGTGGTAGGCGTAAAGGTTGGAGCGCTCGCGCACGAACAGAGCTGGAGTAGATTGGGAGCAAAGCGAATATTATCCGCTTCATTACTCTCGGTTACTACGCCAGTAAAATCCGCGCTACCTTTGATCGTGTAATCGGTGCAGGCACCCTTATTGCGGATGATTACTTCATCGTAATCAAAACATTTTTCCGCAATGACGGGTTCACCGTTTATTTTGACCGAGAACGCTTGACTCACCACCTCAATGGCAAAAGTTGCCCCTGGGATGAGAGCCGGCGTATCGATCAGGTACGGTTGCGCCCACATGTTGATCCGGGTGACGGAAGCTCCTGCTTCCGTGTCACCATTGTTCATCACGATGGCGCGTCCCGTGTGCACTTGACTCGGGTCAATGCATCCTACATCCGGTTGCCTCACATCAAGTACTACCAAGTTTGGAGCGGCATATGCAGCTCCCATGATGAGTGCCCCTATTAAGAGCACTATACCTCGCTTTTGCATGGGTAGAACCCTCCTCTTTCTTTTATATCGCTCGCGCGACGTATTTCAAAGGTCAAAAGCAGCTTTTGCTGACTATT
>ERZ1292629.1270-Hain-H43-01um-R1-1270-length-25232-cov-6_pt1 | contig 17300 bp, 45 predicted proteins | sample MGYA00564399_ERZ1292629 | MGnify/ENA primary metagenome ERZ1292629 (study PRJEB36523, sample SAMEA6512636) | groundwater metagenome | collected 2019-01-08 | study: AquaDiva: Metagenomics assemblies of 32 groundwater samples
TTTCAGCTCTTCTCCCTAGATAGGTATATTCCCGGCGCTCCAAAAGATCCTGAAGTTCCCGGCCAGGCCATTTAGTTTTGGTACATCTTACTTTTTTACCTTTGACGACGAAATGAAAACAGCTTAGACAATTCTGTTTGCCCTCTGCGGCGTCCTTTAGGACATTATCGATATAGCGATCAAAGACAAGATCAAGGGGTTCTTTCATTCGCCCCTCCAGAGTTTCCATCGAGAAATTAGAAAATGCTTAATGATTGTCCAAATTGGGAAAACATCCATAGCGTTCAAAGAATGTACCTCACAGTAATGTCCGAACTCACAACCCAAACAATGTTCCCCTATCTTTTTGGGACAGGAGTCAGGAACTGGATTCTCCAGGCGCAAACAGTATATTTCCAACAGCGTATAGTGCCATAGGCCGGGTTGATCATCCCCTATGGGTTCTTGCGGTAGAAGTTCGATCTTTTCCTCGTTCACTTCACCCATACCTCCACCGCCCCCAATTCACTGTCTTCCCAAGTTTCTGTGAATCCCTTTTTACTCAAGATGGCTTTCATGGGGTTAGAGGGAGTGGGCACTTTTATGCTGTAGCCCTCCCTCCAGATTTTTCCTAAAAGTTTTGAGAAATTACTTTGGCCAGGTTTTTTGCTTAAAACCAGACTGATCCAGATGCAGTTCTCCAGCTTCCACAGATAGCCGCTGAACTTGTCGGAAGTGAAACCAAACACTCGGGCTTCCGGACTATCTGGTTCAATGATCCCGTCTTTCATTCTCCCTCTATCTCCATCTGATTGTTAAGCCACAAACCGCATCTATCAGAATCATATTCCGCCGCACAATGTCCGTGATAAGGACATTTTTTACAATGTTGTTCTTCCGCTAAAATATCGTCATTCATTCTCCCTCCCATTTCCCGCACTTTTCGGCCCTCGGCCCGTATCGCTTATATTCCCGGAGATCTCTCAGATCGGCCAATTCCCGTCCTCCCCACTTCTTTAATTTGCAGCGCACCCGATCACCACTCACAACAAAATTAAAGCAAGAGAAGCAATTAGGGGCCGGATCTGCCAGCGCTCTCTCCACATATTTATTCAGAACGTCCCATTCAGTTTTCTCGTTCATTTTTCTTCCCCAACTAACTTTTTGGCTTGTTTCAAAGTGTCCTCGATAATTGATGCTGGCAAAAAGCCCAAGAGAAAGTCTTTCTTTTCTCCTGTCGGTGCATTTGCAAGCTCAAGTTCTAAAAGATGGGCCAATTCTTCTACAACGAAGTGGTGGAAGTCGGCAAAACTTATCTTCTCTCCAGCGGTGCCCCCGCCGGAACTCACCCTGTCTGGCACCCCTTTAACCCTGCCTCCGCATTTCGAACACGAGCCGTAGTGCCCAATCTCAATTTCAATCATTCCCTGGCAACCCTCCCAGGGACAAGGGCCTGAAGTTTTTGGACTCATTCCGTCTCCTTTTCCAACTCTTCCATCTTAATTAAAACCAGCATAAACAAACCGATAGCCAGATTGGTTTCGGAGGCGGGATCCCTTGATGCTTCTGTTTCCCTCCAGGATTTCAAAGATTTCTGCAGGAACCCTTTCAGCTTCTCCCACCAGTACTTGTACTCACAATAGTCAGTAACCTCTAAGGGTTCTTTACCCATCATTTCTCCCTTATCCCTCCTCCCTGGCCTCGGATTCTTCCATGGTTGCTAATATCCAACGGTATTGATCAATCAAACTAAAATCCCCAACCCGAAAAGTTGTTAACTCTTTACGCTTATCCATTACTCCTCCTCCGGTACTTTCTTAAACACCTGCCAATTGAATTGTGAAAAATCGGGTATGGCGCCATGGATAGAACCTAAAACTATAAGATCAAGTATCATTTGATCCCAATTCTCAGCTTCCTCACCTTCTAAAATTCGGATTTCATCTTCATAGACGAGAATTACCTTTTGTAACATGCCCATCATTTATCTCTCCCAACCAATCTCTTGGCCTGCTCTAATGTATCCTCGATAATTGACGTTGGCAAAAAGCCCAGGAGAAAGTCTTTCTTTTCTCCTGTCGGTGCACCATTTAACTCTAATTCTACTAAGTGAGCAAGCTCCTCTACAACGAATCGGTGGAAGTCGGCAAAGCTCACTCTCTCGCCAGCGGTGGACTTACCAGAACTTACTCTATCTGGTACTCCCTTCACTCTTCCCCCGCATTTTGGGCAAACATTATAGTGGCCTTCCTCAATTTCGATCACTTCGCCGCAGCCTTCCCAGGGACAAGGGCCTTTTGTCATAACCACTTTGTTCTCTCCTTTTTAAATATGTTTCCAAGTTTCTCTGGCAACGATGCGCCAAATTGCATATTGGCTGACTGGAAACTGTTGAGCTAATTTACAGGTAGACCAACCCCATCGATAAAGATCTCGGATTAATAAGACATTTTTTTCAGTCAACTTGGCCATGCCATGATGTTCTCCACACAGAGAATCTTCCAGTTTCATTCAGTCTCCTTTTTAAGAATTACTTTCTAAGCCACCAAACCAAGAAAGCACCAAAGCCTATGCTAATCCAAGTTAATAAAGCACCAAGAAATACAGCACGCAAAGCTTCAGTTATAGGATCCATTACTCATTCCTCCTCCAGTTCTTGAATTAAATCCAAAATGATCACCACAGTATATTTTCTGCCCTTCAGCCAATTTTTGTAGATTTTGGCTTCGTCGATTGTATCGGTGGTTCGATCCAATCTTTTCATGTCTTCACATAGATTCTTTTTTTCTTCTTGTAAAAACTTCTTCAACTCCTCCCACCATTCTTTGTACTCACAGCAAACCGTGACTTCCAAGGGTTCTTTGTTCATTTCTTCTCCTCCCTTGTTTACAACCTGGACACTGACAATTCTTCGTCCCCAAGCGAGGATTTTTCGTTTTCACCCGCTCTCTAGCTTGTTCATCACTCTCTCCAACCCTACTAACTACCAGATCGTGAACCACTTCCAAATGGTTAAAGAAGTCTTCTTGGTTCTCAAAACAGTCCCGAACGGTAATCCCCTTCTCTATAGCGCAAAATCGACAACCGAAAGCCATTTTACCCCCTCACCCCTTTCCAACGGGTCCAGGTATTAAGAATAAAGCTTAGACTCTAATATTTCTCCTCCGGCAGATAGACTACCTTGTATTGGATTTCTTGCACTCCACTAAAACCCAAGATTTTTGCCGTCATAGCGGATAAGTCCAGCTCCCGACCAGGCCAATAAGGGCCACGATCATTTACCCTGGTATAAACAAAGCGGCGGTTCAGCTCAATCAAGATAATTGTGTCACAAGGCAATTCCTTATGCGCTACGGTAATCAGGTACTCCGTATAAATCTCTCCACAAGCTGTCTTCTGATTATAAAATCCTGGTCCGTACCAACTAGCTATTGCGGTATGCCATTCGCTATCCAGCCCGGGCGACTTACCCTCTGCCACCGCCAGGGCTGAAAAGGAGATCACTAAAAGTGCAATAAGAATAAAAATGGCTGCGAATTGCTTGAGGAGTTCTTTCATCTTCTCCATCATCATAAATCGCCATACTCTTTCTTATGGGCACTCTTCAAAAGGCCAGCAACCCTTTCGCGGGCATAATCCAATATAGTAACCAGATTGGCATAAGCAGAACAAGAGTCACCCAAAACAACAGCTTGTTCTTCCTCTTCTGCAGCCTCACTAATAGCATCCTGAATGACACAGTCCAATTTTGTGGTATCCATTATTCCTCAACCCCTTACTCTTTTCATCTCTCATAAAACATTCCCGATGATCTCCGTATTTGCTTGATCAAAGCCGAAATCGACGAAGGGGTTCCAGCCGACTGTATTCCAAAATATTGTGCAAGTAGCATCTTGGGCTAAATCTCTATAAACCAAACTATTTTCTCTATACAACCTGACTATATCGCCTTCATAAATTTCTTTACCTTGCTTATCCAACAATCCTGTAAATTGCATAATTTCGAAGCCATTTCCCACGTCTACCTCATGTTCCCAAAGACCACTTTTGCCGCCATCGTCATCTGAAAATGCTTCTAGCAAGCTACCAAGGGAAAGGGAAAGAAAAAGACTTATCTTAAAATATTTACTAGTACCCCCATATAGCATTTCCTTTTTTTCCTTGTCCCAAACCCGAAACTTAATCTTTTTCATTCCTCAACTACCTCCACCGTTAAGCTGTTCTTTCTTGCAGACCGGGCAATAGGTTTTGGAAATCAAAATTTTGAATCCGAAATCATAGCCTCGCCAGATGACTTCCTTGTATTCCACGGTCAACCATCCTTCGAATGGTCGATTTTCTTTCAACATATTCCATTCCATTTTTTCGCCACAATGATCGCAAACATAAGCCATTATTCCTCTATCTCCTCCACCGTTAGTCGCACCTTCTTCTTGTGAAAATCCCACAGCCAATCGCTGATAGTTTCGGCAGGATGCTCTCTGAGGGGGCAATTGAAACAGTCAGTCCCCCTGTCCTTCTCAGGAACCTTGGTGATGCAATCAGCCGTAATTCCTAGGCAGAGATAACCTTCAATCTCTTTATTTTTCACTTATTGCCCCATCTCTCATCTCTTGGTATTGGCACATTGAAGGCAAATCTGCCCCCGGAACATCAAAATATCGACAGTCCAGACAATCCCGCAGGTCGACATCCTTCTTGTCTTTCTCGCACCAACGGTTCGTACCGGTGAATGTCTTGATTTCAGATTCCTCTGGCCAACCGGTGGGGGAATGTATGGGACTACTATCGCAAACACCACAGTAGGGACATCGGCCTTGCCAGGTATAGACAAATCTAGTTCCCTTGGGAAAATCTTGAAGCCACTCAAATCCACAGTTGTGGCAGTGCATTTTCATCTCAAAAGTGTCTTTTGTCTCGGTCATAATTCACCTCCAACCAGACTTATCAGAAGCCAGCTTCCGAACAGGAAGCATAGCCAGATTAAAAGACTTTCACTCATAGCAATACTTCCTGCGCTAATCTCTTTTGAGCCATCTTTATATATGCAGGACTCAATTCAATGCCGATAAATCGCCTTCCCAGACGACGGGCCACCACAGCAGTAGTTCCACTTCCTAGAAATGGGTCTAGGACGATACCAGGCTCGAAGTCGGCCCCACAGCCGCAATCAGTCCAGTCAATTATTTGATATTGCGCAATTTGGCCCGTTCTAAAAACAGAAGAAGAGCTGACCGTGGCTCCTGGCGCATCCGCTCTTTTTCTCAATCCCCCGTGCTTCGTAATTCCTATGAACTTTTTTATTTCCTTCCTTGCCTTTCCGCATTTCTTACATATAAACTCCGGGCAGCCGGTTTGAATCATGGGAATAATTAGTTTTTGGGGAAAAACAGCAAAATGGGCCTCGGGAAAAGCTTCCGTGGGGATAGTCCAGACACAGCGCATATTGCGGCCTTGCGGTGGTATAAATCTATCCCCTCTTGGCTTATTGCCCAACTGAACATTGACGGCTGACATAGACGCCCCGGGATTCGTTGTCTGATTTAATTTCGCCGCCCTTGCCTTTATAGAACATTCTTCATGTGGCTCAAATAGTTGTTCAAAATAATAATTCCTAGATTTGGTGAGAAAGAATACCGGTTCAAAATCTACCGTAAACCGGTCTTTGACAGACGAGGGCATACAGTTTGGTTTATGCCAGATAATTTCATTTCGCAAAATCCAGCCTTGCTCATCAATCATTCTTAAAATAAGGCGGTAATTCTGGAACATAAGGGATTTTTCGGGCATCTGTTTCATTTCGCCTTGTCTTTTTCCTCTCGGCACTAGTTCTTTTTCTCTATCCCATAGATGTCCCGTTTTCTGGTAAGTCCATTTCGAGGCATTGTAATAACTATCTCCGTGGTTCCAAAACATTACCCCAGTCGGCTTCAATACTCGTTTCAGCTCGTCCGTGATTTCCAGAAGATGTCCCGAATACATGCGCAGAGTTGGTTCAAGTCCAAGCTGGCCCCGCCAGGCCCCACACTTAACACACATTACAATTTCCTCTGCCCATTTATGCTCACAGTCCACATCTCCACCCCATATCTGGGGTTCCGTTTCGTAATCTCGAAGGCCGAAATATGGGGGCGAGGTAATAATGGTATCTACAAAATCCGACGGCATCTCTTTTAGCAAGGTCAAGGCATCTCCTTGATGAATCTGATTTATCCAGTCCTTCATCTTAAAATACTCACTGCTATGGCTATGGCCGAGATAATCAAAGAGCAAACTGCTATCACTTCCACCAGGCTGATGAAATCATATAAATCTTCAAGGGTGCGGTTGAGGCGGTTCTTCATTAGTCTCCTTGTTACACAATTAAAGTATTTATATATCTGCAATGGGAACATACAACTTCCCGCTTCGGTGGTATTGTGGCCAAAATGATGTTACCAAGAAAAGACATTTCTTTTCCGCAGAGATCACAAGCAACTCTCGTTCTATATTTTTCTTGTTCTTGTCTATCTCTCAGTTCCAAACGATGACGATTTTCTTCTTTAAGGGTTCTCATTTTTCTCTCCCAATTTTGCTATAGTTCTAGCCAGAACACGATCAATTGCCTGAGCGGAAACTGCACGGCGCTGGGACAATTCCTTTATGCTATGGGTTCTCTGGCCTTCCAATCCGAAGCGCAATGTTAGTATCTCTTTCTGATAAGGCGTTAGTTCATTCAAGGCTTGGCTATAGTTACCGATATGTGGCCAGATTTGCCTCAGTTGTTGGTAGTGTTTGGTACAGCGGATGTCTTTTGGGCCACCCATTTGTCTTTTTACTCCTGTGAAGGGCTTCCTACCGGAACCAATTCTCGCTCTGGCAATTCTTCAGGAATCTCAACGGGCATTTCAATTGGCTCTATTTGCCAGATTCGTTTTGGCTTACCAATTTGCATATTTTTTTCTCCTGTTCTCTATTTATTTTGTCGTAAATCTCTGATCCGGGCAAAAACTGAATGTCGGGATAGTTATAAGCGATTTCGGTTCTTATATCCTCTAAATTCTCGTGAATTTGGCATTTAGTAAAATCCAGACAGGGAAAGGCAAGTTTAAGAAAATTGTCAAAGTTCCAAGTTATAGGCTTGTGGATGAAATAAAAATGTTGTTTTAGTTTTCCATCTGCTTGAATGAGCGAAAGAGCTACATTGCAAACTCCCCAGGTGGTTATGGGTGGCCACACCAGACTTTGTATTCTGGCTAACTGTCCCCGATATCCCTTTTCGTGTTCGATAACTTTTCCAGCCAACTCTGTTTGACCTAAGAGTGCTACGGTAAGTTTGGTGGAATCAAGTATGGAAAAGTCAAGTTCCCCGAGGGCGTAAAAACCACAGCCACAACTCAGCTCTGGCACTTGGCAGATTTTGGGGATTGAACGGAAAATATCGAAGGGTCCTTTCTCACAGTAGGCTACATTCCATCCGGGTAGCCAAGTATGGTTTTTATGATAACTGGTCAAGGAAAAATCGCAGGACAGTAGCCATACTCTCCAAGCCCGAACAGCGGTAATAGCATGTAGGGTTTCTAAGTCTTCGGCCTTTTCCGTTTCGGGTGGGGCAAATAGGGGAACTGCTGTCTGTTGCTTCCAAAGGTTGGTAAACGCCCCTATCGCCCCAAGGGGAAGGGGTGGTGGGGGTGGTATCATGTTCTGCAACCTTACCGGATTAGCCAAAAAGTTAGCTTGGGTCATTGTTCCATAATTTAGTAACTGGACATCTCGTTTTTTCTTAAAAGGCCACATTTATTCCTCCGGCACCTTAACTGCCATCAGGAGATAGGAGAAGCTCTCCTCTTTAGGATCTCGCAAAAGTACTTTCTGTTTGGCTTCATCTACTTGGAACAAAACTTTTTCTCCCGGCAAAGAAACCAGTCCGTCTAAACAGAAAGAAGCATTAAGATCAACAACTAAAGGTTCTCCCGACCAGGATATTGATAGTTCTTCTTTGGCCTCTCCCTGGTCGTGACTGCGGGTCCAGAGGGTCAAACGCTCTGGTTCAAGGGAGAACTTGACAACTTGGGTTCCCTTAGGTGAGAGAAGGGCTACCCGCTTTAGGGCTTGTTCCAGGTCTTTAACGGATAACTCGGCCTTACCTGCAAAGACCAATGGAATAAGTGGCTGCCACTCAACGTGTTTTCCCACCAGGAGTCGAGCCTCCAGATTATGATTTCTAAAACTAAAGACGACTTTATCGTCATCCCACATCATAATTAGATCGTCATCACCCAAGAGACGGGTAAGTAAACGACAAGCCGAACCAGGTATTAAAATGTCCATAGTGCCTTTTTCTAAAATAGTTGATTCAGCCACAGCTAAACGGTAGCTGTCACAAGCAACCAAGGTCAGGAGATTCTCTTGGGCCTGCCACAGAATTCCGGTAAGAGTGGTCTTGGCCTCATCCTGGGAGACAGCTCGAATGACTTGAGATATTTGTTTCTTGAGTACGGGAGACTCAAGTTTAAGACCAGCTCCGATCATGGACTCCGTGGCCTGCGGATAGTCCTCTGGATTAAAGCCCTGTAGCTCAAAGTGAATGTTTCCACAGTCCAGGTGTGTAGTATTCTCTATCGTTTTAAGTTCTATTTCCCTCTGGGGCAAGGTCTTCAGTATGTCTAAAAGAAGTTTGGCTGGAACGATAGCTGCCCCTTCTTTGATAATCTGTCCCTTAATGACTATCTCCAGACTTACTTCCATATCCGTAGCTCGCACTTCTATCAAGTCATTGGCCCGAATTTCCAGACCACTTAAAATAGGCATGTAAGTGCGTCGGGAAATTACCCCGCTGACAGCTTGGATTGCTAGCAAAAGCTCCGAGAGAGGACACCTAATTTGCACACAACCTCCTCGTTTTCGTTACGGTAAGTAGTTTTGGATATCCGAGACTATTTCCTCATATTTGGCCCGGCTGATGTCTTTAGTATGTTCAAAGCCATGACCCCTAAGAATATTTCTGGCTACCATCTCTTGTTCATTTTCGGGCACTCCGGTTTCCTTGAAGCGGGCTTTGGCTATGGCCCACAGTCTTTTGCCTTGAGCCTCGGAGATAGGAACTGGCCGTTCCTCCGGCTGGCTTTCAGGAGGGATGGCTTCTGTTGAAGTTTCTTCTACCACTTTTGCTAACTCTGGTTTTTTTATAGACTGAACCAGTGTTTGTGGATGTATATCTTCTTCAATTTCGTCCTTGCTGGTCTCCAGAATTAAGACGTCGCCTGGTCTCTTAGATTCGAGAGCATCCATTATTGCTTTGACATCCGCCTCAACTCTCAGGACATACACTGTTTTCTTTTTTCCTTCGGGATTTACTTCCTGCGGTATAACTTCCAGAATAAGCGGAACCATCTTCAATCTCCCGTTTGTGATTTGCTTTACAAATTCCAGGCCGCCATTAACATTCAGAATGGTATTGTATGATCCAGTGTCGAGCTGATAGACTCCAAACCTGTCAACCCCCCTGATCATAAAGATAAGATTGCCTACCTGGCTGCATTTATTGGTTTTGTAAAAATCGCATTCCCGGCCCAGACATTGAATTTCCTGCATCTGTTTCTTGCCTAGGACCAAAGTCATGGCAGTCTCCCCATCGCCTTTACAAACAAGACCTGTGCCACTTCCATAACGTTTGTAATATTGCGGAAATATTTCCTCGAGGTTATCGGAGTGGAATGCTACTTTTAATTGCTTGGGCTTTTCACCATAAACAGCCCTGACTTCTTCCGGACACACAAAATAATCAACTGCTTTGGGATATTCGCTTTTTTCACCCGGAATTTTTATTCCTAAGCGAATTTTCCCCAAACGAGGAACACGACCCCTGTTCGATAGATCCTTGATAGGCATACTAAACCCCTCCAGTTTTTTTAATTTTCATTTCTCTGTCTAATTCCCAAATTTCTACGCAATGCATGAATTTCTTAAATTGTAGTTCGAGGCTATCCGCACTTACCTGCTGCACCTGAAAAGAATCGCCTTCACTTTTAGGGAGATTCAAGATGATTATTTTCTGATGCGGATATCCATTTTCTATTAAAAGCTGCGAATAGGCGGCAACTTGTAGAAAAAATTCAGGATAAATTGCGGCACCGGTTTTGAAGTCTAACAGGGTTAGCTCCCCATCCATTTCTCCATAGACATCGGGTGTTCCACCATATTTGTGTTTTTCACTTACCAGGGGAACCTCGACCAAAATCGGTTTTACTTCTCTTGGTCTGGCCCATTCATAAAAACTCTTCAAACTGTTGTTGGAAAGCTCCCACATCTCGGATGAAATGTTAAAATCGTCTATTTCGTAATCCAGATAATAAGCCATGATCCTGGCGTGGACGATTGTTCCTATATCTGCCGATTTGTCTCTTGATCCATAAAGCTCCAAACCATCCTGACCTCTCTTGTATGCCCAGGGGATCAAGGCCGGTTTTGCCAAAAGGTTTAATGCTGTTGTAACTCCAACTACCTTCTGCTCCATTGAGTCTTTGTAGGTTATATGGGCCTTATTGAAATCAAGCCTCACTTTCTTTTTTTCTTCCATCAGCCACCTGTCCTTATTTGTCGATTCACTAATTTCAACAATCTTTGATTTTCTTCTTTTAACCTTATATTTTCTTGATAGACTTTTTGGATCTTCGCGTTATGTTCAGTCTCGGGGAGTAACTTTAAATTCTCTATTCGGTTATCATCTTTTATTCCGTTGATATGGTGGATTGTTTCCCAAGGATACAATTTTCTGTCAAGATGCTGTTCCATTATTAAACGGTGTTCTAACATAGTACCGTCCTCAGTCCAAATACGAACATATCCTCCGCAGATTCTTCTGCCACCGCCTTTCCAAAAATGAGTTTTATCACCCTTATGAGCCTCTCTCATTTTTAATCTTGTCTCTTCGGAAGGACACTTACCGCTATTCGCTTCACCTATTTTTCTTTTAGTTTCTTCGGAACATTTCATACCTAGATGACTTTTATTACCTTTGCTACTTTCGCTCATTTTCTTTTTTGCTTCTTCTGAATGTTTATAACCTTTTAGGGGTGCCACTATACACCCGCCTTTGGTGTTTCATAATTATTTTTAGAAATTGTTCCATCCTCTATAAAAATACCAACCTTACCATCTTCGCTCACGCGTTCTATCCAGATCTGGAAATCGTTGCTATCGGACATTTCCTTAATAATTCCCATATTCTCGCTATCTAAAAGTGATCCGTCCATGATTCTGATGATCCTGAGTTTGGGATTCATTGCCATTGCCATTGAAATTGAAATCTTGAGTTGCTCAGACGATGAAAGCTGTGGAAAGGGGATGCCGTTAAACAATACCCCTTCTTCGTCAAACAAAAGTCCCTCAATCGGCATTTTGGCGGTTTGGATAAGTTCTGATTTCTTGGAAATGATTGTCCCAAGTTCGGCAGTTTTATCTGTGTATTCTTTATTCAATTTTTCAACTTCAGACTTTTTAACATAATAGCTGTGAGCATTTCTTATTTCGTTATTGAGTTCTCCAGCATTATCAATTTTGTCCTGCAGGTCTTCAACTGGAACAATCTTTGACTTGGATAGCTTTTCTTTTGAACTTTCAAGATTCTTTATAACCTGCTCTTTCGCTGCGAGAAGTTCTGATATCTTTTGCTCAACTCTGGCAAGCTCGCCTTCATGCTCTTTCAGGTTGTATTCCAGCTCCCTAATATCCTTGTTGTTCCCGATAGCTTGGGAGAGTTGTTTGGTAAGCCCAGAAATGTCTATTTCGCTTTCTGGCAAAGTTTCTCTTGGTTTTGTTGCTGCCTCAAATTGAGCCTTGATTGATTTATAGTTCCTGCCGATGAAAGTCCGCTCATCAAAGATATCCTGATATTGCTTATCTAGCTCATTGACCCTAACACCCAATCCTAAAAGTTTAAGTAATACCTCTTTTTGCTGCTTCTTCTCCATCCTGGCAAATTCCAAAGGGTCAAAAGAAAGTTCACCGATTAAACTATCGAGCAGTTGTTGGGGACTATTGAATCTTGCTCCTTCTTTATTCTCGACTTTTAGATACGATGTTTCATTATCAGTCCAGTTGCGAGTAACCATATAGTCCCCGAGGTCAACAGTTACGCTGGCGTGGTCTTCCCCCTCTCTTATTGGCCTTGAAGTTTCCTTAAGGGAGTCCTTGCCAGTCAAGGCAAACCAAATTGAATCAAGGACGCTCGATTTACCTGCGCCATTTTTGCCAGTAATAATGATTGTATTTTCGGTGGGTTTGATCTCTATTGCTTTGAGTTTTTTTATGTTCTCTGCTTTTAGTTCAATTATCTTCATAATTTGTCTCCTTAAACTGTATTTCTAATGGCCAGAAACTACGGCAAGGGTTAAATTTATCCTTGACCTCATCTGGCCCCAAAATTTCCGGACAATCAGATGGATCATTTATGCCAAACCAGCAATCACTACACTGGCCCAAAAGAGGAGGCTGTTTTTCTTCTGCCGTCAAATGAGGATCGCAGCCCTGTCGATATCCCCAGGGACAGTCTCCATAATAATGGCAGTCATAGCAGACGTTCTCCCAAAATTCTCTTAGACTGGGATAGAATCTGACAGACATTCACTTCACCTTCTTATACGGAAACATTCCTACTACCGGTCGCTCCTTCAAGACCATTCTCCTTCTCTCTCGGAGCGGGAAAGAGAGAATATATTCCTCACATTCTCGCCTGCTGCGGCTCATTTTTAGAATCTGGTGACTTCCTTCGAACACTGCATAAATTTTTTCCTCTTGTGCATTCTCAGTCATTGATGTATCATCTCCTTGGAGAGATTTACTTTCGGAGGCTTCCTAAGACAAATAGGAAGCCTCCTTCTTTTATTGCGCTGCTACGAGCTCCTTCTCTCTCACCTCCTCACCCAGATGTATTTTGCAGAACTGCTCCACATAGCCGACCACTCGCCAGAGATGGTGATCCTTATGCTCCCCCTCTGCCACATCGGCGATTTGTTGGATGTAGTCCCGCATAACTTTCAGGTCTTCCTGGCTGATCGGCCAACCTGCTAGATCTGTCATCTTCACCTCCTCCATTACTAGGGCTTCTTGAGGGGCCTGTTGACGAGATCCTCCATGCAAGATTCCCCTGCAAATGCATCGACAGCGTTCCCCCTTAGCGTTAGTACATCGTTTTGTGTGAGACATTATCCTCACCTCCTTCCTCCTCCTCAACAGCAGGGTTTCTTTTCGCAAACCTTAACTGGTCTTTTCTGTCGACAGGCAGAGCACCGATAAAACCAGAGATCAAGAGGACACTTAAGACAGATACAGTGCTTGCAGATTTCCTTCTTCATGTTTCCTCCGGTAGCCCACATTTCCTCCTATAGGCTCTACTCAAAATATGTCTTAGCATTTCGTACTTCTCGTCAGGTAAACCCAGTTCTTTAATATTTTGGGGTGGAGGTAGGGGGTTTGATGGGGGATTCTCTATTCGGTGAGATTTGGCTTCTTCTTTATTCACTTATCTCCACCCCAAATCTACTTTCTATTCGCTGTTGTGGAAAATTGGGTCTGGCAAATTCACCAAAAAGTTCTTGAGCGGCTTGGTCATATGCCAAGGCGGCTTTTTGTTCGCTAGTAAAACAGCCTAAATATATCGTTTTCTCGTTTTTCATAATTTTGGCTACCCATTTTCGATCTCTTTTATACCAGTGGACACCCTTGAATTGAGACGTTTTAACCTTCTTGCTCTTCCGGCTATTCATGTTATTCTGAGATTGAGTGGCGAATCTCAAGTTAGATCGTCTGTTATCCAGTCCATCGCTGTTGATATGATCAATCGCTTGATCCGGCCGGGCCTCCATGACTAGGCGGTGTAGATACTCGGCTGTTCGCTGGCCATCTTGCTGGATATCTCGCTTAGCGTAGAAAATTCGATAAGGTTTAACAGCACGCCACCGATATCGGCTGACTCTCTCGAGGTCTTCGTCATCTACCAGAGCATGGAGACCTTGGGTCAAAGGTATCTTCTTCATTTTCGCCTCCCGATATCCACTTTAAAAATTTTCTGAACTGCTAGAGCCCGACTTTGTTCCCAGCGTGGATAATAGCGATCTAAAAATTTTTTTGGCGTATAACGAATAGAGTCTACGAGACAGAACTTTTGGCCTGGAGTTTCTGGCTCGAATTGTTTACGACAGGTCGGACAGATCATAATTCACCAGTCTCCATATAGCCCGATTTGGTGTCTTACTGACAGATGCTCTCTCATTGTCTTTCTGACAGTCCGATAGGGATCGGGCGTTTGGCCATCTAGTCCAAGTGAAAATCCCCCGAAAATCTGTGCATGAAAACTCCACCCACATTGTTTGCAGATAAACTTATTACATGGTGAATCTTTAGGATCACTGGAGGGCCAGACTTTTGATCCATACTCTTCGTCAAAATAGTCAGTTATCAGATTGGCTATTATTTCTTCAGTCATTTGACCTCCCTATCGATCGTCTTCATTTCGGTAAACCAAGCTCTCCATAAGCACAAAAAGCAATAGGATGAGAGCCGTGACCAAATACCAGTTACCTACGTACATGTAGTCCAATATCATTCTATTATTCCCTCCCCTTCCTCGATCCTAGGGGCATTTTGGTGCCCTGAGAGACATTGTAGTTATCATTATCGCTAATGGAAATATCACTGACAAAAAAAATGACATCGACAGGCAAATGAAGTGCTCTAGCTATCAGCACCATTTCATCCATGCGCGGTTGGCGGTAGCCATGTACGGTTCCCTCCAACCTATAACGGCTTAAGCCGGTTTGTCGCATAAGCCAAGTCATGCTTCTTCCTTGTGTTTTTAGTATCTTCCCTAAGCTATTCCTTATCATTATCTCCAATGATAACACTTTTTTCGTGCTTGTCAAGTGCTTAGGAACAAAATTTTGGAAATATTTTGCAAAATATTGTATAATCATCAACGTGAACAGAAATATGATAGGACGGAGTGCTGAGCCATTTGGAGTTGCGATGAAAAGACTCAGGGAGGCCAAGGGATATTCTTACGGACAGCTATCTTATCGAAGCGGTCTCTCTGGTTCGTATCTTCACAACATCGAGCATAGTAAGGCACATCCTCCCAAAGATAAAAACATAGAGAAGATAGCCGACGCCCTCAGCGCAAAAACTACATTACCTATAAAAATAAGCCTGCCCCCTCAATTAAGAGGAAGCAGGCAAATGGGCTCACCCACCTGCACAGGATCGGTGGGTTACTTAGAGGTGGTCAGTAGAGACCGCCCTTCTGTCGATAGAGTCCCCACCTCCATCGACCCTCCCGACTACCTGATTACGGGAGGCGGAATCTTATTCATCATCAATACTATAATCCCAATTGGCCTTAGCAGGCAACTTCACCAGGTCATAAAGACCAGAGGCGGCTAGCCCAACCAGAAGCCCCACGAAGGCGGCGGCGACCACGGACTGCACGCTGTAGGCAGTAAAGAAAAGGACTCCGATTAGATTAAGAGCCACTCCAGCAGTCATGGCATACAGTACATTATATTTGCCTACGTCATAAAGTCCTTTCAGTAAGTTGGTCAGGGAGATAACTACTGGTACTCCCGCCAAACCCAAGAAAATGCGGATAAAGAGATCGCTATAATTTGGCATTTGTCATTTCACCTCCCCAATATCCCAATACAATCATTAGGACTTTCATCCGATGGATATATGCTTTCTACAACTGATACCCAGCCAGGAAATAGTTTCTTCAAAGTTTGTTGAATTTGGAAAATCTTCTCCCAATCTTCATCATTGTCAGACAATCCCAATATTATTAGTGTTGGCATTCCACAGTCAGGACAATAGCTAATTTTGGTTGGTCCATAATTTTTCTCAATAAACTCCACAAGTTGGTCAAGTAAGATTTTTTGGATCTTTCCCAATCGAAGATCAAGAGATTTTTCTTTCTTCTTTAGTATTTCCCAGGCGAGTTTCAAATTTGCTCCTATCCTTAAAGCTCTTTAGCAATCTCTTCCACTAATTGAATAAAATCCTGTAGCTTATGAGAGATAAGCAAATCCTTTTTTAGTAGTAATTTGGCTACTCGGAAAGCCTTGTCGAATTTGCTTTCGGAAAACGTTGGGTAATAAGGGTAAACATAGTAATCGGGATAATGAGCCTCCTGCCAGGGGATCCAATCGGTTCTATACCACCCATAGTCTACACTAACATTCGGACCACCAGTCGGGTTTTGATAACAAACGGCATCATTGACTGTGTTATAAAAAACACTATGGCTTGCTCCATTTGACATTCTATTTCACCTCCTCATATTCTTTATTTTATCCACACGTACTCCATCCACAATTGGCGCAGTGGACACACCCATTTTGATGAACCAAAGGATTCTGACATACGGGACACTTTTCAAAATGCATGGGGATCCTTTCAAATTAGGCTAATGTTCTCTTATAATATTTTTTAAATTCCTCATCGGATAAATGTGAAAGCTGTTGAGTCATCCGAAGTCCTATTTTTCCTTCATGGAATAATTTTAGCAGACATTCCATTAAAAGATCAAGGTATCCTTTCTGAATAAGCGCCTGGCAAAGCTCGTGGATGGCTTCCCGCTCTATCTCCAGGACTCGGAAGGTGGTTTGAAGGTCTCGACTTATTTGCTCGAAGTTGAGGTCTTCTCTGATCATAGCTTATTCCTGTCCTCGCAATCCTCGTGGATAATCCTCGATGCAATAATACAGGTGTATTTCTTCCCATAAGGCTAGGGAAAACTCGTTAGCTTCCTTATATTCTCTTACGCAATCGGTGCAGATACTTAAGATAGTCTCCTCTGATACTTGGCTCAAGAAGTTAAGGCCGAATAGCTCTCCAGCTTCCTGACGGCATAGAGTCCAAAACTCACAATCATCACCCTCCGATCTGCAAAATATACTTTCATTCTCTATACCAGGGTAAAAGTCTTTTTTGCAAATAGTGCAAGTAACTGCTGCTCCGATACCGTGTGACCAGGACATCTAATTTTCCTCCCTCTTTTCGCTCATGCTCTCCCGCAACCACGCTCTGAATTCGTCTATAAGACGGTGCAGTTCTTTGAGCATAACTTCTGCACTAGCCAGTTTTTGATGCATATGGGCAATTTTATAATCTATTTGCTTGTTATCCATTTCTAATCCTTGCTCTTTGGCGTAGATCTCTGACTATAAAACTTTTATTCACGCCAGCAATAGGTGAAGTCGCATATCTGACATTAACCCCGAATTCAGAGTCGCCGTTATAATATTTACCACTGGGAATCAAATAAGTTATTTTCAGCCAAGAACTCCAAA
>ERZ1292629.2158-Hain-H43-01um-R1-2158-length-17300-cov-25_pt1 | contig 17300 bp, 18 predicted proteins | sample MGYA00564399_ERZ1292629 | MGnify/ENA primary metagenome ERZ1292629 (study PRJEB36523, sample SAMEA6512636) | groundwater metagenome | collected 2019-01-08 | study: AquaDiva: Metagenomics assemblies of 32 groundwater samples
GGATGGTAGTATACACCTCGTGTAAGGCAGAGACCTCGTGTCTCGTCTGGTGCGAGGTTTTCTGTTTTTATAATCAATCGCAGCCAGAGTGTCTTATTTCAGGATAAATACTTTGATATTTTATTGCCGCTTTACAAATGTTACCCAAGCAACCGGCGGAGGGCGTGTCCTTTTATAAAATTAGCAAGATTTTAGAAAAGGGCACACCGCAGTCATGCATAGAAGTTGTGTGAATTATTGACCCGCAGCACGAGCCGCTTTGATTCTGTCATTCTCGGTGCGGAATTGTTTTCTCAAGCGGATGTTTTTGGGGGTAACTTCAAGGTATTCGTCTTCCTGCATAATTTCTAAACCGCCTTCAAGAGTAACCTTATGCGGAGGAGTGAGGATTATATTTTCATCATTACCAGATGACCTCATGTTGGTGAGCTTTTTACCCTTAATCGGATTTACTGCCATATCCATTCCTTTTGAAACATCGCCGATAACCATGCCTTCGTAAACTTCCGTGGTTGGTTCGATGTAAAGCGTTCCTCTGTCCTGAAGATTAAATAATGAAAAACCAAGAGCTTTACCTGTTTCCATGGAAACCATAGAACCGACACTCCTTTTTTTTATTTCGCCCGCATACGGGCGAAAGCCGATAAAATGGCTTGCGAGTATCCCTTCGCCCTTTGTATCAATCATAAATTCGTTTCTGAAGCCCAAAAGACCGCGTGTCGGAATCTCAAAAGTAATACGAACTTCGCCATGATGTTGTATCATGCCCATCATTTTGCCGGCTCGCTTGCCGAGTTTTTGGATTACCGTTCCGGAAAATTCTTCAGGAACATCAACCAACGCTTCCTCAAAAGGTTCCATTTTCTGACCGTCTATTTCTTTGATAATAACTTGCGGTTGGGAAACCTGAAGTTCATAGCCTTCCCGGCGCATGTTTTCCAAAAGAATGGCAATGTGTAATTCTCCCCTCCCATAAACTTTATAAGAATCAGTAGATGAAAAATCAACTTTTAATCCAATATTAACCTCCAGCTCTCTTTCCAATCGTTCTTTCAGCTGCCGGTTGGTAACGAATTTGCCGTCCTGTCCCGCAAACGGCGAGTCGTTTATTAAAAAGTTCAAAGAAATAGTTGGTTCATCCACGCTTATAGCTAACAGAGGTTCAACCTCTGGGGAAATGCAGACGGTTTCCCCGATATAAATGTCCGGCAATCCTGCCACCATGACTATGTCTCCGGCCACAGCCTGGGTGGCCTCTTCTCTCTTCATTCCCCGGAAAGTAAAGAGCTGGGTAATCTTGCCAGAGCGGGTCTCTCCTGTTGGTTTCTTAATAAAAACATTATCCCCCACCCTCATAGTTCCATACCAGACCCTGCCTATTCCAAGCCGCCCCAAAAAGTTATCGTATGCCAAATTAAAAGGTTGAAATCTTAATGGAGCGGAAGCGTCAGACGGCGCGGCCGGCACCTCTCTTAGAATCAAATCAAGCAGGGGTGTAAGATCTTTTGACTCGTCGCTCATGTTTATTTTGGCAATTCCCGCTTTGCCATTAGTATAAATTGTCTTAAAATCCAACTGCTCGTTGTTAGCTCCTAAATCCATAAATAACTCCAGAACCTTTTCATGGGTCTCATCCGGCTTTGCGGCGGGTTTGTCTATTTTATTTATAACTAAAATCGGTTTTAAACCAAGCTCAAGCGACTTCCTTAAAACAAATTTGGTTTGAGGCATCGGCCCTTCTTGGGCATCTACGACAAGTAAAACTGAATCAATGGAACGCAAAACACGCTCTACTTCAGAGCCAAAGTCGGCATGGCCGGGAGTGTCAACTATATTTATTTTGGTGTCCTTGTAATAAAGAGAGGCGTTCTTAGCGTAAATGGTAATCCCGCGCTCCTGTTCAAGCGCGTTAACATCCATGCTGAATCCTTCCTCCACCATCCCCGTCTGTTTCATCAAGGCATCGGTTAAGGTGGTCTTGCCGTGATCAACATGTGCGATAATAGCGATATTTCGTATCTCCATATGTCAGGTAAGCAGAAGTTGAATTTTAACCTAAAAATAGCCAAAAGTCAAACAAAAACCCCGCCATGACGGGGTTAAGATTTTTACTGAACTGCAAAACCTTCTTTCTTAATGCAGTTAAGAATAATGATGTGTTTACATGTTTCAACGAAGCGGTTCCATTCTTCTCGAGTGGTTAATCGGCCCACTACTCCCATCTTAGTAATACGATTCTCAAAGTCACCAATATTCATGTGAAACTGACTTATTTCTCCAAGAGATACGCCATCCTCCTTCGGAATATATTTAATGATCTTGATTTCTTTTTCGGACTCTCCACTGGGTTTAAGAGATTCGATCCATCCCAAACCGGTGTCGCCCGTTTCTGTTTTAAAAACAATTATGTCCCCGAGGGATATACGGCCAAGTTTGGTTTCGCAAATATACATTCCACCACCCTGTTTTTGAAAATCTTTTTAAATGTTACCCCTTTTTTTGATTCAGGTCAAATCCTACTGGCAATTTCCCGCAAGAGTAAAACCGGCTTTTTGAGCGAGAGATTCATTATCAAACCAGAGTTTGTTTGTTTCTTTTATCTTTTTGGCTCCAGGACACCAAACAAAGTGGTACTTTTTGGTGGTACTGGCTTTTGAAACGACAACCCTCTTATCAATGGGGGTAGTATTTTGGGATTTAAGATCGTTGGTTGTGGGTTGCCTGCCTGTCCGGTAGGCAGGCAAATTACTTGTTGCTTTGTAAATATTTGCTTCTTGGCCAGTGCCGGTAATAGTTATCGATGTTTTCTGAAGGGCATTTATCTGGCCCAGATTGAAACTGATTACGGATATTATGACCACACAAAAAGACAAAAATATATGGTGCTGGTAGGACTTGATTAAATTAAATATTTTTGATAAGATATTCATACTTAATATGGCGCATACAAAAGCTATAGGTAGTACACAATTAGGACGCGATTCACAGCCAAAATATTTGGGCGTGAAACTTTATACGGGCGAACCGGCTAAACCGGGTAGTATTATAATCCGCCAAAGAGGAACCAAGTTCATTCCCGGCGAAGGCGTCCGCATCGGTTCAGACGATACTATTTACGCAGTTATAAACGGCAAAGTCAAATTCACCACTAAAAAGAAAATCAAATTTGACGGCTCTAAGAGGTTGGTAAAAATCGTCAATGTGGTAGCCAATTAAAAAATACAGTGTTTATAACGGCTCGTACGAACCATTATAAACACTATTCAGGTTTTATTGTTACTTTGACTTGAGTTTTTACTTCTGGAGACAGGTTCAGATCCACGAGATGTTCTCCGATATGCTTGATGGGCTCCTCATGACCTATCATTTCTTCTTGGAGTTGGACTCCGGAGGCCTTTTTAATTTCTTTAACCAAGTCGTCTTTACTGATTCCGGCGAATAATTTGCCCGTTTTAGTTGCTTTGCGGGTAAATTCTATGACCAAGTCCTTTAATTTCTCAACGACTTCAAGGGCATTTTTCTTTTCTGATTCAATCATGATAACGCGTTTTGCTTTGAGCGACTCAACTTCTTTCATGGAGCTGTCGGTGGCTGCCTTAACCATCTTCCTCGGCAACAAAAAATTCCGAGCATAACCGTCAGAAACATTCTTCACATCCCCTATCTGTCCAAACCCCTTAATATTTTCCAACAAAATGACTTTCATATGCTAAAATTCTACTATTTCGACTGATTTTCCACAACCTTGACAAAACTTGAAACCAGGTATAGTATATCGTTAGTTGGATTCGGTTGTCTTTTAACAACGAGGATACAAACATGAAAGTGTTTTTTAGAATTAGACTGGAACAGCCTGAATATAGTATGGGATTGCGGAAAGTAATATACTATCTAACTAGTGCTGGAGAGAGGGTGTCTGATAAAAAAATGCTTGCAATGTTTGCCAAACGAAAAGGCTTAAAGCTTACCCATATATTTATTGAGAAAGATACGAGTCAAGTTCGGGGATATTATCCTGGGCCAGGATATAAAGAATTCAATGAAGAATTAGCTATTCACATAAACCGTCTTGGTGAAACAATAAGTATCGACGGTGTTCCGGCTCACCCTCTTTAGGTGAGCTTTTTTATTTTTGACTTTTTATTGCCAATCGTCATTTAACTACCTAGGTAACCAGCGGAGGGAGACGCCTTATCCCAAAGAAGAACGTTCGGAGGCTACCCCGGGCCGAGAGAGAGCAAAAGCAGTTGAGGAGCGAAGGCGACGAAATGCCAAAGACAGTAGTCGTGGTGTAGGGTTTTATGCGGTCTTCGTGGGATGAGGCGTCTCCTTCCGTATGTGTAGAGGTTGCCTGCCTGCCGGCAGGCAGGTGTGAACTATTCTTTGGGATCCTCCTTCGGAATCTCATTCTCCGGATTGGGCGGTGTCGGTTGAGGTTCTGCCTGACCAGATTTATACAATTCTCCGCCGATTCTTTGGGCCACTTTGGATAATTCCTCGGTAGCTTTTTTGATTTCTTCAACACTCTCCGATTTCAAGCTGGTTTTAACCGCTTCGGCTTTCTCGTTCAACTCTTTCTTGTCCTCTTCTTTTATTTTAGCATCATTTTCCTTAACCATCTTCTCCGAGGTGTAGACAAGTGTCTCGCCGAGGTTTCGGGCTTCAACTAATTCTTTCTTTTTGGTGTCTTCAGCGGCGTGTTTTTCGGCATCGGCCATCATTCTTTTCTTTTCCTCGTCGGTTAAACCAGAAGAACCTTCTATCTTGACCGATTGTTCTTTGCCGGTGGCCTTGTCTTTGGCTTTTACATTCAAAATTCCATTAGCATCTATATCAAAGCTTACCTCAACTTGCGGAATACCTCTTGGGGCCGGAGGAATACCGTCAAGAATAAACTTACCCAAAGTTTTGTTGTCATGCGCCATTGCTCTTTCCCCCTGCAACACGTGGATTTCTACCGACGGCTGGCTGTCAGCAGCTGTTGAAAATATCTGGGATTTAGAAACCGGAACGGTGGTGTTCTTTTCTATCATTTTTGTAAATACCTGGCCAAGTGTTTCAATTCCAAGCGACAACGGTGTCACATCAAGCAACAACACATCACGAATTTCTCCCTGCATAATTCCGCCCTGCACAGCTGCGCCAAGCGCCACAACTTCGTCTGGATTTATGTCTTTGTGAGGATCTTTGCCGAATAATTTTTTAACTTCTTCCACAATTAAAGGCATCCTTGTCTGTCCGCCGACCATAATAATTTCGTTGATATCGGCGATTTTAAATCCGCTTTCATCTAACGTCTTTTTTGTAAGCTGAATTGATTTATCAACTATTTCCTTAACCAACTCCTCAAGTTTGGCTCGGGTGAAAATAACAGAGAAATGCTTCGCGCCCGAGGCGTCGGCCGAAATAAAAGGAATACTGACTTCCGTCTGCAAGGTGCTGGAAAGCTCATGCTTGGCTTTCTCGGCAGCATCTTTTAATCTCTGCACGGCCAGCTGGTCTTTTGAGATGTCCACCCCATGCTCCTTTTTATATTCTTCTATGAAATATCCGATAATTTTTTGGTCTATATCGTCTCCACCTAAATGAGTATCTCCTCCGGTTCCCCTGACTTCTATCGTGTCGTCTCCTATTTCCAAAACCGAAACATCAAATGTTCCTCCGCCAAAATCATAGACCACTATTTTTTCGTCTTTTTTCTTGTTTAATCCGTAAGCAAGCGCGGCGGCAGTCGGTTCATTAATGACTCTTTTGACATTTAATCCCGCAATTTCTCCCGCGTCTTTTGTCGCTTTTCTTTGAGAATCGTCAAAATATGCCGGAACGGTAATAATCGCATCGGTTATCTTTTCTCCCAGACGGTCTTCGGCGTCCGCCTTTAATTTCTGAAGAACCATCGCCGATATTTCGGCTGGCTTAAGCCACTTGTCACCCATTTTGATTTCAACATCATCATGAGCTCCCGCTCTTAATTCATAAGGAAGAAGTTTTTTGTCCTTTTGGACTTCCGCATCGGAAAACCGGCGGCCGATAAGACGCTTTATTGAATAGATAGTATTAGCCGGATTGGTAACCGCCTGTCTCTTGGCGGTAACACCGACATATCTTTCCCCGCTCTTTCCGACCGCAACAACCGACGGAGTCGTTCTCATTCCTTCCTTGTTTTCCAATATTCTCGGCTGGCCCACTTCCACTATCGCCATCGCTGAATTGGTTGTACCTAAATCAATTCCAAGTATTTTTGCCATTTGAACAGTGAACAGTGAACAATGAACAGTGAACAAATTTTTAATGCTCACTGCTCAATGCTCACTGAATTTATTTTGTTAATTTTACTCTCGCTGGCCGTATCACTTTCCCATGCATCGTATATCCGGGTCTTATCTCTTCCAGATTATTGCTTTCCGACGCCTCCACCGCTTCGATTGCTTCGTGCAATGCCGGATCAAAACTTTCTCCTTCTGTTTTTATCTTTTCCACTCCGTACTTCCTTAGCAATTCCTCAAAGTCCTTGCTCAACTTCTTCAATAATTCCGTCGGCTCATGTTTCAGTCCGAGCTCCAGGTTATCTAGAACATCTATCAGCTCCAGTATCAAGTCTTCGTTGGCAAATCTCACGAATTCCTCCACTCTTATGGCCTCTTCTTTTTTATAATTTATGAAGTCCGCTCTTTCTTTTTTCCAATTGTTCAAGTACTCTTCTTCCACATTCGGCCTACTGGCCTCAGTACTTCCTCGCTCTCGCTCGGTCGCTTTTTCGTTGTTGTCGCTTGCTTGTTTGTTTGTTGTATCTTCATCCATATTATTTATTAATTAATTGATTTAATTCTTCTGTTATAAATTTAATTAAGGCGATATTTTTTTCATAATTCATCCGGGTAGGTCCCACAAGGGTCAATGAGCCGACACAATTACCGGGAAGCCCGTACTTGGCGCACATTACCGTTTCATGCTGGATTTGTTTGAAAGGGCTCTCTTTGCCTATCATTATCTGCACCGGCACCCCGCGAGGCGCGCCCAATGTGTTGAAAAATTCCCGTTCAATGAACTGAAACATCCCCTCAAACTCTTCAAAAAAACTGGCTAACTTGAATGCTTCATTAAATTCTTTAAATTCAGGGAGTCCGAACAGACCGACTAACCCCTTTTTAAAAAAATCTTTGTCTTGAGAGATGCCGGTAATTACCAGATTCTCCGAAAGACCCGACAACACCTTTGCCACAATCTTATTTATCTCCTGGGGGTCAGACGGCATCTCATCAAACGCCCGTTTAATTTTATTTTTATAATCCGGTTTTAAGTCCAATTTTTTTTGATTCTCCAGCAGTGAATTTACGTAATACCGGTAGGCCTTGTCTGTCGGTACCCGTCCGCCGGAAGTGTGGAGCTGAATTATAAATTTCGCCTTAGTTAGAGCTTGTAATTCATTCCGTATGGTCGGCGAAGATAACCCTAATCCTAATATTCTTTCTAGCAAACCAGAGCTAACCGGCTTAGCCGTTTTTACATAGCTTTTTACCAAAAAAGTTAAGATTTTTCCTTGTCTTTCGGTAATATGCATATTTCGAGGAATAATATTCAAATCCACCCTCACTCACCACTATAATCCTTCTAAATTATCAGTCAAGTACCAAGAGTGATAATCATGACAATTTAAAAATTTTACTACAGTGTGGACATCTAATGTCGCCACCATTAACTTCGCCCAGAAGTATTATCTCTAAATTCTCTATTTGGTTATCATCCTTCTTTTTGTTTCTATGGTGAACAATCTCATTCTTTCGTAAATACCTCCCCAAGATTTTTTCCATTACCAACCTGTGCTCCCTGACGTAACCTTTTTTATTTGCAAAAGGATGACTTGGATTATAAACCGAGATATATCCATTTAAACGATCTTTATATTTTCCGCCTTTCCAGTAAGGATTTTTTGGACCGTTTCTATCAACATAATAAGTATTCTTTTTTCGAATTTCAAAATAAGCTAACCACCTTGAGATAGTAGTGACGGCAACCCCACATTTTTCGGCAATTCTAGTGACTGAACGTCTGTTGGCATACTCCTTTTCTAGCCACTTTTTATTTAAGTATTTTTTGTTGTTATTCATATATCTATTATACCACATTAACAGAGTGCTAATCCTGTGGACAAAACAAGACCTGTATATACAGGTCTTGCCTGTAGTTTACTTCTGTAGTTTACTTAAAGCTTAACCAATCAAATACTTCCTTCTTAAATGAGTTTGCTACTGGAAAATATTTTGGAAATACTTTTATGTTAAGAATCTTTTTCTGTTTGCGATCTTGTCCTAAGTAATCTTGATAACTTGAGAATTGATATTGTTCAAGAAATTTAATAGCCTGATTTTTGTCGGTAATTCCCGCCTCTTTCCAATGTGAATCAATCAATTTAATTGGATTTAGGTGTATATAAGAAAACAAATATTTCAAATAACGATCGTTGTTAACATGTTCTGATTTAAATTTTCCTTCAAAAAGAGTGCCTGTGCGTTCGTATTTTTTATTGTAATACATTGAATATCCCGTTGATAATTTTTGCATAAATTTACTTATACTTCCTTCATCAGTTTGGGTTAATAGCAAATGAAAGTGATTTGGCATTAAGCAATATGCACCGATATTAACTATCGGCTCGCCGCGATCAAAATCAAATATTTCCTTTCTAATATTAGAAACTTTAAAATTTCCTTGTCCATTTGAAAGAAAGAGAAGTTTTATAAAACGGTAATAATCCTCCTTATTATTGAAAACGGTTTGTTTGCTATTGCCGCGGTTATAAATATGATAATATTCACCCGCAACAAGAGGAACTTTTCGTAATGCCATTGTAGAATTCTATCAAAAACTCTTTCTACAGGCAAGACCTGTATATACAGGCCTGTATATACAGGTCTTGCCTGTGAGTAAAATATATATATTTTCGACGATTTCTGTAAAAAAAGGCGGCGCTTTGCGCCGTTTTATTAGTTATCCCACATATTAGACAGAGTATCACTACTTGAACCATATCCATAATTTGGACCAAGCAACCATTTATAAAGCCGATGGGCTTTATCGTCGCAAAGCACTGTATTGCTAGGACGGTCATAGTGACCTCTACCCTTGATTTTTCGTCCCGAAGCATTAACCCTAAAAACTTTATATGACTTTCTATTTCCTTTTTCTTGAGTAGATATTACCACATATTTTTTGTCACAACTGGGTAGGTGACACGTATAAATTACTCTGCTGTTCATCATGACCTCCTGTTAAGAACTTTAAATAGCCTATCTCAATTACAATAACATGTCAAAAAATCCACATATTGTGTATGAATTTTTATCATGTTAAAATTATTCATAATTTATGCCTAATAAACTCAAAAAATTCTGGAAATCAATCGGGCCGGGGCTTGTCACTGGCGCTTCCGATGATGAGCCATCGGCGATAGCAACTTACTCAATAGCCGGAGCCAAGTTCGGCTATTCAATGCTTTGGGTAGCTTTGTTCTCTCTCCCTTTGATGATTTCTGTTCAGGAAATGAGCGCTCGTATCGGCAGAATCTCCAACAAAGGGTTGGCCGGAAACATGAAAAAACATTATCCGCGATGGATGATGATATCAATAGCTGTTTTGATTGTCGGAGCAAATACCATTAATATCGGAGCCGATATGTCCGGTATGGCTCAAGCCGTGGCTATGATAGCTCCTTTACCGGAAAAAATTACCGCCATCGCAATCACTCTTTTGATATTAGGAACGATTCTCATATTTCCCTACCAGAAAATTTTCACCGTTTTCAAATGGCTAGCTTTAACTTTATTTGCCTATGTCTTTGCCTCTTTTACTGTTCATCAAGATTGGCCAAGGGTTTTTTATCATCTTTTCGTTCCCACTATTGTTTTCAGTAAAGAATACTTGCTCGTTTTAATGGCATTTATGGGTACGACCCTATCGCCATATTTATTTTTTTGGCAGGCCAATCAGGAAGTTGAAGAAAAAATAATAGAGCAATGTAAGCCCGGGCATATTTGCCGATTAAAACCCTCCTCCCCGGAAGAAATGAAGGCCATGGATGTTGATACCAGAATAGGAATGACTTTTTCAAACCTTATAACCTTCTTTATCATCACTCTTACGGCCGCCACCCTTTTCAGATCAGGAATTACCAATATAGAGACTCTTCGCGATGCCGCTGATGCGCTAAGACCGCTTGCCGGTAATTATGCTTATTCCTTATTCGCTATCGGAATTTTGAGTTCCGGTTTCTTGGCCATTCCCGTCCTTGCCGGTTCAGCCGCCTATGTCATCGCTGAAGTTTTCGGATGGTCCGGAGGATTTAACAAAAGCTTCACGAAAGCAAAAGAATTTTATATTGTTATAATTGCATCTACGGTTATCGGTTTGGCTATCCCGCTTTTGGGATTTCATCCCGTCAAAGCGCTTTTCTATACATCCCTTCTCTATGCCGTGATATCGCCTCTTCTGATAATAATGGTCATTCACATGGCCAATAACAAAAAAATAATGGGCGATTACGTTAACGGCAAGCGCCTGAACTGGTTTGGCTATATTACATTCTGGATAATGGCCGCCAGTTCAGTGCTAATATTTTTCTTATTCTAACTTGTAATGAGCGGAGTCGAATTATGAAAATTTATAACACTCTAACAAGCAAAAAAGAAACACTTGAACCAAGAAAAAACAAAAAAGTCCAAATGTTTGTCTGCGGACCGACGGTTTATGATTACATTCATATCGGCAACGCGAGAACATTTGTCGTTTTTGATGTTGTCGCGAAATACTTGCGCTACCGCGGTTATGATGTAAATTATATTCAAAACATCACCGACATTGATAACAAAATAATTGAACGGGCGCAGAAAGAAAAAGCCGACCCGCTGGAATACGCCAAAAAATACAGTGATATTTTTAAGCAAGATATGGAATCACTCGGTGTTACCTCTCCTGAATACAAAAACGCCACCGACTATATCCCTGAAGTAATTAAGCAGGTCCAAACTTTATTGGACAAAGGCAGTGCTTATCTGATAGAGAACGACCCCGACGCTTCGGTCGGGGCAGGCGGCATATATTTTGATTTATCTACTTTTCCCGACTATGGTAAATTATCGGGAAGAACCGCCCTAATGACCGATGATGCTGTCTCCCGCATAGATGACAGCGACAAGAAACGAAATCGCGGGGACTTCGCGCTTTGGAAATTTAGTAAGCCAGGTGAACCTGGCTGGGAAGCAAAATTTGAGAAAGAGGGACAGACCAAAGGTCGGCAAAAAGCAAAATCGGCACTGGGTCGCCCGGGCTGGCATATTGAAGACACGGCCATAACCGAAAAATACTTCGGTCCGCAATATGATATTCACGGCGGCGGGCAGGATTTGATATTCCCCCACCACGAAGCCGAGATTGCCCAACAGGAATCGGCTTCAGGCCTAAAGCCGTTTGTTAAATATTGGATGCACAGCGGGTTTTTGATTAATAAAAACGCGAAAATGTCTAAATCGGCCGGTAATTTTGAAACACTTCGAGATGTGTTAAAAAAATACAGCCCCAAAGTGCTCCGTTACTATTTTTTATCGGCTCACTATCGTTCGCCACTAGATTTTTCTGAAGATTCCTTGAATACAGCAAAAACAAACGTAGACACAATTCGAAGATTCAGAAACCGAATGGCATTAATTAAGAATATCGAACACAAGGAGAATGAAACGGATATTAAAGTAATAACATCCAAGACAAAAGAGGACATAGAAGTAGCTCTGGATGATGATTTCAATACACCAAAAGCTATCGGGATTTATTTTGATTTTATCAGAGAAATGGACATTTTGTTTGATACTAAAAAATTAGGAGTATCAAGTCTTGGTAAAATATTATCTGTATTCAATATCGGAGATACTTTAGGAATTACCCCAACCGATACTAATTATGACTGGCCGCAAAAAATTCAAACCCTCATCGATGAGCGAGAACGAGCCCGTCAAAATAAAGATTGGGAAAAAGCTGATGAACTACGAGAAAAACTTAAAAGTATGGGCTACCCAATTGACGATACCCCTTACGGGCCTTCCTCATCTCCATCTCCAGAGCCAGAATCAGAGTAATTAAAAAGCCCAGATCGAAGAAATGAGCTAATAATTATTTTTTAATAAGCCGATATGCCCAGTAAAAAAGAGCTGCTAAGCCGATAAAAAAATAGGCAGCAATCACCATGTCGCTGCGGTAAGGGATTAGCGTGCACGAAACAGCTGAATCAAGAAGACCGAATGCCATAAACTTCAGCCACAGAATATCCTTACGGAGACTTAGGACAAAACTTATCAGAAAAAATGCTCCGGTAGAGGTAAGACTGACCACCAAAAGAAGAAAAAACGTGGATTCCATTACGGTGCCTTGTTTAAGAGCAGTTTTCCAAAAGCTTACGCCCGTTTTTAGTTAAACACAAGGTTATCCACATTTTACCTGACCAACTCCTCCTTTGTTCCAAAAATTTATTATAGAATGGGTGCAACATGCAAAAAGTTTCCCCCGACAAACTGCCGCCGCAAGCGTTGGAAGTTGAAAAAACCCTACTCGGTTCTCTTTTGATTGATAAGGAAGCGATAAATAAAGTCGCCGATCTGTTGAGACCCGAAGATTTTTATCAGAGAGGCCATCAAATTATTTATCAGGCAATTATGTCCCTTTTCGACAAACACGAACCGCTTGATCTTTTGAGCTTGGCCAACAAATTGGAAGAAATGGGCCACCTTGAGGACATTGGCGGAATGGCATATCTCACTTCTTTAGCCGGTTCCGTTGGAACTTCGGCTCATATTCTTTCTTACGCCAAGATAGTCCAGCGTAAAAAAATGTTGCGGGACCTGATTGATGCCGCTCACCACATCATTGGCATCAGCGCCAACGAAGAAAGTGATGTTGAGGACCTTCTGGACGAAGCCGAGAAGAAACTTTTTTCAGTTTCCCAGAAATCTCTCACGAAAAATTTCTTACGGCTTGGAAATACTCTGGATGATGCCATGAACAGGATTCTGAACCAGGGTGATGGTAACATTAGGGGCCAAAAAACATATTTTGCAGGATTAGACGACAAGCTGGGAGGACTTCAGAAATCTGACTTGATAGTTCTTGCGGCGAGGCCATCAGTCGGTAAAACAGCTTTTGCCATAAACATTGCTTTAAATGTGGCTAAGGACAATATCCCGGTTGGAATATTCAGTATGGAAATGTCGCTTGACCAGATCGTTGACCGTCTTATCGCCGCCCAATCTGGAGTTAGCTTGTGGAAATTAAGAACCGGTAAACTCGGGGAGGAACTTCAGGAAACGACCCGGGCTTGCGAAGAACTAAAAGGACTTCCCTTGTTCATAGACGACTCTCCTTCACCGAATATCCTGCAAATGCGGACAATGGCTCGACGCCTGCAGGCCGAGCACGGCTTAGGCCTTTTGGTTGTTGACTACTTGCAATTAATGTCAGCCCGCAGAAACTATGACAGCCCCGTCCAACAAGTTACGGAAATATCCCGCGGACTTAAAGGTTTAGCCAAAGAATTAAATATTCCAATAATAGCCGTATCCCAGCTCTCCCGCGCCGTGGAACAAAGAGACGGCCACAGACCCAAACTATCCGACTTGAGGGACTCCGGTTGTTTGACCGGAGATACATTTATTATGCGCGCCGATACGGGCGAGTTCGCTACCATAAAAAGTTTAGTTGAACGAGATAAACAAACACCAATCCCGGTATTTAGTATGGATAAGAATCTCAAGCTGTCTGTTCAACCTCTCACTAAAGCTTTTTCAAGTGGTAAAAAAGAAGTTTACGAAATGAAGTTAAGAAGCGGAAGAACCATTAAAGCATCGTCGAATCATCCTTTTTACATGATAAACGGCTGGCATGTTCTTGAGGAACTTAAAGTTGGCGGCCACATTGCTATTCCGCGAACCATCAAATTAATAAAACCAGAAAATTCACTTTCCGACGAGGAGGTTATTTTACTTGCCCACCTATTAGGTGACGGCTGTATTCTCCCCCACCAGCCGTACCATTATACAAGCGCGGATATGAAAAACATCCGAATTGTTTCTTTGACTGCTAAAAAACTATTTGGAATTAATCGCGTTCACTCCTATAACAAAATTATCCCTCCCCAACTATTTAAGCAGTCGAATAATAAGATTGCTCTTTTCTTACATCATCTCTGGGCTACCGATGGAAATATATCTTGGAAAAATCTCAAAGGCAGACAACCCGCCGCGGCAATTTATTACTCTTCTACCAGCAAAACCCTGATTAACCAAATCCAACACCTTCTTCTCCGGTTTGGAATTCAAGCTACTATTAGACCCGTCCAAAAGGGTTCTTACCGTCCAAATTACAACATTCACATTCAGGGTAGCCAAAATCAGTTAGAATTTTTGCGTAACATAAGTTGCTACGGCAATCGAGGGAAAATTACTCCTGAACTAATATGCGCTTTAAAAAAAATCACTCCTAACCAGAATTTGGATGTCATTCCTAAAGAAGTATGGAAATCATTTATAGCAGAAGCAAAAATAGACGCTAATATCACTTGGCGAGGATTATCAGCGCAACTTCAAACACAATATAATGGCAGCTCTTTGTTTGGGTCGGGCATTAGTAGGAATAGAATGGCTAACCTGGCTCAAGTACTCAGAAGTTTAAACTTAAGAAACCTTGCTGAATCAGACTTATACTGGGATGAGGTGGTATCCATAATACCACTTGGCCTTCAAGAAGTTTATGATGCTACCGTCGGAGGTAATCACAATTTTATCGCAAACGACATCATCGTGCATAACAGCATTGAGCAGGACGCCGATTTGGTCATGTTCATTCATAGAGAAGACAAAATAAAAGACCGGGATAAATTAAATCCCGATCAAATTAATACCGCCCAATTGATTATTGCCAAACACAGAAACGGCCCTACCGGAGAAATTGATTTCAAAATTAATCCCGACAGCTTGAGATTTTTGGAACTTGATAAAATCCATGGCGATTTGGGAGCGGTAAACGACGGCGAAAATTATTTATGAATTCACGATTCAAGGAAATAGTAAAACTATTTCAAAAGCTACCCGGCGTGGGGCCAAGACAAGCGGCCAGATTTGTCATCGCCTTAATGGACAAACCCGAGGAAGAGATTCAGGAATTCGGCAAAGCTGTGGCAAATCTGCGCAAAGAAATTTCTTTTTGTACTGTTTGTTTTAACATAAGTGAAAACCACCTCTGCTCGGTGTGCTTGGACAACAAAAGAGATCAGACAAAACTCTTAGTAATAGAAAAGGTTACGGACCTTGATTCTATTGAGCGAACAGGGCTTTATAAAGGCCTCTACCATGTCCTTGGCGGTGCAATAAATCCTCTGGATGGACTTACGCCCGAAACACTCCGCTTCAAAGAACTGGAGAGCCGTTTAGCAAAAATATCCGGCAAAAAAATAGAGCTGATAATCGCCACCAACCCCAATACCGCCGGCGAAACCACCTCTCATTACATTAGAGAGATTTTTGGATCCGCCAGCTGGCGAAAAAAAGGGATCTATCTGACCCGCCTCGCCCGAGGCCTCTCCTCCGGCTCAAACCTTGAATATGTTGACGAGCTTACCCTTCGAAACGCACTTGAACAGAGAAAATAAGGATGCTTGCCCCGTACCAATCCCGCCCCCTATCGGATTGGCGGTCAGCGGAAAAGATTGGTGCGGGGAGATTACTCTCAAGAACGCGTTGGATTATAGAAAATAAGCCGCTCCGTTGTCCACTTTATTTCAATAATTCACACAACCTCTTCGCATACGGAGGGAGACGCCTTTTTAAAATCTATCCCGCCTTAGCGGGACCCCGCTGTGGCGGGGCTGATTTTATAAAAGGGCACGCCCTCCGCCGGTTAGTTTGGTAAATAAATGATAATTGGCAATAGAAGGTCAAACTATCCTAAAATAAAGCGATGATTATCTTTTCATGTTTTATCTACCAAGCCATTGATCTTTAGAAATTCCTGATTGTAAGATTATGCTCTTTAGTGTGCGGGGCTTCAAAATACGGCTACCATGAAAAGGCACGCAAACTTGCCTAAATTGACCTCCATAATTACCGACATAGTAATAATGACTGCCATGAGTGTGGCCTAATGAAAAGTCGCACGCTTTCAGAAAACGCACGACTTCTTCAGCTGTCCAGTTATATAAACCCCGAGGCATTTTACATTGTAGCAAACGATTGCCCCCTCATCGCTTGTGGAATTAGCATCTGACCATAAGAAAAAACATTCTCAAGTTTTTTATTCTGACTTTTTGCATCCTCCAGCCGTAGCCACATCTCTTCATATTCTGGATCTGGTTTCTGGTTCAAAATATTAGGTCTTGCTTTAATTTTTTTAGCCGATTCTAAATAACCCTGAAACGCCTCAAACAAAAGAAGCATTGCTTCTTGAGGCGTATCCCCAGATTCTACAATATTAAACTCAAGGCAAGTGCCATACCACGTATCACCCTCCCTAAAAATAATAAACCTCGCCGAACCTTTTTTAATAGTATTTTTATACTTCATAATAGTTATATGATATCGCAATGAACTATAAATTACAACACGCACCTACGCCAACTTGTCGCCTAATTTTATTGTAGATTTTGATGGGGTTATAAGTACCCACCCAGAACCATCAGTATTTTGAAATCCAAGAGTCAAAACCTCGGACACAAAAGGTCCTATCCGCTTTGGTGGAAAGTTTACTACACAACAAACCAACTTATTCAATAACTCCTCTTTTGTGTGAGCTCCAACCGCTTGAACGCTCGAAACTTTAATGCCAATTTCTTGTCCGAAATCTATTTTAAGTTTACAGGCTGGCTTTTTGGCCTCCGGAAAGTCATCAACCTCGACAATTTTCCCAACACGGATATCTACTTTTTCAAAATCATCATAAGTTATTGTCATATAACAATTAAATCACCAATCGACCTCTGTGTCCACACGGAATAATTACCTCAAGCGTAGCCTCGTCATTTCGAATCACTTTGACGAGGCGAATCAGAAGCTGAAAATTAACATTATTATTTTTGTATCGTAGGATACATAAATAATAATGAAGCATTATTTGAACTTTTATTGCTAATCTTCATCCATCCACCAAAACAACCGGCGGAGGGAGATGCCTTATCCCAAAGAAGAACGTTCGCAGGCGGGTAGCCGGCTCGGAGAAGGTTCACGGTGCTTTAGCCCGGGAATCTCTGTAGAGAGAGCAAAAACCCAGCA
>ERZ1292629.1900-Hain-H43-01um-R1-1900-length-19069-cov-14_pt1 | contig 17290 bp, 26 predicted proteins | sample MGYA00564399_ERZ1292629 | MGnify/ENA primary metagenome ERZ1292629 (study PRJEB36523, sample SAMEA6512636) | groundwater metagenome | collected 2019-01-08 | study: AquaDiva: Metagenomics assemblies of 32 groundwater samples
TCCATTTACAAAAGACTTAAAAACCTGCTTTTTTATGTATAATAGAATGGATAGTTAGGATGCAAAATTCTACGAAACATTTACGCGTACAAAGATGTAAGGAGGAGAAAAGCAGATGAGTGAATCAAGAGTTTATGTTGGTAATTTGCCTTTTAGTATTGGATTTGAAGAGTTGAAAGAACTCTTTTCTCCATGTGGTGAAGTAACTGAGGCAACCGTGATTGTGAACAAGTTTTCTGGAAGATCAAAGGGTTTTGGCTTTGTGACTTTTACTAACGCAGAATCAGCTGAAAAAGCTATAGCTGAAATGAACGAGAAAGAAGTTGGTGGAAGAAGAATAAGCGTAAGACCTGCAAAACCTATGGAAGAAAGATCTGAAGGAGACAGAGACCGAGAAAGACCAAGAAGATTTGACAGGGAAGATAGATATTAAAATCTCGGATTTTAACATAGGGAAGACCGATACTAAAACAAATTGGCAAGAAATTTTTTTTATTTTTTATAGTTTTATGTTTAATTCTAAAATTTGAGTGGGGAAAGATTTAAAAATAGGGAAATTAGATAAAAAATATGGGATTAGAAAAAGAACTTCAACAAAGACTGCCAAAGATTAAACTTTCTGATAATTCCCTATTGCCTGAAACCATATTTGAATTGGCTGAAATTGAATTTCTTCATCCAATGACCGATCGACCAATAAAGCGACTTAGATATGTTGTAGGAATTGTTGAGAATGAAGGAAATGTGCCGGTTAAATCGGCCCTTATTAGTAGAAGTATTGCTTTTGATAAAGATGGAATTACTTTTGCCACTCCTGATCTTGGACAATTTCATGGTGGAGATTACGGAGATTGTATAGTCTTATATGAAAATAAAGCAAGAAACACTGTTCCAGCTGGGAAAATATTAAATTATAAACCCTTAAAGATTATTGGACCCTAATCATAACAAATTAATTATCCTCACAACTATCATCCAATAAATTCCCTGTGATTCCTCTTTCTTCCTGATTTTCTCTTGAAATTCAAACTTTACAACCCAAAATTTTTAATCACCCAACAAAATTCCCCGTGATTCCTCTTTCATCTCTGCTTTCTTCTTTATCGCCGTCTTCAAAGTTATTTTCCTGATTATTATCTTCACCTTCAAAACCCTCTTGATTTTTCATATCTTCTTCTCCGCCTCTTTCATCTCCCGTCATTCTTTTCATTGCCTCTTTGAACATTTCTTTTGCATCACCTTCAGTTGATCCTGGAGTTATTCTTGCAGAACTCATTAATTTCCTCATCTTGAAATACATCTCAACTCCATTTGTTATTTCCTTTACTTTTTGAGCTGGTTTTATTCCTTGTCTTGCCCATGGAGGAGATTCAATACGCTCGCCATTCATTTCTTTTTCTTCTGTAAGAATAATATCATAAATAATATCAAAATCTGCCTGAATTATTGTATCTGTTTCAGGAAGCTCTTCAACAGGCATTGGGCTTAATGACATTATATCCTGCTCATTTATACTAACATACATATTGTAAACAACTTCATTTGTTTCAAAGTCAACAATCTGAACAGCTCCGTCAAAGCTTCCGCCATATTTCCCGGCCAATTCATTTATCTTTTCCATGAATCCTTTATCCTGCCTTATCATACGCTTTTCTTCTTCAGTCAATCCATTGCTTTTTACTTCATTATCTTTAGATCCGGGAAACCTATGCTCTTTTGCCGCTTTCTTCATTTCATGTTTTATGACATTTTCAGAAGGCAAAATCCAAAGCTTCATATAAGGAGTCACCAATGTTACTTCTCCTATTTCTGGAAGTTCTGCAACCTGGAGTTCCTCCCAAAATTCAAGTTTGCCATAATCAGACTCATAAGTAACAGGGCCTATTAGATTATATTCTGGAATTTTATTCTCTTCCAGACAGTTCATCTTGAATGCTGTCTCTCTTGATATATCGACGTCTTTCCAATAAAGCTCAAAAAGCCCTGAAACATGCTGCTCCCAATCTTCTGCAGAACTAGAAAGATATTTCTCAAAAAACCAATTTATAAATTCCTGATTAAAGGAATCTTCAAATTCTTTTCTTTGTTTTTCCAAATTTTCTAAATCCCACTTGCACCAGTCAGAGTCTCCTCCTTGATAATACTTATTTTTTAAAGGCTGAATTCTTTCAAAAGGATCTCCCCATCCTCCAAACCACATAAATGCTTCTGTATTTCCCTGAGAAGTTTTGCAGCCACCTCCAACTGTGAAAACTCCTTTTTCTTCTTTATGCTCTTCTCTTTCAGGCTCTTTCCAAGTCTGTTCTCCTTTCATGCATTTTTCATCACAATTATCCACACAACTGTTAATATCAACTTCACTTTTGCAGCTGGACTCGCAATTTGTTTTTGTTTCATCTACATTGCAGTCAAAATTCTGCCCGCATTTTTCAAAAATGCACTCCTCAACACAAGGCCTTATTTCAATGTCATAGCACTCTCTTTCACATCTATCATTGCATTCATTCTCCCTTCTCCGTTGATCATCTCTTTCTCTGTCTTCTTGATCATCTTGTCTTTCATCCCAATTGTCTTCTTGCCTATTTTCTTCAAAATTTTGATCTTGATTTTGTCCTTCTGTATTTCCAGATTCTTGTTGAAAGGTATCGCCCTGCTGAGAAGTGTCGCCTTGCGGACTATCTTGCGAAGAACCTCCTGAACTTTCTTGAAGATCTTGGCTTCCAGAACTTCCTGAACTATCTTGGGCTCCTCCCTCCGTATCAAATCCTGTAATTATTGAACCAGTTGATTTCATAATATTCCTAAAAAGACCAAATATAACTGAACCTGTAGCAGGAGTTTCTTCTGGCTGTGCTCCAGATTCTTCGGTTTCTTGTTCTTCTTCCACAATTTCTTGGTCATTCTGGGGCTGCTCTTCTATAGGAAATTCTTCATTCTCTTCTTGAACTTCTCGTTCAGCCTGTTGCTCTTCTCGAATTTCTTCTTCTACAATCTGGGGCAAAGTAACACATCTTCCATTGCTGCAGACGTCATTAGAGTTTCCACAATCACTTACAGCTTCACACTCATTTCCAACAACTGCTTCTTCAAAAATTTCTCCTTTAACTTCTCTTTCTACGCCTTCTTCAGCAACTTCTTCCTGAATTTCAATTGGCTCTTGGCATTCTAAACCTGTCTCCTGCCATAAACCTCCAACACAAATTCCTGCAAAAAGATCCTGCTCTTGACAATGTATTATTCTTTCCTGTCCATCAACACATTCAGGCTCTCTGCACTCTTCTAGAGAAACTACCTGGCATGCTCCTTCAACACAAGATGAATCACCGCAAAGAGGATCTAAACAATCTTCATCGCTAATACAGGATTCTGTTTCATTAAGACAGATTGGCTCTAAAGGACAGCCATTTAAATCTTTTCCACTGAATATTATTTTTCCAGAGCATTCAATAGGTTCATATTGCGGACAAATACTGCAATCTTCTGGGCATAATAAGCCTTGGGATAAATTGGCGCTTGAAAACTCACCCTCTTCGCAAATATGATTCCCACAAACAGATTCGTTTCTCTCAACAACAATTTCCTCTCTTTCCTGGCATGATCCGGCGATGCAATATAAATCAACGCTAGCTTCTTTAGTTATATTACCCTCCGCAATTGCTTTTGTCTGCTTTCCGCAGATTTTCCCGCCGCATTGAGAATCAGAACAGTCAACTTGTTCATTTTGATTGTCATCAACATTGTTATTGCATATTTCCTCTCCTCTTTCTTTAAATTCTTCAACAAGCCTTTTCTCAAATTCCTCCTGCTCATAATAAAATTCTTTTTTCTCATAGCCTGAAAAAATTCCTAAGTAGAAAGCTTTTCTTCGCTCATAATTCTGTTTTCTTAATTCTGCAGCTTTTTTTCTTTTTTCTTGCTCATCTTTTAACCAACCATAATTAGAATAATATTCATTTCTCTGCTCTTCTGTCATTGAGCTTGTTTTTGACTGGAACTCAACATCAAGTTGCTTCCAAACATCATTTGCCTGCTCATTCCATGCATTTGTAAGCATCATAAGCTTATTCTGATAAGACATTGACTGGCCATAATTTCCGCTTTCAAGAGAACTTTTAATGTCAGAAATTAATTTTTCTGTTTCAGATTTGTATGATTCTTCAGACATTCCTTTAAAATTGTCGGGAGATTCTTGAAAATTAGAGATGCCTTTTGGCGTCTTAAATCCAGGACCTCTTCCTTCTATCCACATATTCATATTAATCCAATTCCATTCACAATCATCGCACATTTCAAGCCTTATTTTAGCCTCGAAGTTTTCGCCTTCATAAAAAATAATTTCATTAGCTATTGTATTCATTGTTTGTCTTAGATTTTCTGAGCCAAAAAGATCAGTCATATATGCCCTGCATTCTTTGTTGTCCTGCTTGAAAGAATTCCAAAAAAGCTTTTCTACATTAACGCTTGCTTTTGCCAGAGACTCTGCATTAGAAGAAGATGAATCCGCATTAAATGTTTCAGCTAAATATTTAATATCTTCTATCTTGCTTTTAATATCTAATTGCTGATCCGGCCTTTTAAAATCAATCTGAAAGTTAAGTCTGTAAACCAGAGTATCTTCTCCGCTTCCTTGTTTTCTCAATTTTTCAGCTTCATCAAAATTTCCTTCACCCTCAAGCTCTCTTATTCTTTCTCTTGCCTCTTGACTGATTTCATTAAAAATAGATGGAAATGCATTAAGCCTTATTTGTATTTTCCTTCCATCAAAAATAACTTTTTCCCAGATTGGAGCAGGAGAATCTATTTTCTTTTCTCTTTCCTCTTTTTCAACCCAAACCCATTTTGTCTCTCTTATTGGCTCGCCGAGAACTTCTTTTATCTGATCTTGCTTTAAAAGGCCTCCTTCTTCCATGTTTTCAACCCCTAAAAGCTGATTGAGATTTTGTCTTGTTGAACCTATCTGCAGAACAAGTTGTGCGTAATTTATGTTTCCTGTTTCATACTCCTCCGCATAATGTGTTATTTTTTGTATTTCAGAATCAACAGATGAAGAAGAAATAGCAGGAAGCAAAAGCAAAGCCAAAAGCAAGAATAAACCCCTCTTTTTCATTGTAGATATAGGAAAAAAGTGTTTTTATTTGTTTCTAAAAAGGTTTTGTATAAAAAATTGATGAATCCTTTTATAATCCTTTTTTTCTTAGGATTTCATCGTATTGTTTGTATTGCCCTGAGTATGGGAAGCATTCATCTTGGCAAAGTAAGAAATGATGCCATTTGGGCTTATAAATGCCCTCCTCTTCTTGAATATTGTATCTCTGCTTTATTATCTTATCAGCGCCTTTGGGATCCCTGCTAATAGCATCAATTGATTTTTCTGATATTTCAATGACAATCCCTTCTATATTTTCTTTTTGAAGAAGCAAATTCACTTTTGAAAGCAAGGTAGGAACTGTCATTATAAACCGAAATTCTGGACAAAAGACTCTATTACTTTATACTGCTCAAGAAAATCATTCCCTTTAATAGTTATTTTAAAAAATTTTTTCTCTTTTTTATCCTGCTCTACTTCTATAAACTGCTTTCCAAGAAGCTCATCAACATAATCCTTGAACATTTGAGGGGAAAGATTTGAAGAATAAAGAAGCCTTGTCGGCTTTATCCTTCTGCCTTCTCTGACAGATTTCAGAATATCTCTAATAACTTCCAATCTTTCTCTCTTCTTAGTCATTGAAAACCTCCTGCGGGTTTTCGATCCAGCATCCAATCGGATCTTTTCTTTGCCTCCGATGGATCCGAATAAAAAACCGGATTTTTATTTAACATTCTTCTGTACTTTCTCACTGCTTCCAATGAAAATCTTTTTACCATTTTAACCTCTGGAAGCTTTAATTATGCCATAAAGGAAAAGCAAAAAGAAAAGCATGTTTAGTATGTAGAGATTTACAATTATTGCCTGGTCAAATGCAAATACAACAACGGCAAGAGCGTTAAGTATCCATACAATCAGTGAAAGAACCATTGCAGCAACATAAAATCTGGGAAACTTCTTGTTTTTTCCGTGAACCAGATAATTATTGTAGCTGATTATGGAAGCAGACATGAAAACAATCACTTGAGACAAAAACATCAGATAAAAGTTGTTTATCAGCAGATCTCCAACAGAAATTACAAGCGCGAAGAGATATAGCACGAGAATTTTAACATTAACAAGCGAACTGTAAGAGTATTCAAACTTCTTCCATATCAAGCTGTAAAGCAAAACAAAGCCCGCCATTACTATAAAAAACTCAAAAAGAAAAAAAGCAACATTTTCATAAATCAAGAAGCTCAGCAGATATCTTGAAAAAAAAGCAAGGCCGTAAAAAAGAAATGCATTTCTGAAATATCTTATGCCTTCGTATGAACTTAACTTGAAAATTCTGTGGCTTTTAAGGACTATTAAAAAGCATACTAAGATAATAAATAATGCGTAAAATACCTTTAATATTTCTCGATTTTGAAGTATGAATGCATACAAATCCATAAAAAACTTAGATATAATGGGGTTTTAAAGATTTGTGTAGGAGAGTGAAACCTGCATATGTAGGAGAGATATATATCTTTGTTTCTAACGCTTTATAAAGAAGAAATATCTCAATTCTTTGTAATGTTAGCAAGTGTTAGTGCGGCAGACCAACCTCAAAACCTCTATAGACAACCCCTTTTCCTGCCGCACTTTCACCTTCTTTCTTTCAGGAAAATTTAAAAACCCACTTCTTCTTTGCTTTTTGTAAGTTGGGTAGTTAACTTCGAGACTTTGATATTAAATTATCAAGAATTCATTATATGATTTCTAAGTTTTGAGGAAGGTCCGCCCGCCATATTAAGATTGTCTTTCGAAAGGAAGATTCCTGTGAAGGGAAGCAACAGAACAGAAACGACACAGCTCTATATAGCTCTGAGAGAAATCTCAGACCTCGTCCGCCGAAACATCGTCGAACGAGAGTAATGAAACATGCGTGGAACTTTGAGTATAGAGATTTGATGAAACGACTGCCTCAATCGGTGCAAGGCTTTAAGCCGCTTAGTTAAATGTTAACATGTTCGGTCTGTCTGAAAAGAAACAGCGAACAACAGAAGGTGGCCTATTCCCAACTTACGTTTTTCTAAAGATTTAAAAGTCCTTTTCCTTATTTATTTTATAAGGGAAGGTAGTTCAGTGGGAGAACACACGACTGAAGCTCGTGACGCCGGGGGTTCAATTCCCTCCCTTCCCATTTGAAAAGATTTATAAAAAGAAAAAAACTAACTAAGGTATGTCAATAAAAAAAGAGGGAAATGGTTTTGAGAGTTACGTCATCGGAACTATTGCAATTGTTCTGGCTTTTTTCCAGCCGGTTGTAGGCCTTGTTTTGTCAATAGTTGGATTAGTCTGGAGCAAGAACCCAAGAACGCCGATGGAAAAAAAGGCAAGAACCTTAAGCACAATTGGATTGATTGTAAGCATAATTATGATAGTGCTTATAGTGGTCTTTGCTTTTTCAACAAACCTTTCTGGAATACAGAATTTCCCAGCAAAGTAAATAATATTTAAAAGGCAGAAATGAAAGCAATTAATAAAAAAGCGGCTATGGAGATGAGTGTCGGCACAATGGTTACTATAGTTCTTCTTATGATTGTACTGGTTTTGGGAGTTGTTTTAATAAGATCTATATTCAGCGGAAGCCAGGATGCTGTTGAAGCAATAAACAGCCAGGTTATTGATGAGATTAACAGAGCTTTTAGCGATGATACTGCAAAAATTTCAGTAGCCCCTTCTGACAGGGCAATATCTCTTGAAAGAAATAAAGATCCTGCAGGATTTGCTTTTTCAGTTAGAAACAAAGATGATGGAGGAATATTTAGTTATATTATTGGAACTGATGTTAATGGAATAGCGAGTTGTAAATCCTCTTTTAGTACTTTTAGTGTAACAGAAGCAGAGAATTATCTTCTTGAAAAAACAGGAAGTTTTAATCTTGGAAGAGGGGCAAAATTAGATCTTCCTATATTAGTTAAATTTCAGATTTCAGAGAATGCTCCTCCTTGCACAATAACTTATAGAGTAAACATTTGTAAAGCGGAAACATGCTCTCTTACAACCCCAAACCCTTATACTTCAGTTCCCCAAGTAACTGTCACCATAAAATAATTCTAATTGAAAAAGTAGTAACAGAAAGTTTATAATCTAGTTCTGGCAAAATAAAATTCATGTCTATCAATTATAAAATTGAAAAAATCTTGAAAAAGAAGTATCTTATTAATTACAATGGGTATGAGGTAATGCATGTGACTCCTGCAGATTTTACGCTTGAAGTGGATCCAACTCTTTTAGACAAATTGTTTGAAGAAGATATAAAAAAACATGTTTGGACTTATGCTCTAAACCACAATAAAAATGGGAATTCCAGACCAATAGGATGGGGGTATTATCCCCACTCAAAATTCAAATACTTAGAGAAGCGCAGTATAAAAGAAACAATGATTGAGAATCTAAGCCTAAAATTGAATCCAGATTTGCTTGAAGACATTATTGACATCTATTTCTTAAGGACAAAACAGACAAAAAACACAGAGGAATCAATTAAGTAAATTTAATAAACTTAATCTTGGTAGTGTATTTATGCTTAAACTGTATAATACTTTATCAAGAAAAAAAGAGATTTTCAAGCCAATTCACAAGGATTACGTTGGAATTTATTCATGCGGACCGACTGTTTATTGGTATCAGCATATTGGAAACTTAAGAACATACATCTTTTCTGACATCCTAAAAAGAGTTTTGATGTTTGATAAATACAAAGTCAAACACGCAATTAATGTAACTGATGTGGGGCATTTGACTTCTGACGCTGATGAGGGGGAAGATAAAATGGAGAAAGCTGTTAAAAGAGAAGGAAAAACAGCCAAAGAAATCGCAAATTTTTATTTAAGGGTTTTCAGGGAAGATTTTAAAAAATTAAACATTTTGGAGCCAAATATTTGGTGCAAGGCCACAGAACACATTAAAGAACAGATTGAATTGATAAAAATCCTTGAAAAAAAAGACTACACTTACAAAACGTCTGATGGAATTTATTTTGATACTTCAAAATTCAAGAATTATGGAAAGCTGGCAAAATTAAATAAAGAAGGCTTGAAAGCTGGGAAAAGAATTTCTTTGGGAGAAAAGAAAAGCAAAACTGATTTTGCGCTGTGGAAATTTTCCGAATTTCCAGGCTTGAGGCAACAGGAATGGAACTCGCCTTTTGGCTTGGGATTTCCAGGATGGCATATTGAATGCAGTGCAATGTCTATGAAATATTTTGGAGAACATTTTGATATTCACACTGGAGGGATGGATCATATTCAAATTCATCACACAAATGAAATCGCGCAAAGCGAAACTGCGACAGGAAAAAAATTTGTGAATTACTGGATTCACGGAGCTTGGCTTTTATCCCATGGAAAAAAAGTATCAAAAAGCTCAGGAGGACTTTTCACTGTTTCACAACTGGAAGAGCAGGGATTCAACCCCCTTGACTTCAGGTATTTATGCTTGACAACTCATTACAGAAAGCCTTTGAATTTTTCGCTTGAAAAGCTGAAAGCGGCGAAAAATTCTCTGGAGAGGCTCAAAAACTTGATTTCAAATGTCAAAGATGATGAAAAAGCGAATGATAATTATCTCGCAGAATTTAATAAAACAGTGGATGATGATCTTAACATGCCTGAAGCTTTGCAAGTTTTGTGGAAGCTTATCAGGAATGAAAAAGCACAAGGAAGAATAAAAACAATTGAAAAATTTGACGAAATTCTTGGATTAGATTTGCTAAAAAAAGAAAAATTAGAAATTCCAAAAGAAATAAAAAAATTAGTTGATGAAAGAGAAAAATCAAGAAGAGAGAAAAACTGGAAAAAATCAGATGATATCCGGGAAAAAATAAAATCCCTTGGATTTATTGTTGAAGATACTGATGAGGGGCAGAAAGTCAGAAGGGTTTAAATAATAAATTAATTTCATAACATAAAACGGGTGAAAAATGGCTGTACAATTTAATTACGTTGCTCCGAAAGGCTGGAAGCCGAAAAATCCTGATGAGAATTATGTTATCACTTTATTAAAAATAGAGTTAGACAAAACAGCGATTGTTGAGGGTAAAAAACAAAAAAAAACAGTCAAAGAACTTTTTGAGGATGCTGCTGCGACTGTTGCTGCTGAATCATCAACAGGAACATGGACAAAAGTTTATGATGGAAAAGATTCTGGAATTCCGTTGGCAAGAGAAAAAAGAGCAATGGCTTATGATTTAAATTATGAAAAATTCATGTTTAAGGTCGCTTATCCAATAGATCTCTTTGAGATGGATAATATTTCTGGCTTGCTTGCAGGAATTATTGGAAATATTGCTGGAATGAAGATGGTTGCCGCAATGAGAGTCTATGATGTTAGACTTCCAAGGAAAATGGTTGAGGCTTTTCCTGGCCCAAAGTACGGAATTGAAGGTGTAAGAAAAATTTTAAAAAAACCTAAGGAATGTTTGGTGTGCACCGTTCCAAAGCCAAAGATTGGGAGAACCGATATTGAGCAAGCCAAATTAGCCAGAATTCTTTTTGTTTCTGGAAATGGAACTTATGATGGAATAAAAGATGATGAAAATCTGACAAGTTTAAACTTTAATAATTTTGATAAAAGATGTAAATTGGTTTTACAAGAAGCAAAAAAAGCTGAGAAAAAAACTGGAAACAAAAAATTTTATCTTTGCAATGCAACACACTCTAATATTAATGAAATGCTGAGAAGAGCCAAACTAATCAAAGACAATGGAGGAGTTTTCATGATGATGGATGTTATAACAACCGGCTTTGCTGCTGTTGACACAATAAGAAGGGCTGAAACTGGGCTTGCGATTCACGCTCACAGGGCAATGCATGGTTTTATCACAAGAGATAATTCTCCAGGCATCCATGGGGATGGGAAAATTTATAGTTTCTCTGTTTCAATGATTTTTTTGGCGAAATTGTTTAGACTTATGGGGGTTGATTCTTTGCATGGTGGAAGTCCTTTGGCTAAAATGGAAGATTATGGAGAGGCAATTTATATTAAAGATGTTCTACAGGAAAAAAATCTAAAGCCTCACAATAAAATTCCTTCTTTAGGACAGAATTGGCATCACATTAAGCCTGTTTGGATGGCTGCTTCTGGAGGGTTGCATCCTGGAGATTTCGAAGCTGTTTTAAGCGCTTTAGGGGATGACATAATTATTCAGTGCGGCGGAGGACTTTTAGGTCACCCTGATGGAATTGAGGCAGGAGTTAAGGCGATTGAACAGGCAAGGGACATTTATTACAAAAAAATCCCTTTAAAGAAATTTGTAAAGGAAAACCCTGATTCTGAATTGGCCAAAGCTGTAGAACTTTGGGGTTACGGGCCTAGGATTGTTTATTGATGTTTCTAGATAGTAGCGACAAATAGAAAGATTTTTAAAGGGGAAAATTATCTTAATCAGATGTTAACAGAAATATTAAGGAATGTAAGGAGAGTCTTATCAAACAAACCAAAATTAGAAAATCCTGATAGTATTTATGAAACTCTTATCTTTGGTCTAGAAGAAATGGATAAACAAGGTGTTGATAGGAGTGTTGTAGATGTTTCTGAATGTGAGCCGGACCCTAATGCAATGGGGAGATGGCTTAATGAAAGTGATTTTAATTACTATCCTTTTGGAATATTAAATGATGAAGAAAGAAATATGATATTAGGTAAAAAAAGTTATTATTCTATTGCTTTAGTAAAGAAGAATGTTGCAGGTTTAGTTAATTACTCTGAGCAAGGAGTTGAAACATACAGAAGAACACATATTGTTCCCATGTTACCTGAAATAAAACCAGAATCAAATTTAAATTATGTTAGTAATGAGGGTGTGATTTCTGGAGATAATCTAAGAAATTATGCTGAAACACTTTCTGAAAATCAAATAACTTCTCAAAATTTAAGGGAAAGAATTAATAATGGAATTCAAGAATACAAGAACATTACTAGCGAACTTATGGAAAAAGAAGGAGTCAATGAAAGAATTAAAGAAATGAATGAAAGGAAATATACTCCTTTTGAAGAGATAATGACAGAAATGAGGGAAAATATTCAGAAAAGTGAAAGGGGGTATAAATAAAATGAAATTAAAACAAATTGCTAAGGGAGTAATTTTAGGAACTGGTTTGTTAGCAGCTGCTATTGGATGTAGTGGTGATAAAAATGTAAAGGGCATCGTCATTGAAAAACATTTAGGTCAATCCGAATCCTTTTCTGCAGAACCTATTCTAAGCCTAATTGTTGAGAACCAAACAAACAAAAAAGATACGCTTGGATTTAGGATAATTGGGAATCATGAATATGACTCATTGCCTCAAAGAATGTATAATAGGATCAAGGAAGGAGACACCCTATATATTAACGGCGAGTATTATATCAAAGATAGAGGTCATTATTTTAGACATAATGACTCTGGAGAACTAGTCCTCTTATTAAGCCGGTTTAATGGTTATGCTGAAATTACCGATGCTAAAGTAATTTTAAACCACAATGGATTTATTAATCTTGAACCGACTGAGATCCTAAGAGGAAAGGGTAGCAAAGATCCTTTTCAAAATTAAAATGAAATTAAAACAAATTGTTAAAGGAGTAATTTTGGGAGCTGGTTTGTTAGCTGGTGCTGTTGGGTGTAGTGGTGATAAAAATGTAAGAGGAATTGTTATTGAAAAACATTTAGACCAATCCTCTCTTGATGTACCTGCTCTAAGCCTACTAGTTGTTACGGATGGAAAAAAACAAAATACGTATGGATTTGCGGTAATGGGAAGTCATCACTATGACTCATTACCTCAAAGAATGTATAATGGGATCGAGAAAGGAGACACCCTGGAGATTAACGGCAAGTATTATACCAGAGATGGATTTCGTTCTTTTAGAAATAATAGATCTGGAGTAATGAGCTCCATATGGGTACTTAATGGTTTTCGTATAACTGACGATACTAGATTATGTTTAGACTATGGAATTTATATTAATCCCAAGGATGTTCTGTCTGTAAATGGTAAAGATCCTTTTCAAAATTAAAGATATTGAAAATGACAAGTCCAAGAACACCCAACGAAATTGCAGGAATAATCAAAAATAATGGAAAAATGATTTTTTTAGAAAATAAAACTCCTTTAATTGGAGTAGAGATGAAAACAGATCTTGGCGCAGAATTATTAAATATTAGCTCAAATGATTCAGAAGCGGTAGAAGGGATTATTAGCCGTCTTAAGCAGAATATTTATCTTATAGATTCCGAAGATTTTGCAGTTATAGAAATTGGAAGGAATTTTTCACAGATATATCATAAGTTTACTCTCAAAGAAAGAATAAGAACACTTGAATTAAAAGAATTACTAGGATATAGCTTAAGGAAATAAAATGACAGAAATAAAGGCAAAACACATAAACAACTTAGAAGAACTTGATGATTTAAGGCCAGGAGAAATAGTTATGCTTAGCAAAGGAGAAGACGGAATATTCAGTGAGTGTCTTGCAATTTATTTTGGAGCAAATGAGAAAGGACATTACGAGTTTTTGCAAACATCTAGATTGGATAAAGGCATTTACGTTGATATTATCAATGAAAGAGATATTAGATTTAGTGACGGCATGATCTTGGCAAAAGAATCTGAAATGGGCAAACTTTTTGATGGAGAAAACTCAAAGTATTGTGCTGCAAGAAAAGCTCTCATGAAAAGAGGGTTTTTAGATAGAGATTATTTAGAAGGAGAAGAGTTAAGGGAACACTTGAGAGGCATGGGAGAAAATGGCTTTGGCTATTATTCACCAAAGATGCAAGATAAAAGTCTAGTGATAATTCCTAACCAAGCAGAACCTTCAACTTTAAGAGAAAGAATTAAAAAAGGAAATCTAAGTGAGTTGCTGGGATATAATTTGAAATGAAAGAAGCAGTAGAAACTATCTTAAAACCACTAAAAATTGTGGATTCCGAAGTTAATAGATGGTATACTAAAAAAAGCCAAGGAGTGTCTAATAAAAGATTGAGCAAAATTACAGGGGGATTGGGAGTATTTGGACTAGGTTCTATGACAGTTTATTTCGATAATATTTTTACAAATAAATTTGGAGAAGGACCTGATATGAAAGTAATGGGGGCAATGGTAGGATGTGCGCTGAATGGATTAAACAATCCTTTTAATGGTCTTTTGCTTATTGGAGCAGATGAATTAAAAAATAAAGAGGAAGGAGAAACGCTTGCAGAAGATTCTTATGAATATTATAATAATAAAGTAAATTCTTTTCTAAGACTCCCTCTTATTGCAACTGGTTTGGCAATCACAGGAAAAAATATTTACAGTTTAGTTGACTCAGCTTTAAATGGAACTCCTTTAAACATTTCTGATTATGAAATAGGATTTGGATTAGGTTGTTTGTCTTCTGCGTCTTCAATGTATCTAAAAGACAGGAATCCAAAACTCCTTGAAAAAAATCCTGCATGGAAAAGGGCTTACAATTCGGCAAAAGAAAAAATTAAATCTTTAATTCCTCAGCCTTTTCCACAGCCAATTCCCGTAGAAGCGCATTATAAATTAGAGGAAAGAGTCTAAATTGACACCTCAAACAAAACTCTCGAGATTAGTTGAAGAAATAATAAAAAAAGGAAAAGAAGTTTATTTATCTGGAAGAGATGAGCCAGGGATTTTAATTAATATAGAAGCAGATAAAGGGGCGCTCATTGATAAGGTTATAGATGCGGGTATTAATGATGTTGTTAAAAATTTAGATTTAACGCTTTATATAGCAAGACCCTCTGAAGATATTATAGAAGAACTTGGAAGCAATGGGATAACCATAAAACAAAAATATTCCCAAATGATTTCACTTAAAGATAGAATAGCAAACACGCCTTTAGATGTTCTTTTGGAGTATAGTTTAATTAGATAAAATGACACTCGAAAATAAAACACAAAATATAGAAACAGAATTAAAAGTTGGAGATTTTGTTATGAAAGAATGTCCAAATTGTCATAAACGGACAAGAATGAGATATGACGGGAGATCAAGTGAGGGAATGGATCCAGATCATCCTGAAAATGTCGCTTTATTTGAAAGACTGAGACGTACAAAACCAGAGAAGCATGATCAATGGATTAGAACCTATAAAGAAGGTTTAAAAATAGGAAATTATACTTGTCAGGTTGAAGAATGTAAAAGTACTTTTGGTTTTGAAGACAATCTTTACAAAGAATAACTTTAAATTCTCCATATTATTTCTGAGTGTATGGCAACAAGATTTAGAGAATATACTACAAAACAAGGGACTTTGATTCTTGCAGGTAGGGATGCTGTAACAAATGAAGAGTTGATTGAACAAGTTGAACCAAACGAAACTGTCCTTCATACAAGAGAACCAGGAAGCCCTTTTGTTAACATCAAAGGCGAGCCAAATGCAGAAGATGTCAAAGAAGCTGCAGTTTTTTGCGCTGCTCATTCGCGAGCTTGGAAAAAAAATAAAATAGATATAGAAATCCACAAATTTAAAGGGCATGATATTTACAAAGAAAAAGGAATGTCTTTAGGGACTTTTGGAATCAAAAGTTTCAAGGTAATAACAATTAAAAAGAGAGAAATCGAAGGATTTTTGAATGAAAAAGAAAAAGGAGACTAAAACACTTAAAACCATAAATTTAACATGACAATTTTAGGACAGATGCAGATTGGAAAGCAAGGATTGACAGATAATTTTATAGAAACTCTCAAAAAGCACTTTGATAAATTCAGAACAGTTAAAATTTCTGTCTTGAAAAGCGCCACAAGGGATAAAGTTGAGATGAAAAACATGGGTGAAAAAATAGCGTCAAGATTAGGGAGCAACTACACATCCAAAATTATTGGATTTACAATTATTGTCCAGAGATGGCGGAATAGAATAAAGTAGAATGGAAAATTATTTAAAAGTAAAAGAATATTAATTTAAAATGGCAAAAGACAAAACGCGAGATGAGATAAATAAAAAAGTTGAGAAAAGAACATTGAGAGATTTATTAAATGAAAAAAATGACCAAGAGAGAAAAAGACTAGGTGTTGTGTATGAAGTTTCAAATTGTTGCAACGCACCTCTTTATTCTAAGATAAATAGGGGAATTGGCAGAGAATATTGTTCTAATTGTCGTAAAGAATATAGAGGAAAGATAATTGAATAAGATGACAAATTCAGTTGAAAAAAGTAATCGCAAAAACATTTAAAAACCCGCAAACACATTAGTCTGCATTGGCTTAGGCCGATCTAACGCTGCAAAGCGTGCTTAAAATAATGGAAAAATTCAATCCAGTTTATGAACTAAACGCTCAAGAGTATAATAACAAGTTAGCTGAAGCTTTGAAAAAAATTCCAGAATTCAAAGCGCCAGAATGGGTTCAATTTGTGAAGTCGGGAATTTCTAAGGAAAGACCTATGGAAGATGAAGATTTCTGGTATAAAAGAGCTGCATCCATTCTAAGGCAAATTTACAAGAAAAATATTGTTGGAGTAAGCAGGCTTAGAACAAAATACGGGAGCAGAAAGAACAGAGGAATGAAGCCTGAAAGATTCAAAAAAGCTGGTGGAAAGATAATAAGAAATATTCTACAGCAAGCTGACAAAGCAGAATTTACTGAAATAGCCCAGACTGTCAGAGGAATTAGAAGCAAAAAGCCAGGAAGACAGTTGACTGCAAAAGGAAAGCAATTTTTGGAGGGAATAAAATGAAAGTAGAATTGTCAGTCAAAAATACTTCAAACAATGATTTTGTGAATGGAGTTTCTGTCTGCATTGAGAGAATAAGAGAATGGTATGGGAACTGGAAAATGGATGAGACTAATGGTAAATTGAATAAAATATGTTATAATTTTCCAGGGTTAAGAATAACAATGGACGCCTTTAGTCCAGGAAAAGTAGAGAGTGCTAGATTAACTATAGAAGGCAATGAAAGAGAAGCCCTAGAAGCAGTTGACTATGTAAGAGATTCTGGTCAAGGTAAATATAAAATAGAAAATATAAAAAATGGGAATTAAAAATCAACAGAGAAAAATAAAGCTTGAAAAACAGGCGCGAAGAGCCAAGTGGGCTCCTGTTTGGGCAGTTTTGAGAAAATTCGGAAAAGGAAAAAGAGTTCATCCATCAGCAATAACAAGACACAGAAGATCTTGGAGAAGAACAAAACTTCATATTAAACCTAGAAGGCAGAAAAAATCACATTTCGGATAAATAAAATG
>ERZ1292629.1159-Hain-H43-01um-R1-1159-length-26899-cov-6_pt2 | contig 17289 bp, 21 predicted proteins | sample MGYA00564399_ERZ1292629 | MGnify/ENA primary metagenome ERZ1292629 (study PRJEB36523, sample SAMEA6512636) | groundwater metagenome | collected 2019-01-08 | study: AquaDiva: Metagenomics assemblies of 32 groundwater samples
AAATCCTGCCATTTTGAAGTTCAAAACGATGTTGCCGGCTTATTTGAAAAAAATTTCAAAAATGCGATAATAAATAGAGACGATAAAATATTTATTGATTTACCCAAAGCGATAGCGCTTCAATTAATTGAAGCGGGCGCAAAACCAGAAAACATCACCGAACATCCAGATTGCGTATATTGTCAAAAAGACAAATATTTTTCCTACCGCCGCGATAAACCTGAAATAGTCAATGCTAATACGTTTATTATCCATTTAAAATAAATTTATGAAAAAATATCAAGAGGAACTAGACAATTGGTTTAAGGAAAATAATTGGAAATACTGGTCGCCTTTATCTATTTTGGCGAGACTTTATGAAGAGTGTGGCGAATTTGCCAGATTAGTCAATCATCTCTATGGCGATAAGCCAAAAAGGGTTGACGAAAAAGAGCAAGAATTAGAAGAAGAAATTGGCGATATTATTTATACTATTATTTGTTTCGCTAACTCAAATAATATTGATTTGGATAAAGCAATAAGAAAAAGTTTTGATAAGGTTATTAATAGGGACAAAGATAGATACAGCAAACCAAATGAATAAAAATCTTTACAACATCTTAAAGGAGCGTGGATTTATCGAGCAAGTCACTAACGAAAACAATTTACGGCAATTGCTCACCAAACAAAAAATCACTTTTTATATCGGCTTTGACCCGACTGCTTCAAGTTTGCATATCGGGAATTTAGAACCATTGATGGCAATGGCTTGGGCGCAAAAACTTGAACACAGGCCAATATTTCTCGCTGGCGGCGGCACAGGATTAGTGGGCGACCCGAGCGGCAAAGACAAAGCCAGGCCAATAATGAGCCACCAACAAATCAAAGACAATGTTGATTTAATCAAAAAACAAGTTTCCAATATTATAGATTTTAATAAAAATCGCGCTTTGCTTTTGAATAACGCGGATTGGCTAACCAAACTAAATTACATTGAATTTCTCCGCGACTTCGGAGTTCATTTCAGCGTTAATAGAATGTTGACTCACGAAGCGATAAAAATCAGGCTGGCGAGAGGAATTTCTTTTCTTGAATTTAATTATCAATTGCTGCAGGCCTATGACTTCTGGTATCTTTTTAAAAAATACGATTGCCGAGCCCAAATCGGCGGAAGCGACCAATGGGGCAATATCGTGGCAGGCGTTGAACTTATTCGTAGATTAGAAAAAAAAGAAGCGTATGGGGTTACTTTTCCCTTAATAAAAACCGCTTCTGGCAAAAAAATGGGTAAATCCGAAGCTGGCGCTGTGTGGCTTGACGCACAAAAAACATCGCCCTATGAATATTATCAATTCTGGATTAATACCGATGACGCTGACGTGATAAAATTTTTGTCTATTTTCACTTTTCTGCCACTGGAAGAAATCAAAAAATACGCGAAATTAAAGGACGCTGAAATTATGCGCGCCAAAGAAATTTTGGCGTTTGAAGCGACAAAAATTATTCACGGCGAGGAAGCGGCAAAAAAAGCCAAAAGTGCTTCTGCTTCACTTTTCGGCGACGGACAAAAGCAAATAGATTCAGTTCCAACTATTTATTTAGACAAAAAAGAACTAAAAAACGGAATTTTAATTTCTAAATTATTTATTTCAGCTGGCTTAGCTCAATCAATTTCCGAAGCCCGGAGATTAATCATCCAAGGCGGCGCTTATTTAAACGAAAAAAGATTGGATAACCCTAATCTTTTACTCACTGAATCTGATTTTCAAAAAGGAGAAATCTTACTTCGCAGCGGCAAGAAAAAATATTGCAGAATTAAATTAAAATTTTAGTCAGCGGCTTTATTTTCGAAAAGACGCGGTCAATTTCCCCAGCGAGGAAATTGCCGCTTACTCTCGACTTCGCTCCTCCGACCGCGGTCGGAGACCATGCCCGCTCGGCCTGCGAGACACTTTTCTCAAACAAAGCCGCTGACTTGTACATGAACAGTAAAACAAATTCCTTACATTTCTCCATCCATTTCTTTCTTTAATCTTTTAAAGAATTGTTCCATAAATCTTAGTCTTCCCTTGGCAATTCTTTTCGCCTTTTTAGTGTATAGCTTGTTGGGAATATGCTTGAATTTTAATTCATATTCTAAATTAGGAGCATGTTTTGAAGTATCTTTAATTCTCCCATTTGCCTTTCCGCCTACAAGATTCTCTTTGATATATTTGGCAATCGGGATATCCAAGTAAATTTTTTCACCATATCTCCCTGCTATGGCTAAAGACCTCGCAACTCCTATTGCTCCCAGAACATCCAATTTATCAGCGTCAAATAAAATCTTAGCCTCTTTTGTTTGGGGCTCGTTTCCGCTTCTAAACCTGTGGGCGATAATGCAGTGTTTAATCTGTTTTATTTTCTCCTCCTTATAATTTAAATTTCTTAAAATTTTCTTAGCCATTTTCGCGCCCAGAATTGCGTGGTCAATTTTTCCGGAAGTATCCTCATCCTCTTTAACTCGGGCAATGTCGTGTAACAAAATGGCCGTTTTCAGTATCTCAAAATCTACGTTTGTCTCGTTCTTTGCTAAATGCAGGCCTAAATTATAAACTCGCATCACATGAAGAAAATCATGAGCAGATTCAGCTCCCTCCATTTCTTTTTCAACAATTTCTTTTATTTTTTGAAGTTTCCCTTTCATAAGCGTTGATTCCTCCTTTATTTTTATTTGTTTTAGAGCTAAAAACAGGATAGCACATAAAAATTATTCTGCCAATACTAATAAAAATAATCTAAACTTTTTAGCAGAAAATAAAACATTTCCGCGCTGATAGCGAGCAAATTAAACGCATCATAAACAAAAATTCTACAAATTTTCAAATTTTAAATCATTATAAAGCCATGGCTTGATAATGATTTACATATCTTACTTAATTATTCAATCAAGTTCAATTCCTGAAATACTTTTTTATAAATCTCAATAATGACTTGCGCTTCATTTGTAGAAATTGCGAAATTCGGCTCATTTACAATCCGAGCCTTAAATTTATGAGCTTGTTTTAATTCTTCAAGATTTGAAAATTGGCCCGGCGCCATTTGTTCTAAACGTTCATCTAAATCTTTTCCCGGATATCCAGCCATTCTTAAAATATCAGCCAAAATTTTATCTGCTTCAAGAATCGCCGATTTTAAATCATTTACCTCGCCAGATTTTAATTTCCTTTTAATCTCTTTCCAGCCCTTAATCGTCCGGCGTTTTAACATATCAGCCTTGCCAAAAATCTCAAAAAAATGTTCAATCGGCTCGCTAAGTACATCTGTTTTAGAAATAAAATAAATAATCAACCCTAATAAAATAGACGAAATCAAAAAAGAAATAATTTGAATAATTAATAGATTATCCGAAATAAAGTTTATAAAATCAGCAATCATAATTGTTCGTAATATTTTCCTATTCCTAAAATATCGGCTTCGCGAAATGGTTTGCCAATTAACTGAAAACCAATTGGCAATTCTCCCCTATCTATTTTATATTTTTTAACCGGAATAGTTAAGCCGGGCAGTCCTGCCAAATTCACCGGAATAGTAAAAATATCCGATAAATACATCGCCAATGGGTCATCAACTTTTTCGCCTATTTTAAAAGGCAGGGTCGGCGAAACAGGCGTTAAAATAACATCCACTCCAGCAAATGCTTTATTAAAATCAGTCTTAATTAATCGCCTGACCTTCTGCGCTTTGGAATAATAAGCGTCGTAATAGCCAGACGATAAAACAAAATTCCCTAAAATAATTCTTCGCTTAACTTCTGCGCCAAATCCCCTGCCTCGCTGATTAAAATAAATATCTTTCAAATTGGAAATTAGAGAGTGGGGGTTAGAAATTCGTGAATATCTAATGCCGTCAAATCTCGCTAAATTTGCGCTAACTTCTGCTGGCATAATAATATAATAACAAGATAAAGCGTATTTAGTGTGCGCTAAGCTAATTTCTTTAAATTCTATTTTTAGAGATTTTAAAAGTTTAATCGCCTCATCAATGGCTGACGAAGTTTGTTTGTCCAATCCTTCGATGAAATATTCTTTCGGTAAGCCTATTTTCAATTTCCGAATATCCTCTAACCCATAATTTCTAATTCCTGATTCATAATTTACGCTTGTCGCGTCTTGCATGTCTTTTCCTCTTATTGCTTCAAAAAGAATTTCAGCGTCTTCCACAGTTTTTGTAATTGGCCCAATTTGGTCTAAACTGGAAGCCATAGCAATTAGCCCATAACGCGAAACCGCCCCATAAGTCGGTTTTAATCCCACTACGCCGCAAAAACCAGCTGGCTGGCGAATTGAGCCGCCGGTATCTGACCCCAAAGCCGCCACAGCCATATCAGACGAAACAGCCGCAGCTGAACCGCCTGATGAGCCACCGGGCACCCGCTCTAAGTCATAAGGATTATGCGTGATTTTAAAAGCGGAATTTTCAGTTGACGAGCCCATAGCAAATTCGTCTAAATTAGTTTTGCCCAAAAAAACTGCGCCAGCTTGTTTTAATTTTTTAATAACCGTAGCGTCATAACTAGCGATATGATTTTCCAAAATTTTTGAACCAGCTGTTATTTGCTCGCCTTCAATTAAAATATTGTCCTTTATAGCTATTGGTAAACCAGCTAAAATGCCCAAATCTTTTCCCTGCCTACCGGCAGGCAGGCTTCTAGCTAAATCAACATCAATTTTGTTCGCTTGAGATAAAGCTAAATCTTTTGTTAAATGTAAATAAGCGCCGATTTCCTCGTCTTTTTTTTCTATATCGCTAAAAAAATTCTCTGCCGCCTCAAAAGCGGAAAATTCTTTATTCATCAAGCCATCGTGAAACTTTTTAATTGTTAATCCATTAATATCCATAAATTATTCGAAAACAGGCGGCACCTTCAAATAGCCGTTTTGTTTTTCGGGAAACTGTCTGACTAAATTTTCATTTTTTGTTTTTCCATTTTCGTCTTTCTCGTCGTCCCTAAAAACATTTTTTTGGGCAGTGCCGCCAGCCATTGGCTCAATATTTTCAGTATCAACGCTTTTCAACTCGTCAAAATACTCCAAAATTTTCTGGAGGTCATTAAGTAATTTTTCTTCTTCTTTTTTTCCTATTTCAATTCTTCCCAATTCGGCCAAGTATTCTAATGTCTTCTTATCAATTTCCATATAAGTAATTATATCCCAAATTTATTTAATAATGTCAATAAATTCTTTTTCGTCAATTGTTTTAACGCCCAGCCGTTTTGCTTTTTCGTATTTTGAGCCGGGCACTAAACCGACTACCACATAATCAGTTTTCTTGCTAACCGATTCAGAAACATCGCCGCCTAATTGCCTAACTTTTTCTTTAGCTGCTTCACGCGACATTATTTTAAGTTCGCCGGTAAAAACGAAAGTTCTTCCTTTTAGCTTAATACCCAATACTTGATACTTGATACTTTCTAATTTAATTCCCGCTTTTTCTAACTTTTCCAAAAACTTGATATTTCGTTCGCTACGAAACCAATCATAAATATTTTGCGCCACTTTTGGTCCAATATCAGAAACTTCCTGTAAATTCTCTAAAGATAAATTTTTATATTTTTTAATTAATTCTTTAATATCAGAAACAGAGAAATTTTTCGCCAAAGCTACGGCTGTTTCTTCACCTACCTGCAAAATCCCCACAGCATAAATGAAACGGTTTAAAGGAACTTCTTTATTTTGCTGGATTTCATTAACAATGTTTTCGGCTGATTTCTCGCCAAATCTTTCAAGCACTGCAATATCGCCACTTCTTAATTCAAAAATATCAGCCGCATCGGAAATTAATCCTTCGTCCAAAAATCGGTCAATAATTTTCGGGCCTAAACCCTCAATATTAAAACCGGGTCTTGAAACAAAGTGTCTAATAATTTCTCTATTGCGAGCGCCACATTTGGGGTTTGAGCAACGATAATATGCGCCTTCAGCAATAACTTTTGAACCATCAATCGGACAAATTTTCGGGATTGCAATTCTTTTTTCTTTACCGCTGCGCAAATTTTTTAAAACATTAATAACCTGAGGAATTACGTCGCCGGCCCGAGAAATAACGACGGTATCGCCTATTTTTACGCCCAATTTTTCAATTTGGCCAAAATTATGTAAGGTGGCGTGAGTAATTGTTATTCCGCCAATTTCAACTGGTTTTAAAACCGCGACTGGCGTTAAAGTGCCAGTGCGGCCAACTTGAACTTTAATCTCTTCAATAATTGTAGCTGATTCTTTTGGGGAAAATTTATAAGCGATAGCTCCTCGCGGCGCTTTACCAATAACACCGGCACTTTCAAAAATCTTATTATTATTAATAATTATCACAATGCCATCAATTTCGTAGGGTAATTTTTCGCGGTGTTTTTCCCAATAATTTCTAAATTCAAAAATTTCTTCCAACGAATTTGCCGACTTATTATTGGGATTAATTTTAAAACCCAAATCTTTTAATATCTGGTGTTTCTCTTCGTGAGTCTTTTGCCCCAAATCTGTGACAACCTCATAAGTAAAAGAATCTAATTTACGACTAGCTGTGATTTTTGGGTCAAGCTGCCTAAGAGAGCCAGCTGCCATATTTCGCGGATTAGCAAAAACTTTCCCACCCCTTTTTTCTTGCTCGCGATTAATCCTTTCGAATTCATTTTTGGCGAGATATACCTCGCCCCTGACAATCAGTTTTTTAGTTCTTAAGTTTTTAGTTTCTAGTTTAAGTGGAATTGCTTCAACGGTTTTTAAATTCTGAGTGATATCTTCGCCAATAATTCCATCACCCCGAGTTGAACCTTGTATAAAAATTCCATTCTCATAAACCAATTCAATTGCCAAACCGTCAATTTTCAGTTCACAATAGAATTCCCGCTTAATTTTGTGTCCCAAATAATTTTCTACCCGCGTCAACCAATCATTAATATCACTTTCGGAAAAAGCGTCGTTAAAAGAAAGCATCGCTGTTTCATGCCGCACTTTTTTAAATTCTTTAAGCGGCTTACCACCCACACGTTGCGTTGGCGAATCAGCCGTAATTAATTCTGGATATTGATTTTCCAGATCAAAAAGCTCTTTTTTTAAGGCGTCTTCTGCTTCTGGCGAAACTTCTTCTTTGTTTAAAACCAGCCGCCTATAGCGGTATTTATTAATGACTTTTTTCAGGTGTTCAACGCGCTCTTTTGCGGATTTTTTATCCATCATTATTAAATTATATCAAAAAAAGCCGATTAGTAATACACTAACCGGCTTTACTATATTATGACTAAGGAGTGGGCGGTCCTGAAAAATCTACCTCAAAAGCCCTAAAAATATTACTTGATTGACCACGAGATTTGATAATACCGCTTTCATTAAAACTATCAAAACTAGCGCCATTAGAAAATGTTGGCTTAGGATAGTCGGGCTGGTTTTTAATATATTTATATAATTCCCACTCAATTCCAGTATCAGCGGCAAAAACAGCTTTGGTGGAATTAGTGGTATCAGAAGAAGCTCTGATTTTTAGAACCGTTAAATAACCGGCGATTGTTGAAGCGGCCAAAATAGTGCTGCCCAAAATTAAAACCGTGAGTAGCATTGCCTGCCCATGATTAGTTTTCAGTTTTGAGTTATGAGTTATGAGTTTCATTATAGTATAGTTTTGAATTTCAAGTTACGAGTAATAAGTCTTCTTAACTCATTACTTTTTACTCATTACTAATCAGCTGTCTAATATTCTTGCGCTGATTGTTGTTTGAATATTAGTGGAAACGCCCTCGAGAAATGAATTTATGCCGGTAGCTGAAATAGAAATAGTAATTCTTGGCGGATAGCCATCACCAGGGTTTTGCCCAAAAAGTTTAATCACAAAATTATTGACTTTTACATTATCAGCGGTAATTTTTTTATAAGTAGTTATAAAGTTAATGTCAGTAGTACCTCGTTCAACAGCTCCACCTTCAAGTCTATAAACAACCGGAACAGTATAAGCATTATCAAATCGTAATTCAGTCTCAGAAAGCTTAATAAAATTAGAACCCGTCCTTATTTCTCTGGCCATCTGTTCTAAGGTTAAACTCGCGTTATCATTAGCCGCCATTAACGCCACAATGGCACGTTGTGTTCTCATTGCCCTAATAAAACTGCCAGCTGCAATGCCCATTAAAATAATAAATAACCCCATTGCCACTAAGAGCTCAATTACGGTAAAAGCCCTAAAAGTTTTTAGTTTCATTTTATTTGTTATCATCTCCAATTAAAAAAGTGGTCTTCTAAATTAACCGAAAAATTTGCGCCACCGCGCGTATTCCAAGTGACAATTGAATTAATTTTAACCTCATCTGAACCAATAAATTGAATATTAATAGTCCGAGTAAAAGGGGTAGAACTACCACCACTTTGATACGAATAAAGATTAGTTGTTGGGTTAAAATTAAGTTGGCGACTTTCATTTGATAATAAACTTGGACTTGTATAATCTACCTCAAAACTGCCGGAAGTTATAAAAGTATCATTCCAAACTCCATCCTGCATCCAATCAGCATCGAGAAGATTTTTTACTATTTCAATGCCTTCAGAAGCCAAATAATTACCAATCAATTGCTGGCTGACCATCCGATTTAGGCTGGCCGAATTAGAAATAAGACCTAAGATTCCAAGAAGTCCAACCAAGGCGATTCCTATGCCAATCATTGACTCAACTAAAAGCTGACCTTTTTCATGTTTCATAATTACTTATGTACTTATTTGCCCGGCACTGTTAATTTTTATAGTCTTTGAATCGCTTCCGATAACAGTTTTTATGGTGATTGTGGCTTGGTCTTGTTCAGGAGTAATTATAACAATGGGGTCAGGAGGAATAAAGACAATATCAGACAAAGTTAATGTGTCAAATACCACTCTTGAATCTAACACAAAAGATTCGTATATTTCTGAGGGTCCAGAATATTTTTTATCCGCGTTTAAACAATCGCTCTCTAAATCCTTAAATATTAAAAAACTTGACATTTCAAAATGTACGCCAAAACCGCAAGGCACATTAGCGCTCTGGCCAAAAGTAGCAATCGCTAAAGATTTAGCGCGAGAAAGCACATTAATAACTTTTGCCTGCTCTTTAAAAAGCGCTATCTGGCGCTCGCCTATATGCATAGAAGTTATTAAGGCAGCGGAAATCAGTCCTAAAATTGCAATAACTACTAACATTTCAATAACGGTGAATCCTTTATACATATATATCCATATAATATTTTATTTTTATTGACTAAGTCACTAAAAGGCCATGGCTTTGTAATGACTTAAAAATTAATAAATAGAATAAATCGAATAAATCGTTTGAATGTTATAAATTAAATTTATTATATACCAAATAATCTAAAATAGCCACTAATTATTTGATAGCCAAAAAAGAAAGTTAAGCCAGCTCCTAAGACTAAAAACGGGCCAAAAGGAACCATATCTTTTATTTTTTTCTTTTTTAGGACTAAAAAAATAACACCGACTAAAGCGCCGATTATAAAAGCCAAAAATAAGACGATGAGAATATCTGGCCAGCCGAAAATTAAACCCAAAGAAGCCACAAGCTTTAAATCGCCTAAACCCATTGCTCTGCCTCGGCTGATAAGTATTATTAAGCCGAAAATAGCTACTGCGAAAAAGCTAGCCAATAAATAATTAAACCAGATATTTTCTCTTAAGCCGAAAATTGGCGCATACACCCCTAAAAAAGAACCATTTAAAAAATTAAATCTTTGATAATAATTATTAATAAATATATTTATTACCCCTAAAATCGCCAAACTTAAATTCAATGAATTGGGAATAATCATATGGCGCAAATCAATAATTGATAAAAGAAGAAACAGGGTAAAAATGATGAGCCAAATAAAAGTAATTGAATAATTGAAAATTGAAGATTGAAGATTGGTGATATGCCAAGGAACAAAAACAAAAATTAAACCGCTTAAAATTTCAACTATTGGATATTGAAACGATAATTTATGGTCACAACTCCGGCACCTGCCGAGTTGGATTAAAAAACTAAAAATTGGTATTAATTCATACCAATTTAATATCTTGCCGCAATAGGGGCAATGAGAACGATTATTCCAATCAGTCGGACCGCCGATTATTTTTGCGTCAAAAACACGGCGGCCCGGCTGATAGCGCAGACTAACAACATTTATAAAGCTTCCAACTGTTAAGCCAAAAATAAATAAAACAAGGTTAAACAAATTAAAATTGAACGCAGTAAACCGGATCACCACAACCAACGCCGTTAACAGTGCTATCGACATCATTAGTGAGCGCAGGATTATTGACGTCTTCTAAAGTAGCAGCCAAAACGTATCCTCCTGAAGCAGCGGCGTAGATATAATTCGATCCTATTGTCGGATCGTTTGGAACTGCGTTCACGCCAATTCCCGCACCCTTAAGAGTAGTGGTTAGATTTGCCCAAGCAGCGTCACTGGGATAGCTACCATTTTTTGTGAAATAAAGTTCTAAACCGTTTTGAACTTGGTGTAAATCAGCAATTCTGCGAGCGTCCCGACCACGAGACCTAAACGAACCCAAACCAACCAAAATTATTGAAGCCAAAATACCGATAATAGCAACCACGATAAGAATTTCAATTAAAGTAAATCCTTTATTTTTTCCCATAGGAAAATTATCAAATTATTTTTTCGACCTTTTTTAGAATGCTTGCGCTAAATTATATATCGGAAGTAAAATGGATGCAAACAGTAATCCCACAAAAATACCGACTACGGCTATCAAAGCCGGCTGGATTAACTCTACTAAATTATTCAACATATCATTGACTTCCCGAGTGTAAAAATTTGAAATTCTTGATAAAATTTTATCAAGCCGGCCAGTGCCTTCGCCAATAGCCACCATCTGGTTCACTAAAGGCGGAAAATAATATTCGTTTTGAGCTAAAAGTTCTGAAAATAACGCTCCGCCACGAACTCCTTCTGCGATTTCGTGTAAAATATCTTGATAGACAATATTTCCAACAGCGTTGCCGCTAATTTCAATTGCTTGAGGTATAGGAATGCCGCCTTTTGTCAAAATACTGGTTGATTCGGCAAAGCGAGCCACATACATTTTTCTAAGAAGTTTTCCTATAACCGGTATTTTAATTATAAGTTCATTAAAAACCACTTTGCCTTCTTTGCTCCGAAAATAATCTATTAGTAAAAAGACGGTCGCAACACTTATTGCAATAATCGCCCACCACCAGTTAAGGGTAAAAGCACCGGCGCCTAAAAATATTTTTGTGATAAGCGGCAAATTGGTGCCGGTTTCTTCAAAAATCGGTCCGATTTGGGGAAAAACAACGACCAGCATTATCATCGCCACCACAAAAAATAAAATTAACACAGTAATTGGATAAATTAAGGCGTTCCGAATGCGACTCCTCCAGACCAATTCTTTATCTAAATAATCAGCCAAAAATATCATCGCTTCCTCTAAACGGCCGGTAATCTCAGCCGAGCGAATCATATTGAGATAAAACTCGGAAAAAACTTTTCCTTGACGCTCCATTGCTTGAGACAAAGCAAGTCCGGCGTCAACATCAGAAGAAATTTTAAAAATTGTTTCTTTTAAAAATTGTTTTTCTGTTTGTTGGTAGAGAATTCTTAAGCTATTGCCTATTGGCACCTTTGATTCCATTAAGGTGGCGAATTGGCGGGTGAAAACCATTAAATCAACAATCTTTATTCGATTAAAAAAACCTAAAATTCTATCGTACCAACGAATTTTTTCCGCCTCACCCAAATTTAAAATAAAAAGATTATTGCCGGTTAGGACATTAATCGCCGCTTCGCGATTTACGGCGTCAACATAACCGGTTTGAAATTCCCCTTCTTGAGTTCTAGCGTTGTATTTAAATTTCAATTTTAGGTGTTAGGTGTTAGGTGTTGGGTGTTAGGTTAAATTACTAAAACCTAAAAACTAAAACCTAAGACCTAAGAATTTTAACTCCTCTCAAGTAATATCCTTAATTCGCTCGGGTTTAAAGAATGTAGTTCTGCGTTTTCTAAAGAAATTTCTTTATTTTTTACCAAATCAACCAACGAACGATTTAAATTCATCATTCCTTCTTGCATTGAAGTTTCAATGACTAAATCAATTTGGTATGCCTTTTTTTCACGAATGAGATTGCGGATTGCCGGATTAGAAATCATTATTTCACAAGCTGGCGTTCTCCCGCCTTCGATGCGCGGGATTAAACGTTCAGAAACAATCCCTACTAAAGTAGCGGCTAATTGCGAAGAAATCTGACCTTGCTGCTCAGATGGAAAACTATCAATAATTCGATCAATGGTTTGGGCAGCTGAATTAGTGTGTAAAGTGGAAAAAACCAAATGACCAGTTTCTGCTGCGGTCATAGCTGTCGCAATTGATTCTCTATCGCGCATTTCACCAATCATGATCACGTCAGGATCCTGGCGTAAAAGCGAACGAAGTCCTTTATGAAAATTTAAGGTATCAGTTTTTACCTCTCTTTGAGAAACGATACATTTATCTTGTGTAAAAATATATTCTACAGGGTCTTCAATGGTGATAATATGGTCGGTGCGAGTATGGTTGACTTCATCAAGTAAGGCAGCCAAAGTGGTTGATTTACCGTGGCCTGCCGGACCAACTATCAAAATAAAACCTTGAGAGAGTTTAGTAAAATCATGGAGAATTGGCGGTAATCTTAATTCTTCAATAGTTCTAATTTGAGAAGGGATAAGACGCAAAGCCGCTGCCAAATAGCCCCTTTGGTGAAAAACATTGACCCTGAACCTAGCTTTATCTTCAAAGCTATAAGAAATGTCGAGTTCTCTTTTTTCTAAAAGTTCTTGTTTTTGTTCTTGGGTAAGTAGACTAGAGACTAAATTTTCTACTACTTCTGGCGTAACCATCGGCTCTTTTTGAAGAGGGATCAAAACACCGTCAATTCTAAGCATCGGATGCCTACCAACCGCTAAATGCAAATCAGAAGCATTCTGCCGAGCCGTGGCTAATAATAAATCATCAAGTTGTTGTTTGTAGTCCATGTTTTTAAAATTATACTACACTTCCATTGTTTCCCGCAATACCTCTTCAATAGAAACCAAACCATCAAGCGCTTTTAAAATTCCATCTTGACGCAGGCTAATCATTCCCTGGCGCTGAGTTTCTTCAAAAATATGGTGTTCGGTAGGGTTAGTATTAATAATTTTTTCAAGCTCTGGAGTCATTTTTAAAATTTCACATAGGGCCACACGACCCTTAACTCCTTTATTTTGACAAGCAGAACAACCAGTAGAATGATATATTTTAAAATTTCCGACTTCCGACTTATGATTTCCGACAGCTTCTTCTGGTAATTTTTCTATTTCACGCTTAATAATTTCTTGAATTTTTTCCGGAGCTTTCTCCGCTTTTTTACACTGTTCGCAAAGCCGAACAACTAAACGTTGAGCCAACATTAAATTTAAAGATGGTGGAAGCAAAAATGAATCTACCTTCATATCAATTAAGCGTGGAATTACTCCCAGGGCATCGTTGGTATGAAGAGTAGAAAGTACAATATGACCAGTTAGGGCAGCGTGAATTGCTAAGCCGGCGGTTTCATTATCTCGAATTTCACCTACCATAATTACGTCGGGGTCCTGACGAAGAATCTGCCGCAAACCAGAGGCAAAATCATAGCCAATTTCTGGTCTAACCTGCGATTGGTTCAAACCATCAATAAAATATTCAACAGGGTCTTCTAAACTAACAATGTTAACCCCCTCCTTATTAAGAATCTGCATTATGGCATAAAGAGTAGTGGTTTTACCCGAGCCGGTTGGCCCGGTAATTAAAACCATTCCAAATGGCTTTTGAATATTTTCTTTAATTATAGCATAATTTCTACCTATTAATCCTAATTCTTCTAGACCTTTTAAACCGACCGTCGGATCTAAAACCCTAATTGCAACCTTTTCTCCGACGGGTGTGGGGAAAGTAGCTACTCGATAATCAATATCCCGACCAAAAAGTACTGTTCTAAAACGGCCATCTTGCGGAATTCTGTTCTCATCAATTTTTAAATTAGAAAGAACTTTAATCCGAGAAATAATCGGCTGATGCAGCTCTATGGGCATTGAAGAAACTTCCTGAAGAACGCCGTCAAGTCGAAATCTAATCCGCAACCGTTCTCTTTGCGGCTCAATATGAATATCAGAAGCTTTCTGCCAAACCGCTTCTTTTAGTGTGGAAGCGACAATTTTGATAATCGGCGCCTCTTCGGAAATTCTTGCTCCCTCTTCCAATTGAATAGTTTTTTGATAAACCGCTAAGCCCTTCCCTGCTTGAAGATTAAGCGATTTAGTGGCAATTTCAATTTCGCTTTTATATGGAGAATAACGCCTTAGAGCCAATTCCCAGATTGATTGAGTAATTAAATAAACACCTAAATTAAGCCGCAATTGTTTGGCAATAAATTTTAGAACTTCCTGAGCTTTAACATCGTCGGGATTAACCATCCCCGCTATTAACGTATCACTAGAACGAGAAAGAGGTATGACTTTATAGTTCCGAATAGTTTCTTCGGGCACTAATTTCAAAATATCTTCTTCAACTTCTTCAATTTTAATTTTTTTATAAGGGACGCCTAAAACGCGGCTTTTTATTTTAGCAATAGCCTCTTCATCAACCAAACGCCGATCATGGATTAATTCTTCGGCGCTTACCCTACCCAAAGACGCATCAGTAATAATTTTTTTAGTTGACTCTTCGGTTAAAAGTCCTTCTTTGGTTAATTCTTGAAGGAAAGTTTTGTTGTCCATTTACCTTACAAACGGATTATTCTTGCCGACTGGCCCAACATTTATTGGATTAACATATGTTTTCAGAATTTGGAATTTAGAATTATTAATAATAACCCCTGGTTGTAATTGTATATTCGAGAGTTCCTGAATAGACTGCAAGTTTGTCGGCACAATTTTTTCAATTAGTGGCACTGGAGCAAAAAATAAATAATAAACGGCGCTGGCTATAATAATTACCACCAAAATAATTGACACCAAAGCGAACCAATTAATTCCTTTTTTTTCTTCTTCAATAATTATTGCCATAATTTTAGTTACTTTGATAATACGTATCTGCGATTATACTATAGGAAAATATATTTCCGCCGACTCTTGACCCAGATTCTATTTTTAGACTTACTAAATCAATTAAGGTTATATTGGTTTCCAAATTCTTAAGAAATGCCTTAAAATTTTCATAGCTGCCTATTAAATGCAAACTAAATCTTAAAGTACCCATGCCCTTAATCAAGGTTGGTTGCGTTGATGGTTTAATTGCCAATTCCTGCGTTGATAACGAGTCAAGGATTAGGCTGTTAATTTTAGATAGACCGCTAATTTGGCTGACTCCTAAGGCAATATTTTGCGATATGGGTAAAATCAAAGAAATCGTGTCTTGAATCACTGCCACATCTTTATACTCGCTTAAAAGTTTTTGAACTTGCCCAATTGATGCTTCCTCTTCAGCAATAAGTCGTGTTCTCGCAACTACTTCGGCTCTTAAATTTGTAACCTCAGAATAGGCCGGTAAAATTAAAGTGCTGTAAATAAAAAGTGATGCGATAAACATTACAATCGCTAATAGAATACTTACAAATCTTTTACTTGAAGCTCTCATATTTTTTATTTTACTAATTCTGGCTTAAATATTAACTGAATGGAAAAACGAACAGTCCCATCATCTATAATTTTTGAATCGTTCACGATAACCCTTTCTATATTCGGCGTTTTTCTAAGTACTTCTAGCTGTTGAGACAAAATGTCATAACTAGGCGCTGAACCATCAATCTTAAGTCTTTTTTCTAGCAAAGATAAATCTAAAGAAACATAATAAACCTGTGTAAGAGTATTCTTCTCTAATAGATCAAAAAGCTTAGAAGTAACAGTGTGAGAATCTAATAAGTTTTGAATATTGACTAATTGAGAATAGGTGGTTATTAAATTTTTCTGTTGGTCGTTACCGATAGTTTTAGATAAATCATTAATTTTACTATCAAGAACGCTTATTTGAGAATTTAAATACGGCTTATAGCCCAGGGTTATCCCGAAATAGCTAATGGTTGCTGTTCCTAAAATAATAGTTGAAAAGATAAGTAACCGCCAAGGCCAACCAACCGGCATCTTTGTCGGTGTTTTTAACTGCTGTTCTAAAGCGCTTTTGGTGTATTGAGACATAAATTACAATCTTTTAAATAAACTCTCTTATGCCCAATCCGATAGCCACGCTAAAATTTGGGCCCAACTCTTTAACAAATGGTTCAATCCCAGATGGATATTCTACTTTTAAAAACGGATTACCGACAAATGTTGGTAAGCCCAGTTGTTCTTCAACGTATTTTTCAATACCCAACAGATTGGCTCCGCCGCCAGCTAAAATTATTCGCTCAATCCTAGATTTTATTCCTTGGTTTTTTTCGTAATTAACCCTTGCCCGTCCTACATCGCTAATTATAGCATCTAAAAAAGGAATAGTTAATGTGGATAACTCATATCCTCCTGCGCCAGCCAAAATACCCTTTTGTTTTTTAAGTTCTTCAGCCCTTCTAACATTAATATTTAAGCCGCTACTAATTGCCTGGGTTAAGGAAGCGCCGCTAAAATCAGTCTGATAATTACATTTAAGAAAACCCAGCTCTGAAACAGCGATATTAGTGGACCGGCCACCAATATCTACCAGTAAGGTCGGTGTCGGGTCGCTACCAACTAATGCCCTTATTAAACTTAAACTTTCTATTTCGACCGCTTTTAATTCCAAGCCAGCTAATTTAAAAATATTTTGGAACTTCCTAATTTGTTCTTTGGGCACGGAAATAATCAAAATCTGCTGCTTAGTGAAGCCGTCCTCTTCTATTTCTCCAACCTTAAACCACTCAATAGCCACCTCAGAAGCGGGCAAAGGAATGTGTTGGCGAATTTGGAAAGAAACAGTTTTGTCAGTATCTGATTCCGGCATTGACGGTATTTCTATTAAAGTAATAAAAGACGAGAAAGACGGAATTGAAGCAATGGCTTGGTGAGACTTAATTTTTAATTTATTCAAAAGCATTTTTAGCATCTTGGCTGTTTCGTTCTCCATTATTTTTAAACCACTGGTCTGGATAGCGTCGTTAAGCCGCTCCAAATGGCCGTAGCTTTCTAAAACTCCATAATTTTGAAGTTTTGGCTGATGTTTACCGGAAGAGATTTCCACCATTTTAATTGAAGCGGTTCCGATATCAACGCCGAGATAAGAATTGGCGCCGACTAAAGATTTTATAAAATTAAACATG
>ERZ1292629.2162-Hain-H43-01um-R1-2162-length-17284-cov-24_pt1 | contig 17284 bp, 21 predicted proteins | sample MGYA00564399_ERZ1292629 | MGnify/ENA primary metagenome ERZ1292629 (study PRJEB36523, sample SAMEA6512636) | groundwater metagenome | collected 2019-01-08 | study: AquaDiva: Metagenomics assemblies of 32 groundwater samples
GAGTTTCTTGCATAAGGACTCCCAACTGCGGAGTCGGCATTTTACCTGTCGGTCCGAGGGACTTACCAAATGCAGTGGCAACGGCCGGCATGACCTTTGCGCTCGCAATGAAGAAGTCATAATCTCGAATAAGTAGTTTAAGGGCCTTTTTGTCTTTATACTTCTCAAATTCTGCTTTCGTCACGGTTTTGACAAGATCGCTCTTATTTTCAAGAAATCCACACACGCGTTTCTCAGAGAAAACATGAGGAATCGTGCTCACCACGTTAACGCTGTCGCGTCGCATGTCCATACTTTTCAAACTAATAAGTAAATCAACAGTCTGTTCAAACTTTCGTTTGTCTCCTTTCCGAATTTCTTTAAGTGCGTTTTCGAGTTCCATGTGTGTCTCCTACGTGATGACCGTCATGCCCAGAAAACGGGTCTAACGGTACGTAGTATGCGACAAAACTTCATTGAAAGAGGGTATTTAAAGATTTTGAAACCTAGATTTTTAGTTCCATATAAATAGTAGTATAATCTTTTCCAGCTTCCTTTTTCTCGGCAGTGATTATAAAACCCCTGCTTTCATACATTTTCCTAGCCGTCTCCGTAAGTTCAGTATCCGATGTCCACAGTCTTAAATATTTTCTTTTGAGTTTCTTAGCCTTCTCGATTGTAAACGTAAGCAACTGTTTGCCAATGCCAAGGCCCCTATAAACAGGGTCTACTCCGAACCATCCTGTAGAAAAGGCATTATCTCTCCAGTCTTTTTCATAGGCATATAACCCGGTTGTACCAACGACCTTTCCAGTCTTTTTATCAAGGGCAACAAAGTATTTTAGATACTTAGGTCGTTCAGCAGGGTACATCGCCAAATATTTTTTATTTCCTAAACTGGCGTTAAATCCTCTTGTATAACCAAATTTATCCTCTTCACTTTCTCCAAATACCTTATCGAGAACTTCCAACGCTCCTTTAAGATTATATTTCGAAAGGGGTCGGATAACAATCAAATTTTTTTTCCATACTATGCTAGCGGACACTTTCATCAATCTTACCGAGATACTCTTTCACACGCTCGATAGTTTGAGGAATAAGAAATCCCTCTATCTTCTGTTCAAATAAATGCGATAAGGGCTCAAACTCCGCAAGCCGATACACGTTATTTTTCTTGTCGACAAGCATCAAGTCCCGCAGGCGTTTCAATTGTCGGCGAATGTTGCTTTCTGCAAGTCCTTTAGGCTCAAGCGAATGTTCTTGCCGCAATGCTTTAATCTTATCGATAATCTCAAACGAAGTCATTTCCTTACGCTCTTTACGTGCATCGTCTAATGCGAGCAAGACATCTACCATCACATCTCGTGAATCTCCGGGCTGCAGTAGACCCAGGCTCAAACAAATTTTTTTTACAAGTTCTCTACGGCTTGTTTCATAGGGCCGTTCATATCGCCGAAGCGTAATTTCATTTAGAGGGGCATCGCGGGCCATTACTCACTCTGATACGAGAAAGGTTATAAAGCTACCTCTGTCCACGGTAGCATGGAGCTTGTTGCAACCGTCGGTCTTGACAAAGAATCGTGGGGGCAAGTAACCGGATTAATCAATCACGGAACATGGGATCGCGTTGTGCTCATAAAGAACAAACTTGCACTCGACTTTCCCGTTCCTGAAGGCGTCGATGCGCTCTTTGTCGATACCACCCAACCGCTTCTAGAAATAAAAAAATACCTCGTTGAAAAACTTAAACCTCTCTTGTCCGAGTTTGATGCCTGCGTTTCAATTGCGTCAGGAACCGGCAAAGAACACATGGCGCTCATATCTTCATTACTTGCAATCCCCACAGGCATACGTCTTGTTGCATTCACCAAGAACGGCGTTGAGTTTGTTAATTAACTCTTAAAAAAATATCGCGAACCAACGCACCATCATTAAGGCAAGAAGCGCAATAAAGAACCAACTCGCAATTTTGAATGCGCGTTTCCCCCATACTTCTCTTCCAGTGATGCCCCAAACAGCCAGATAGAAGAATCGTCCGCCGTCGAGCATTCCCAAGGGAAGCATGTTAAAGAGAGCAACAAGCAGATTAATCATGAAGACCCACCACAATAAGTAATAGACAAACCATGCAAATTCCCCTCCCCATGTTGGCGCATAATAGATGTAGGGATCTTTAATCTTGAAGATAACCGACGAAACAATACCTTTGAACCCTGATCGACTCGGTTTGTTTATGCCGATGCCCAAATAGGCTTTCCCATCACGATCTGCCAATGTAATTGAATGGTCAAAATTAGCATCGCCTTCACGAGTTGTTACGACAATCGTTTGACCGGGCTGTTTGGAGGCAATGGTTAAACGGAGCTCTTCGATAGAACGTGTCGGCACACCATCAATCGAAAGGATAGCGCCCGAGAGACGAGCATTAATGGCGGGCGCGTCATCGTAAACCGTAATCGCAGGAACCTCGTTAGCAAATGCGGTTTTAAGTGCGCTTCCCAGAGCGAAGAATCGCGTTTCGCCTACGTTAAACGCAATAAGGCTATCGTTTATTGAAGTGAAATCAACATGTGCAACTGGAACTCCTCCAATAGAGGTAATCGCAGAAACATTCACAATTGCAGGCGTGTACGTATTGAAGTTAACTCCCGCAGGAGAAAAGCTCAGTGCAAAAAAGCCCCAGAGGATAAGTCCAAACAAAATAGTCATTAACACATTAGCAAACACGCCTGCCGCGAGGATAGCCATCTGAGGGAATTTCCGTATCTTCTTCATGTCACGGTCGTCCTGTTCAACAAAGGCACCAAAGAAGGGTCCAAAGAAAGCAACACCCGTCGATTTAATCCGTACGTTATTTAAGCGTGCGAACAGTCCGTGAGAAAACTCATGTGTGATAGCCACTATTGCGATAGCCATAAGGAAATACGTAAAGTAGAACGGGGGGAAAATACTTTCTATATTGAACAATTGAGGGAAATAGGGGAATAGAGGCAACAAAGGGGGAATCTTTAACGCTTTCGCCAAGAACGGCGAGGTAATGTAATCATATACCGTCGTTACAAGCAACAAGCTCATCGCGCAGAGCAATATCACTCCAACAATCACAATTACATATTGTAAGGGCTTAAGAACACGTCGATATTTTTGCGCCCAACGGTCCATCAACGTAAGGCCCCACTTGGCATGATACAAGAATATCCAGCCTTGGCGTTTCAGACCCTTTTTATTGCGCGATATAAACGAAATCGCAAAAAGCGCAAAGATAGCTAAGAAGATGATGTCGTATAGTATGAAACTCATGGATGCCTACTTTTTCTTTGAACGTATCGGTCTAAAAACACGACCGCTACATCGGCGGCAGGCCACCAGTTTCTGGACGACACGAATGGGATCTGTTCGCAATTTCTGACTGCATCGCCTACATACGAAGATATTCTTGAACAGTCTCTTTTGTGCCGCAATAATTTTAGTCGCCATTTACATAACCCTCATAATCTTCTTTTTACCTTCAATGTCCCAGTATTCTACCTGTTTTTCGGAGGCAAGTGAGTCTTTAAGTTCTTCCATAAACGGTATATCTATTGTTTCAAAGTTATCAAGATCCATAACTGATGCCGTCGCATCGTTTACGTTTAAAACCTGTGCTTTACGCTTATCGATATGGGGAACTTCAAAGCGTTCGTGACCAGGAACCGCAATAACTTTTTTCTTCCCTGTGAAAATTTCAATGGCTTCAATACGACACTTGCTTGCACCATGTTTTCCGGTCTTGCTGATATCATTTGAACGCACGGTACAAGCCTCTCCATCGACGAGAACGGTGACTCCTGTACGAGCTTCAGTTGCATCAATAACTTTTAGGGCCATGCGAGCACGTGCCAAGAAACGTTTATAAAACTTACTAAACATGCAACACAATGACAATCGTCGCCAAAGGAGACTTCATAGAACTAAGTTATACAGGATATGTTAACGGCGAAGTCTTTGATTCGAACCGAGACGTCGATCTAAAAAAACTTAATCCTGAAGCAAAGCCAGAAAAAACACCCATAATCGTAGGCGAAGGCATGGTTGTTCGGGGCTTGGATAAAGCGCTTGAAGGAAAATCAATCGGAGAAGAATATTCGATTTCGTTACAAGCAAAAGAAGCCTTTGGCGCACGCAATCCTTCACTCCTGAAACCGATCCCCCTGAAATTGTTTGGCGAAAAAGGAGTTCATCCGCGTCCAGGAATGAGTTTTGTATTGGATAACAATCTCGTGCAAGTGCGCGCAGTTTCAGGTGCACGCGTTATCGTCGATTTCAATAATCCCCTTGCAGGAAAAGATGTTTCCTATGCATTCAGAGCCGTTGCAAAAGTAGACGATATCAGTGAAAAAACGAAAACGTTCTTTGGAAGATTTTTACGTGCGGTTCCTGAATTTGAAGTGGGGGAAAAGGTTATTATCAAAGGGCCTGCCCAGATGAAGCCTATTGTCGACATTTTTGGAGAAAAGTTTAAGCTCCTCGTTGGAAAAGAATTAGGGTTTGTTGAAACAGCGCAGTCATCAAAACAACCCGATTCGCAAGAGGGAATACAACAATCCTTATAAACGATTTACCCGTGAGAAAGTAAATGGCATTAAGCATTGAAAAGAGAGGGCAGACGACGGCACACCCGCTCGATAAAGAACTCGAAACGTTAATACAGAACCAAGTTTCGCGAATAAAAGTAGTCGGGTGTGGAGGCGGAGGAGGTAATTCAGTCTCTCGTATGAAAGAAATCGGAATTAAAGGATGTGAAGTTGTAGCACTCAACACTGATGCGCAAGACCTTCTGTATGCAAACGCTGATCATAAAATCCTCATCGGACGAGAATTAACACACGGCCTCGGCGCGGGGAGCAATCCAAAAATAGGTGAAGAAGCCGCTCGTGAATCTGAACAAGAAATTCGAAAAAGACTTTCAAATAGCGATTTAGTGTTTATTACATGCGGACTCGGAGGAGGCACGGGCACCGGAGCCGCACCCGTCGTTGCGGATATTGCGAAAAAACAAGGGGCACTCACCATCGGTATTGTTACGCTGCCTTTCACGGTAGAGGGTCAAAAAAGAATAGAAAATGCGCAGTACGGACTTGAACGTATGGCTGAGATTACAGACACGCTCATAGTTATCCCGAATGACAAGCTGCTTGAACTTGCGCCAGAATTGCCCCTGCATACGGCATTTAAAGTGGCGGATGAGATTTTAACGAATTCTGTGAAGGGAATCGCAGAGCTCATTACTACTTCGGGCCTCGTTAACCTCGATTTCGCAGATGTAAAAGCCGTCATGTCAAACGGGGGCGTGTCTTTAATTGGCATTGGCGAGTCAGACTCTGCAACAGGTCGAGCTGAAGAGGCGGTTGAACGAGCAATTGATAACCCTCTCCTCAATGTAAATATTAGAGAAGCTAAAGGAGCACTCATCAATATAATTGGAGGTCCCGACTTGACGCTTGAAGAATATAAGACGGTGATGGAAATTATCGGCAACCGCATAGCTCCAGATGCCAAAATAATTTCAGGCGCCCAAATTTCGGCAGATATGGAAAAGTCAATAAAAGTATTGTTAATCGTCACAGGAGTCAAAAGTGCACAGATTCTCGGTTCGGGCGGAAATGATTTATCAAAGAAAACCGAGTCGGAATTGCAAGACGAACTCGGTATAGACTTTGTTGACGACGAGTAACTTTAAAAACCACGGTCTATTAGTGCGCACATGCAAGAGAAAATAAAATCTTTTTTGATTCAGTGCAATCGCGTTTGGCGCGTCCTGCGAAAACCTTCCGGAATGGAATATAAAACTGTTAGCAAAGTTGCCGCGCTCGGGCTCCTCGCGCTCGGGCTCCTCGGCTTCGTCATCTCTCTAATCGTGAAAGAGTTTGTTGTTGGTGCATAAAAACATTTATAAATCTGCCAAAAACTATCTGAGTACTACTTCTTGAATATTCATGGGGTAGCAGGCTATGATTTTCGTCATAAAAGTAACAACAAACAAGGAAGAGAAAGCAGTTGAAATGATTACTGACCGTGCTCAGAAAAAACAATTGAACGTGTTCGCCGTTGTGCGTCCTCACGGATTGCGCGGATATGTTCTACTAGAGGCTGCTGACCGTGATTCTGCGGAAGAATCGGTATTTAATTTACCCTATGTAAAGGGCATTATCGGTAAGACGCTCGTCTACGATGAAATAAAGAACATGGTGCAGCCCGAAGTAGAAGACTATAACATCGAAGTGGGTGATATTGTTGAAATGATTGCAGATTTGTTCAAAAAAGAGAAAGGAAAAGTATTACGCGTCGATAAACAAAAACGAGAAGTTGTTGTTTCGCTTCTTGGAGCAGCAGTACCTATTCCGGTAACCGTAAAGATGGATAACGTAAGAGTTATAAGGCGTGAAAACGAGCCCGAAAGCACCGACGCAGAGGAAAAAACAAATGCCCGTGATTAAGCTCATCGTTGAAGGAGGGGCCATGAAGCCCGGACCAGCCGTAGCTCAACAATTAGGTCCTCTCGGTATCAACCTGGGAAAAGTAATCTCGGATGTCAACACCGCGACAGCAGGGTTCAAAGGCGTCAAAGTTCCCGTTGAAATCGATGCAAATGCAAAAACAAAACAATTTACCATAAAAGTATTCTCGCCCCCCGTGGCAGAGTTACTTAAGAAAGAGTTGGGCCTTGAGAAAGGCTCAGGTTCTCCCAAAGATACCAAGGTAGGCAACCTTGCCATTGAACAGGTCATCTCTATTGCTCAAACGAAGTTGCCCAACATGCTTGCTCGAGATTTGCGCGCCGCCGTTAAACTTGTGGTAGGAAGTTGTGTTTCGTTGGGTATCTTGATTGAAGACAAACAGGCGAAAGACATAGAAAAAGATATTGACGCGGGACTGTACGACAAAGAACTAAAATCGGCCAAGACAGAAGTTTCTGCCGAAAAGAAAGCACGACTTTCATTAGCATTCGCATCAGTCAAGAGCCAGCAGGAAGCTAAAGCGAAAGCCGCCGAAGCTGCCAAGCTTGCTGAAGAAGCCGCCAAAGCCGCAGCAGCCGCAGCCACGCCCGCGGTAGGGGCAGCACCTGCCGCAGGAACACCAGCAGCCGCAGCCACGCCCGCTAAAGCCGCAGACGCAAAAACAGAAGCCAAGCCTGCAGCGAAGAAGAAATAATTTTATAGAATCGTTTAAATAGCGTTTGATTCTCGTTTTGTCATGGGGCTATGGGGTAATCTGGTTAGCCTTCGAGGTTTGGGACTTCGCGATCCCGGTTCAAATCCGGGTAGCCCCATCGACATAGAACAATTTAAAAAGCCAACTAAATAAACGAAAATACGATGGGATCAAAAACAAAGAAAACGCGGCACGGGGGGCGATTTAGCAACCGAGCAGGCGTCAGAGTGCGAAACCGATTAAATGCAGTCGAATCATTACAACGCAAAAAACAAATTTGCCCTCACTGCAATCGCCCCGGTGCAAAGCGCAAGGCATCTGGTATATGGAACTGTTCAAAATGCGGCAAGACGTTCGCGAGTCACGCCTACATTCTCAAAGGACAAGTTTAAAAAGCATCACGTTTCATCATCACCATGGCTCAATACAAATGTTTCAAATGCGGTAAAGCGCTCACAAGTAAAGTTTTGGAAAAACGATTTGTTTGCCCCATGTGTAACTCAAAAATCTTCTACAAACCTCGAAAACACATCGTCAAGATTAAAGCGATATGACGAGCGAACTTTCTGCAACTACACAGCGCGAACTACAACTTGTCGAACATACACTTCAACAAGTTCTTGCACAAAGACAAACGTTTCAGTTTGAACTAAACGAAGTCACCAATGCGCTCGGAGAGTTAGCGCATGCGACCGATGAGGTGTACAAGGTTATGGGGAATATTATGATGCGCGCAGATAAAACGCGCTTGAAGGCTGAACTTGAAGAACGTAAAAAATCCTTGGAGTTGCATATGCAAGCCCTCGAAAGACAAGAACAGTCTCTTGAGAAGAAAAGCGCCGAGCTTCGTCAGAACCTCGTCGACAAAAATAAAGATAAAATCTAAAAATCTGTGTGCAACCACGATAATGTTTAAATACTGGTCAAAATTATCTCTGCTATGCCATTCGGTTTAAAGAAGGTGTTCGGAAAAGATCAAGGCGGAGATGATTATCTCGAAATTGATGTACATGCCGCACACGAAAAAAAAAGCAAGGTGCTCGTTCGCCCCTTTACACTCAAGCAGTACGACGACATTAATGAAATTCTCACCGCGCTTCGTGAAGGCCTGACGATCGCAGTCATTGACATCAAGCCTATCAAGACCAAAGACGTTATCGAGCTCAAAAGAGCTATTGCGAAGATAAAGAAGACGGTGGAAGCCATGGAGGGCTCAATTGCAGGATTCGGAGAGAACGTGATTATCGCAACACCGCAATTTGCAGAAGTTTTCAAATCACCCGTAAGCGTTGCATCGGGTCCTAAGAAAGATTCTTTAGAGTTCTATTAATCCATCCTATTATAGTATAGCAAGTATCCTGCCTTTGAACTATCTTTTTTATCTCTGAGCGAGATTAAAGAGTGTTTTAATGGCAACAACCATGGTTGCAGGCACCAAAAGCGCGAGAAGCCCCGCAAGCGTAGCCGAAACAATTTGACCTATCTGAATCGCTCCAAACGAAACGCTTGCAATGCCCTGCTGGCCTGCAAAACTCACAATAACCAGAGAAACGGCCACAAGAAGAAACTTAGTACCTACATTATCATCCACGCTTACGGCAAAGCCAGCAACCAAGCCTAAGATTGCAAGCAGAGCTAATATAATCGGGTTAACCGAATAACCAAAGCTCAGTATGATTCCTCCCACTGTTGCAAGGACAACGCCAATAAGAAACGCCCATGCTCCAACGAGGTTTTCACGCGCACGAATAGCCATTTCCCCAAAAGGAGCCTCTTTTATATAAAACCTCTGAAAACACGAAAGTTCGCCATAATCGAAACATTTAAATAGTGGTGTAATTGGTGAGTTACAACACAAAATGAACATCGCAAAAACATTCATTCTTTTCGCGGTTAGTTTTCTCGCACTAGCACTTGTAAGTTCGGCACTTGTAAGCGCCGCATCTACATTTACATTTGCGCCCTCAAGCGCAGATTTAACGCTAAATCAAAGTACCCCCGTATCTCTTATGACTGACAGTAGCATAGGCATCACGGTAAGTACTCTTGACTTTACCATAAACCCTATTATATTACAAGGAGCCACAATTACGTTTGGTAAAGACACCAGCGCAGGATTTACCATAAACCAAAGCAGTTCTAAATCGATTCGCCTATTCATTCAATCAATTACCGGTCAAGGTCAGATAGCTCCTTTCGGCAACTATGAAACTACGCTCACCGCAACAGGCACAGATGGCCCAAATTCGTATAACGCATCAATTCCTGTTAGATACATACAATCCTTCTGTAAAGCAGGTTCAGTCGGCGGAAATCTCACTATAAAAGACTTTGACGTTTCAAGTTCTGGTGACGAAGACGAAGAATGGCGACTCTTAGACAAAATTGATGTAGAGGTCAAGGTTGAAAACACGGGAGACAATGATATTGATGACGTACAAGTTGAACTCGGTATCTTCGACTCAGAAGGCAATGACGTTACGGGAGACTTGGACTTCGATAACACGGATGAAGAGCAAATTGACGTAGGCAATCTTAACGATGGCGACGATGAAATCGTCAACTTTGAATTTACGGTACCTGCAGATTTTGATACAGGTAATTACAAGCTCGCAGTAAAAGTATATAGCGACGATGTAGGCGAATCGCGCGAGTGCGACGACTCTTCAACAGACATGAGCAATAATGTGTATCAAACTATCAGCGTAGATAACGAAGACGAAGAAGAAAAGTTTATAGTTGTCGATGATATTCGATTGTCTGCTGAAGCAACCTGCGGAGAAACAGTTACGGGTTCGTTCACGGTCTTTAACATTGGTGACGAAGACCAGGATCAAGTGCTTGTCACATTGAAGAACACCGAACTCGGACTCAACCAAGAATTTGAAATTCGAGAAGACCTTGACCAAGGCGAAGACGACACCCTTGACTTTGCATTTAACATACCTGCAAATGCCCGTGACGGAACCTACTCGCTCGCATTCAGAACATTCTATGACTATGACGATGGCGACGACAGTTATGACCAAGAGTCTGAAGACGAATTTAGCACCACGTTAAAAGTAATTGGATGCAGCCCTGTTCCTTCAGAAGAAGTCAGCGATGTTTCAATCGACGCGGAACTTGCCTCTGATGCGTTGCCCGGCCAAGAGCTCAAAGTAACGGTAACCTTCAGAAACGATGGCACTGAAGACGCACGAATTTCTCTTAGCGCAGAAGGGTATGAAAGTTGGGGCGATCTTGCTTCTCTTTCACGACGCTCGTTCACCTTGGGCGCAGGCGATGAGCAAGAAGTTATCTTTACGTTTGACGTGAATGCAGACGTATCAGGAAGCGAATCGTTCCTCATTACGCCTACAATCAACGGTAAGCAAGAGTCACAAGAAGTCGAAGTTGATTTCGGAAGCACTGGAACGGGAAGCGGATTTGACTTCTCAAAAGGAAGCAGCCTCATCTGGATAATCGGAATAATTAATATTGTGTTGATTGTACTTATCATTGTAGTTGCAATCAAGCTTTCTCGCAGATAAGCAGCTTTTTTAACTCGCGATAGTTCATTTCTCGATGGAACGAATTGAAGCTCTCTCGTTAGCGTTTCGGTATGGTCTGCTCTTTGTCATCGGCGTAGCGAACCTCCTTTTAGGAGATAGTGGATTATTTTACGTGTTGTTCACGCAAATCACCATCGGTCCTGTTTTTTATTTTCTTAATATTATTTATGAAGGTGTAACTATCTTTGGGGCAGATACGGTTTTTATTGGAGGGTATTACGCGACCATTATTCCTGCCTGTGTAGCAGGTTCTGCCTATTATCTTTTACTCATCCTCAATATGACCACGCCCATGTCTGTGAAAAAAAGAATCTCCTGTCTTCTATTTGTATTTGCCCTATTTCTGGTTATGAACATAGCGAGAATTGTGCTCTTTGGAACGTTGCTTTCAAAAGGATATCAATATTTTGACGTTGCGCATCTTGCCATGTGGTACTTCGGAAGCACTATTTTAGTCGCAGTCATATGGTTTTCAGCAATATTTTTATTCAAAATCAAAGAAGCTCCGGTATTCACCGATATGCAGAGAATTGTTCGTGACGTGAGGCATAGAGGCCATGCTTGAATCACTCTTTAATGAATTTGTGCGAATAGCCTTAGGTACTGTGGAAAGTTGGGGGTATATCGGCATCGTCTTGCTCATGACCATTGAAAGCACCATTATTCCTTTCCCTGCAGAGCTCATCCTCATTCCCGCAGGGGCGCTCGTAGCAAAGGGAAGTTTTGCAGCATTACCTGTGCTTTTAGCCGCAATAGTCGGGAGCGTACTCGGTGCACTTATCAATTACGCCCTCGCCTATCACTTCGGAAGGAGACCTCTGAACGCACTCATTCACCGATATGGGAAGTTTCTTTTTATCGACGACAAATCAGTCATAAGAACTGAAAATTATTTTGAACGTCATGGTCATATAACTACGTTCATAGGAAGATTGGTCCCCGGTATTCGTTCGTTTATATCGCTTCCTGCAGGATTTGCTCGCATGAACGTATTTGAGTTCTCACTGTTTACAGCGCTGGGTGCAGGAACATGGTCGGCCCTCTTAATACTAATAGGGTACGTTTTAGGAGATAACTTTGAGGTCATCCGTTCGAGACTCGACACGTTAAGCATACTTCTCCTAATTATTTCAGGCATCATCGCGTTTGTATACATAAAAACAAGAAAATCGCAAACTTAGTTCAATGCGCGCTCGCGCGCCTGTTTGATAATTTCAACTTTTAATTTCTCAACGGCATCGCGCACGCCGCAATCGGGCCCGATATACACACGATGACAATTGCTTGTAACGGCAACACTAGTCTCATTGCCCGCATGAAACTCAAATACTTCTACGCTATCGGGCTTGCTCTCACAGGTGATATGGTCTTGATTGGTTTCCTGCGCCTTTGTTTCGTTGGTAATTCCCGAAAATACAGTAATCTGGTTTTGCTTCAAAAAGAGGTTAAAATCAACAACAGAAGAACCTACAAAACGACACGAATCGGGGAAACTATCATCATACGTAAGATACACGTAGGGCTTCTCAAGTAGCAGAGGATCGCCTTGGATAGTCACATTATTTGTGCGCGGGTCAATGTGTAAATAGAGGTTATATTGGATAATCTGTCCCGACGGCTTGGTATAGTAATAATAATAATGATAAAGTGTATCTCTATCAAATCGCTCCCGAGTAAAGCTAAGTCCCTGATACTCAAACTGATTCAATGATTTAAAATAATAACTCGCAAGAAAATATAAAATAACAAGCACCACTCCAAATAAAATTATTTTAACGAGGTCTTTTTCTATGAGGCGTTCCTGTTTCTTTTCTTTTCTTTTGGAAACCATAACCTCATATAAAAAAAGAGGTTTTAAAGGTTATGCAACGCCTATAGGTGTCCCAAAATGCGGTACAGGAACGCATCAACCGCAACAATGTCTCCTTCAATAATCACACACGATTGATTAGTATATACAGAGCGTTGTTCGCCAGGTTTCCATATAATTAAGGTATCTTGACATTCTTTTTCGGGAAGGTCTTGAGACCCACAGGATCCATAACACGCTCTTTGCACACGTGTAGCAAACGCCCCCACTACCGACGTCAGCGTCTGACTAATCGCATCGCTTTCTGAGGCAAGATACACCGTTGCGCCTTGAAACCGGGCCGACGTGATATCTTCAGAGATACTTACCGTGAGCGCCTCATCGGGCGAGCTCGCAAGCCTAAACCCTCCTCCACCGTAGGGCACAATCCACGAAGACCCGTCAAAATAAGGTTCGTTTCCAATAGTCCCCGTATCCGAATCAGTTCCTATAAGTGAGATGGCATATCCTGCCGTGCTCCCCAGAAGGATGACAATCATAAACACGCTCAATATAATCTGACGTCGTTTGCGTTGAGCTTCTCGAATATCTGCCGTTTCAATCTGTCGCATAGGCACAGATGTATTTCGCGCGTTAAAAAGCTTACGCTAAGAGATAAAAAAAAGAAGAAAAAGAAAAAAATAAAATTATATATCGCGTTAAAGTACGGGGGTCAGGCTTGTGGCCGTGGTTCCCGTGTACTTCTTATTGACTGTTGTGTCAACCGTCTGTGACTTGAGCGCGTTTGCGGCGTTCATGGTGTCCGCAGCATCGTAACCTGCAACTAACAAGGCAATCTTGTCAGAGTTGTAAGGCGAAGCGTACGAACTAATCAAGAACGAGCCTGATCCAACCTGCGTTTCCGCAGTGAAGTCAGCGCCACACAAAGGTGTGCTGCTTCCAAGAAGCGAGGCTGCAACCGTGTTAATACAGCTACCTCCAAGAACGATGAGGTTCTTGTTGCTAACTGAGCTAACTTCGCTTGCATCGTAGACAATGTCTCCGAGTGCTCCCGAGCTACCGCCTACCGCAGATGCATCAGATTCAGCAACGTAAATCATTGCTTCTACTTGGTCATCAGGGTAGCTAATAGTAGCTGTCTTTTGGTCAGTTCCGCTTGCATCGGCATCATCAGTCTGAATAAGGGTTCCCCACTTACTCATCTGCTCCTGTAAGTCATCATTGCTCTCCAAAGTAAGTGCGCTTCCTAAGGATTGGCCAATTGTTACTGTGCCAACCTCTAGTTCGCTTGCACTGGTACCTTCTCCAGCAACTTCTACAATGACTTCATTGTAAGCATCTCCATCGTCCTCTTGTTCTTCAAAGAAAAGCAAGGCAGGGCGAGTGATAGCTGAAGCGCCATTCATCAAGTTGATTCGAACCGTGTGTGCTGCAGTTTGCGTAAAGTTGTACGTGACTGATCCAACGGTCTCGGAACTGGTAGCAGTACCGTTTCCAAGGACTGTAGTATCAATCGTAAAGTTACCAACTTCGTGGAGGGTAACCGTAAAACTCGTGTATCCATCCCCATCAGGGAAGAACAAACTTGCTGCGTTCGTACCGAACATGTCGATATCCGTCAAGTTAATGGTTGTTGGCTCGGTAAATGCGAGCAACGCACCTTTACTTGTCTGGATAGTCGGGAAAACAACAACTCCGTTTCCAGAGGAATCAGGATAGCCTAGAGTTACATATTCTGCGCCGTCTGTCGTAGAATCGACATACTTCACATCAAATGTGTTTCCTCCAATGCTAACCGTTCCAGTCCCTTCAGCAGTGATGGTTGTACCATACTTGTCACTCGAGAATACATCCGTAAACTCGATATCGTCGTTGTCGTACCCACTCGATGAGTTGGTAAATTTCGTCAACTGGATAAGTCGTCCGTCTTCTTCGTTTCCAACAACGGCGTACGTACTGTCGTTAAGGACAGCGTACTCGCGTACTTGGATGAAGTCGCGGTCGGCATCGGCAAGTTCAGGCGTACCAGGTGAGCTCTCATTGTTATACCACTCAATGGTCTTAGAGTCGGTATAATAGTCGGGCTCAAAGTTGACCGTCATAAGGTCATCCCCTGAGTTTTGCACAACGATTGACTCTCGGTCTTCATGATCAACATCATTCGGAATGTTAAGTCCCGTGAAGTCAAGCTTGAAGCTTCCGAAAACAGGGTCAATCCAAGGCGTTCCCGGCGTGATAGCATCGATGTCATTATCGGCCCATACCTGAATCGTAATCGAAGTTACAGATCCAGTGTTTGTGGTGAAATCTACAAGGGTATCCTCAATAGTATCTCCATTAGAGCCAACTTCGACTTCTGCACCATCTGTAAGCACAAGGCGGTCAGTCGATGAGCCCACGCTAACGGTGGCAAATGCCTCCGAGTTATCGGGTTCATTTGTGTTATCAATGGAGACTTCAACGTCCAAGAGTTTCTTGGAGTCGTTCTCATTGATTTCTTCTTCATCACTGTTACCTGCGCTGTCAGTCACCTTGATAGTGGCTTGTGCGTCTTCTGCGCTGATGAGTTCAATCGTATACACCTCACCACCTACGGTGACTGAGGTTGTAGGATTCGTCTGACTTCGTAATGTGAATGAGTTGGTTGATTTGAGCAACACAATTTCAGTCCCATCACTGTCTGCACCTACTGTATACTTCTGACCGAAGAGCATAAAGGATTCTCCTTCAGTCTCGGTGCTGTTGAACGCAATAGCGTTATCAAAAGTAGCCGTCAAGTTGTAGATATAGTTAGTACTTGAAGTTCCAACTGCAATACCTACAATAGGGTCATCCTCTCCTGAATCAGGTTGCTTTGCAAACGTTATTCTGGAGTTCGAGCCCAAGGCAAGAGTGTGAGTAATCTCAGCATCTGCATTCCCTGAAATCTCGCTGTCTGCCAGAATAGTCGGCAATTCAGCATCTGTCAACGTTGAACGTACAGAGTTAACCGTAGCGTTCAAGTATAATTGAGAAGAGCCTGTGAAAAGCGGAAAGTTTTCGCCGTCAATAGTCGTCGTTGTAGTTGTGGTGCGACCTCCGCCCGCGACAAAGCGCGTGCTCAGATCAGCACTTAGTGAAGCCGCAGGCGCAAGGTCTGCAGTAGCACTATCACCTACAATTATTGCAACATCAGCAGAGCTCCCACTTACGAAAGGAGCCGGATAGTTCGCAGCGGCCGCAAGGGCTACTGTAGAACCAATCATTAAAGCTGACGAAGCAGCTGACGCGATTTTTTTAAAGTTAAAGTTCATATATTTCTTTAACCCCCTTTCAGCTTTGTACCATTGACAACCCCGCAGGGCCCCTCAAAAAGGACGCCATCGTTTAATAGATAGCGCGTCACTATCACCTTTCGATGATAGGGTACTCTGCTAATACAGAGTAGTAGCATATCTCAAAGGGTCTTTAAAAAGCTTTCTATACTAACCCTCGTTAAACCATAGTTACCCTCGGAAAGGGGAGGATGTATTTATAAACCTTGTGCTGTTACTACGTGTCTAGACAACTTTCTACAAGAGTCTCCCAACTCCCAAATAACCGATATAGGTTATTTTTAAACATATAAGGAAAGCAAAACCTATATATAGCCCGCATATATCAATAGAATACGATGACTCTAAAATCAAAGGTTAGAGAGATAACAATTGTCGAGGATAAAGGTACGTTCTCGACGCTGTTCAAGCGATTATATGGAGAATCAGACGAATATAATTACGAAGGCATTGCCGCCGTACGACATTTGCTCTCAAATGAAAAAGCTCGTGTTCTTCACACCATAAAATCAAAGGCACCGACTTCTATCTATAAACTCGCACGCCTTCTTGAGCGAGATTTCAAGGCAGTAAACGAAGATGTGAAACTCTTACATAGGTTTGGGTTTATCGACCTTGTTGAAGAGAAGACGGGGAAACGCAGCCGCCTTAAACCGATTGTAGCCATCGACTCGTTAAAAATAGAGATAAAGCTCTAACTACACGTGGTAATGGTCGCTCGAATCTCGGCCTGACCGCTTGCCCGAAAGTCACTAGCCCCTCGCTGGGTGCCTGTGCTACAATTCCCTTCTAGATGCGTAAGAATAGGTACCAATCGCCGTTCTCCGCCCGTCACAGACTCAAGCGCGTTAATGGTTATCCGATATCCTCTAAGCGGCGTGTCTACACCCACGCGCAAACTCTGATTGATGAGGGGGAGGAGCGTTTGGTTAAGCACGAGGCAGCTATCAACTCCGTCCGAGCAGAGCGTATGCTGATAACATGCGCGATAGAGTTCCCCTATGGACGCATAGTCGGGAGCCACATAGAGGGAACAGGAGGTCGTATACTCGGCAACCGACTCGACCAAATACGAAAGACCCACATTTTCACGAGTTTGTACGTCACCTCGCAAGCTGAACGACAGAAAGACTAGTGCAACAACCGCGATGAGCACCACTACCACGACAAACCCCACAATTTCCTCTTGTGCCTTGCGAAGAATCATGCGGTATTAACTCCCATAATGATCTTGCCTAGCGTACATTGCTTCGCCAGTGGTTGTTCTTCGAGCCTACACAGTGCAACAAAGGCGTCATTCGTTGTGTATTCTTCTTCAGTATCCACAAGCGTAATTTTGGTGCATTCGGGGTACGTGGCAGGTGTGCATTCCACTTCTTCAAGGGATGCAGGATAGACGGTTTGTACTCGCAACAGCTGGATGTGTGTGCCCCAGAGCG
>ERZ1292629.2163-Hain-H43-01um-R1-2163-length-17273-cov-18_pt1 | contig 17273 bp, 11 predicted proteins | sample MGYA00564399_ERZ1292629 | MGnify/ENA primary metagenome ERZ1292629 (study PRJEB36523, sample SAMEA6512636) | groundwater metagenome | collected 2019-01-08 | study: AquaDiva: Metagenomics assemblies of 32 groundwater samples
TGTTGGTGGAACAATGGTATTAGATAGCAACGGCAACGTCGGCATCGGGACGACGACGCCTGGAACTTTATTGGATGTTGGAAATTTTGCAGGAGGATCGGATGTTGAGAACATCATTCGTCTTGCAGGACGAAAAGTTAACGCCGATGGTAATTTTGCCGATTTGAGATTGAGCAATAGCAATGATACCGGTGGCAGTTACTTCGGAATCGTTGCACGGCGAGAGAGCAATAATTTTGGTGTCTCCGCTGATTTTACGGTCAATAACAATGGGGCAGGCGCTACTCCATTAACGGCGATGACTTTACAATATAACGGCAACGTCGGCATCGGGACGACGGGGCCGGGGGCGAAGTTGGATATTTGGGACGGAAATCTGGCCTTGTCAGATACAGATGTTGATCATGGCATAACAGGAGAAGCCCCAACGAACACATACGGGCGAATGTATCCCATAAGCGGGACGGCTGGGGGCCTTAACATATTTGGGCTTTCCGACACGGATGCACCGTCTCTTGGAATTTATGGGATCATCGGATCAATAGATCCAACAGATACAACTCCTGCTGTTATGATGGCCGCCGGGAAGAAAAATGGTGCTACATGGCAGGCATTGGGAGCTTCTGAGACCGCTTTTCAGTTCAGGAATTACACCACAAACCTTGTGACTGTTTTAGGAAACGGCAACGTCGGCATCGGGACGACGAATCCGGGGTATCTCCTTAGCTTGGCAACGACTAATAATACGCGAGCTTTGAGTCTTGATGGTGCGACAACCGGGTATACTTTTTTGCGAATCGGTAACACTTCTGGTGATACGGTTCTTGGAAATGAGAGTAGTGTCGCAGGTACAGTGTTTACGAACACTTTGGCCTATGCAACATTCCTCGCAGCGCAGAATTCTCAAGCTTTGCAACTTGCCACTGGTGGCGCTGTTCGTATGACGGTATTATCCGACGGCAACGTCGGCATCGGGACGACGGCTCCAATCTTACCGTTACAAGTTTCAGCGGCATCTGGGGGGACAAGTGTCTTGGCACTCACTACAAACGGGTGGGCTACCAATTCTGGGAGTTCATTCCAAGTAGATTTTGGTGCGTCCAGTGGTGATACTTATTCCAGAATATCCGCATACAGCACTGGTCAAAATGCCTGGAACAATCTGGTTCTTCAATCAGGCGGCGGCAACGTCGGCATCGGGACGACGACACCCAGGGCAATGCTGGGCATAATGAGTGCCAGTTCCACACCCGGACTGATGATTCAAACTGTGGGCAACACGGGCGAGGGAACCGTGGCTATTTCTCTTGACGCTAACGCTATCTGCGTGGATGGTTCGGCTGACGGGGCTTGCGCTTTGAACGACATCGCCGAGCTTTATCCATCTAATGAAATTTTATTGGCCGGAGAGATTGTAAGTTTGAGTTTAATCAATCCGTTATATATCAAAAAAGCGGAAACGGGAGAAGATTTGATGGGCGTGATTTCCACTTCACCGGCGATTGTGATGGAGGGTTCCAGCGTCAAGCATATGGGCGGGGTTTATACTCCTCAAAACGGAAAGTATCCGGTGGCTTTGGCGGGCAGAGTGCCGGTGAAGGTTAATTTGGAGGATGGGGATATAGCTATTGGAGATAGAATTGGCTTGTCGTCCGTGGCGGGGGTGGGTTCTAGAGCTGTTGCTTCCGGCGCGGTTATTGGCGTGGCTTTGCAACCATTTACGGCGGCTTCAACGGGCAATACTATTTTGGTATTGGTAGGCAACGAGAAATATATTCCCGATTCTATGTTTACGATTGACGCTTCCGGCAATGTGGGCATCGGTTCCACCACGCCGAACTACAAACTCACTGTAGCGGGGGATGTGGCGGCCACGGCGTTTATAAACATCTCCACCGCGGCTAGCAAAAAAGATATTGATTACTTAAACCCAGACGAAGAAAAAAACATTCTGGATAAAATTAAAGACACGCAGGTCGCCACCTACAACTATAAGTTTGAAAACTGCAATTCTGAAGGTTCGACCTTCGCCGAAGGTCGAACCTTGGCTGGGTGCAAAAATCGCTTGGGCTTGATTGCCGAAAACGCTCCGGCCGAGGTTTTGAGCATAGACGGCAAAGGCGTGGATATTTATAAATTGTCTTCTTTTATATTGGCCGGTGTGAAGGCCCAGCAGATGCAGATAGAAGAAATTAAAAATGATGTAGCCGTAATTAAATCCACTCTTCAAGGTCTGACCTTAGGAGCAGATCAAGGTCAGACCTTTTCCCAAACCCCTTCAACCCTTTCATCCACCCTTTTAAGCCCATTAAAAGTTATTCTGACGGTCTCCAAATCCGTGCTGGCCTCTATAACAAATTCTTTATACACTCTCGCCAATTCCGTTTTAGCCGAGACCACTAAATTGAAAGTTGCGTCCGAAAATTCCGAGAATGTAAATTACGAAACCAATGCCGTAACTTCCAGCCGCGATGAAATTATCGCTTCGGGTTCGGCCACTCTCCAAGGCTTAGCCTTGGATCAAGGCCAAGTGGTGGCAGGAGCGAGAATCCGTTTCGATGAAAGTTTTGTGGCCGCTATTTCCGAAACGCAGGCGATAAAAGTTATCGTGACGCCCACCAGCAAATTAAACGGCGCCTTGTATGTGGCCGAAAAAACTCGCTTTGGTTTTGAAGTTCGCGAAATAAACGCTCAAGACGCCGGCGGAGCGTTTGATTGGATGGTGATCGCCCGCAAGAAAGGCGCGGAAGAAATTTCTTCTCCCGTTGTTCCCATTGAACCCATTACTCCCATTGTTGAACCCATAACTCCGCCAGCGGAGACAGTTGTGCCTCCAACCGAACCAACCCCAACTGAACCTGTTGTCGCGCCGGTTGAACCCGCGCCCGTTGTTGAACCCGTAACTCCGCCAACTGAACCAGCCCCGACTGAATCTGCGCCTGTTGTCGCGCCGGTTGAACCCGCGCCCGTTGTTGAACCTGTAACCCCGCCTCCAGTCGAAGAAACAACTCCGCCCCCTCCTTCCGAACCCATTACCACCCCTTAATTTAACCCCCACATTATTCCCATTTAGCCCATTAGACCCATTTCATGATCAAACCAACTAGAAATTCATACGGCTATAGAAATCTGCTGGTTTATAAAAAAGCCGAGGATTTGCAATTATTCTTGACCAAATTTGTGTCCGAAGGACCGACCTTCGCAGCAGAAAAAACTCTAATAGCTTTAGCCGATCAAATGGAAAGATCGGCTCGGTCAACCAAGCAGAATGTAACAGAGGGTTGGAAAAGAAATTCAACCAACGAGTATTATCAATTTTTGGGCTACGCCGCGGCCTCCAACGCCGAGCTGGAAGCCGATTTTACAGACATAATAAAGGGGATATATGAATCAAAGGGATTAATGGGTGTCAGACATGAGAACGGAAAATGGGTAGAAAGGGAAAAAAGGGATGAAGGGGAGGAAATGAGAGAAGGGGGAGAAAGGGAAAAATGGGAGAAAGGGGCGGAACAAATGGGTGAAACCCCGACGCCGGGGCAAGCGGGAAAAATGGGGATTGAAGAAATAGAAAAAATCCCATTTTACCCCCTTAATACCCATTTACCCCATTGTCTTCAACTTAAACTCCGCGCTAAAGAATTAAATTTTCTGCTGGATAAACTTCAGAAGTCGTTGGTTCAAAAAATGGGCAGTGAAGGCACTTTGTCTCTGGCTGATAAGTTAAGGCGAGAAAAAGATAGGCGGGCAGAGGAGGAAAGATGGTATGAGAATTCATTAAAAGAACAAGGGTTGGTTAGGTTGGAGAACGGTCGAGTGGTTAAAAAAGGGGTGGAAAAGGGATAAAAGGGCTTGCCCTGAGCTTGCCGAAGGGGTGAAACCCCGACGCCGGGGTCGGGACAAGCGGAAGAAAAGGGGAAGAAATTGGTCAAAAGGGTGAAAGGGGTTGGGTCAAATGGGAGAAAAGGGTAAAATGGGATAGAAGGGAAAATAGGAAAAAAGGGTAAGATGGAATGGGAGGAAAAGGGTGAAAGGGTGAAAGGGGGAAAACGGGAGGAGCGAAAGGAGTAGAAAATGGAAAAATGGGATAACATGATAGAATAAAAAAGCTGATATCTATCCGATATCTATCCGATATCTATCTGATATAGCATCGGATGGCAATAAAATCAAAAAATAAAATTAAAACAATGGAAATACCACAAAATATATTAAAAGAGTTGGAAGAGCGTAAAATCAAGGCCTTGCTAGGCCAGTCAGATAGCGACAAGCGACAAGCGACAAGCGACAAAGAGGAAAAGCCCAGTTTGGCCGTAGTTCCTCGACCTGACTCGGGGCAGACAAACACGGCATTGCCTGTATCAAGCGCGGTAGAAGCCCCAGTTCGTCATGACTACCCGGCGCCTGCCCCGAGCCGAATTGAGTGGCCGGAGAAATTAGAAGAAAGGGGGAAAATGGGTGAAAAGGGACAAATGGGTCAAATGGGAGAAAGGGGAGAAGAAAGGGGCGGAATAAAGGAAACGGAAGAAACAGGTAAGCCCCTCGATTACGCTCGGGGCGAGCCCACCGGCGGGGAGATGTTTTTTGGTTTTGTGTCTAAACTGGCGGTTTTTTTGGCGATATTTTTAACGCCATTATTCTTTTTTGCTTCGTCCGACACAATTAATCTGCCCAAACAATTTTTACTTTCGGTGCTGGCTTTAATCGGCCTGATGGCTGGAGTTGGCCAGACCATTGCTTCAGGGAGAGTTGTTTGGAGAAAGAATTTTATTTTGTTGCCGATGTTGCTGGTGGCTTTGGCTGCGGTTTTTAGTTCATTTTTTTCCAGTTCGTTCTGGGTTAGTTTTTTGGGCGACTCGGGCCGGTACGCCAGTTCGGGTTTGAGTATTTTATCCTATCTGATTTTATCGGTCGTGGCTTTTCAGGTCTTAGAAAGGGGCGAAAAGGGACAAAAGGGAAAAATGGGCGAAAAGGGACAAATGGGAGAAACCTCGACACCATGGTCGGGGCAAGCGGGGAAAAAGGGGCGCGATGTGAACATCGCGGTGGGGTTGTGGTTGGTGTCGTCGGCGCTGGTTTCTGTTTTTGCGCTGTTTCAATTTTTTGGAATTTTTATTTTTGAAAATTACGCCAGTTCGGTTTTTAACACGATCGGCGATATTTTTGAATTGCCGCTTTTTATTTTAATGACCGTGCCGTTGGTTGTGGCTCTGGCTCGGGGAATAAAAAATATTCGGTTTAGGACTTTATTATACGCCCTGGCGGCCTTGCATCTTATTGTCGCCGCAATGGTTGATTTTCGGGTGGGTTGGCTGGGTCTAGCAGGCGCAGCGCTGGTTTTGATTTTGGCCGGGTTAAAGAAAGGGGACGAAATGGGACAAATGGGTCAAATAGGAGAGAGAGGTCAAATAGGAGAAAAGGGACAAACCCATTCGGCAGGTTCGACAAGCTCACTGCAAACAAGCTCAGGGCAGGCCCCGACGTCACTTCGTGGGTCGGAGCAGGTGGGACAAGGGGGATTAATGTTGCCGCTGGGGTTGCTGATGGCGGCGGTGCTGTTATGGTTTGTTAATGTGCCCGCGCCCCAAAGTTTGAATATTCCTCAAGAGGTCTCGCCGTCGTACCGCGCCAGTTTGAATGTGGCCGGCCAGACGCTAAAAAATCATTTTGTTTTTGGTTCGGGCTGGGAAACATTTCCCTATGAGTACGCTAAATTCAAATCAGCGGTTTTGAATCAAACCAATTTTTGGGGAGTTAATTTTAATAATTCCAGTTCGGAATTTATTGACTGGACTGTTACCGGCGGACTTTTTGGAATTATCTCGTTGCTTATATATAGCGGTTGGTTTTTGGTTTACGCCTGGCGGAAAATGGGAACAAGGGGGGAAATGGGACAAAGGGGTTTAGAAGAAGGCCTGTTTGCCAGTTGGATTTTTATTTTGGTTACCAAGTTTTTTTATGGCACGCCGCTTGTTGTTGAATTATTTTTCTGGCTCCTGCCCGTGCTCTTCCTGCTAGTGGTAAGGGAAGAAAAGGGTGAAAGGGGTGAAATGGGTCAAGATTGGAGTTACCGGTTTCAAGCCGGGTCGGCCAAAACATTGGCGATGTTTTTTGCGTTGCTTATAATTTTACTTTCCGGATTGGTAGGCGCGTATTTTTCTATTCGCCGCTGGCAGGCCGAAACAATTTTTGTTAAAGCGGTGACCGGCGATAATTCACCCGAAAAAAGAGACGAGGTTACAAATGGAATTTATGCCGCCATCATCACCGATCCTTACGAGACCAGATATTTCAGAATTTTGTCGCAGGTTTTGTTTGCCAAACTAAATGATGTTTTTGGTGAAGTCCAAAAACGCGAGACATCGGCCCAACAACTAAAACCGGAAGAGGGGGTATTGGTTCAAAATTTAACCGTGCGAAATATCAACGCGGTTCAACGCGCGGTGGCGTTGGACCCGGCCAATGTGGCCGTTTATGTGGATGCCGCCGAGGCCTTTCGCAACTTGGCGCCCTTGATTCAGGGCGCGGATGATTTGGCCATTCAAAATTACGAGCGCGCCGCCGAACTGGAACCGATCAATCCGTTTATAAAAACACAACTGGGGCAACTCTATTTGGTTAAATCAAATTTATTTAATTACGGTTTGAAAATTGATACCGATATGGTTGATAAAGCCCGCGCGGTTTTAGAAAAAGCGCTGGAGTTAAATCCCAATTATGCCAACGCCCGATATTTCTTGGCTTTGATTTACGACCAAGACGGCAAAAAAGATATAGCGTTGCAGAACTTTTTATTTTTGCGCCAAACCAATCCAGATAATAAACTGATCGCGGCGATTGTGGCCAATCTTCAAAATGGTTATCCGGCCTTAGGCAATCCGCCCCAGCCGGCCACCCCGCCGCAATCGCCCAAAGCCAAAGAAACAAAAGGTGTTCCGAAATAAGTCCCATTGGACCAATAAGACCAATTAAAACTGTGCGACACTCGGTGTCGCACAGTTTTTTAAGCCCAATCCTGGCTTAGGCAACCTAAGCCAGGATTGGGGGATGGTGGACCGTGCGAGAATCGGACTCGCGTCTCCCGGATGCAAACCGGGTGCATTACCACTGTGCTAACGGCCCATATTATACTAATACCACAAAAGGGTAAAAAGGGAAAAATGGGAGAAAAGGGATAATAAGAAAATAATTTCCACAGTGTGGACAACTCGGGCTTGTTTGACCTGGTGGGTTATAAACCTTAATATGTGGTATATAAGGTTGTTGAAGTGGGGGGATGTGGATAATTGTGTGTATAAAATGGTCTAATTGGGGATAACTGGTTTGTATCCCTCACCTTTATAAAAATAAAGGTTCGGGATGCTCAATTTTATAATCGGCAGCGAGGGAGAAATAGAAACATGTTTTTATTGCGACCGAGCGAACCGATTATACAGAGTATAATTATTCACTTCATTCATAAATAAAATTGGCACATGTTCATCGGCGAATATCATCATACTCTTGATCCTAAAAAACGCTTGGCTATTCCGGCCAAGTTTAGAAAGCAATTAGGCCAGACCGCCGTGTTAACAAAAGGCCTAGATAATTCTTTGGTGCTTTATCCAATGAAAGAGTGGGAACAGTTGGCCGAAAAACTTTCCAAACTGCCGGTGGGGCAGTCGGGCCCGCGCGGTTTTGTGCGAACGATGCTGGCGGGCGCTTCCGATGTGGAAATTGATTCTTTGGGACGGGTGCTGGTGCCGGATTATCTTAAGGACTACGCCGGATTAAAAAAGAACGCTGTTATCACCGGCCTGCACAATCGTTTGGAAATTTGGGACGCGGAAGCATGGAGCGAATACAAAAAAAATTCCGAAAAAAATACCGGCGACATTGCCGAAAAGTTGGGGGAACTCGGGGTCTACTAATCTTGTAACTTGAAACATGAAACTTGTATCTTACAACCGCGAATTAAAAAACTAAATTTAAAAAAGTTACAAGATTCAAGTTATGAGTTATAAGACGCATCGGCCGGTACTTTTACAAGAGGTTATAAAATATCTTAACCCGAAGCCAAACGAAAATTTTATTGATGCCACGGTGGGCGACGGCGGGCACGCGCTGGAAATTCTTAAATATACTTTTCCCGCAGGGCGGGTTTTAGGAATTGATTGGGATGAGACGGCCATCAAGAATCTGAAAGGGGTTGGGTCAAATGGGATAAAGGGGGAGAAAGGGGAGGGACAAAAGGGAAAAGGGGAAGAAAGGGAACAAAAAGGAGAAAAGGGGGGAGAAGAAAAAAGGGGAGAAAAAAAAGGAGGTAGTCCCTCGTCGTCCGCCACAAGCGGACTACTCGGGATTATAAGATTTGGACTCGATACCGGATCGAATGCCTGGGAAGCCGAACCGCCCCGGACATATTCTCGATCTGGCATCGAGCCCCGATCTTATCCCTTGATAGGATCGAGGTTAGTTCTTAAGCAAGGTAACTTCGCCGAGATAAAAGAACTATCAAGGTTGAACCTCGATAGGGTAGATGGAGTGCTGTTCGATCTAGGTTTAAGAACAGAGTTGATAGAAGGGGGTGTCGCGTCAAACGCGATTCAAGGGGAAGAAAAGGGTCAAAAGGGTCAAGGGGATCAAAGGGGGTTTTCTTTTATGAAAGACGGCCCTTTGGATATGCGATTTGATCGTTCCCAATCTTTAACGGCTAGGGAGATTGTTAACGGTTGGCCCGAAGAAAAACTAGCTGATATTTTTGAAAATCTAGGCGAAGAAAGAAATTATAAAAAAATCGCCAGAGCCATAGCGGCGGCCAGGGGAAAAAATAGAATAGAAACGACGGGCGAGTTAGTCGCTGTGATTAAAGAAGTAATCGCGTCAAACGCGATTAAAACATTAGCCCGAGTTTTTCAAGCGCTAAGAATGGCGGTTAACAGCGAACTGGAAAATCTGAAAGCGGGATTGGAAGGGGCTTGGGATATAGTTTTGCCCCAGGGCCGAATCGCGGTGATTTCATTTCATTCCCTGGAAGACCGCGTCGTAAAAAATTTTTTCAAAGAAAAACAAGTTATCGGGACAGGAGAGACACTGACAAAAAAACCGGTCAGGCCGAGCGCCGAGGAGATCAGAGTCAATTCCAGATCAAGAAGCGCCAAATTAAGGGCGATCATTAAAAAGTAAAATGCGATTTATTCTAAAAAAACTTAATATAATATTTACCGTGTCGGCGATTGTATTTACAATTGCTTATATTTTATTTTCCAGCTTGTCCACTTCTTTGGATTTTAAAACAAATCAGATTACAATCCGGCAAAGCGAGATCAGCGAGGAGCATGAACAGGCGTTGACATTTTTGGGCCAGGCCCAAGGCAAAGATTACTTATCGGCAGCCAGCGCGAAACTCAATTTGGTGGATATTGATTTGACGGCGGGGTATTTGGATGTAAATCCTGTGGTAGCTAAATCCTCGGAGACATTGGCTAAAAATATCAGAAATTAAACAAAATGAGGCATGATAACCGATCTAGAATTTTAATTATCGGGATATTGTTTGTGATTTTATTTATATCTGCCCTGGGCAGATTATTTTATTTACAAATATGGCGGGGTGAAAATTACCGCCAAGCTGCCCAGAATCAGCAGTCCGTAGCCGAGGCGGTTTTGCCGGAACGGGGCAACATATACCTGGCTGTCAGGGGTGATGATTCTCAAGCCAAGCCGGTACCGCTCGCTCTAACTAAAACCTGGTACGATATTTGGGCCTCGCCCCGAGAAATTATAGAATCGGAAAAAGAGAATGTGGCCCAAGGCCTAAGCCGGACTCTAGATTTGGATTTTGATTCAGTTAAAGAAAAAATTTTTAAGCCGAATGATCCTTACGAACCCATAAAAAATAAGGTTGATAAAAAAGTTGTGATGGAACTGGAGAGGCAGGCCTATAAAGGCGTTCACTGGAAAACATTTCATGATCGCTATTATCCTTTGGGCGAACTGGCCTCGCAAGTGGCGGGTTTTGTGAGCCCCGAGATCAACGATCCGGGCGCTAGCGCCAGTTCTGATTTAAAAACGGGCAAATACGGTTTGGAAGGTTATTATAATAATCAATTGCGCGGACAAGCTGGTTTTATTTCTGGTTTTAAGAAAGCCCTGGGTTCGTTGATATTGCCTTTGAGCCAAATTACCAAGCCCAAAAAAGGCCAGGATATTTATCTGACCCTGGATTATAATATCCAACTTACTTTGGAACGAGAATTAAGAAAAGCCGCCGAAAAATATAATGCCGATGGGGCGAGCGCTATTGTTCTTGAACCCAAGACGGGCGCTATTTTAGCCATGGCTAATTGGCCCGATTTTGATCCCAATAAATATAATGAAGTTAAAAACGCTTCAACATTTTTAAACACCAATACCCAACTGGTATTTGAGCCCGGTTCTATTTTTAAACCCATAACTATGGCGGCGGCTTTGGATATTAATGTGGTCTCGCCCGACTTAAAATATAATGATACCGGCGAGGTAACCGTGAGTGGTTTTACCATCCGCAATTCCACTCTTCAGGCCTGGGGTGAGCAGACCATGACCCAGGTTTTGGAAAAATCGTTAAACACCGGCGCGATTTTCGTTTTACGCCGGATGCCTCAAGGGGTTTGGCGGGAGTATATTAAAAATTTTGGCTTTGCCGAAAAAACCGATATTTCATTATCGGGCGAGGCCAAAGGTGATATTAATAACTTAAACAGCGGCGTGGAAGTTGATTGGGTTTCTTCGGCCTTTGGCCAAGGTATTTCGGTAACGCCCTTAGCCATGGCCGGCGCCATCGGCGTTATCGCCAACGGCGGGGAACTCTTAAAACCGTATCTTGTTTCTAAAATAGTTGATGGCGACAGAGTTGTTTTTGAAGGCGGTAAAGTGGTAAAAAGAAGAGTCATAAAGGATTCAACCAGCGCGACTCTAACTAAAATGCTGGTGAATGTGGTTGAAAATGGCAGCGGCCGGCAGGCCCGAATTCCCGGCTATAGCGTGGCGGGCAAGACCGGAACGGCGCAGGTAGCGGGTCCCACCGGCGGCTACACCGATAAAACCATCCATACTTTTGTGGGTTACAGCCCGGCTTATGATCCCAAGTTTTTAATGTTAATCCGTTTGGATAATCCCAAAGGCGTGCGGTTTTCGGAGACCTCAACCGCGCCGATTTTCAGGAGTGTGGGCGAATTTATTTTGCGTTATTTTAATGTCAGACCGGATAAGCCCATTAATAGGAATTAGAAATTAGAATTAAACTGATCTTTCTAATACCTAACACCTAAATCCTATTCAAAATGCGTAAGATATTGCAATACATTCTCAAATTATTTGCCTCGGCTGTTTTGGCTAAGTACCGCCCCAAAATTATCGCCATTACCGGTTCAGTGGGCAAGACCTCAGCCAAAGAGACAATTTTTGTTGTTTTAGAGACAAAATTTCCGGGAAAAGTCAGGCGCAGTTTAGGCAATTTTAATACCGAAATCGGCGCGCCGCTCACTATTATCGGCGGAATTGATGCCCAACGCAGTGTTTGGTCATGGTTGGGTAACTTTTTGAAGGCCTTGAGAATTGTTCTTAGCCGCGATCGCGGTTATCCCGATGTTTTGGTTTTGGAAATGGCGGCGGATAAACCCGGTGATATTATATATTTAACTTCTTTTATCCATCCAGATATCGCGGTGGTAACGGCCATCGGCGAGATGCCCTCGCATTTGGAATTCTTCCCCGAGCTAGATATTTATATTAGCGAAAAAGCCAACATCATAAAAAACCTCAAACCGGGGGGAATTGCAATTTTGAATTACGACGATCTTTCGGTCAGGGAGTTGCGCAATACCGTGCCGACCAGCCGTGAACGGTTTTATTATGGCTTTCAGGAAGGCGCCGAAGTTCGCCTGGAAAATTTTTCGTATAAAATTCCAATAGCATCTTCAGAAATAAACGCGGCCGGAATTGATTTTAAGGTTTTTTATGAAAATAGCGAGGCCGATTTCCATATTGCTAAAACCTTAGGCGCGCCGCCGCTTTACGCCGCTCTGGCGGCTGTGGCGGTTGGAATAAAATTCGGCTTGGACTTAAAACAAACGGCTGAAGCGCTTAAAAATTATATTCCGCCTAAAAATCGTCTAGAAATAATTGAAGGGATCAAAGAAACAATAATTATTAATGATTCTTACAATTCCTCGCCCTTGGCGGCCGAAGCGGCCTTGGGTTTGCTGGCGGAATTTAAGAAAAACCGCAAGATTGCTGTTTTAGGCAGTATGCGGGAATTGGGAATTAACACCGAACCGGCCCACCGCCGGATTGGTCAAAAAGCGGCCAAAATTTGCGATGTTGTTTTTTTGGTGGGGGATGAGATGGTTTTTGCCCAAGAAGAAATTCTTAAAAAGAAATTTGTTTTGGGTCAAGATGTTTTTTGGTTTGAAACCTCCGACGAAGCCAAAATAAAAGTTCAAGAAATTTTACAGCCGGGCGATGCGGTGTTGATAAAGGGCTCTCGGGGAGTTAGGATGGAAAACATTGTGGAGGAAATAAAAGCTCTTTGAAAAAACAATAAAATCGGTTCTCGCTCCTGCAAGGAGCCACTCATCTATAAAACAATAATGTCTTCTCCTTGAAGTCGCTCAAACCTGATTTTATTTCTTATTTTTTGCCCCTATCGTCTAGCCCGGTCCAGGACACATGGTTCTCAGCCATGGAACTGGGGTTCGAATCCCCATGGGGGCGCGTTTATTCCACAACTCTACGGCGGCGGTGGCGTGCTAAGATTTAAGCATCAATGAAGCCGCCGTTAGTCGTCAAATCAGTTACCGAACGAATAGCTTGGCATAGTTTTCCGCTGGGCGATGTTTTTGTGCATTTAAATTCCAAAAGAGACGGTTTAACAACCACGGAAGCCAAGTTAAGGCAAAAACATTTTGGTCTAAATGCACTAAGTCCGCCGCCGATTACACCCGTCTGGAAAGTTTTATTACGGCATTTTTTAAATCCTCTGAACTTGGCGCTTATTTTTGCCGGAGCGCTAGCTATTTTTTTGGGCTCGCGTCTGGACGCCGGCATAATTCTAACACTTGTTTTGTTTAACGGTTTTATCGGTTTTACTCAAGAAAGAAAGGCGGAAAAATCTTTGCAAGGGTTAAAAAAACTGGAAACGGAATTTGCTTTGGTGGTCAGAGACGGCTCAATAAAAAGAATTTCAGCGTCAGAAATAGTTCCCGGAGATGTCATGGTATTAAACTCCGGCGTTAAGGTCTCGGCTGATGCCAGGATAATAAAAAATTACGGTATCAGAGTTGATGAAAGTATTCTGACCGGGGAATCCAAAGAAGCGGTTAAGGGTATGGAGGCCGTTTCCGCCGCCGCGGGTATTTTTGAAAGAAGCAATGTTGTTTTTTTAGGAACGACGATAACCGACGGCTCGGCCGAAGCGGTGGTTTTTGGCACAGGCGACAATTCCGAAATTGGCCGTATTGGGCAGTCGTTAACAGGATCATCCCGTTCCCAAACTATTTTTGAAAAGCGGATATTAAAATTAAGCCGGTTTATTGGCGTAACGGTTTTAGTTTTAAGCGTTCTTATTTTTGTCTGGGGCATAATAGCGGGCCGGAATTTTAACGAGATGCTGCTTATCGCGGTGGCCATCGCGGTCGCGGCCGTGCCGGAAGGTTTGCCGGTAATTGTAACCGTGATTTTGGTTACGGGCATGAAGCAGGTTTTAAAAAACAAGGGTTTGGTAAGATCTTTGGGCGCGGCCGAAACGCTCGGCGCGGTCAGTATTATTCTAGCCGACAAAACCGGCACTTTAACCCAGGGTAAAATGCAGGTGGCCCAAGTGCTTACGCCGGAAAGAAGAAGTGGCATTTTTCAGATGAATGACACGGCGGAATACGCGAGTAATCATATGTTAATGCTTTCATACGGCATGCTGGTGAGCGATGTTGTTGTTGAAAATATTGAAGATGAAATATCGGAGTGGATAATTCACGCCCGTCCGGTCAGTCAGGCCTTGTTTATGGCTGGAATTAAAGCGGGTCTGGATTGGACTCAATTGAATAAAAAATTTAGGAAAGTAGGCGAGGTGTCGTTTAACAGCGCCAGAAAGTATAGCGCTTCTTTTAGAGATAATCCCGAAGGAGAATTATGGGTTATTGCGGCAGGATCTCCGGATGTGTTGCTCGCTCGGGTTAAAAAAATACAGATTCTTAATCGTTTTGAAAATGCTTTGCCTTCGGAACTTGCTGAAATAAGAGAAGCGGTTGATGAAATGGCTCGCGCCAAAATGAGGGTGGTGGCTATTTGCTCCAGAAAAATAGAAGATCGCCGCCATATTAATTTTCAAACAATTCCGGAGGCGGCGGTTGCCGATTTAAATCTGGTAGGTCTGATTGGGCTTAAAGATCCGGTTCGCCGGGACGCGCGCGAATTTTTGTCTATCGGCCGCCGGGCCGGCATTCGCACAATCATGGTAACCGGAGATCATTCGCTAACTGCCCGGGCGGTGGCCTTGGAAGTCGGCTTGTTGCCTAAAAATCGTTCATTAAGCGAAGTGGTTGAAGGCAAAGAACTGGACACTCTTGAACCCAAGGACTTGGCTCATAAAATAAGAGGGGTGGATATTTTCAGCCGTGTCTCTCCCGAAAACAAATTAAGAATAACCGAGGCCTGGCAGTCGCAGGGCGAGGTGGTGGCAGTAATTGGCGATGGCGTTAACGATGCGCCGGCGTTGCGTCGGGCCGATGTGGGTGTGGCTCTTGGGAGCGGAGTTGATCTAGCCAGAGAGTCCTCCGATTTGATTTTGCTGGATGATAGTTTTGCCACTTTGGTAAAAGCCATTGAGGCCGGTCGGGTTATCGCGGGCAACATTAAAAAAGTTGCGGTTTATCTTTTAAGCACCAGTTTTAGCGAAATAATTCTAGTGGGGCTATGCTTGTTTTTTGGTTTGCCCTTGCCGTTGCTGGCATCGCAGATTCTTTGGGTTAATTTAGCTCATGAATTTCTGCCGGCTATGGCGTTGGCCTGGGACCCTTCAGAAAAAAACGAAATGGATTTTCCGCCCGACTTGCCGTCACAGCCGCTGTTGGATGGATTTATGAGGTTTCTTATTGTCGCGGTCGGGTTAATCAGCGCTTTGGCTTTATTTATGATTTTTTATTTTTTCCATAAAGAGTTTAACGATATCGGTTATTCCAGAACCGTGGTTTTCGCGGCGTTGGGGGTCTTATCTTTATTTTCTGTTTTTTCCATAAGAGGTCTAAGAAAACCTGTTTGGGAAATATCTGTCCGTGACAACAAATATTTTTTGCCCGCCTTAGGGGTGGGATTGATTCTGATGGTCGCGGCAATCTATGCGCCTTTCTTGCAAGTACTATTGCGCACTCAGCCATTGGGGATTATGGAATGGCTGATATTTTTGGGCGCAGGGGTTTTGAGTGTTATATTGGTTGAGGCGGGAAAGTGGATTTTTATTCGTCGCGCCGGGCGCGATCATAAAATAAAATGAATCTGGAATTTATAATTTTGGTGGTCTTTATAGTCACGGGTTTCGCCGCTGTTTTTTGGTTTATGGCGCGCCAACGCGGGGTGTCGGCGCCCAATCAGGACAACAACACCTTGCTGCTTTTGCAAAACCAAATGAATGAAGTTACCCGCACATTGGATACACGGCTATCAGAATCAACGCGCGCCATGCAATCCCAGTTCGGCACCAGCACGCGCATTATTCAAGAAATAACCGAAAAAGTTACCAAACTGGATGAGACCAGCCGGCAAGTGGTCAATTTCGCCGAGCAACTGCAAAATCTGCAGGATATTCTAAAAAATCCCAAACAGCGGGGGATATTGGGCGAATATTATCTGGAGACATTGCTTAAAAATGTACTGCCGCCGGGGAGTTATCAGATGCAGTATCCTTTTAAGGACGGCACTATCGTGGACGCGGTGGTTTTTGTAAAAGATAAAATAATTCCGGTGGATTCCAAATTTTCTTTGGAAAATTATAATCGTTTGGTGGAAGAAAAAAATGATCTGGAACGCGACCGTCTGGAAAAGGTCTTTGTGAACGATCTTAAAATGCGTATCCAAGAGACCTCAAAATATATCCAGCCCTCGCAGGGCACCATGGATTTTGCTTTTATGTTTATTCCGCACGAGGCGATCTATTATGATCTGATCATAAATAAAATCGGCGCCTTAAAAGACGAAGACACCGAGAATCTTATTCAGCGCGCCGCCAATAAATATAAAGTTATCATTGTTTCGCCCACTTCTTTTTTGGCCTATCTACAGACGGTGTTACAGGGCTTGCGGGCTTTGCAAATAGAGGAGTCGGCTAAAGAAATTGGCAAAAGAGTGGAGGAATTACGGAAGCATCTGATTAATTATCAGGACTATATGAAAAAAATGGGCAACCATCTGGGCACCACGGTTAATATGTATAACACTGCCTATAAAGAATTCGGAAAAATAGATAAAGATGTTTTAAGAATTACCGGAGAAAAAGTTGGTGTGGATGTTATAAGCGTGGGCAAACCGCAACAAGATGATGAGTACTAAAAACGGCTTGTTACAGCGATTTTTACTAGGTATTGCTTAGGCCAGGATAGTTTGTTATTATCTAAATCTATTAAATAAACTTCACTTGTCGCTCTCCATGGGATTAACCTTGCTTGAGCAAGGTTAATCCTCTTGATTGTTGAATTGGTCATCTCCATGAGTTCGCTCCAAATGAAGTTTATTTCCTGAATATGCCTACATTTGCTGTTATCAAAACCGGCGGCAAGCAGTATAAAGTTGCCGAAGGCCAAAAGATCAGGATAGAAAAATTGCCGCAAACCGCGTCTGACGCGGTGGTTTTTGATGATGTTTTAATGGTGGCCGATGGTAGCGATCTAAAGATCGGCACTCCCAGGGTTGAAGGCGCTAAAGTAAGCGCTAAAATTGTTAAAAATGGCCGCGCCCGCAAAATTATTATTCTAAAATACCGCGCCAAAAAACGCTACAAAAAGAAAGCCGGCCACCGCCAGAATTTCACCGAAGTAGAAATAACTAAAATTTCAGCTTAGTTTTAGCAAACAAGAAAAACCACTTCTCGCTCTCCATGGGATTAACCTTGCTTGAGCAAGGTTAATCCTCTTTATTGTTGAACCGGTCATCTCCATGAGTTCGCTCGAAACTGTTTTTCTTTTTTATTTGTAGTTATCTTCTATGCTTTAACGCATTTATCAAGGTCTCATCGTCGGCGTATTCTATTTCACTGCCGGTGGAAAGTC
>ERZ1292629.2165-Hain-H43-01um-R1-2165-length-17263-cov-5_pt1 | contig 17263 bp, 15 predicted proteins | sample MGYA00564399_ERZ1292629 | MGnify/ENA primary metagenome ERZ1292629 (study PRJEB36523, sample SAMEA6512636) | groundwater metagenome | collected 2019-01-08 | study: AquaDiva: Metagenomics assemblies of 32 groundwater samples
ATATCATTGTTTCAAAAAAAATCAAGCCCCGACGGCTTGAAAATCGTGGCTCCCCTTGCGGGTTCAGAACCATCTTCCAGGGGGAGAACTGGAGGCTCCTCGTGACGGGGGCGGGTCACTTTGAGACAAAGCCCGTGTCTCATGTTTTCGGGATTTTAAGCTAAAATGAGACAAATGAGACACCGTAAGGGGTGTGTCGAGGTGTCTCATTTTTAATAATTATTAACGCCTAACACCATAATACCATGTCTTTATCTAAAGAAACAATCGATGAGTTTAAGGTAATCTATAAGGATAAATATAAAAAGGAGCTTAACGACGCTGAAGCGAGCGAGGCGGCCAATAATCTGGTCGGATTATTCAAGGTTTTGTTCGACATCGCCAAAAGAGAACTCCAATGGAAACACAGGCTCAAAAAGGAGCCTGAGGGGTTCCATTTAGACGGCGAGTATACCTGCTCGATCTGTCACCGCCAAGTCGCCAAAGACGAGAACTGGTACGACCAATGGGGCATCAAATGCCTGCTCTGCCAGAAAGCGGTAAAAGAGGGGCTGGTGCCTGGTTTCGCCTGTCAGCACAGCGACAGCCGGTATACGATGTGGCAGCTGCAAGATAAATTCGGAATCAAGCATCCGACCGCCAGAAAACTGATCCGGCAGGGAAAACTTAAGGTGCGCATAGTCCCCTACGCCGACGGCAAGCCGTACGAGTACGTCTTCCTGAAAAAAGAAAATCCGGATCTTGTGGATCCGGACAGAAAATCTCCCGCCAGAAAATCATACGACAGGAATTACAATAAGGTTATGGATGCGAGAATCCGGGAAGAAAAGAAAAAATCAAAGATTTCCGCCCGATAAATTTTTAGTTTTTGTTTCGACGACTGAAGTCTCCACATCTTGTACTAAAACAGGCAAAAATCTTCGCCTAATAAGAACCTATTTGCGGATAGATAACAACGTTTTAATTCTTCCTTTTATATTTTCGTAAACTGACGTTAATTTTTGCTTTGCCACATCTGTCAAAAGAGCCGTGTGCATAAGCGCATCCCTGATTGGTTTGTATTCGTCTGCATCCCTTGCGAGACAAGCTTTCTTCAATGGCGCTGTCTTGTCTTTATTGTCAACTAAGTATGCAAGACCATCCATAGATAAATAACTTAATTCGCTATCTGTTTTTCTAATCTTTATGCTTATATTCCCCCTACCCTTGCTGTTTACTTCCTGACTTTGATATTTTTTGATCTCTTCTTTTGCTTGTTTAGATAAAGCGGTCTTTTTTTCTTGAATGTGTTTTCGAATTAGATTTTCGGAAATAAAGCATTCCGCATATGAAACAAAATTATACCTTGCGTCATCACCTAAATCATTAACCCAACTTTTAATTTTTTTCTCGTTCGGTAAATCGTCTTGATGTATATATTCCCTCGAAACGGCATTATACAGCCCGATTGATTTTCTTTCTTTGTCAGAAAATCTTTTGTTCTCCGGATCCCCGTCTTCTTTATGTTTTATTCTCCATTTGTCCCAATCTTCGAGTATAACTTTTACAACACTTGTTCTTAAATTATCTAGTAATTCTTTATACTTAGGGTCGTCGGCGACAATACTCTCCCGGCTGCTAGTAAATCTATCTACCGTATTGTCATCTAATTCGTCGAAATGAATTTGCCCATATAAATAGCTTTCGACCACTCTGGCCGTAGGTATGTGTTTCAAAATATCTTTTTCTCGCAGTCTTCCGTTCACAAAAAGATCTACGCCTATTTTTTCTTGGGCGGTGATTATTTTCAAATCCCTGGGCAGTTCAACAGAGGCAATAAACCCTTTAATATTTCCTTCTATTTTAAGTACTTTCTTCTCCCTAAGCTTCGTGAGTATTGTCTCGATATATGGATCTTTATATTCGTTAATAATCCACACAAATTCCGTTTTTTGTGCAAGTTTATCTAAGCACTTGATGGTAATTTTTTTATTATTGAGAAAAATATTAAATGAATTGTCCAGTAGGGAAAACCTGAAATACAAAGCAATTATTTTCTTTAAATAATCTATATTGTTTTTAATTCCATCTTTAATATTTTCGAAATATATAATAGTGCCTTGTTTATGACTTCCTGTATATTTTTTGAAAATCTGGGAATCCCATGCCCCAAGTGGATATTTGTCAGGAGCTAAATCTTGTTTTATGGCATCAGTTAACTCGGAATTATCAATGGTCCCTCCAACATACTTTCCTTCTTTTATTTTTGATATAATGGCGATCCTATCCGCGCATGATAACAATGCCAACTTCCCAATTCCTTTTGCGCCGATATACGGCCTCCCCCTTGCAGAAGTCTTTCCCTCTTTCCGTTTTGAATATCCAATTTTCAGAAATTTATTTTGGAAATCTTCTCGTGACATACCAATCCCATCATCCTTTATGACAAAACTGTTTTTTTCTTTATCGACATAAATCCATACATTTTCAGCATCCGCATCCCACGAATTGGAAATCGCCTCACCGAGTACGGTAACAAAACTCCTGTACAAATTCCTTCCCAGGTGATTTAAAACGCTTAGAGAAATTTCAAATGAAAACTTGTCTTTATTTTGCATGGTATTTTTCTATATGAGCCTTGATTGTTTTTCCTATTATATACCCCAATTTTGGAGGAACGGCGTTACCGATTTGTCTACCAATCGCTGCCATCGGAATATCGTTCCTAAAATCGTAAGAAATGGGAAACGTTTGCAACAACGCTCCTTCCCTAATGGAAATAGCTCTGTCTTGCTCGGGATGGCCGAATCTTCCGGTTCCATAACTGAAAAATTGGGTCGTAATCGTGGGAGAAATATCATTCCAGCTCATTCTCCCGTATACGGAAGTATATGTTTGACCACTTTCGCGTTTATAACATTCTGGCAATAGGATTTTATCCCAATCCTTCCACGTTCCCTTCGGTTTTGACTGCCTGATACGCTCAAGGTTCAATGGCGAAAGATTTTTTGCCCGGTGTATATCGTCTTTTGAGCTTTTCTCTCCTGCCTTGATTCTAGGAAGCCTTCCGATCGTCTGGCCAACGGTCACATAATCACCTTTCTTGTGCGTCTTTTCAGGAACGCGAATATCACCAAAGCGAGAAGCAAGCAAAACAAGCCTACCTCTATTCTGTGGTATGCCATAATCTTGACAATAAACAATTTTGTAATCAACTTTATAATTCATTTTTCTGATCTGTGCTACAAAATTATGAAAAATGTCCGTTTTTGTTAAACCCCGTACATTTTCCATTGAGATGACATCTGGTTTTAAAATACTTATCGCCTTAAGAAAATAATTGATCAAATTCCATCTGCTATCTCTTTGTTTGTTTTTCGCTTTATAGGTATGGGAAGAAAACGGCTGACAAGGCGCGCAACCGACCAAAACCCTAACGCTTCCCTTCGTATAAAAGTTTTTCATTTTCTCAAAATTATAATCGGATATGTCTGCCAAAATGAATTTGGAACCGTTATTCGCTTCATAGGAAAAAGCACAAGAGGCGTCATTATCAAGACCGGCCACAACATTAATGCCGGCCTTCCTAAGTCCGTACGTTAAACCTCCGATCCCGCAAAATAAATCAATGGCTTCTATTTTAGTTTTCCGCATAAATAAAAATTCTATGTTTTATTTCTTCACCAACCGCGATGTGCGAATTGCCACTAGCCTTTCTTGAATAGAAAACGTATGTTCATCAATCCCTTCGAGGAATCTATCTATTTCATCCAATAAATCAGTTGGAAAAGATGGGTGTTCAAAACGAAGAAGGCCATCTAACAGACGCAGCAAATCACTAAAACCAAAAGCCCCATCATTCTGTAAATCCCTTTTGGCGGTTTTTAAAATATCTGGAAGTCTTCCAATTCTGAAACACACCAAAAGAATCAAATAACCTATGGGTGCATACTCTGTGTTCCGTGAAAGACGTTTAAGCAATATCTCAACAAATCTTTCTTTTTCCTTATCGCAAAGTTGGTCATAAAGATTCAAAAGAGCCGCACAATTATCTGACCCTATTAAAGTTTTTTCAGGAGTCAAAACGATTGATTGATTTTTTGGAGAGTCAGCTTCTCTCCACTCTGTCCCAACGCCCTTCATGGTTTGACCTTGATATATAGTTTGAATACTGCCAAGACCTCCAACCCGACGACCGCACTCTTGATATCTAAAAACTTCGGACTTTAAAACGGCTACAACATTCTTTTCTATCGGATCAGTAATCATTTGTATGGATTCAATATAACGTTTGATTTCTTTGGTTTCCTTTTTTTCTGGTTCTTTTTGAGTAGGTCCCTTAAAAATAACATTTTTTAACTTATGCTTGTTACCAAATTGATCTACTAAGATGACCGACACCTTGAGATCTTTTCCTTCGTTACAAATAGGTGGTTCAATCCAAAAACCAGTTGATATTTCAGTGGTTCTTCCCGGAAGAATCGGATACGTACCATAAATATTTTGTTCTGGATGCCGGGTCAGTATGTGACCTTCTGTATGAGGATTCTCGATGTAGGTATAAAGAAGTAAAACGGGATCGCTTATTATATTTGTCGCATACCAATGACCACTAATTTGCATAGCGGGCTTTCCCTTAACCGAACCCCTACCCCACCAAATGCTTCGCTTTTGTGGTACAACTCTTACCGTCTCTCTGGGAATATGGGGACGATAGTGAGTGATAAAATTCCAAAATTTGCGGAATATTTTCTGCCCCCACCCAAAAGTAACTTCAATAAATAAAAGTATGACACCCGCTATTACGCCTATTATAATTTCTTCTTTCATGGTGTATATTTCGACTTTTTAATTTACTCCTCTAAATCGGCCTCAAGCGATGATTTGAATTTTGGGTATGTTTTATCTCGCAGTGAGGCGAAGAATACATCGTAGCTTTCTGGCGACAGAAGCTTGAAATGATACCTTTGTTTTTTCTGTAAACCATTCACGCGATCGAAATGCTCTCGGGCGTATTTTAACTTGGCTTTGTTTTCGTCGCTTACATCATCGTCCATTTTCAATTCAATAACCAAAATATCATTGGCAATCTTCAAATAGATATCGGTATTAAACTTGGCGATCTTCCAGTGTTCGCCTTTACGCCACGCATACTCAACTGAATAAAAGCCGACGTCTCTTGATTTGAGCCACGCGTCCACTAATTTGGTATTATTTTCGGCGATTAACTTTCTTATAAACTTGCGTTCGGGATCAAAACTCGCAAACACGCAATTCACCGGCGTTTTTAGATAATGCACATTTGGTATCTTCACCAAAGACGAACTCGCAAGTTGATTATTTTCAAACATTTCTTCAAGTTCTTTTAACAGCTTTTTATCTTCCTCCCCATTAAGTTTTAATGTATAGTCGTCATAAAATACTGTCGCATTTCTTTTGAAAGCGCCGATTCCGAGCGACACTTTTTTGATTGTTTTGGTAGAAAGCGAGACTAAATTATCGGCTTTAATTTTATAACGCAATGCTTTTGCGCTTTTTCTTTTGATGACATCAAAAGAACGCAAAGCTTTCTGTTTATTTTCTTCGCTAATCTGGTCTTTCTTCTCGCCAATCTTTCTCAACGACGCCCCTAAAATGACGGCAATTTTATCTAAAGAAAAACGCTTGGTGTAGGTCGTGCCTTCGTCCATATCAAAAACCCGTAATTTATTATAAATCTCCTGCGCAACTTCTCTCACAGAATACATCTTATATTCAATAACCGCTTTCTTTTTAGCTCGCTCGCCAGTAATCGCTCTTTCGTAAACTGTTTCTTTTTCTAATTTAGTCTTTTGTGAGGAAAAAGTGATAAAACCCTTTTTCAAAAGCACATATTCCTTCTCTTGCTTATACTCAATCTCCTCCGGCGTCTTTTCGTAATCAATTTGATGAATCTCAAAATGATAATTTTCTGGCTTTGAAATGACATAGCTTGATAGTTTGTGTTCAATCTCCAACACTTCATCTACCAAGTGCTTAATGTTACCCGACCACTTATCGTGGTTAAAAATTGTTACCACTGGCTGTTCGCCTTTGTATGGTCGAGGGATACGCAAGCCGCGGCCGAGCACCTGCGCGATAAGCAGTTTTGAATTAAAAGCCCGCTCCTCATGAGGCACTATCTGAAAAACATTCTCCACATCCCAACCTTCCGAAAGCATAGAGACTGAAGTAATAAACTCTACGGGACTCCTTTTTTCGTCCACATGCGGCAGTTTTTGTTTGACATTATCCTCGTGTTTTGGAGCAGAAGTAACAATAAGAATCTTTTCTGCGGCCGCTGTCTTGGACATTTTCTTTGCTTCCGCTAAAAATGTGGTCAATTTTTCTGTGAGCTTTTCGCAGGCCTTAATGTCTTTAGTTACGAGGATGGTAAGAGGCTTTACTCTGTTATATTTTCTCCTATTTTCTTCGTGGACTTTTAAAATCCACTGGAACTTCTCGCGTTCATTTTTAGGCACGCCTTCAATAATATAATCAATCGTTTTGATAAATCGTTCTTCAATTGCCTGCCGAATTGGATATTGATAAATAACATCGCTGAAATAATCGTTGTCAATATAAGCCGTGCCAGTGTCTCCAATAATATAGTAAAAGCCGTATTTGGGGTCTATCAAAAACTCCTTCCACTTTTTCATCGCTTTGTCAGTTGGGCTGAAAATGTGATGCGCCTCATCATTTAATACGAGCGTTCTGGCGCCCTTACTCTTCAGGCTATCTTCAATCGCCGATTTTGTATTGGCATAAGTGGCGTGGATATTTTCAATCGCAATATCGCCTTTTTCTATTGTTTGAGTAGCATGAATAATTCTCGGATTTTTAATCTTCGCGGTTTTTGGAAGTAATCTCCGCAAATCTGCCGTGCCTGATAATTTCTTAAACTTATCAGCTAAACCTCGCTCAATCGTGTTTGAAGGACACAACACAAGAACTTGATCAACAATGCCTTCGGCCAACATAATTCTAGCGATACCATAAAGAATAAAACTTTTGCCAGTAGCTGTGGCTAAATCTAGCGAGCAAGCTAATTGATCCGGCAGTTGCAGGCTTCTCTCAAAGTCTTTGAAAATAGAATATCTACCCTGCAAAACTTGATTCTGCCGATAGTTTTCTTCCGCCAGTTCTCGTAAGTTTTTGTATTGTTGCCCCAATAAATATCCCAACGTTACTCTAATCGCATCTTTTTGATATTCGCGGTCTCCGCAAAGTGCATCTAAAAATGCTTCGTATTTTGAAATATCAAAAATCTTCGGATCAACATTCTCCGAAACTTTGAGGATTAAATCTTTGGTTTGAAAGTATTGTTTATCGAGCATAAAAATTATTTCTTAAAATTGTCTGGTAATTGATTTAAGTAATGGTCAATGGCGTTAAGAAAAACATGCGACATTCCTAAAATTGCATCACAATGCATAAAAAATTGAAAAATGTTATTACTGTAAAACACGAACAATTCTTTTCTGTCTTTTGCGTACCAAGTGCTATTATTTTGCAATCCGCATAACATATTGCGCCCCTCATAATTGTGATGTCCAGTAGCATTTGCTTCCTTATAGAGCGTCTCGAATATATTTATTGTCGATGGCTGATCTTTAAAAAACTTTCCTATCATTGCGTCTGAATGAGTATATAAATCTTTTTGCGAAATCTTACTACTGACAGTTAAGCCGACTCCTTTGTCGCGATTACCAAAAGCAAGTTTTGATAATTCGATTCGTATACTTTCAAAATCATTATGCTCAACCAAAATCCAGACTAAATATCCCAAGTGAAGCGGCACTTCCGTCATGGCTTTAACAAACACTGCAGAAGCTACGGAATTGAAATTTTTAGTAACTCCACAAAAACCTTCTACAAGATAAAGCAATCTCATCAGCGAAGTCGTTATGTGGAGATTAACTCTAGCTGTGATCCATTCTTTATGTGAAGCCGAGATTGGGATTTCTATTTCCCCTGAACAACGCGCCTTTAGTTTTTCATAAAAACCTTGGATGTTTGCCCAATGCCGTTTTTGATCATCGCTAAAAAGTTTTTTATCTTCTTCACTGAAATCAAAAACTATTGAATCAATATTTGTCTGAATCATATCATTTAAAATCACTTAACTTTTTAATCTCCCGCTTTTCGTTTCCGAAAATGTCCATGTAAATAATCATCATCTGCTTGCCGGCTTTGCGGGGGTCAAAAATAACTTCATGGCTGTCTTTGGTAATCTGATCCGCAAACCAATAATCGTCAATGTCAAAAACCTCGCCATTGAAATCGTAATCAATCATTACCATTGAAAGTGTCTCTAAGTTTTTGAACTCTACCGGCTTGTGAGATAAGATATTACTTTTAAACTTTTTAATTTTAATAACTATCTCTTTATCTCCTTCAAAAAGCGACTTTTGGGATTTACTCACTTTTCTAATTTTATACTCACATTCCACATCAGGAATCTGAATAAAATCAAAACCCACCGCATCCACTACATTATTTACATCCGCTTCTGAAACCGGCTGTTTAATTGCGCTAAATCCTTTTTCGTGGATTTCTTCAATGATTGAGTAAGGAATGCGCAGGATGTAGTATTTCACATCGTCCTTTTCAATGTAATCCTCAAGAAATACTACTGTTGAAGCTGGCGCGATTATGAAAAACTTACGGCCAACTTTTTTGCCGATGCTTTTGTGTAAATCATCAATGTAGCCGCGATCCAAAATAATCTCGCCACCATCGTGCCATTGGAATACTAAAACATGATCCTCGCCCAAGTAGCCGTCTAACTCAATGCCAGATATTTTGTGCTTTTCTTCGCGGCATTGAAAAAGTTTTAATGCAAAATCACGGTATTCCGGCCACGGCAGGTCTTTTATGAGTTTGTAATCATAAAGTCCGGCGTTAAAAAGCCCAAATGATTTAGGAGTTAAATCTTTACCCTTGTTGCCGATCTCGGCTTTCAAGTTCAACATTCGCTTTTGAATTGTATAAATAGCAAGTTTAGAGGCATCAATGCCTATCCATTGCCTGTTAAGTTTTTCTGCAACTGCTAATGTGGTGCCAGAACCGGCATAACAATCCAAAACAATATCCTCTTCGTTTGAGGCCATCCTAATAATCCTTTCCAGTAAAGGTTCTGAGTTTTCTGTTGGATACCCAGTAGATTTAGAATATGACTCAATATCTAACCAAATGTTGCTTATCTTTTTTTCATCAGAGCCAAGATATTCAACTACAAAATTATCAGCACTACATTCAATACATTTTTCTAATTTTTCTGCGGCATGGACGGTCTTGTCGGAGGTAATGTCGTAAAACTTAAATCTATTTTCTTTCCGTTTCATTCTCGAATGCAATTCAACGCCCGATCTCCCAAAATAATACAAAGCTCCGCAACCACGACATTTTAATCTTAAAAATCCTTCACGCAACAGTTTATCAACCTTTTCTTGAATCAAAGCAAAATGTTGTCCTTTCGGAGGTATAAGCTTTTTACTTAAAAACACTCTTTCTCGCGGGAATCGTTCACCAGCCATTAGAAAAGAGGTCCATTTAATTTCCGATATTGGCCTCGCGGTTTTTACTTCATTAAAAGTAAAGCTACTACTCCTTGAATACCAAAGAATGAAATCATTATCCACTTCCATCCGCCCCCGAGCTCCGGCGATGTTTCTCCCCCTATTAACCAATATCTCATTTTGAAAGTTCGCTTTTTCAAAAATCTCGTCAAGAATAACTTTAACATAATGACCAAAATGATAGTCTATTCTCATCAAAAAATTACCATCACTGCCTAATAATTCTTTCAAAAAAATAATTCTTTTTCTAAGACTATCGATAAACTTTACATCCATTAATTTTGCGGAATAAGCTGGTTCGCCACCTCTACCAGAATACACATCGCCAGTGCCGAAAGGCGGATCTATATAAACAAGTTTAATCTTTCCTTTTATTTCCGGGTCTTCAAAGAAGGTCTTCAAAACCTGCAAATTGTCGCCGAAAATTAATTTGTTCGCCCAGCTGTTTATGTTTCCGTCTTTGCCAAAAGTTTTTATTTCCTGAAGTGGCACCGCCATTGTCTCGGCAATGATATCTTCTTCTCGCTCTTTGCCACCATAAACAAGCTCGTATTCCTTCTTGCTTTCAAAAAGCAGACTTTTATATTCTTCCGGCAAGGCCTGCTTCTTCTTCAAGAGTTCGTTGATTTGCTCGATTTGTTGTTTTGATAATTTTTTCGTCATTTGCGCAAGAATTTTAAAATCTCCAATTTTTTATAACGTCGATCTTTTCTGGTACCAAAACGGATGGCCCTAAGTACGCCATTGTTATCCCAATTCCTTAGGGTGTTGGGATGGACGTTCAAAAACTCGCACGCCTGTTTCAGGGTGAGTATTTCTGGTAACTGTTTGCTTTTAGAACCTTGCCTTTCCATGAAATTTGACCTAACATAAGTTTACAATGAATACAATCAAAAGTAAAGCAACGGGGTTCGAAGAGTCGTTCCAAAAATCCAAAAATGTCTTGGATAGGCTTTACGAAAGAGAAGATTTTAAAAAAGATATAAGGGGTTATAGGAAGATGCTCGATATAAAGAGGCCATTTATTAAAATGGACGTTTTAGACGTGAGGGATAAAAATTTTACTAAACTGGCGGCGGAAAGAAGGAAAAAATACGGTTCGGCAACTAATGTCACCGGCAAGAAAGAGGTTGATTGGTACAAGGGACTCTCGGAGAAACAATTAAAACTATTAAATGATTGCGGGAAGTTGTTGCTTAAAAAATATCAGAAAAAGCTTAATTTTGAATTGCCGGAATATATGGAAAAGTCCATTTTAGAATACCTGCTTTATAACGCCAGAAAATATGTGACTCCCCTATTTTTCCCCGAATTGAGGATAATTTATGGTAAAAACGGCCAACCCAAAGAACTTCGCGTCATTAAATATCAGAGTACCTCCGTAAGAGACATCCGGAACATCAAACCATTTGACCAGTGGCTTAAAAGGAAATTTGGCAAAAAAATAAAGAAAATAATAATACAAAAGAAAATTAAAGGGAGACGTCTAAAATATATTAAACCCAGATGGGACAAAACAATTGAAATCGGAAAAAAGATCTTTCAGATTGAAAAGAAAAAGATGGACTATTGGAAAAAGACTGAAGAATTGTTCGGTGAAGTAGGTGAGAATATAGGTATTAAGAATTCTAAAGATCTCGGAAAAGAGGAAAAAAGAAGACATAATAAATACAGACAATTAAAGCATAGGGCAAAAGAAAAAATGGGAATTTAATCATCATCAAAACGGACAATTAGTGTCACGCGTGACCAAGAGGCCGAAGGCTATAATAGACCCGTAAGGGTCTTTTTTATTAGAAAATAATAATTAAATAAATTAAAGATATGACAAAACTCCAATGGCACACGGAAAAGAGAAAAGTTAATAGTCTTAAATATTACGATAAAAATCCGCGCGTCATGCCCGATAAAAGCATGAAAGATTTAACCAATAGCTTACAGAAGGTGGGGCTGGCGGAAATACCAGCGGTTGATGCTGACGGAACTATAGTGGCTGGCAATCAAAGAGTCCGGGCACTTCAGGCTCTCGGCCGAGGCGGAGAAGAAATCGATGTGCGGCTTCCCAATAGAAAACTTACAAAAACAGAATTCAAATTCTACTTGCTGGCAAGTAATCGCATAAGTGGCCTCTGGGATTTCGATGCTCTTAAAACTGACTTTGACATCGAAACTCTTTTGGCAACCGGCTTTGACACTGACGACCTAAGCAGGATATTTGACGACAACCTCGAAGTCGAAGACGATCATTTCGATGAGGATGCCGAATTGAAAAAGATCAAAAAAACAGATATTAAGCTTGGGGATTATTTTGCTCTCGGTCGGCATCGCCTACTCTGTGCCAGTGCCCTTGATCCTGCAACTGCCAAAAAACTCATGGCTGGAGCCCAGGCAGATATGGTCAATGATGATTTGCCTTACAATATCGGGCTTTCATATGACAAAGGCGTCGGGAATAAAGGTCGTTACGGCGGGACAACGAATGACAGTAAAACCGACAAAGAGTATGAAATTTTTGTAAAAACAATCATGCAAAACGCTCTTTCTGTAACGAAGCCGGATGCGCATGTATTTTTCTGGTGCGACGAAAGATATGTTTGGCTATTCCAAGAACTATATAAAGAGCTCGGGCTTGACTCAAAGCGCCTTTGCATCTGGATCAAAGATAACGCTTCCCCTACCCCGCAAATTGCCTTTAATAAAGTGACCGAGTTTTGCGTCTACGGAACCCGGGGCCGGCCATTTTTATCTGACAAAGTAAAAAATCTGAACGAATTGTTAAACAAGGAAATAACCAGCGGCAACAGATTATCAGATGACATCCTCGACCTCTTAAACATATGGCTCGTGAAGAGATTGCCCAGCAACGAATATCAACACCCAACCCAAAAAAATCCTCAAGTCCACGAAAAAGCTTTACGGCGCTGCACGCGCCCAGGCGATGCGGTGCTCGATTTGACTTGCGGAAGTGGCAGCCTTTTATCGGCTTGCCATCAGCTCAAGCGCACGGCTTATGTCTGCGACTGCGAACCGATCTTTTGCCAGCTCGTTATTAATCGCTTTAAACAAATTTCACATGACAAAATCAAAAAACTCAATTAAATACGGAACGATCTTCAAATTAGGCAGCCATTACCTGGCTTACGGCGATAGTCGCGATAAAGAATTAGTGGCTCGGCTTGTCGGCCAGCTTAAAGTTAAAGCTGTCATCTGCGATGTGCCTTATGGTATTGCCGTGACAGAATCGAAAGAAAATTTTCAACCGCTCTCTAAAAATAAACCTATCGTTAACGACCATATTCAAAGCGATGCAGAATACCAGAACTTTACCCGAGATTGGATTGAAGGGATTAAACCATACCTTGCCAGGAAAAATGTTTTCTACATCTTCAATTGCGACAAAATGATTTTTGCTCTTCGTGAGGGAATGATCCAAGCGGGATTGAAATTCGGCCAACTTTTAATATGGGTAAAAACGCAGGCTGTTTTGGCTCGCATGGACTATGCCCCACAACATGAACTCATCGCTTACGGCTGGTACGGTACCCATGAATTTCTTAAATCAAAAGACAAAAGTATTATTGTATATCCAAAACCCAATAAAAGTCCTTATCACCCCACGACAAAACCCATTGGCCTTATTCGCAGACTCATATTAAACAGCACGCGGATCGGAGACGTGGTGTTTGATGGATTCCTGGGATCAGGCACCTGTTTATTGGCTTGTGAACAAACCAAACGCATCTGCCTTGGAGTTGAAATTGATTTAGAATATGTCGAAACGTCGATTCGGCAATTCGAGAAATTAACAAATATTAAAGCGAAACAAATCTTATGAAACAAAACAAAATTAAGAACTTACTCGTTGGACAACTGAAACAGACACCGATTATCCAAATAGCCTGTAAAAAGGTTGGGGTCAGCAGGGCTACCTATTATCGTTGGCGAACAAATAAGGAATTTACAAAGGAATCGGATATCGCTCTGGCCGAGGGGCTAAAATTAATAAACGACATGGCGGAATCGCAACTCTTGTCAGCCATTCAGGAAAAAAATATGACTGGAATTATCTTCTGGTTGAAACATCGCCACCCAGCTTACGGCAATAAATTAGAGATTTCGGGTCAACTTAAACACATACAGGAAGACTTAACGCCTGAAGAAAAGTCTCTAGTAAAAAAGGCATTAAAACTTGCACTTCCAACGCAAAACAAATATGACTAAATTAACCCACAAAAAAATCATCGAAAAGATGATTAAAGATAGAAATTTTAGAATTGCCCTTTGTCGAAAAAGTCACTATTGGTTTTTCCATTTTTACTTTGGACAATACGTCAGTTACGAAACGGCTGAATTTCAGAGAGAGATGTTCAGGATTACAGAGGACGAAAAGAACAATATGGCCATAATAGTAGCGTTCCGGGGATCCGGCAAATCAACCATCTTCACTCTCTCTTACGCCTTGTGGTCAATTCTTGGAAGACAAAATAAAAAGTTCGTGGTCATACTAAGTCAAACTCAAAAACAAGCAAAACAACATTTAATGAATATCCGAACGGAACTGGAAAAAAACAAGGTTCTAAGCAGAGACTTGGGACCATTTCGAGAAGAGTCTGATGAATGGGGCGGTTATTCCTTAGTTGTATCGAATTATAACGCGAGAATAAGTGCGGCTTCATGCGAGCAAAGTATTCGAGGTATAAAACACCTGCAATTTCGTCCTGACGTCATTATCGCCGACGATGTGGAAGACCTAAATTCGGTGAAAACTCAAGATGGAAGGGATAAAACCTACAATTGGTTTAAGGGAGACATTATCCCTGCCGGCAACACAAATACAAAAATAATCGTGATCGGCAACCTACTACACGAAGATTCGCTCTTAAAAAGACTTCAAAAGGAAATAGAAAACGACGTATTAAATGGAATTTATAGGGGGTTCCCTTTTCTCAATGAAAATGGACTTCCTTTGTGGCGTGATAAATTTTCCGACGAAAATGCAATCAAACAGGAAAAAATGAAGGTAGGTAACGAAATAGCTTGGCAACGAGAGTATATGCTGACAATTCTTCCCGACACAGACCGAGTCATTAACCCCGCATGGATTCATTCCTACGAAAACTTGCCAATTGATGAGAAATCTTTTATGTATGCGGCGACGGGCGTAGATTTGGCGATTTCGGAAAACGAAAGTGCTTGTTATACCGCCATGGTTTCTGCAAAAATCTATGGTCAGGGAGAGGATATGAAAATCTATATTCTCCCCTATCCGGTAAATGAACGAATGGATTCTCCAACGACATTAAAAAAAGCCAAAGAGATTTCTGAAAAACTTGGTGATGGACGGAGAACCGAATTGTTTATTGAAGATGTGGGCTACCAACGAGCGTTTGTCCAAAACCTCCAGAAAGAAGACTATCCAGCGATGGGATGTCCGACTCTAGGTCAGGATAAAAGAGCCCGGCTTGCGACAGTGGCTCCGGCGATAGAAAATGGAACCGTCTTGTTTCCGAAACAAGGAGCCGAAGTTTTGATAAGCCAGCTTATCGGTTTTGGAACGGAAAAATATAACGACCTAGTGGATGCCTTCGTAATAATCGTAAGTAAGGCGGGAGAGAATAACAGGCCTAAGCCTGATCCTTTTCCCGATCAGAGCAGCCAAAGTCACAGCACAATCTTTGGGGATATTATGAATAGGCAGTTCTAAATAGCTTATTATTTATAAACCTCCAAAGATCCCAAAAAGGCTGTTACCTCAGCAAGTTTTTCGTTTGAATACGCATCTCGAACTTCAAAATGACGATAGCCAGTAATCTTCTCCTTGAGTAAAGCGACCTTAGCAATAAAATCTTTTTTAAAAGAAACCGTTTGAGTGTACCATATCATATCGGCATATACCACAGTTGCCCTATCAGAAAACTCATAAGAAGAAACGAGTCCAGCTGTTTTGGCTATATTCATTAAATTATCTAATTCTTTTTGGGCATCTTCTTTTGATTGAGATGGTTGTTCTGGTGCTGGTGAATTATTGACGGGTTTGACTGCTTCTGTTTCAGCTGCTCCAGCTTCATTTTGAGCTGGTTGCCCCTCACTATTTTCAATCGCCGGTTGGTTTGCCTCTGGGTTTTCGGTTGTAACGGTTGGTTTATCATCGCCACTAGACGAAATAGTAATAACTATAACGACAGCCGCTACCCAAAACCACCATTTTTTCCAAATTGGCTTTTGGCCATTTTTCTTTTTTTCCTCGATTGGAATATCTGTTTTTTCTGAAGAGGTTGTTTTAATCATATTATTCTATTTCTTTTTTAAAAATTAAAATGCATTTTTTAGTTACAAACCAGTTTTGTCCAAGTCCTTCTTTTTGTTGACTTGTAGGAACTACTCCCATAAGCTCCCACCCCTCTAAACCAATTTTTGAGAGAAAATCTTTTATTTCTCTTATCGACTTTTCGTCATTAAAATTTTTAGCGTCAATCCCTTCAACCCTATATTCTATTTTTTTCATATAATTTTTACTGTAATTTTAATTACTTATTGGCGGGAAACATAAAGCTCGCCGCCAGCGATGATCTTGCGATCACCCATACCTCTTTCGAGATATGACCTTCGCAGATGCTCTGACGACGAGCTTGATATCTGCGAAGGTTTTGGTGCCATGCCCTACAAAAAACTGTAAGGTTTAGGCGATATTCAATTGTTAATTTATCTTAACTTTTTCGACCTTTAGAATCAACCCTACCATAGCTTAATCACGGGACCTTGCGAAGGCCGAGTTATCAACTGCTGGGGCCTGGACTACCTGGCGCCGTTGCGTCATTCCTTACCTTGAAAGGTCGAATATAGCATTAACTAACCAATACAAATATGGGACAAATTGCAACAATAAAAATTACGGATCAGCGGTCTCCTCTCGCCATTGCGTCTGTCCGTTACTGCCTTTATGCAAGAAAAAGCACGGAATCAGACGAGCTCCAGGCCTTATCGATTGATTCGCAAATTAAAGAAATGCTGGCTATGGCTAAAAAAGAAGGGCTGGAAGTCGCTGAAGTAAGGAAAGAAAGCCACTCGGCCAAAGATTCCAGCCAAAGGCCGGTCTTCAATCAGATAATCGAAGACGTAAAAAGCGGCCTGTTCAACGGAATTCTGACTTGGGCTCCCGACAGATTGAGCAGAAACGCCGGCGATCTGGGATCTTTGGTTGATTTAATGGATCAGGGACGGCTGATGGAGATCAGAACTTACGGCCAAAGATTTACCAATAACCCAAACGAAAAATTCCTGCTGATGATTCTGTGCTCGCAGGCAAAACTGGAAAACGACCATAAGGGCGAAAATGTAAAACGAGGGTTGAGAGCCAAATGCGAAATGGGGTGGCGCCCCGGAGCGGCTCCTCTTGGATATATCCACGATAAATTCGTGGCAAAAGGACAAAAGAGAATTCTTACAGATCCCGCGAGAGCTCCGATTATGAAACTGATGTTCGAAAAGGTCGCTTATGAAAAGGCGAGCGGAAGGGATATTCTGGACTGGCTCAATAATGAAATGAATTTCACAACGAGAACCGGAAAAAGAATCGTTCTTAGCGGGATTTACCGGATGCTTAAAGATACCTTCTATTACGGAGAGTTCGAATACCCCGTAGGAAGCGGCAATTGGTACAAAGGAGGCTATGACCCGATTATCAC
>ERZ1292629.2166-Hain-H43-01um-R1-2166-length-17261-cov-9_pt1 | contig 17261 bp, 19 predicted proteins | sample MGYA00564399_ERZ1292629 | MGnify/ENA primary metagenome ERZ1292629 (study PRJEB36523, sample SAMEA6512636) | groundwater metagenome | collected 2019-01-08 | study: AquaDiva: Metagenomics assemblies of 32 groundwater samples
GAAATTGTCAGCGGTGCGGCTCCGCCGCCTTTCCGAATTTTCGCGGGGGGACTTTTTCGGAAAAGTGCGTTCGGACTAATTCAAGTATACTGCACAAAAATTACTGGCAATAACCGGTGATTTTTTATTAAATAAGCTTGCGGCTATTGACATTCAGACTAAAATATGATAATATATTTTGTTAAACTAACATTAGTAAACAGCTCTTTGTAAATGGTTTCTGACGCTAAAAAAGAATATATATGTATTTTTTCTTAGGGTCAGAAACCTTCACACGATACCCGTCGAGAGACGGGAAGGGGAAAAACAAGATGAGGATGAGAGTGGTCTTGATAGCGCTGTTGGCCGCGGGGTGCTCATTTGAGCCCGCCTCGTTGCCGTGGCCATTCGATGGGTCGCGAGATGCGACCGGCTCGGACGGGCAAGTGGCGGAGGATGCGCAGAGCAACGACGCGGCAACGACGGACGTGGCCCAGCCGGACTCGTCGGTTGCCGACGACGCTATGCGCGACGCGCAGAGCGATGCGGCACTGACGGACGCGGCCATGGATGCGCGGCTCGATGCCGCACTTCCGGACGCAAGCCCGCCGGATGCCATGGCGATCGACGCAACTGTGCCGGACGCCCGCCCACCTGATACCGGCGTTCCGGACGCCCGCCCGCCTGACGCGTCGCCGTTGGATGCTACCGGACCATGTCCGGCCATCACGTGCGTGTACGCCCAGAAGCCCGACGACTGTTGGGGACCGGTGGAAACTTTCCCACCGACAAGCTCAACGGTCGTGTCGCCCGCCGGCTGGTGTTATCTAGCCTGCGTGAAAGACGGCATGCCCAAGATGCCGGTAAGCTGTTCGGCGACAATATGTTCGGCTCTGCCCGAAAGCGCGGGAGCCGCCGCAGGGTGGCCGGGCGGGACCACAAACCCAACCTGCGACTAACGGCCGCCATCTCTTCGGTGCTTGCTCGACACCGACGAGATTCTCCCCATCGAGCACTAAACAAAAAACCCGACAATATGTCGGATTTTTTGTTTGAATTTAAATAAAAAATTTCAAATGAGAAGACCTTCAATTTTTATTTTCCCATCGCCATAATCTTTATTCTCCTTAAGCGCTCCATCGATTTCATTTTTTAAATTTGCCAGCTCATCATTTGTGTTTGCCATTGGAATAATAATAAACGGTAATTCAGATGAAAATAAATCGCCAAAACCATGATGACTGAAAGCGATACTGGTGGCAACTTTTAACTCTTCTTGAGCATATCCGCTGGAAACAAACTTTCGACTGATTACAAAACCCATAGGCAAGCCAACTTCTTTGTTAGGATTAAATCCGCCAATGGCGTCATAATAAACAACTCTGGCATTATGGAATCCTTTAGGTCTTTCCATTTCTTCGGCCGCGATATGATCATATTTTTCCTGATGCCCCATTCTACCAATTTCTTCAGCGACTTTTCGCGCCCAATCTTTCGCGTAGGCCTCGATCTGTTCGGCTGTTGGAGCGGTTCCAGGAAAATCACGTTTGTAGGCAAGCCCGGCCGCCCCGCAACCTTCGTGGCTGGTAACATCTGTAACGCCAATGCTTAAAAATAGCTCGGCAACTTTTTTGACGCGATCTTCTTCCGAGGCGGCAGGAAATAAAATTCCTGAACCGGCCATGCATAATTTACCCTCGCCATTGTAATCACGATGAGCGCAACCTTCATCCATGCAAACAACCGCTTCCATTTTTTTAAAAACGCGTGTTTTAAATCCGGAAATTCTTTCTTAAAATATTCTTGAGCGCCCTCTTTTAATAATAATGAGATATCTTCATTTTCTACTTCCCAAGCAACAAGTTTGGCTCCTCTATTGTGATCCATATTTGAAACGAGTGAGTTAAATAGCCAGTGAGGCAATTATAACTCGCAAGCGATTTATAATTGTCGAGCTGGATATTTATGAACGAATGAGAATATATGAGGCGTAGCCCATATGCTTTTTAAAAAATTAGGATTAAATTTTTGAAGTTCTTTGCGTAATTTAAAATTTTCCATAAGATGCTAAAAATGAGCTGGCAGTACCCCGCAAGCTCACCGTTAGGGGTGGTGCGAGGTACTGGGGTAGGAAAGAGCAAAAGTAGCTTGGGTTAAGCCGCGGAAGGCGCCAACGAGTAGCCTCTCCATGCCTCGGCGGAGATGAAGTAGGTCGCCTTGCGATGCTCGCCGCCGTCCACCACCTCATCATGCCAGTCCACATGCTTGAAGCATCGTACCCTGAACCGAGAATCAAGCGCCTTGACCGCCTCCTTCGCCTTCATGAGGTGGCCGATCGAGTCGTTGTGATGCTCACCCCGCATTCCCGCGCCTTGCCACACGGAGCGTGGGCAAACAGCAGTACGGTGTAGATGGCTTTCATGTCGCGGGCATCGATGATGTCCTCGAACAGGCGCTGCGCGCGGTTCGGACGCCGCAGGTCGTGCCAGTCAGGCGAGAGTGCTAGGGCTCCACCATGCTCGGTGAGCAAGTGGGGACGCGGCCTCACCCTGATCTCGGTAGACATGCTCCGAAGATCGTCGAAGAAGTCATCCATCTGGTCGCCGTCCGCGCAGGCGACCACGATCGCGCCATCGGTCAAGTCTAGTCTGTGCGGTTGAGGAACGACCAGAAGGCCATCCACCTCGGCGTACCTGCTCAGCACTTCTTTCTCGTGCGGATTAAGCGCCAGCTTTCCCATGTGCGTTCTCCCCCTTTCGGCTGACCCGTCCGCATGGACAGGTGCATTCAATTAGAACGCAAATATTATACTCCGCATTTTTATGACCTGTGCATAACTTCTCCGCTCGTCTATTCCAATTACGCGCAAATAGTTTTATAATTAATATAGGTCGGTGGAAATTTTACAACATGCTTGTCTGTAAAAATTTCTTCAATAAATTTTTTCTCCGCTCGCGAGTAGAAAAAATTTATTTATAATCTTTCGCCTGATTTCAATTTTTAATTGAAATGACAGCGCGAAAATTGAGAGGAGGTGTCAAATATGGCAAAGAAAAAAGCAAAAAAGAAAGTAGCAAAGAAGAAAAAAGCTTCCAAGAAACGACGACGTTAGTCTAAAAAATCTCTCCACAAGGAGAGATTTTTTATTCACGTTTACTTTTTTATAAAAGCCGTCCCTGTTTTTTCATTAACTTGATGGACTTTGGAATTACCTCAACAGAGCCAAAAATTCCATCATAGCCGGGAGCCACTTTCACATTGCCAGAGCGCATGTTTTGAATGGCCAACAAAATATTTTTATCTGAAACATTTTTTTCAATTTCTCTTTCAGGCGCGTCAAGCAAGATATAAAATTCATTCCCAATTTTCTTAATCATGGAATCATATTCATTCTTAACTTTTTTACTCGCGACACCAACCTTAAAAACTTTGCCTATAATTTCTCTAAGCGGAACGATATACCTGTGCCGGATAAATTTTTCATCCAGAATTTTCTCTTCTCGGTCTGCCAAGTCATCAACACGATGCAACACTCCGACTGTGAGATGCTTTTTGCATTTTGGACACAAAAACTTTTTTACCTTGGTTTCCTCCGGAGAAAAACAAACCTCACAGGCCGCGTGTCCGTCAAAATGATATTTACCTTCTTCCGGATAAAATTCAATCGTATATAGAAAATTTTTTCTGTCTCCTTCTTTTATTATTCGCGCGATTTCGTCAAAAGTAATTTCTTTTTCATCGGCAAATTCAAAACGGTTTGCCTCACGTCCTAAATTTTCCAGACTGTGAGCGTCGGAATTGGAAACCAAAGTAATTTTATCCAACGCGCTTAGCCGGCGATTCATAACCGGATCGCTGGAAAGCCCTGTCTCAATCGCCCGAATTTCCGACGTTAGCTCTTCAAAACATTCCTCCAGCGAATCGTAGCCGGATTTTGACCCAAAAACGGAAAACCACGGCGTCCAAGCATGCGCCGGAATCATCATAAAACGCGGATCAATGTCCAAAATAATTTTAAGCACTTCTTTCGCGGATAAACCCATAATTGGACGCCCGTCCGATTTGATGTTTACTCCCCTGTCTTCCAAAACCTTGTTAAATTTCTGCACAGCTTCAATATTCGGCGCCAAAATTAGCAAATGGACACGTCGGGTTGCATCTTTGTGTTTGTAGATGCAAGAGATTTCGGTGGAGAGGATAAATCTGATTGGACTCGTTTTTGTCATTCCGAACGCATGTGAGGAATCTCTGCCTGGTACAACTAAATTGGATAGAGATCTCTCGTCGGTCGCCAAAGGCGACCTCGCTCGGGATGACAACTGATACAACCCTGAATTGCCGACCTCAACTAAATTTTCTTTGATGTGCTTTAACCACGCCGGATGGGTAAAATCCCCGGTTGCCACGATATCTATTCCTTTGCGTTCGCACGTTTCGGCGATTTTTGGAAGTTCCAATTCGCTTGAACAGGCTCGCGAGTATCGCGAATGAATGTGAAGGTCTAAAATCCGCTTAATCATAGGCATTTGCCTTGGAGAACTTACCGTGTTAAAATTAACTTGGTTTAAAATTTAATTAAATATGGCTAACTTCCGCAAAAAAAATATATTAATATTTTTGGCAACTTACTTTGTAATAAGCATCTTCATCATCCCAGTATTTAATCTACTGCTCACAGGCGACATTTCTTTCAGCAGTTTCATTAAAGATATTTCCAAACAATTCTTCACTCAAGAATTTTTTTACATGCTAGCTTGGCCTTTGATAATAATTGTGGCGGGCTTACTTGGCGGACGTCTGATTATCGTCGCCCTGCTATTTGTATCATTTATAATTTGGCTGGCTTACAAAATTACACGCAAAATTGAAAGTAAAATAGATATTCCACGCGCTCCATCGCCACAAACAATACAAAATTCTTCACAAAACAATCCTCAAAACGCGCCCTAGTTTTATCGGATTTAATCCTCCTTCGGCTTTTTCAAAACCAACGCTCCTTACGCGCGTATTTTGGAGTTTTTCTTTGTCAAACTCAAACACACCCCATTTCTTTTCCTTATATACCGCTTTCTGTTTTTTATCCAATTTATGATTATTATGAACCGCCAAATCAATTTTCCTCGGCAAATACCGCTCCAATTGTAAAATCATATCACTCAACTTTTCCGGACCGGTTTCGCCGTCCAGACGATAAGCATTCCCTGCGACATAAATTATTTTCGACTTTTTATTTTTTGCGATCGCTTCCTTTATCCCCTTGGGTAAAAGCGCGGCGATCAAACTTGTGTACAAACTGCCGGGCGCCAAAACTATCCGGTCGGCCTTTTCAATCGCTTTTACCGCTTCAGAATACGCCCCACAGCTTGGCTCAAGCCAAACTTTTTTTATTTTCCAGCCCCTATTGTAGCGCGGATTGTCTATAAATTCTTCCATGCGGACAACTTTACCGTTTTCTAATTCAGCGACCAAATCCACGATCCGCAAAGTTACCGGATAAACTTTTCCCTGCGCCTGAACGCTATACGATAACGCGTCCAAGGCATAAAGAAAATTTCCGCAATATTTTGTCGCCAAAACTAAAAACAAATTTCCGACATTGTGGCTATCCAATTTTCCAGCGTTTTTAAAACGCGGCCAATAAAAAACCTTCCTCAAAGATTGATAATCATATTTTGACAACGACAAAATCGCGCGCATTATATCGCCCGGCGGGGATGTTTTAAATTCTTTTCTTAATTTCCCCGAAGACCCGCCAGAGTCGCTCATTGAAACCACCGCCGAGATATCAAATTCATCGGCGTATTTTTTTAAAGCTTCCAAACAAATCGCCGAACCATTTCCTCCGCCGATAACAACAATTTTTTTCTTCATATTCGAAATGAGTGAGAGAAAAAGTTAAATGTATTTAACTTTTTCCGAGCGAATGAGAATATATGCGGCGTAGCCCATATAATGAAATGAGTGAGTTAAATAGCCGGTGAGGCGATTATAAATGCTCCATTTAAAATTTTAATCCCAAGTAACTTTCAATTCTTGGGTCGCTAAATGAATTTATTATGAGATCGGCTGAAGAAAAATCGCGGATATTTCTCCCTTCTTCGTGCAGAACAACACAACTCATACCCGCGCCTTTCGCGGCTCTCAAACCATTTTCGGAATCTTCAATCACGACGCAGTCTTCCGGCAGAATTCCAAGCTTTTCAGCGGCGAATAAAAATATGCGAGGATCGGGTTTCCCGATATAATTTACGTGATCCACGGAAACAAGTTCATCAAAATAATCATGCCAGTTAAATCTTTCAACAATTTTCTTGATTCTGTCCAGACTAGCGCCGGACGCAATTGCTATTTTCATGAAATTTTTTATTCTTTTCAACAAATCCTCGGCTCCGTGAATCGGCTGGCTGTGAATCGCATAAACTTCTTCGGTTGATTCAATTTTATGATTTATTATTTCTTCCAAAGAACGCGGAATGTTATAATCTTCTTTCAATATTCTTGACGATTCTTGCACGCTATTCCCATTTACCTTACGATTTAAAGCGTCGGAATATTCAATATTGTAGCGCTTTAAAAAATTCTTTTCCGCGCGAATCCAATGCGAATCGCTGTCTATCAGCGTGCCATCCATGTCAAAAATTACGGCTTTAAAGTTCATAATAAGTTTAAACAGAAAGACCCCTCGTCGCCCTTGCGGGCTCGCTCGGGATGACAAATATTTACTCCACGGTCACGCTTTTTGCAAGATTACGAGGCCTATCAATATCCCGCCCCAAAGCCGCCGCTATATGATAAGCGAATAATTGCAGCGGAACTGTATTTAACAGCGGCTCTAGCAGTTCCATCGTCTGCGGAACATAAATAACATCAGTGGCAAGTTCTTTTGCGCGCTCATCGCCTTCGGATGCGATCAAAATTATCGGCGCTTTCCGGGCTTTAATCTCTTCCACATTGCTGCGCATTTTATCATAGAGCTGATTTTTAGTCATAATGGCCAAAACCGGAAACTCGGGAGACAACAAGGCAATCGGGCCATGCTTCATTTCTCCGCCCGGATACGCTTCCGCGTGAATATATGTTATTTCTTTCAGTTTGAGAGAACCCTCAAGCGCGACCGGATAATTTATTCCTCTACCCAAATACATAAAATCACGGCAGTTTTTAAATTTATCGGCAATCTCTTTAATCTTATCGCTCTGTTTTAAAAGCAATTTCATTTTTTCCGGAATTTCAACAAACGCGTTTAATAATCTTTGACCGGTCGCCAGAGTCACGCGATTCAAACGTCCAAATTGCAAGGCATACAACAGAATGGTAGCCACCATATTCGTATAAGCTTTCGTGGACGCCACCGCAAATTCAGGACCGGCGTGAATATATGTGCCGCCATCGGTTTCGCGCGCGATTGTGGAACCAACAACATTTACGATCCCTCGCACAAAAGCGCCTTTTCTTTTTGCTTCTTTAAGAGCCGCGAGCGTGTCAGCGGTTTCGCCTGACTGCGAAACTCCAAAAACCAAAGTTTCATTATCTATGATAGGATCGCGATATCTAAACTCGCTGGCAACATCAACTTCCGTTGGAATACCCGCTAATCTTTCAAAAGCATACTTTCCGGCCATACACGCGTATGAGGCCGTGCCACAGGCCAGAAGGATAATTCGTTTCACTTTGTGCATTTCTTCGTCTGACATATTCAAACCGCCCAAATGCGCCGCGCCTTCTTCCAAATTATATCTTCCACGAATCGCATCTTGCAGAACAGTCGGTTGATCAAAAATCTCCTTTAACATAAAATGAGGAAAGCCCTGTTTTTGCGCCTGCGACTCGTCCCATTCTATTTCTTCAACGTGCTTGGTCACATTATGATCTTTTAAATTTACGACCTGCATCCCCTCGCGAGAGATTTCCGTCACCTCGCCGTCTTCTAAAAAAATAACTTTTTTCGTATAAGCCAACATCGGCGTGGCGTCACTGGCAATATAATATTCATTCTCGCCAACTCCAATAACCAAAGGACTGCCCATGCGCGCCGCCACTAATGTATTCGGATGGTCTGCGTGCATTACAACCAATCCGTATGTTCCGCGCACATGCGAAAGAGCTTCCAAGACCGCTTTTCGCAAATCTCCATTGTAATACGACTCAATCAAGTGCGCCAAAACCTCCGAATCAGTTTCAGATTTATATTTATGCTTTCCATCTATTGAATCTTTCAACTCACGATAATTTTCAATAATTCCATTGTGCGCCAGTATTATTTTCCCCGAACAGTCAGTATGCGGATGCGCGTTCGCTTCAGTTACTCCGCCATGCGTGGCCCATCTTGTGTGAGCGATCCCAAAAGAGCCATCTACGTTTAAGTCGCCAATTTTATTCACCAGATTGTCTATCTTCCCGACTGCTTTTTGCAAAAACAACTTCCCATCAGCCAAAATCGCCACACCCGCGCTATCATACCCGCGATATTCCAATCGCCGCAGACCATTCAGCAGAATTGGCAAGGCATTTTTATTTCCGATATACGCAACGATGCCACACATATATTTTTTTGTCATCCTGAATTTATTTCAGGATCTCTTAAGATTTATTAGATGCTGAAACAAGTTCAGCATGACTCAAGCCCAAACCAAACGCTTCCAAATTTTCTTCCCAGCCGGATTTATTGCCCAGTTTTTCTTCCATTATTTTTTTAATTGTATCCGCGCCCAACACCTCGGATAAAATTCCTGAAACAACCCCAAGACAAAAAACATTCAGGCTCTGTTTTTTTACATTCACAGTCTGATCTTTCAAATCGGCAACATCAACCACCCGTGTTTTTTTGACATACCGTTTTGTTCTTTCCCTTGACAAGTCAGACATTATCAACAAAACATCCGCCTCGGTAAACTTCGGATAAACAATCTTTTTGTCACTAATTTTTATGAAGGCCAGCGAAACACCACCGCGCTGTTCCAACCCGTAATTGGGAATAAAACTGACCTGCAGGCCGCTCGCGAAAGCCGTTTTACATAAAATATCCGCGATTGTCTGCACACCCTGTCCGCCATCCCCGGCTAATAAAATTCTTTTAAGCATATATTTTACAGTCTGATTATTTTAAGAGCTTCATTCACTACTTTTAATAATTCATCTATTTGCCGCGCATCCTTCGACACGAGCAAATCATTCAAAATCTCGTTTGCTCTATCAGCCAGCGCGTCTGTCTTTTCAATTTGCTCCTTCAGACCGCCCGGGATTTCCGCATCTTTATAACGTTCTGAAAATTTCTTGACCAATCCTTGTTGTTGAATTACCTTCTCAAAAAGATTAATCAACTGGTCGAAGGTAAGGTCACCATGTTTAAAGCCCAATATATTTATTTCAAGCCAATTAAATTCATTAATATAATCTCCTCGGTATCTTTTTTCTGGCGCATTAAAATCATAATGTTCTGGCATATTTTTATTTTACTTCCCCCATTTTAAATTCTTTTTTTAAATTATTAAGAAAATCAATTGTGCTCTGCCCCCACGTCTTCCAGTTGGTAGGACAAAAAGATAAAATTTCCACAAGCGCGAAATGCCCGGCCTGCTGTGTTTCAATCGCTTTAGCCAAAAATTCTTGCAATTGCTTCGGGTCATTAACAGCCGTGCGCGCCAAAAAAGATCCATTTTTAACGACATTTTTTAACAACTCCAGTCCAAAAAACGGTTCTTCTTTGCTGCCGTCCGGATTCGTGTCTGTTTTTTGATTTTTCAAAGTTGTAGGAGCGGTTTGTCCGCCAGTCATCGCGTACACTGAATTGTTTATAAGAAAAATCGTAATCGGCTCGTCGCGTCTTGCCGCGTGCATTAAACTTTGCAAACCGATTGCGTAACCGCCTCCATCTCCGGTTAGGCCAATGCAAATTGAATTTGGACGAGCGCGCTTAAAACCCATCATTGTTGGTGTAACCCGGCCATGATGAGTGTGAAAGGTGTTAATCGGCAGGGAATTTATCGCCAGTAAAGAACAGCCGATGTCCAATCCCAAAACCGCTTTCGGATCTAATTTTTTTTCTGCCAAAAGTTTTCCAAGCAACATCAAAATTATCGGGTAACCGCAGCCTGGACAAAATTTGGCGGGCACATATGTCATATATTTTTTGTCATTCTGAATGAAATGAAGAATCTCTGTCCCAATCGACAAACCGACAGAGATCCTTCGCGCGCTCAGGATGACACATTATTAATGAAATTAATTATGTCTTGCGTCTCAATGCCAAGCGCCGGAAACTGAACGCCGCGTATAGACAAAATATTTTCCGGATCCATGTTTTCTTTGACCAGCCGTTCCAGCTGGCCCGCGCTTGATTCTATAACCGCAATTTTTTTCAACTTTTTTTGACCGGCTATGCTATTTAATTTCTTCGCATCAAACGGCCTTAAAGTAATCGGCCTGAACATGCCAACTTTTATTCCTTTCTTTCTTGCTTCATCAATCGCTTCGGTCGCGCTAGCCGCGACTATTCCATGCGCTATCAATAGAATCTCCGCGTCTTTTGTTTGATACTCCGCCGATTCGACGATTTCTTTCGCGAATTTATTAAAGTCGGCTTGCGCGTCTTTTATAACTTTATTTAAGTCCTCTTCAAAAGTATAGATATTCGGCAAATGGACATTTTTCCCTTCCGGAACCAATGGATACGCGTCAATATTTTTTGTTGTATTTTCCAAATTTACAATGCCGCGCATTTTTAATGTGTAACCATCGGTTAAAACAAAAGTCGGAAAACGATATTTCCACGCACTATTAAACGCCTTGCGAGTTAGCGAATACAACTCTTCCAATCCGGAAGGAGAATAAACGATTCTAAAACCCTCGCCATTGCCTCCGAAGCAGGCGAGAAAAACTTCCTGTTGGGAATAAATTACCGTGCCAGAACTTGGGCCTCCCCGCTGGCCAACAATTGTCACAAACGGAAGGCGCATTCCTTCTGCCATGCTTAAAGAGTCCTGCATTAAAATATGACCTGGCCCGGCTGTAGCTGTAAACGCTTTCTGGCCGGCTAAGACCGCGCCGCAAATCGCAAAACCGGCCGCGATTTCGTCTTCGGTTTGCAGATATTTATTTCCGCGTTTTATCCAGCCGGAAAAAATCTCGGTTGTCGGAGTAATCGGATATCCATACATCGCTCCCGCGCCGGCATCCATAGCCGCCTGCACCGCCACTTCCGCGCCTGTTAAAAATTGGTCTGTTTTTGGCATACTATATATTTTGAGCCATATTTAAATGATCTTTTGTGTTTATTCCAATTGATTCTTTCAGATCTATCTCAACGCCCACAACATTAACACCTTCATCCAGCGCGATTTTAATTAAATCCGTAAGATAATACTCGCCCTGCGCATTATTATTTTTTAAATTTTTTAGATTTTCCCAAAGCCAGTCTGACTTAAAACAGAAATAGCTCGGATCAAGCTCCAAAATTTTCAATTCCTCCTCTGTCGCATCTTTTTTTTGAATAATTTTTATAATTTTACCTTGCTCGTCGCGAACCACTCTGCCAAAATCGTAAAAATATTGCCGCCACTCGCTGAAATCTGGAATTGAAAAAGTAGCCATCGTTACTGTCGCATTTTCTTCAATATGCTTACTGATCAATTTTGTCATTGAGTCGCTAGTTACAAACGGGGCGTCTCCATAAAACACGGCAACATTTTCAACTTTTCCTTTTAAATTATTTTCCGCGCTGGCAACTGCGTGTCCAGTTCCAAGTTGTTCGGCTTGCACCGCGTATTCGACTCGATCTTTTAAATAATCCTGAACCAAAGTATTCGAATTACCAACCACAACAACCGGCTTAACGCCCAAACTTTCAACAGCGCCGACAACGTAATCGACCAGCGGCCTGCCATTTAATAAATGCATAACCTTCGGCAAATCGCTCTGCATTCTTTTCCCCTGTCCCGCGGCCAAAATCACCACGCCGATATTTTTAAAATCGCTGTCGCGCATATTCTTTTATATCATACCATGTTGAAAAAAATGGAATTCCGCTTTTTTGATAATCTTCAATTGAAAACGCGGGCGAAACCTTTAAAAGCGGCTTTATTCGCGGAAAATGTTGAATTAATTTTTTCGTTTCTTCAATCTTATCATTTATAAACCATACCCGCTCATTTGGCTCACAACTGTTTATAATATTCGCGATAATATGTTCTTTAGTGTCATCAACCGTATAAACTTCATCAAAATACTTTGAAATGCCAACGCTCTCAATTTTTACTTTTTGAAAATCCGCCTGACCCAAACTTAATAAGATCAACTTTTGCCCGGACTTCTTTAAATTCTCCAACAAATCAACCGCGTCGGAAAATAAATAATCTTTCAAAAATAATTTAATTTTTTCAAATGCCGCTAAAATCGCTTGCTTTTCAAACCCATATCGTTCAAGAATCTCCGCATGCCTTTCATCGCTGTATACATTTATACCAAGATCATTATTATACGCTTCTTTATATGTTTTCCAAAACAACTCGTCAGAAACTCCAAGCCCCTTCACGGCTTGCGCTCTCGCTTGTTTGAAAGCGTGCGTGTTAAATAGCGTATCATCAAAATCTATAATAAACATAATGAGCGAGCAAAATATTTAGCTTGCTAAAATATTTTCGAGCGAATGAGTTTATATCCGCAGATCTAAACATACTATAATTTACTCCACAAATTATCAAAAATCATTTTTTGAGTTTGATAAACACCTTCGTTTTCAATAACTACTCCAACCGGTTCATTTTTTGCGTCTAAAGAAATGTACGCTGTTTTCCCCGGAAAAATAAAAATATATGTTTGTGTCGCGTTTTCTGATTTTAACCACTTTCGCTCATCAAGCCCGCGAAGTTTTCCACCATCGCCCAGAGCAATGACCTTCACCGCTATGCCCTTCGCGACGCGCGCGTCGCTGAATGTTTCAAATCCATCATAAATGTATTCGCGCAATCCGGCCGCGGAATAAATTCTATATTCCAATTCGCCGGTCTTTTCACAAGCTGCCAATACATCCTCAAGAATTAAATGAATTTTTTCTTTTTCAAAATATTTTGCAACCGGTTTTTCTCCGCCTTTATCATGCAATGATTTTAATTCCGGAACCAAATGATCAATCTCCTTTTCAACGTCCTTCAAATCCACCATTCGCTTATCTACTAAATCTTTGAGTTTGCGAGGGTCTTCGGCCACAAAATACTGCTTTGTGTCTTTCTCATAAAACTCGACAAGGCTCTGTTCGCGTAACCATTTTAGAACTTCATGGACAGTTCCGCGGTTAAGTTCTGTTTTTTCAGCTAACTCTCGTACTGAAGATGGGCCTAGACGCAAAAGAGCCAGGTAAATTGCGGCTGATTTGTCAGAAAAACCAAGTTTCTTTAATAAATTTAGTTGCATATTTTTGCTCATTTCAGCATAACATGACAACAAAATACTGTCAATTTTTTTCTAACAGCTTTCCTGTGGATAAGTGACTAAATAATCAAAATTGCTGCGTTATACTTCCCATCGCGTGCAGCGCCAGTTAATTTTGCTCTATATAAAAATGCGTCTTGACCCGCGCTGACATTATTTCCAGCCCAAGACTTCAGAGCCGAAGATTGCAGGGCGCGTCCATACGAAAAACTTAACTGCCATGGACAATTTTGATTAATTTCATTTATGGCATTAAGATTTTCACACGCTTCTTGTTCTGTCTGCCCTCCGGACAAGAACACAACTCCGGGAACTGTTGCCGGAACAACGTTTAACAAACATTTAACAGTAGCCATGGCAACTTCTTGCGGCTTTGATTTTTGGGCTTCCTCGCCTGGGATAACCATATTTGGTTTTAATAACATCCCATCTAATGCCACCCCGTACTGACTCAATTTTTCAAAAAATATTTTTAATACCATTTCCGTTACTTCATAACACCTGTTTATATCATGAGCTCCATCCATCAATACTTCCGGCTCAACAATAGGAACAACATTATTTTCCTGACAAATCTTCGCATACTTTGCCATAACCTCGGCATTCGCGACAACACATTCCATTGTCGGTAGCCCTACCCCAACGGAAATCACCGCGCGCCATTTCGCAAATCTCGCGCCTAATTGGTAATACTCCTTTATTCTTTCTCCCAAACCATCAAGGCCGTCAGTTATCTTTTCAATGTCTGAATTATAAAATGGCTGTACGCCTTTGTCTACTTTAATGCCCGGGATAATTCCTTTTTGTTCCAAAAATTTTGGAAAGGACACACCGTCTTTAGTGAATTGACGAATCGTTTCATCAAATAAAATTACGCCACTAATATATTTTTCAATACCTGGCGTGGTGAACAACAGCTCGCGATACGCTCGCCTATTTTCTTCCATAGATTCAACGCCGATCTTATCAAAACGTTTTTTTATTGTGTTTGTGCTTTCGTCCGCGGCCAATATGCCTTTGCTTGCTACTACTAAATTTGTCGCGACTGATAAAAGTGACATACTATTAATTAAATTATTTTATTAACTGCCGGCGCTATTAATTTTTCCACGACAGCAATTTCTCCGACAAGCGGCTTCACATAATTCCTAAATTCCGTCGTTACCATGTTATCGCCTTCAATAAATTCCGGAGGCATAACTTTTGTTTTGTTGGCAATTTGATTAAGCGGCACAAGACCATATTCAACAGCGTAATCACCGACTCTCTTAATAACTACAGAACCGTCAATGTTGTGCCAAACAGAATATTGCACCGCTTTTTCGCCAACTTCACGCGCTTCATGTTTATCTACATCGCTGACACAGCCCAAAAACGATCTCTGTATGTACCCCAAAGTATCGGCGCGGACCCGTTTAATATTTAATTTGGAAATAATTAAATCAGCTAACGCGTCTCCAAGGACGCCAATGCCGGAGAGTCTTATATTTCCATGCGCGTCGCATTCCATTTTATTTTTTAAAGTTGCCATCATGGGATTGCCGTCAGCGTCGACAATGCCTTCAGAAACAGCAATGACGCACCTTTTATATTTATCATAAACAATCCGCACATCTTCTAAAAATTTCTCAACTGAAAAAACTTTTTCAGGCAGATAGATAAGATGCGGCCCGTCATCTGGAAACTTTTTTGCCAAAATTGAAGACGCGGTTAAAAATCCGGCATGTCTTCCCATCACCACTCCGACATAAACACCCTGCAAAGCTTTGTTGTCCAAATTAGCTCCAGCAAAAGCATGGGCGACATACTTGGCCGCAGAGGCAAAACCAGGGCAATGATCCGTAACAACTAAATCATTATCAATTGTTTTTGGAATATGAATGACGCGGAGTTCGTAACCCGCTAAATTCGCCTGCTCATTTATGATTCTGCATGTTTCCGCTGAATCATTACCGCCAATGTAATAAAAATATCTAATATCGTGGGCTCGCATCGTTTCAAACATTTTTTGACAATATTCAGCATCTGGCTTATCGCGAGTTGAGCCCAAAGCCGCGCCCGGAGTGCTGGCAACCTGCTCCAGATTGTGCGTTGTTGACTCGGTCAAGTCAAGAAAATCTTCATTAATGATGCCGCGAATCCCATATTTGGCGCCATACACCTTCACAATTTCTGGAAATTTCCGCGCTTCAAGTACTACCCCAACCAAACTTTGATTAATTACTGCCGTTGGCCCTCCTCCCTGCGCGATAAGCGCTTTGCCAATCATTTTTGACATATCACTTTTCTAATTCCCATTCAGCTAAAAATTCATCTAAATATTTTTTAACAAACTGCTCGCGCTTCAACGACATGGCGCGTCCGGTTTTTGTGTTCATCATTTTTGCAAGCTTAAAAACTTTTTCATAAAAATAATTTATGCTTGTTCCTTCCTTTTTTTTATGCTGATAATCCGCTTTTGTCAGCCTGCGACGCGGTTTACGCTTTGGATCGTGGATGATCCTGCCAATTTGGCCGCCAGTGGCGATAATACGCGCGATTCCAATCGCGCCGGACGAATCCAGCCAGTCGGCATCCTGCAAAATTTTACCTTCAATAGTGGTTGGGACTTTTGTTTCGCTCCCATTGTATTGCGACTCATCAATTATATCCATCAGTTTATCCTGCGTCTCTTGATTAATCTCCAAAACATCCATGATTCCTCTTAAAACTAGATTGCCTTTTGCTTCATTAAACTCATAATGCTTATAGTCGCCAATATCATGCAAGATGGCGGCAAGTTCAAGCAATTCTAAATCCCCTCCCTCTTCTTTTTGAAGCCGTTTTACCATTTTCCAAACCCTTTCCGCGTGATACCAATCATGGCCAGTATGCTCATTCATTAATTTGGCCTTGATATACCCGGCTGTTTTTTGAACCAAATTTAGATTCATAAACGAAATGAGTGAGTGAAATAATTAGCTTGCTAAATTATTTCCGAACGAATGAGTTTATATGTGAAACTATATAAACGATGTTCACTACCAATTATAGATTAACACAGCCAAAATCCAGCGTCAATTAAAAAACACCGCCGGAGTGCGGAGTTTGATGTTTGCCAATCTTCAGACCAAAAAGCTTTCGGCCTAAAGACTGGCTCCGACGAGACTGGCTCGTCGGAAGACGCCGGCTCTTTCGCGTGTGAATGCACGCTATGAGTACTACTTGCCACCAAAGAGTGCGGCGACTCTGTCGAGCAGAAACAAGAAGGCAACCACGATCGCCGCTATTAGCCACCACTTATTGTTATTTGGCCATACCCCCTTCGGCATGCCTTCCCAGAATCGATCCACATCCTTCTGAATCTGTTCTGGAGTTCTGCGGTCCGCTTCGTCTTCCTCTTTTCCTTTCATCTTCTAACCCCCTTGGCTAGGCATCGTGAATTGCGCGGCTAACAACCCAAACATTTAAGTCCCATGACTGAATACTTAAATGTCTGGGTTGCCAACACACACCACATCCTAACAAAAAACCGAGTATATTGTCCAGGCACCGGCCTACTTTTGCATTTCTGCTATCATCGGCGCTGAAAGGCTTAACTTCCGTGTTCGGGATGGGAACGGGTGTGACCCTTTCGCTCATGGTACCTAGACACTATACTCGGTTTTAAATAACATAATCAAAAATCAAATAGAATACTACAAGCACAGCTTAGCGCTTCTTTCGTGCGCTTGACTTATTAGTACGCCTCGGCTTAATTCCTTACGGAACTTCCACCTAGCGCCTATCAACCTCATAGTCTATAAGGAGTCTGTAACGAATATTAATCTTGAAGACGGCTTCACGCTTAGATGCTTTCAGCGTTTATCCGTGCCAAA
>ERZ1292629.2167-Hain-H43-01um-R1-2167-length-17251-cov-6_pt1 | contig 17251 bp, 15 predicted proteins | sample MGYA00564399_ERZ1292629 | MGnify/ENA primary metagenome ERZ1292629 (study PRJEB36523, sample SAMEA6512636) | groundwater metagenome | collected 2019-01-08 | study: AquaDiva: Metagenomics assemblies of 32 groundwater samples
ATATATCTTCTAGCGGTCAGTACGTCCCGCCCCAGATGAATGGTATATTATCAGGTGTAAAGGATTTGCCATACGCCTTGAGAATACGAGCTTCTGGCGATTTAGCCAGTTTCACACTAAAAGATAGCTTCCGGCAATTTATTGAATTAGATCGCCTTGCACGTACCCCGGGTGGCCTTCATATCATTAACGGCAGTTTTGGAGAACCGCTTTGTTCTCAATTAACCATAGCACAGAAAACACTTTATTTTATAAACGACCTGAGTTGTTATAAGCAAGAGGAGTTTCTTGCGGCGAAAGATATTTATAGTGATTTGGTCAATCAGTATTCAAACGTATTGTTTGTATTCGGAGCTGGCAACGATGGAATAGATGTGCAGTTTAATTTGCCTGGCGGCGGAATAGTTTCTTCCAACGTAATTACTGTTGGGGCTACGAATTTAACTGATGGGCGAGCGCTATTTGGTTCTCCTAATGAATCTAATTTTGGTACTTCTGTAAACATTTCTGCTCCTGGCGAAAAAATTTACGCCCCGGCTCCAATAAGGAAAGGTAATTTTCCGCAAGATGTACCGCAGAATCAAAGGGATTACGATAATTCCTTCGGCGGCACCTCCGCCTCGGCCTCCATGGTAACAGGAGTGGCCGGGTTGATAAAAGCTATCAAGCCTGATTTAACTCCGGCGCAAATTAAAAGCATCTTAATCAAAACCGAAAACACCGATCCGGTTGTCACTGATCCGGATAAGCCGATAGGTCGAAGATTGAATGCGCTGAAGGCAGTCTGCGATCCTCTGGTATTGGACTGCGCGCCTCCGCCCGCGGCCCCCGTCTGGCCCATGCTTCAGAAAGATGCCCAGCGCACCGGCTTGGCTGATGTTGCCGGTCCTCCATTCGCAACCTCAACGGAAGTAAATGTTAAGTGGCAAAAATATTCGGCGCTTGTTCCTCCCCTTATAGGAGGAGACGGAACGGTCTACTATGTAGATTTTGAAAACAAGCTTACCGCCGTTGACGGCGAGACCGGAACGGTTAAAAGGCAAACCCTTGTGCCTGGGAGCGCATTTTCCAGCGCCATCGGCCCCGACGGCACGCTATATGTGTGCAGCAACGGTTCTACTATTCCAGGGACGCTCACCGCATTTGATCCGACGGGCGGTCAGGAAAAATGGCGTTTTGTGGTAGGCGGCCCCCGACCGTGTCTGAATCCGTCTGTGGCCGAAGATGGAACAATTTATACCTCCGCGCCCCCAGTACAGAACGCCCAAACAGCAGTTGCGGTGGCAATCAATCCGGATGGTACCCAAAAGTGGCGCTATGAAGAATTTAATTTTTCCGCATCCCCGCCCACCCTTTCCCGCGATGAGTCGCAGGTTTATGTCGCATTCAATAATCGTCTGCTGGCATTTGATGCTAAGACGGGCCTAATTCTTTGGGAACGGGTTGCTCCTTTATCTTTTCTGGCCCTGCCGGTAGTTGATCCAGAGGAGCGGATTTTCATTGTCGGCCCGCCTTCTTTCGCCGGCGGCCCGGCAATACTCCATGCGTTTACTAAATCCGGAGCGCCTTTGTGGCAGTTTAACACATTTGGTCTTCACTCGATTGTGCTCGCGCCTGGCACGACAATTGTCGCCGCCCATGAATCCATTATTCACTTTATCGACCGGGCTACCGGAACGCTCATTTCATCTGTTCCATTGCCTCTCGGTCACGTTTCTGTTCCTCATCCGGTGGTGGACGCAAGCGGCCTTATTTATCTTATTTTGCAGAATACCGCGACATTTCGTAATAGCATTGTGGCTTTTGACGGCAACGGAATGCGCTGGCAACTTGATATTCCCTCGCTCGGTATTGGCGGAAATGGGATTTCTATCAATCGCGACGGGGTATTGTATTTTGCCACGGGGGGTCTTTTGACGGCGTTGGGATTGTGATATAGACAATTCGACCGTGACTACACGATATTTGGAGTGTGTTATTTTTTAAAAGTAAGGTGTGGCCCATCTACACGACGAGAAAATAAAGTTTTTGGAGGAGATGGTCCCGATTCAGCTTTGCTGAATCGAGGATCCTCGATTTTGCAGCTCCGGCAAAGCCGGAGACAAAATCGGGACGAATCAAATTCGATGAGTCATTTGCACGAAGACAAGATCAAGTTCTTAGAGGAGATGGCTAACACCGTTCGCCGAGATATTATAGTGGAGTTAACAGCCGCTGGGTCGGGGCATACTGCCGGGCCGCTGGGTATGGCCGATATTTTCACCGCGCTCTATTTTCACATCCTCCGCCATGATCCAAAGAATCCCGACTGGCCGGAACGGGATCGTCTCGTCCTCTCCAACGGCCACATCTGCCCGGTAAGATACGCGGCCATGGCCCGGGCCGGCTATTTTCCGGTCGAAGAGCTAAAGACTCTGCGCAAGCTCGGGACAAGACTTCAGGGTCACCCTCATCGAACTGCGCTTCCCGGAGTCGAGACCACCTCCGGGCCTCTCGGCTCCGGGCTTTCGCAGGCCGTAGGCATGGCTATTGCCGCAAAAATGGATGCGCGCCAAGTAACCGCGCCCGGGCCGCGGATAAATGTCTATTGCCTTATGTCTGATGCCGAGCAGCAGGCTGGACAGACTTGGGAAGCGGCCATGCTTGCCGGCAAATGGAGGCTGGATAACTTAACCGCGCTGATTGACCGCAACAACATTCAGATTGACGGCATGACCGAGGACATCATGCCCCTGGAGCCGCTTAGCGCCAAGTATGAAGCGTTTGGATGGCACGTTTTGGAAATAAGCGGCCACGATTTTGAAGAGATTGTAAACGCTTTTGAGACCGCAAAAGCCATCTATGAGAAGCCAGTGCTGATTATCGCCCACACCATCCCGGGTAAGGGCATCCCCGAGATTGAGTTTGATTACCGCTGGCATGGCATACCTCCGGGCAAAGGTCCAACCGACATCTTTACCGCCGCCGAGCAGGCGAAAGAATTTCTCCGCCGCCTGCGGACGCTTGGCGGGAGGATTAAGAGTGAACATGAGTAAAAAACCAGTCGCAGGCGACATCATGACCAAGGAAGTGGTGACGGCCACGCCGAAGACGCCGATCCTTGAGGCGTCTCGAAAAATGCTGGAGGGCAACTTCAGCGGTCTTCCCGTCATTGACGCCGCAAGAAAGGTCATTGGGATCGTCACGGACTACGACTTTCTCACTAAAGGGACGGCAATTCACCTCCCGACGTTTTTGAAGCTTTTCGGGCACTATCCGGCAGGGCGGGAGGAGGATCTTATTAAAGGAGAGCTTGCGGATATTATGGCCCTTACCGTGAAGGATGTGATGAATGACGATCCAATTGTCATCCGTGAGGATGCGTCAATCTTCGAGCTTGTCCAAATCTTCAGCCAACATCACCGCGTCAATCCCATCCCGGTCGTGGATGGGGCCGGGGAGCTTGTCGGCATCATCAGCCGGTATGACGTTATCAAATACTACGCCGGGTTGCTGGCCGAAGCCGAGAGACGGCGTTAATACCATGGCCCATGCCGAAATCATCCAAAACGGAGTGGTGATTGTGAAGCCGGATCCGCGGCTCCTGCGGGCCATTCGTGTTGCCCAGCAGTTCTTGGGCAAAATCGGGAAATCCATACCCGGCGTTCGGTCGCTCATCCGCCACGAGCTGATTCTCCGCTGGCTTCATCATCAGCTTCATGATTTCGCGGTCAAGCAGAAATACCGCGGCAAGCAGGTCTACGTCGCGCTCGACGAAAAGCTCCTGAGCGGAGCGAAAGATCTCGTCGCTCTTGTCGGCGACAATGCCAAGGCATTCCTACCAATCGGGCAGCTTGAGAATGGCATCCGCAATGCCTTCAGCCTGATCGCCCGCGAAAAAATCCACAGCGAATACCGCAAGAAGACCAAAAAGCAGGTTCAAACCTACGGTGAACCGTGGCGACAGCGCGTCGGCAAAATATCAAAGTGACAAAGGTCGCAACCTATAACACATAACCCGTAACGAGTTACATCTATGGATCAAGGACCACACGACAAATTGCACTGGGGATGCTGCTGGATGCCGTGGGCGGGGAGGGGACTCTGGATCCTCTCGTTTCTCGCCCTGATTGGCGGCCTCGTGGCGCTCGCGCGAGGCGGGGAGTTTTACGGCGTGGCTTACCTGACGTGGTATTGGAACGCTCTTGTCGGCGGAGTGCTGGCTCTCGGTGCCAAGGCTTCCAAGCACCACTGGTGCTGGCACCAGAAGCAAGGCCAGTGAGCGTAACGTGTAGAGATGTGGGGGGTAGTTTATGCGCGATCAAAGATCGCTCCTAAATTTTGCGGTCTTGATTATTGTGGCCACAGCCATCACGCTTTTTATCTTGGAAAAAGCCGAAGGAGCCATTGCCGAAATCCGGGAGCTCCAGAGCACACCAGTTTATTTGGGTAAGAAAGTTATCGAGGAGCCTCAAAGCATTAAATAGTTTCCATGCCCATCAATCCCAAAATGAAACTCGTCGAGAATATTCTCGACCTGAGATCTCTTGAGCAGAAGCCGACCCGCGATGGCTATGGGCTTGGCTTGGTGCAGGCCGCGGATGAGAACCCGAACGTAGTTGCACTCTGCGCTGATCTCACTGAGTCCACCCGCACCGAGCCCTTTGCGAAAAAATATCCGGAACGGTTTGTAGAGATTGGAGTGGCGGAGCAGAACATGGCCTCGGTTGCCGCGGGGATGAGCCTCATGGGGAAGATCCCATATATCGCGAGCTACGCCATGTTCTCACCTGGCCGGAATTGGGAGCAAATTCGGACGACGATCGCCTATAACGAGGCCAACGTCAAAATCTGCGGGGCCCATGCCGGGGTTTCGGTGGGGCCGGACGGAGCAACACACCAGGCCATTGAAGATATCGCCATCATGCGGCCGATCGCCAGTATGAAGGTATTCGCCCCATGCGATGTCTGGGAGGCGCAAAAGGTGACATACACCATTTCAAAAATCAAAGGACCCTGTTATGTCCGCTATGCCCGGGAGAAGACGCCGGTCTTTACAACTGAGGCAACGCCGTTTGAGATCGGCAAGGCTTTTGCCTTTTGGCTTGAGCCGGAGGGGACGAAGCCGGATGTCGCCATCATCGCCTGCGGCCCGCTTTTGCATAACGCCATTCTTGCCGCGGCCGAGCTTGAGAAAGATGGGGTGAAGGTGCGGGTGATAAACAGTGTCTCGATAAAGCCAATGGACGAAGCCGCAGTGATTCAGGCAGCCAAAGATGCTGGTCGCGTCGTTACTGTTGAAGAGCACCAAGTTTCCGGCGGCATGGGTTCGGCAGTTGCCGAAGTTTTAGCCAAAAATCATCCGGTTCCTATTGAATTTATCGGCGTGCAGAACCGCTTCGGAGAATCCGGAGAGCCGAATGAGCTCGTTGAACACTTCGGCATGGGTATTAAACACATTCGGGCCGCAGTGGAGAAGGTAATCAGGCGGAAATAGGGCAAACTTTGTTTGCTTGTGGAGAACGCCTCCTCTCACGGAGGCGGTTTTGGATTACAATGGCGGTATGCGGCGCGACTACGATTTTGTGGCTATCGGCGATACGGTGACCGATGCTTTCATTAGGCTGAAGGATGCTTCGGTGCATTGTGACATCAACCGCGAACGCTGTGTCATATGCATGCGTTTTGCCGACAAAGTGCCCTATGAAGATGTCTTCGTGGTGCCGGCGGTGGGCAACAGCGCCAACGCCTCGGTGGCGGCCTCGCGCCTCGGCCTAAAAAGCGCTTTGGTTTCGAACCTGGGGGGCGATTATTTCGGAAAAGAATGCCTGGATGCGCTTAAAGCTGAAAATGTTTCAACTGAATTCATTGCCGTCCACAAAGGCCGCAAGACCAATTATCACTATGTCCTCTGGTACGAGGATGATCGGACGATCCTGATTAAGCATGAAGAGTATGACTACCGCCTGCCGGAGATCGGAATTCCACGCTGGATCTACCTTTCTTCGATGGGTGAAAACTCCCTGCCCCTCCACGCTGAGGTTGAGCGCTATCTTGCCGCGCATTCGGAGGTGAAGCTCGCCTTCCAGCCGGGGACATATCAGATTAAGTTCGGCCGGGATAAACTCGCCGGAATCTATCGGCGAGTCGAAGTGTTTTTTTGTAACACTGAGGAGGCGCGAAGGATTCTTGGCACCAGCGAAGAAGATGTCAAGAAGCTTCTCTCCCAGATGAATAAACTCGGCCCGCGGATTGTGGTCATCACCGACGGTCCAAAAGGAGCCTATGCTTCCGATGGCCGAGAAATGCTTTTTATGCCGGCCTATCCTGATCCCAAACCTCCTTATGAGCGCACTGGCGCTGGAGATGCTTTTTCTTCAACTTTCACCGTGGCTTTGGCGCTGGGAATGGATATTAAAGATGCCATCCGCTGGGCGCCCATAAATTCAATGTCGGTGGTCCAGCAGGTCGGCGCCCGGGCCGGACTGCTCAGCCGCAAGAAACTCGAAGCTTATCTAGCTGAGGCCCCGGCTGACTATAAGCCAAAACCGATTTAGCCATGTCGACGCTGAATGAAATTCTCCTTCGCGCTACCAGGGAGCATTGGGCTACCGGCCATTTCAACGCCTCAACATTAGAGCAGATGCGGGTGATTTGTAGTGTGTGTAAGGAACTTGGCAGTCCTGCGGTCATTGGCACGTCCGAGGGAGAGAGAGAGCATATTGGACTTCATGAGGCGGTGGCGCTCCGACAGGCCTTGCGGCACGAGTTTAACATTCTAGTGTTTCTTAATGCCGATCATTCGAAATCGGTGGAGAGTGTCAAAACCGCCATTGATGCTGGTTACGATTCAATCCATATTGACCTCTCGGCGCTGCCGTTTGAGGAGAATGCGCGGTGGACGAGGGAAGTGGTTGAATATGCAAAGCGCCCCGAAGCAGAGCAAGCTCGCTACGGGGCAAGCAAAGCGCAAAGCGTAGAGCATAAAGTTGAAATCAGCGTGGAGGGTGAGTTGGGATATTTGCGCGGGGAGTCTAAAATTCAAAAGGAGAAGATTGAGGTAAAGGCCGAAGACTTGACTAATCCCGGCGAGGCGCGGGAGTTTGTTGAAAAAACTGGCGTGGATCGGCTGGCTATGGCCGTCGGCAATATCCACGGCCTAGCCCTTGACGAACCCGCGCTTGATATCGAGCGCATCCGCGCGATCCGAAAGGCAGTGCTGGAATCCTGCAGTCTCGTTCTTCATGCCGGATCGGGAATTCCCGATGATCAAATTCGCGCCGCAATTCAGGCCGGCATAGCGAACATCCACATCAACACCGACATCCGCATTGCCTTCACGAAGGGCCTTCGCGAGCATCTTACCGAACATCCGGAGGAGACAACACCCTACAAGCTATTCCCCGAAGCTGAGGAGGCAATGGCCAAGGTGGTGAGAGAGAAACTTGAGTTATTTGGGGCAGTCAATAAGATTTAAGAATCTGGCCACAACTTCCTAAATCCTAAATCACAAATCTAAATTCTCGCATGAAGGTATTCATAACTAGGAAAATTCCCGATCGCGGCATTAAAATGCTCTCGGCCAAGGGCCACACGGTGGCTATGAATCCCGAGGATCGTGTATTAACCAAGGATGAATTGGTTGCATTCCTTAAAGGAGATCGCTACGATGCGGTGCTTTGTCTATTGACCGACAAGATAGATGCCGATGTTTTCGAGGCCGCTGGGTCGAGTGTTAAGATTTTCGCCAATATGGCCGTCGGCTTTGACAACATTGATGTTGCATCCGCTAAAGAGCGGGGGATAATGGTGACCAATACCCCGGAGGTGCTCACCGAGACAGTGGCCGAGCATACTTTTGCCCTAATGCTTGCGATCGCGCATCGCATCGCCGAATCGGATCGGTTCTCCAGGGCCGGCCAGTACCACGGTTGGGCGCCGGAGTTACTCCTCGGTACCGATGTATCGCACAAAATTCTTGGCATCATCGGCCTCGGTCGGATCGGATCGCGCGTGGCGCATCATGCCAGTCGTGGCTTTGACATGCGCGTCATCTATCATGACGTGAAGCGGAATGAAAGTTTTGAAAAGGAATTTGGTGCCATCTATAAAGAGAAGCTTGAGGGTCTAATGCGGGAAGCTGACTTTGTCTCCATCCACGTGCCGCTCCTTCCGGCGACTCGCCACCTTATCAACGCCGAGCGGCTCAAGCTCATGAAACCGACGGCTTATCTTATCAACACCTCGCGGGGTCCAATTGTGGATGAGGGCGCGCTCCGCGATGCTCTGAAATCCGGCACCATCCGCGGTGCGGCCATTGATGTCTGGGAGCATGAGCCCGAGTTAACGCCGGGGCTGGCCGAGCTCGAGAACATTATCATTACACCCCATACCGCTTCGGCGACCGAGGAAACGCGCCAGCGCATGGGTGAGGTGGCGGCAAAGAATATCATCGAGGCGCTCGAGGGGCGGCCGCCGCCGAATCTTGTCCGGATTTGACATATAGCGTATACGGTAGTATTATTGTTTCTGACCTATCCCATCTTGAAAGGAGGGAGCGATGGCTGATGTCGTGGTGTTTGAGACCGATCAATCCGTCTCGGAGGTGCTTGACGACGTCCTCTCCTACTGCGGGATCGAGCATCGAACCTTCTGCTTTCCGATCGGCAAGAGAGGGCTGGCGCGGGTTGAATACTTCCGTGAGATTCTTGCGGAGCATCAGCCGAAGATCGTTCTGATGAGTTACCGTCATATCTGGCCGGTGGTTCTGGAAGCCGTCTTGGGGGTCCAGCCGCGGCCGCAGCTCTGGGTATTCACGGGCTACAATGCCGAGATGCTCAATCGCCAGGGCGTGTTCTTCCGCGCCGACCGGGTCTTTGAGAAGCCGTATCACGTCTACAAGCTCGGCCGCGAGCTCCAGCGTGAGCTCAATCTTCCCGAGAGGGTCTCACCGTGATGAGATCCTCTTTTTCTTAGGTGCATCGTATGGTATGATGAACATCCGTGGCTGAATTACAGGCGGAAAAGCGCATAATCCTCGGCAAGAAACTTACTGCCCTTAGGAAGGGCGGTATTTTGCCGGCCGTGCTCTATGGTGAGGGAGTGTCGTCAACGGCGCTCGCCGTGCCCATGCGGGAGTTTGAAAAGGTCTTGAAGGAGGCCGGCGAGACAAGTTTGGTAACGCTCCGGGTGGAAGGAGGCAAGGCCTATAATGTTTTGATTCACGATGTAGCCACCGATCCTCTGACTTCAAAGCCTATCCACGCCGATTTCTATGCCGTGCGCATGGATAAACCAATTGAGGCCAAGGTGCCGCTAAGTTTCTCCGGCGAATCTCCGGCGGTGACGAACGAAGGCGGAATTCTGGTGAAAGTCCTGCATGAGCTTGAGGTGAAGGCTCTACCTAAAGACTTACCGCATGAGATCGCAGTTGGCGTTTCCGTACTTGAACATATCGGAGACAAACTTCATATTCGGGATCTGGCGCTGCCGCCCGGCGTGAGCACCGAGATTCCACTTGAAGAGGTGGTGGCTTTGATTGAGCCGCCGCGGGCTGAAGCCGAGCTTGAAGCCGTTGCCAAACCAGAAGAAGCTCCGGTGACCGAAGTAAAGACCGAGCGGGAGGTCAAGGCCGAGGAAAAGGCCGCCAGAGGCGAAGCCAAAGGGACCGAAGAGGGCGCCTAGCTATTAACATGATCTTTAAGGAGGGGATTTTCGCATTCGGGGATACCGCGTTTAGGCGCGGGGTGACGGCGGTCGCCGTCGCCTTGGTGCTTTTTATCGCAAGCGACAGCAGAGCCCAAACTACCAGCGGCACTCTTCGCCAGACTCTTCAAAGTCAAATTGAAGCTTTGGAACGCGAGGCTGCGGAGCTGGATAGCCAGATTCTGGAAACCCAGGAGGAAGCGCGAACCCTGCAGAGCCAAATTAAACTTTTTAACAACGAGATCCGCCGCCGCGAGCTTGAAATCCGGCGTCTGACTCTGGCCACCCGGCAGGCGGATATTGACATCCAGGCCAAGGCCGAGGATATTGCCGTCTTAACGGAACGCATTGCCAAAAACCGCGCCATCTTGGCGCGGAGTCTGCAGCGTATGTATGACTATGACCAGGAAAATATGCTGGTCGTGCTGGCCAAGAATGAGACACTTTCCGATTTTTTCTCAGCTTTGGACAGCATAAGAAGCCTGCAGTCCCAGGTGGGGGAATTAGTCAGCGAACTCCGCCAAACCAAGCAGGAAGTGGAAAGAGAAAAAGAAGCTCTGGAGGATTTTCGGGTTGAACAGCTTTCACTGAAGGCTCTCGCCGAAATTGAGCGCCGAGCCGTGCAAGGCAAGAAGGCGGAGAAAGATAGTATTTTGAAGCTCACCCGCGGCAAAGAAGCCGAATTCCAAAAAATCCTTGCGCAAAAGAAGCGCGACCTTACCGCCCTAAAGACACAGCTTTTTTACTTAGAACGAACAGGTATCAGCGCCGGCGATGCCTTGAAATTCGCCGAGCTTGCCGCGAGCCGCACCGGCATCCGGACGGCTTTTCTTTTGGCACTCCTGGAGGTGGAAACCGGCCGGCAGTTTGAAGGCGGAGTGATCTCCGCGGGCACTTATCTCGGCACCGGCAATTGGAGAGAGGATATGTATAACTGCTACCTCCGATTAGGCCGCCGTTCGGCCGCCGAAGCCCAAAAAAACGCCTTTTTTAAAATTACAGCCAAATTGAATCTTGACCCGGACAAAATGCCGGTCTCGCGCCGGCCCAGCTACGGCTGCGGAGGAGCCATGGGCCCGGCGCAGTTTATTCCCACGACGTGGCTGCTCTTTGAGGCCAAAACCGCCTCTCGAACTGGGCATAATCCCCCCAACCCCTGGAATATTGAGGACGCTTTTACCGCATCGGCCATTTTCCTTGCCGAGGCCGGCGCCGGTTCGAAAACTCGAGCCGGGGAACTCGCGGCGGCCCGCACCTATATCAGCGGCCGGCCGAGCTGTCCGGCTCTGGGATCAGCCCGCTATGCCTGCTTGGCCTATGCCAACCGCGTGCTATCTCTGGCCGAGGATATTGATCGCGTGATATAAAAATCATCTTATTCGCAGAACCAATTTTGACGCGCACTATCTAGTTGCTTAGCATGGAATAAAGGTATGCGACGTCTTGTTTTGGCTTATCTTTTTGTTTGCGGTTTACTGGTTCTGCCGCGTTTTATTTTTGCCTCTATAGTAATCAATGAGATCGCTTGGATGGGGTCGTTACCCAAGGCCGGCGAGACGGCGAGCGCGGCCGCGGGGAATGAATGGATGGAGCTTGCAAATATAGGGGGCGAGCCCGTGGATCTCACCGGTTGGATCCTCGGAGCCCAGGATGGGACGCCGCGGATAGAATTTTCTGGAACCATCGCCACTGGCGGATTCTTCCTCCTTGAACGCACCAACGATGACACCATTCCTGGTGTTTCTGCCGACCAACTCTATACTGGTGCCATATCGAATAGCGGTGAGTTTCTTTCGTTGAGGAACGCGGCGGGCGCAGTGGTGGATTCCGTGGATGCTTTGACCGGCTGGCCGGCCGGGGATAATACGACCAAGGATACCATGCAGCGCTCGGGCTCGGGGTGGATTACCGCCGCACCGACACCACGGGCGCCGAATGCCGGCACCACAACACCACCGCCGCCGGCAGGGCCGCCGCCAGCCAGTATTCCCTATTCAGTAGCTGCGTTGCCACCGCCGCCTTCGCTTCGCGTCGAGGCTGGGGAAGACCGCACGGCGCTAGCCGGAGCGGTTGTCGAGTTCCGCGGACAGGTCTTCGGCTTAAACAGTGAGCTCATCGAAAATGCTCGTATGCTCTGGAACTTCGGCGACGGCTCAACGCGAGAGGGCAAGGCCGTGACACATATCTTCCCCTTTCCCGGCACCTACGTGGTCTCGCTTGCTGGGAGCTCTGGAGAATACACCGGCTCGGATTATTTCACCCTACGCGTGGTCGCGGCCGAGATCCTAATTTCGGAAATCAATCCCGGCGGCGACGGGTTTGTCGAGCTTTTTAATGCCGCGGCAGAACAACTTGATCTTGGCGGAATACGCCTTATAGATGGGAGCGTAAAAACATTTTCCATTCCGATGAATACTCTCATTAAGGCCAAGACTACATTTGTGCTTCCCAATGCCCTTACCGGCTTTATTCCCATATCACCGCTTGCTCTTCGTGATGCTGGTGGACGTCTCATCGAAGAAATGTCGTTCGGAAGCGGCATTCCGGCCGGTGCAAGTTGGGAGAGGTCGGGAGAGGGGTTTATTGTTCAGGTAACGCCGACTCCTGGGCGCTTCACTGGTCTCGCTGGTGAGCCGAAGATTCTTTCCTCACCGCCTTCAATTCCGTCATCCCCGCCACCTCCTCGCGTGGCGGTATCTGGCAACGGTGAGGCAGGAAGAATAGCCACAGCTTCGCCTCCAGCCATGACCAATGGGACTAGTGATCAGGATAAGCCGAGGACCCTGGCTTCAATCCTTGCCGCCAACTTTTTCCTGGCCGCAAGCATTATTTTGGGCCTGGCTGCGGCCGCGGGATTTATCGTGGTGAAGCGGAGGCTGTCTTAGAAGAGTAACATTGAGTATGAATGTCTCGGCCAAGCCCGCTATTTTTGTATTTACGACGGCCTATTACCCATTTACCGGCGGCGTCGAAACTGCAATCCAGGAGGTTGCCAGGCGACTCAATCAGGAGTTTCGGTTTTTTATTTTCACCGCCCGCTTCCGCCGCGATTTACCCCGGCGCGAGGAGCGCGAAGAGGGGATAGTTATCCGTCTTGGCGCGGGCGGATTGTTTGACAAGTGGCTTCTTATAATCCTCGGGCCATTGGCGGCCATTTGGGAACGTCGGCGTTTGGATGCGCAAAGCCAGATTCTACTTTGGGGTGTTGACATATCCGTCGCTTCAGCCGCTGCCTCTTTGCTCAAGTTTTTCTGGCGTCGAGTTCCTTTTGTTCTGAATGTGCAATACGGCTACGGCGAGGAACGAATTCGACGCGGTCGCTTTGGCTTAATCGGCTTCGGCTTCCGCTTCATCCTTGCCGAAGCCGATGCCCTTACTGCCATCAGCACCTATCTTCTTGATCTTAGTCGCCGCTTCGGCTACCGCGGTCCGGCCGAGGTTATCCATAACGGCGTGGCCCTGGAGCGTTTCCGGCCCCGGCCGGGCGAGCGCTCTAGAGGCGAGCCTCCGGTTGTCATTACCGTATCACGCCTCGTCCCGAAAAACGCCGTGGATACGCTGATTCGTGCGTTGGCTGGAGTGCGAGAGTCAGTGCCGGATGTCCGTTGCCATATTCTCGGCGATGGCCCGGAGCGCCAGTCGCTTGAAGTTTTAGCTCGTTCACTCGGTGTGGCGCAGTCACTCACGTTTTTTGGAGATGTTCCCAATGCCGATGTTCCACACCACCTTGCCCAAGCTGATATTTTCGTGCGCCCTTCGCGTTCCGAGGGCATGGGCAATGCCTTCGTGGAGGCGCTGGCCACCGGCCTTCCGATCATCGGCACGCCGGTCGGCGGGATCACTGACATTATCCGCGACGGCGAAACCGGACTCTTTAGCCGGGTGGATGATCCGGACGATCTTGCCGAGAAAATTGTGCGCCTGCTCACTAACCGGGCGCTCGCCGTAAAGATAGCGGCCAAAGGCAGGAAGATGGTCGAGAAACGCTTCTCTTGGGCCGTGATTGCCGATAAGTTCAGGGTCCTCTTTCTTCGTCAATTACGGTCTCCGGAGTGCATCCTCATTGTCACCCCGCAATTCCCGCCAGACATTGGCGGGGCTGGCAACTACGCCAGGAATCTTGCCGCATCACTCCGCAGGCGCGGACATGCCGTAGCCGTTCTTTCATACGGCCTCGGCGGCAGGATGCAGTTACCCGACGGCGCCTCTCTCACCAGGGTCTCCAGCCGCATTCCTTCAGGACTGAAACATTGCATTTTTTTCATCCGCGCCTGGCAACTCGCGAGGCGGAGCGATGCGGTCGTGGCGCTGGATCCGGTCATTGTCGGCGCGCCGCTAGCGCTAGCCTGCCGCTTGCGCGGCAAACCTTTTTTGCTTCGCATTGAGGGCGATTTTCTCTGGGAATGGTATTCGGAGCGTACCGGCCGCGAGCTTACCCTCCGGCAGTTCTACGAGCGTCTCACCGGCGAGGAGCTTTCCCGAAAAGAGCGGTTCATGCTGCGGATGGCGCGGTGGGTATTTCCGCAGGCCAAGCGGCTCGTGTTTTCATCTTCGTGGCGCTGGGATATTTTCAAGCTTGGCTATCCCTTGCGCCAAGAGCAACCAGTACTCATCGAGTCTCCATGGCCAAGGCCGGAGCCGGCGCAAGGTGCGCGCGAGCGGCTATTCGTCTTCGCCGGCCGCTTCATCCGCGTCAAGAACCTGTCGCGGCTGATCCGGGCCTTCTTGACTGCGGCGCCGCCGGACTGGCGGCTTGAGCTTATCGGCGACGGCCCGGAGCGAGAAAATTTAAAATTTATGATTCATAATTCAGATTCGCGGAATCGGGTCATCATTCGCCCGCCAGTTGAAAAATCCGAGCTTATCTCTAAAATCGTCTCGGCCCATGCTTTTGTTTTACCTTCACTTTCAGATGTAAGCCCAAATGTTATTTTAGATTGCCTGGCCACGGCAACGCCTTTTCTTCTTACCCAAGAATCCGGTTTTTATGAGACATTAAAAGATTTTGGTCTTTTTGTGGATCCGTTAGATGAGAAAGACATAGTCAGTAAACTCTCTATGCTCTTTGACGCCGAGCTGTACGCCGGGTACCGAAAACGCCTCGAGCAATTCAGAGCTGATCGGTCTTGGGACAAAGTAGCTGAAGCGTGGTTAGAGCTCGTGCGAAATGCGCTCGACGGCCAATGACTAGGGTTTTTTCATAGTGACGATGTAGCCGGTGGCCAGGAACTTGAGTCTTGTCCGCGCCAAGCTCGCCATCCGTTCTGCCGCAGCAACCGTGAGTCTGGGGAACATGCGGTCCAGCGGAAAAAGCAAGAGTTTGAAGTTGTAGCCGGCAAAATCAGTGATTTCAAACCCATATTGTCGAGCCACTCGCCGGATGGCGGCCGCGGTGTATTCGCGGTGTTGGATAGGGTGAGGTTTATGGCCGCTCAAAGCTTGGAATGCTCTCCAAGGGAATTTAAAAATGGCCAGTAGAATACGGTTCCAGAGCCGCCAGGGGCTCCAGAGGTTCGGAAATGAGGCGATGGCTCTTCCGCTTTCTTTGAGCACACGCTTGAGCTCGCCTAGGGCATGCTGGTCACTGGAAAGGTATTCAAAAACACCAAGGGCAATGGCTATGTCGCAGGATCGTTCCGGTAGTCCAAGAGCCTCAATATTGCCGACTTGGGCCTCGAGCCGCGGGTGCCTGAATCTCGCCTTGAGGAGTTCGATCATGGCCGGCGCTATATCAATGGCCATGACCGAAGCCCCGGCCTCAAGCAGTTCTTCGGTGAGCACGCCGGGCCCGGAACCGATATCAAGCACGCGCTGGTCGCGGATTGGGCCTATCATCTCAAGGGTCAGACGTTTTCGTTCGCGGAAGGAGAAACCTTCCGGAGTCGGCTCTCCGTAGGCTTTAGCATAGGACTCCGCGCTGGTTTCAAAATATTCATCAGCCGCCAGAGCTCGCCGGGGCCGGAGCAGTTGTGAAAGCATACTTCGAATACCGGTAACTGTCAGCCGAAAAAGCCGCGGGTCATCAGTGTTATCAAGCGTGAAGCGCGGCAGGACATAAGGGTTTCTAGCCGAGCCAGCCAAGTCCGGGATAGTGCTCAACGCGGCCCTAAATCCATTCTGGCGAAGTATTGCGATTGTTGAGGCGTCAAAATCGTCTGGTTGACCGTTGGGATAGGCGAAAATATCCAGAACATCCTTGAGTCGTTGGCGAAGAAGCAAATAAGAGCCGGTTATTTCTTCTTCGGCTTCCGCCGGCGTGAGCCGCGAGAGGATTGAGTGCGAGCGCGTATGGGCGCCGATGGTAATGCCAGAGCCCTGCATCTCCTTAATTTGCTCCCAGGAAAGGCCGCGGTAGGGCGAGGCCGAAAAGGTTTTTGCCAACTCGGCTCCGGCTTGATTTTCAACCGCCTCAAGCAGTTTGCTTCCGGCGCGGGCCGTAAGCAGTTTGATGCGTTGGCGGATGGTTTGGTCGCTCGCGCACCGTTCGGCCAAGGTTGAAAGCGGAAATTCGCGAAACGCCCCGTCCCACGGCAGAATAATGGAATTTTTCCGGCTGTGGCCAATGGCATATTCCAGTCGGTCAAACCACAGCGGTTTTCCCGGTTGAACCAGGTCAGTGGCCACGAATACGCTCGCCGGGATGTTGAGCCGCCTTAAATGCGGAAAAGCGTGAGTGTAGACGTTGTCGTAGCCGTCGTCAAAAGTAATGGCCAGCGCCCGAGGCGGAAGCTGGCCTGGCCCGGCCAGCCGTTCCACCAGTTCGGCCAGGGGCAGAATAACATAATGCCGTTTTAACCAGACGAGTTGTTCGGCAAAAGCTTGCGGGCCGATGAATTTTTTACGGTAGTTGAATATGCCCTCACCCGAGCGCGGTGGAATTACGCCATGATAGAGAACAATTGTCGCCTGATCGCGGCGCGAGAGAAGGGCCAGACGCGGCAGCTGGAGGATATCGAGCGCCGTGAAGAGCCACTGCTTGGCCGTGTTTCCGGCGGCAGTTGGGAAAAATGCTATCATCAAGATAAAAGAAGCCGAAAGGTATGATGCATGGGTAGAATATAACAGCGTGATGCAAGCCGGTCAAAACAAGCTACGAGTTCTTAGCATCGGCACGGATGCGACAATTTTTGAATCTGGCGCCCCTAGCCGAACTCGCCTCCAGGCTTATGCGCAGTGTTTGGACGAGCTACACGTCATTAGTTACACTAGTTACTCATCCCAGTTTCAAGCCGAGCACATCAGCCCCAATATCTGGTTTTACCCGGCCAGTTCCCACTTATTTTCCCTACAGCCGTTTCATGCTTTTCGGATCGGGAAACGCATTATTGGGGAGCGGAAAATCAATATTATAAGCGTTCAGGATCCGGCCGAATCCGGGCTGGCCGGATGGCTGCTTAAGCTAAAAACCGGTCTGTCGCTTCATATTCAGGTCCATGCCGATTTTTTCAGCCCGTATTTCCGAAGAAATTCTCGGAAAGAACGGATTCGATATTGGTTAGCCTATTTCATTTTTCCGCGGGGGGATAGGTTTCGAGTAGTTTCAACGCGAATCAGGAATTCGCTAAAT